>Ga0080064_1000687_pt1 | contig 82623 bp, 70 predicted proteins | sample Subgrocontami54m_FD_69260 | JGI IMG/M metagenome (GOLD analysis project Ga0080064, IMG submission 69260) | Subsurface groundwater microbial communities from S. Glens Falls, New York, USA - GMW46 contaminated, 5.4 m (SPADES assembly) (version 2) ... | reverse complement strand
GGGGGGGGGCCGGGGGGAGGCCGGGCGTGAAACCGGCGGGGGGGCGGGGGGGGGGGCCCCCGCCAGTAGATCCGCCCGGACAATCAGAGGAGTAGCGTTCGAGGCCGGCACGCCGCTGGAGCGTCCTGCCAGACACCGGCTCTCTCTTACGAAGCGGCGGCGGCGCGGGTGGTGGCGGCGCGGAGGGCGTCGCGGGCGGCGGCGATGTCGGCGCGGGTTTCGGGGCGCGTCGCCTGCTCCATGGCTATGCGCTGGATGCCGGCGAGCACGGTCGAATGGTCGCGGCTGCCGAGCAGGCGGCCGATCTCGGCGACGGTCTTGCGCGCGTCCTCTTTCAGCAGGTACATGGCCAGGTGGCGCGCGTACGACACCTCGCGGTTGCGGCTGCGTCCGCGCAGGTCGCCCGCCTGCACGCCCGTGCGACGGCAGACCGCTGCCACGACGTCATCGGCCGCGGCCGGGTCCGCATCGGTCGGCGCCACCGGCGTCAGCGGCGACAACGCTTTTTCGATCACGTCGCGCGTCACCTTGCCGCCGACCAGCGGCACGTAGGCGAGGACGCGGTTCAGGTAGCCCTCCAGCTCGCGCACGGTCGCGCACGCCCGCCCGGCGATGATCTCCAGCGCGTCGTGCGGCAACTGCAGCGCGTGCTGGGCCGCCTTTGCGCGCAGGATCGCCAGGCGCGTCTCGAACGCGGGGCGCTGCAGGTCGGCGGCGAGCCCCCACTGCAGGCGCGAGCGCAGCGCCTCGATCAGCCCGGAGGACTGCGACGGCGGGCGATCCATGGTGACGACGATCTGCTTGCCGGCGGCGTGCAGGTCGTTGAAGGTGTGGAAGAACTCCTCCTGGAACTTCTCCTTCCCCTCGAAGAACTGCATGTCGTCGATGAGCAGCACGTCGGCGCTGCGGTAGCGGCGCCGGAACTGCTCCAGGCCGCCGCCGAGCGCCCGCACGTAGTCGTTGCCGAAGCGCTCGGCCGGTGCGTAGATGACCGACAGCCCGGCGTCGTACGACGCCTGCCCGATCGCCTGCAGCAGGTGCGTCTTGCCGAGACCACAGGTGCCGAAGATGGTGAGCGGGTTGAGCACGCCCGGCTGCAGCGGCGTCTTGCGCGCCGCCTCGAAGGCGAGGCGGTTCTCATCACCGACGACGAAGGTCTCGAAGGTGAGGGCCGGATTGAGCGCTGGCGGCGCGACGGAGCGATCGCCGCGGCGACCGGCCTCCGTCGCGCCGTCCGGCTCAGACAGGAGAACAGGCGGTTCCATGCCGGCCGGCCGCACGACCTCGAACGAAACGTCGATGCCGTGGCCGAGCACGCGTGCGAGCGTCTTGGTGATCAGCGGCCGCAGACGCGTGGCGAGCCACTCAGTGGCGAAATCGTTCTGCGCGCCGATGACGAAGCGATCATCTTCGTGGCGCAGTCCGATGGTGTCGCGCAGCCACGTGTCGAAGTTGGCGCGCGTCACCAGCATCTCGAGCTGGCCGAGGGTGGCGGTCCACGTGGCGGCGGGGTTGCCCAGGGTGGTCGCCGTCATCGCGGGCACGCTTTCGCGCGCGGACAAGCGGAACGATGGTTGCGTCGGCATCCTGCAACAGGCAACACGATTCCCTCCCGGCGATGACGCCGAGTACACAGCAAGAAGAAACACCAGAGGTTACGTTCAGAAAGGCCCGAGTGGAGTCCCGATGGTGCGAGCCGGCCTCACCGCTGATACGTCCACCCTCCCCGGGGTGGACGGCCCGCACCGCGTGACGGTGGCGGGCCGAGCGAGGTCGTTGGTAACCCTCAGGACAGGCCGAAGAATACCCTCGCCCCCATAGGTGATCAAGGCTTTTATGACGACTACTCCGACGAAATTTCTGTCCCTTTTCTAAGCCTCGCTACGGCGGCCGCCTGCGGCGGCACAACAGAGAGCAGAAAGCAGAGAGCAAAAGAAAAGCCGCGGAGCAAACTGATACGAGCGGTGCGCACACCACCGCCTCACTTGCTGTCTGTTCTCTGCTCTCTGTTGTCTGTTCTGCCGCCGCAGGAGGCCCGGTTGCCCCGCGCGGCGCGCGCGCCTACGATGATCCGCATGGCCAGCACCGACGCTCTCCCGGCACGACGCGGCGGCGCGATGGCGCGCTTCGTTGTCGCGATACAACAGCGGCGCATCTATCGTGACATCTTTGAGATAGGGTTGGTGGCGCTGGCGTTCCTGCTCTACTTCATCGTGCGCGGCGCCGTCGTCGACCGCCACGCCGACGCGCTGTCGAACGCCAACCGCCTCATCGATCTTGAGCGCGCGCTCGGCATCTTCTGGGAGCCGCGGCTGCAGGAGGTCGTGCTCAACCGCAAGCCGCTGATCGATCTCTTCAACTTCATCTACTTCTGGCTCGATTTCCCGCTGATCGTGTTTGTGGGGTTCGCGCTTTACTTCTTCCGTCGCCACCAGTACACGGTCGCGCGCGATGCGATCCTGCTCTCGGGCGCGATCAGCCTCGTCATCTACAACCTGTTCCCGGTGATGCCGCCGCGCCTGCTGCCGACCGGCGAGTTTGTCGGCACGATCGAGAAGTACAACCAGCTGAGCTACCAGGCGCAGTCGATGCAGGCGTTCGTGAACCCGTACGCCGCCGTCCCCAGCCTGCACTTCGGCTGGGCGATGATCATCGGCGCCGCCATCGTCATCGCGACGCGCAACCCGCTCGCGCGGGCATTCGGCATCCTGCTGCCCTGGGCGCAGCTTGCGGCCATCGTCTTCACGGCGAACCATTACATCATCGACGCCTTTGCGGGGCTGGTCGTCTGCCTCGCCGGCATCGTGCTTGCGGCGGCGATGCAGCGCTGGTTCTACCCGGCGGTCGACCGCTTCGTGCGCCGCCGCTGGGGCGAAGCCGGGGCCGCCGAAGCCGCATCCTGACGCCGCGCTGACGGCACGGGCGCTGGCACCCACACCCAGACCGATGCTCCCCCCTCGACACCGCCCGCGGGCCGCGCAGATTCCCCCATTTTCGCCTCTGTGCCTTCCCGCGCGCGCATCAGCGGTCGATAACAGGAGTGGACACCCGGCAAGCAGACGGAACGAGGAGACGACATGCCGAGCAACGACCTGACGATTGATCTCGAGCGTGAGTTGACCCATGCGCTCGACGAACTCCACGACGCGCTGCAACGCGCCTCCCAGGCCACCTCCAATCTCAAGGTACTCGTGCCCCGCCTCGCAGCCACCGGCGCGCTATTCGATGAGATCGAAGCACTCGTACACGCGGGCCGGCACCAGATCGGCGCCGCCGGCGAGGAGCGGCCGCAGTGGTCATACCCCCGCCCGACGCTCGTCGTGCCGAGCGCATCGACGCCCCGCCCGCCCGTACTCCAGCCATCGGCCTCGTTCACGACGCCAGCGGCGACGGGCGACATCGAGGACTCGTGGTCGCCCGTGCTCGAACCGGCGCCGGAGGCTGCCGCGCCGCTGCCGGGCGCCAGTGACGAGGCACTGCACTGCTTCCGCCTGGAATTCGAGAGCCTGCCCGGACCCCTCGACCTGCGCACGGTCGACGACGCCGTGAGCGAGCATCCCGAGGTGCGCGACGTCGCGCTGCTGGACTACGACGGCCGCCGAGCCACGCTGAAGGTGTGGATCACCGGCGCCGCCACCCCGGCGGACGTGCAGGACGCGCTCAAGGACCGCGCATCGACGCTCTTCGCGCCGGACCAAGACGTAACGATCGTGGCGCTGGAAGACGCGGCGTAAGCGCCTGCGGCGCTGCTGTCAGCTATCAGCCTTCAGCTATCAGCAAGAGGCCCCCGCTCCGGGGGCCTCTTCATTGTGTGGTGGCATCGGCTCGATATGTCCCAACCTCGCCGCACGAAGAAGGGGCACACAAGCGTGCGCTCCTCTCACAAACTGTGGACGGTGAACTGTCAACTGTGAACTAAGCTGCCGCCTCGTACATGCGGCGCTCGGCGGCGGCGAACAGGGCGTCGGTCGTGCTCCCGTCGCGCGGGCAGGTGGCCCAGCCGCACACGAGGTGCAGTTCGAGACCGGGCACGCTCTCGCCATCGAGCGTCGCGCCCTGCGCCGTGCGCAGGAGGCGCTCGGCGGCGGTGGCGGCGCCCTCGGACGAGGCCTCGGTCAGGATCATCGTGTAGCCGCTGTCCTTGTAGGCGCCGATGACGTCGATGTCGCGGGCGTCCTGGGCCAGTGCGCCGCCGAGGCGCTGCAGCAGCCGGTCGGTGAGGAAGTCGCCGAAGCGCTCGCGCAGCAGCCGCAGGTTCGTAGCCTCGACCACGGCGATCGACACCTGGTGGTGGTAGCGCGCCGCGCGCGCCACCTCCTTCTGCAGGTCGGACTCCAGCTTCCGCGTGTCGAACACGGCGCGGGTGATATCGATGACGCCCTGGTCGCGCGCGGCCTGCGACTGCTGCAGGTTGACGGCGGCGACGGCGACGTGGTCGGCGAAGAGCCGCACATGCTCCGGCTGCGGCTGCTCCGCGAACATCAGCAGGAGCGCGCCGAGGCGCTCGCCGGCCGACTCCAGCGGCACCACCGCCGCGGAGCCGATCCCGAGTTGCTTCTGCGCGGCTTCGGCCTTGTCCGCCGCGACGAGCCCGCGGAACAGCTCCGCGGGCGTCGCCGTCAGCGGCGTGCGCGCGTCGAGCGCTTCGGCGATCGCGGGGGCGTCCTTCGGGTCGATGCGGGAGCGCAGGACGTCCTTGCCGAACGCATCGATGGCCCGCTGCTGCGAGCGGCGGCGCAGGTCAGAGGCGGGCGCTTTGCGGTCCAGGCGACCGTCCTGGTCCTCGAAGTACACGAACGTGAAGCTGGCGTTGAGCGCGCCTTCCGCGGCGGTCGCGGCCGCGTCCGCCAGCCAGTCGAGCGTGATGGCGCTGTGGATCGGCAGGAGCGCTGACATGATTGCCGACGCCGGGTCGTTGAACGGAGGCTGTGCGTTGTCTGTCTTGCGGCTGCGGGGCATGGTATGCCGTCCTTCGCTTAGCGCTGGCCGAGGTTGACGACGGCGGCCGCCATCCGGCTCAGGTTCTCCTCCAGGCGCTTCACCGCGCCTTCGAGATCATCGAGCTGGCGCCGTGAGTCCTCCGTCCGGAGCACACCCGCTTCGACGAGATTGCGGATGGCGTCCTGGAGCCTGGTCTGTTGCTCAATGAGGGCATCGGCCTGCTGCCGGAGACTCGTCAGTTCGCCGGCGGCCTGGGCCAAGTCAGCCGCGGGGGCGACGGCGTGCATCGTCTCGCGCGATGCCAGGTAGCGCGCCAGGTCCTGCACCGCCAGGCTCGCCTTCGCCGCTTCGTTCGCGGCGCGGCTGGCGCGATCGAAGACGCGCCACGAGCCGAACGTGCCGATCATCGTGAACAGCAGGAGACCGCCGAGGCCCATGGCCACGGCAGCGACGGCGGCGGCGAACTCCCAGTTCGTGGTGTCGCCCACGGCACACCTCCTGCCCCGCCGCACATGCGGGGGGCGCTGCATAATGATCGGCCGGGCCGCGAGGCGGCTAAAGGCGGCCAGGGGGCCAACTTCCCCTAAGGGTGCGCCCTATCCGGCCTCAGCCCGGCGCCGGCAACGCCTGGGGACGCTCCTGCGGTTCAGTCTATCGCCGGGGCGGGCGGATTCGACGTTTCACGCGGAGGCGCGGAGAACGCGGGGAAGACACAACCTCCCTCCGTCTAATCTCCGCGCCGCTCCGCGCCTCCGCGTGAACCACGCGATTCGATCCTTGCCAGCGGCGGCGCTAACCTGTGGCCATGCATGCCGATGTCCAGCAGCGCCTCGCCCAGCGCGTCGACGACGCCGTGGCGCCGCGGCGCCACTTCCTCAACCGCGACCCGGAGTACCGCGCACTGAAGCTGCTGGCCACGCGCAACCGCAAGCAGCCGCCGCGCACCCCGCTCGACGCGCTCCAGCACGTGATCGACGTCGCCCGCGAGATGACGCACGGCACGTACGGCGCGCTCGCCATCACCGGCACCAACGATTATGTCGAGGGCTTCCTCGTCAGCGGCATGCCCGACGATGCGCTCCGGGCGCTCAAGGGGCCGCCGCAGGGCGACGGCCCCCTCGGCACGATGCGCCTGGACGGTCTGCCCGTCCGGCTCGATGACGTCGCCACGCACACGCAGGCCTTCGGCTTCCCGCCGAAGCACCCGGGCATGAAGGAGCTGCTGGGGCTGCCCATCTTCGCCGGCGGCGAGGTGCGCGGCGCCATCTACGTCACCGACCGCCGCGGCGGCAGGAAGTTCGGAACGGAGGACGAAGGGGTGCTGAAGGTGTTGAGCCACCACGCGGGCCTCATCATCGAAGCATCCTGGTACTGACATGAGACTTGCGACCTACAGCGAGCGCGGCGGCGAGTCCACCCACCTCGGCCTAGTGCTGGGCGACCGTATCGTCAACATCGAGGCAGCGACGAAGGCGCTGGGGCTGCCCGGCGTGCCGGACGACCTTCCCGCCTTCATCCGCCAGGGGGCGCCCGCGCTCGACACCGCGCGCGCGGTCGCGGCGAAGCTGGCGGGCGACGCCGCCAGGGGGCTGCCGCTCGAAAGCGTCCGTCTGCGCGCGCCGATCACGCGGCCCGCACGCAACGTGATGTGCGTCGGCCTCAACTACGCCGACCACGTCGCCGAATCGCAGTCGGTCGTCGGCGCCGACGTGCCCAAGTTCCCGGTGTTCTTCACGAAGCCGCCGTCCACCGTCATCGGCCCGGACGATGAGATCCCGTGGCACGGCCACGTCAGCACCAGCATCGACTGGGAGGCCGAACTGGCCGTGATCATCGGGCGTGAGGGGCGCGACATCAGCGAGGCGGCCGCGCTCGATCACGTGTTCGGCTACACCATCGCGAACGACGTCACGGCCCGCGACCTGCAACAGCGCCACGGGCAGTGGTTCAAGGGCAAGGGGCTCGACGGCTTCTGCCCGCTGGGCCCGGTGGCCGTCACCGCGGACGAGATCGGCGACCCGCACGCGCTGGACATCGGCCTGCGGGTCAACGGCGTCGAGAAGCAGCGGTCGAACACGAAGTACCTGATCTTCAGCATCCCGCGCCTGATAGCCGAACTTTCGGCCGGCATGACGCTGTACCCGGGGGACATCCTGCTCACCGGCACGCCCTCCGGCGTCGGCATCGGCCGCACGCCGCCGGAGTTCCTCAAGCCCGGCGACGTTGTCGAAGCCGAGATCCCGGCCATCGGCGTCCTGCGCAACACCGTCGGCCGGTAGCGGCCGGGGGCACTCGCCAATCGTCGCCCTTCGTGGACACGGGGCTGACCCCTCCAGTCCGCCCGAGCCGTTCCCGCGTTGCATAAGACCGAGTAAGCTACTACGCGAGGTCTCCGGGAGGAGCGTAATGACAAGATTGCGCGCCTGTTGTGCCGCGCTGGCGGCGACCCTTGCCCTGTTGATGGTGGGTTGCGACCCGGGTCCGTCAATCCTGAAGGTTCAGAACGACCTGCAGTCCGCGGTGGTTGTTCGAATCGATGGCGGATACCAGTCGGCCACCATTAACGCCGGGGAGAGCGAGACGTTCTATTTCGATCCCACCCACCAGGCGCGGCGCATCGACGTAATGCCCGTCGACCAACCGGACCGGAGCGTCACCTACGAGCTCGACGGGGGGCTGTACGACCAGCAGGTACAGCTCACGCTTTCCGAATTCGACTCGGAGTAATCAGATGACTCGACGCGTCCGACGCGTGGCGATCGGTAGCGTGATCTTGCTTGCCCTTGCGTTGCTCCTTGCCGGCATGGTGCGGGGCTGTTTGAAGGTCCGTTACGTTGAGATACAGAACCTCGGAGACGTGCCTCTATCGATCGACTTGAACGACGGTGAGCAGTCCCTGACGGTCTCGCCGGGAGAGACTGTCCGCGTGGTCACGGTGAAGCGTCATCGACCTTGGCACGTTCGAGCCGTAACGATTGAGCCGCGGCCATGGGTCTATGACCTGAAATACGAGCGCAACCCCAACGAGAGGAGCATCAAGGTGAGGATAGGCGGACCGGTTGCGCACGGTGGTCCCGGGACCTCCGTCGGACTGGCCGCATCACAAACAGCGACCGGGTCTCCTGAGCCATGAACGTCGCTCCCTCCCAACCACCGGCTACACTGAAGCTGACGGCCGTACCGCCGCGGCCCGCAGGAGCCGATACATCTCTCGATGATCGTTGGCACCGTCCGCGAGATTAAGAACGAGGAGTTCCGCGTCGGCCTGACGCCGGAGGGCGCGCACGCCCTCGCCGACGCCGGCCACCAGGTGCTCGTCGAGCGCGGCGCCGGCGCCGGCATCCTCGCCGCCGACGATGCCTACCGTGCCGCCGGGGCGACGATCATCGCGCACGCGAACGAGGTGTGGGAGCGCGCCGACCTGCTGGTCAAGGTGAAAGAGCCGCTCTTCCCCGAGTATCCGCTGATCCGCGACAACCAGACGCTGTTCACGTACCTGCACCTCGCCGCGCTGCCGGACCTGACGCGCGTGCTGATCGCCTCGAAGGTCACGGCGATCGCCTACGAGACGGTGCAACTGCCCGACGGCTCGCTGCCGCTCCTGATACCGATGAGCCAGATCGCCGGCCGCATGGCGACCGAGATCGGCGCGCACTACCTGCGAAAGCCCGGCCCGGGGCGCGGCAAGCTGATTTCGGGCCTCCCCGGCGCACCGCCCGCGCACGTCGTCGTCCTCGGCGCGGGCATCGTCGCCGAGAACGCAATCGAGACGGCGGTCGCGCTGGGCGCGCGCGTCACCGTGTTCGATACGCGGCTGGAGAAGCTGCGGCTCGTGCAGCAGCTCTGGCCCGGCCGCACGACGACGCTGATGTCGAGCCCGCTCGCCATCGCCAACGCGCTCCGCGACGCCGACATCCTGATCTGCGCCGTTCTCGTGCCCGGCGCGGCGGCGCCGAAGCTCGTCACGCGCGAGATGGTGCGGAGCATGGGCGAGGGCGCGGTGATCGTCGACGTCTCGATTGACCAGGGCGGCACGTGCGAGACCTCGCGCGCAACGACGCACGATGATCCGGTCTACGTCGAGGAGGGCGTCGTCCACTACTGCGTGCCGAACATGCCCGGCGCCGTGCCGCAGACATCGACCGCCGCCCTCACCGCCGCCACGCTGCCCTACGTGCTAAAGCTCGCGAACCTGGGCACACGCGAGGCGTTGCTCGGCGACCCGTCGCTGGCGAAGGGCGTCCTAGTGAGCGAAGGCCACATCACGTACGAAACGCTGGCCGAATCGCTCGAAATGCCCTTCGTCCCGCTCGCCGAAGCACTACCGCCAGGCTAGTCGCCTGGTCGCTGGGGGCTGGTCGCTGGGGTCGCAGGCGCGGTACGGGCTGCAGTTCGCCGTTCGCCTAGCCAAGGAGGTATCGATGCTGACGCAATTGGTGACGCTCGCGGGCGTCCTGTTCGTGGGGCTCGTGGTGATCGCGCTCGTCTTCCTGTTGGGGATGCGGGCGAAGTCCTCGCTCGTGCTCAACCCCCTCTTCTGGCTCCAGCGTAAGATCCTCAACCCGCAGCAGATGCGATCGGCGGGCACGCCGGGAGCGTCTGCATCCGTGGTCCGGCATCGCGGCCGGATCTCAGGCCGACCCTACGAGACGCCCGTCGGGGCTGTGGCTGCCGAAGGCGGGTTCGTGGTCGCGCTGCCGTACGGGTCGCGCACCCAGTGGCTCAAGAACGTGGTCGCGAGCGGGTCCGCCGCCATCGTTCACGAGGGACATGCCTATCAGGTCGACCAGCCGGAGATCGTCCCTATGCGGGCGGTTGAGGCCGGGTTCACGGCCAGCGATCAACGAATTCACCGCTGGTTCGGCGTCGACCAGGCACTCCGGGTCCGGCGGGTCGAGCCGGAAGGAGCCGGGGAGCGGTTCACCGACGCGTCATGAGGGGGAGGCGCTGAGCGCCGCCAGGATCTTCCCGGCGTGCTGGATGTGGTCCGCGTCGTGGATGCGCTGGAACACCGCCCACTCCATGCAGTTGAGGTCGCCGAAGAACGGATGCACCGCCTGCATCGACATGTCCGGCTCCGGGGGCAGCGCGGAGATCACGTCGAGCAGCCGTTGGTTCACGTCGCGCAGGCGTTCGACGAGCGCGGCGAACGACGCCGAGGAGTCGTCCCCCATCATGCCGATGGCGCGGCGGAGTTCGGGCGGCTGCTCGCTTCGCGCCAGCTTCTCGATCAGGGTCGCGACCGCGCCTTCGGCGGCGATGACATGGCGCAGCAACTCGTGCAGCGACCACTCGTCAGGCGTCGGCTGCCGCTCCACCATCGCGGCGTCGACGCCGGCCATGATCTTGAGCAACTCCGCCTGGTTTGTGGACACGAGGTCGATCACGGCGGCGCGGCTCTTGCCGGCCTGGTGGCGGATGTATGAAACCACCCGTTCGCGGATGTCGTCAGAAACCATGCAGCGATGGTACACCCGGCAGCGACTATTGAAAAGCTATCGTCGGCGGAGGGGAATCGCAGCGGGGAGGAATCGGAAGACATCGTCTTGAGAAGCGAAAACGCCCCGACAAGGAGCCGAGGCGCTTTCAGGCGATTGTGGCCAGAGTCAGGTGGGCTGCTACAGGCGAAGCTTTCCATGTGATGGCTGGCGGCGGCGCTGGCGGGGATGGCCCTCGTCCTCCTCCAGCAACTCGATCGGCGGCGTGGCGACCGCCTCGTGCACGTAGCCGCAGCAGAGGCACGTGCTGTACGCGCCGTACCAGTCACGCTCTACGATCATCGAACCACGGCAGCGGGGACACGTGCGGGGGAGAGCGGTGTTCATTGTTGGTCCTCCCAAGGCCCGTTGGGCCAGCCTCCCGCCGCCCGTGGCGGGAGAATCAGAAAGCCGCCGGATCGACCGAATCACGGGCCTTCCGTTTGCCTGCGGGGTTAGCTGTCGGGTTCGGACTGAAAGGCCTTGTCCTACGCGTCAGCGCGCCGTTTCCGGGTCGCTGCGCGATTCACCCCGTCCGCTGCTGCGGAACTGGTTCCCCCGTCCCCATCGGCCGGCCAGACCGGCTCGACAAGGTTCGGCAATGCCCGCTTCGGGCGGGCTGAAGGCCCCGCACGCGTGCGCACAGGGCCGTTTGTGATTTCCGGTACATGTTACGCCGGTCGCCCCGAACCTGTCAACGGGGTGCGGGTGATTTTGTGCGAAATCTGTAAAGGAGACGCCCCCACTGTTGCCTTATGATCAATAAACCCGCCCAAACCTGCGGTTTATGCGACGGCGATCGCGCTCACGGCCTGGCAAGGTCCTCATGACGCGGCAGTGCTACCCCCGCTAACGAAGATCGGCCGCCGCACCACGCCCCGACCCCCGGCCCCTTCCCGATGCGGGAAGGGGGAGGAAAGGCCGCGCCGCAGTAACGCTCGCTTCCCGCTACGCCAGGCCGCCGTACAGCACCAGCCTCGGGTCTTCGCGCACCGCCGTGCCATCGAGCCGCAGGTGGCGCGGGTTGAAGTCGTCGTGATGCACCGTCAGGAACAGGTCCGCAGGCTCGACGCTCGGCGGCAGCGGCAGGCCGCAGGTGCCGCCCGCGTCGGTTCGCGCTCGCCCAAGCACCTTCGCGCCGTGCGTGCTCAGCGTTACCTCCGCACCCGCAACGGGCGGGCGCTCGCCCGATGGGCCGGCGTCGTTTTCGAGCACCTCCACCATCGCGGTGCGCCCGTCCTCGTGCGTCGTCACCTCCACGGCCATGTCGATGAGGTACACCAGCGGGTCCGGAGTGACCGCCTTCATCCCGGCGTCGATCACGGCGCGCACCTGCGTCGCCTTCAGCGATGCATCGGTCGGCGCCATGCCGTGGTCGGTCGTCATGATGAACAGCGTGTCTTCGATCAGACCCTGCGATTCGAGCATGTCGAGGATGCGGCCGATGCGTACGTCGGTCTCGTCGAGCGCGGTGCGCTCTCCTTCCGAGTGCGGTCCGTAATCGTGGCCGACACCGTCCGTCAGCGGCATCTCGTGGAACATGAACTTCGGCGGCGCGTGCGACTCGTCCGTGTAGAGGACGATCGCCTGCGCCAGGCCGCGGTTTTCGATCATTGACTCCGATACCGCACCCTTCTCGCCGTCGGCCTCCCAGCGCGGGCTCGTGTCGTCCATGTAGCGCGCCGTCAGTTCGCGCAGCCGGTCGCGATCGCCGATGACCAGCCGCTCCAGCGTCGCGTGGTCGGCGCCGCGCGTGCAAGGCTCGTGGATCGATGCGGTGAACGCGCCGTTCATCCCCTGCCACGCGCCGAAGACGCGGTGGAACGCCTCGTAGAGCGTCTCCACGCCTTCGCCCAGGAACTTCGCCGTGTCGAACGTCTGCCCCTGCGGCGTCACCACCTCGCGCGTCTCGCGCAGGTAGTACGTGGGGTTGACGATGTCGTGGTGGCCGCCCCACGCGCCCGTGCCGATGGCGTTGTGGCTGGGCCAGGTGATGCTCGGGAAGTTGGTGAAGGAGCCGTAGTCGAACATCGTGCCGTTGCGGATCAGCCGGCGCAGGTTCGGGATCGCGTCGGCATCGTGCTCCAGCCGGTACTTGAGTTCGGTGTTGCTCTGGCCGTCGAGCAGGAAGATGTACACGCGTTCCGGACGGCGCGGGTCGCCGCCATCGATGATCTCCTCCAGCACGCGCCCGTCCTGCCGCTCCAGGTACACGTCCGGCGCGACGCCGCGTTCGGACGAACGGCGGCCGGTAATGTCCTTGCCATCGATCAGCGGGAAGCCGCACAGCTTCGCGATCGTCGGCGCTATGTCGACCTGGCACGATGGGGCGTCGGTGAGGACGCCGCGCTTGATGCCCGGGCCGGCGAACACCAGCGGCGACCGCGCCTGCATCGCGTCGAGCGCGCCGTGTTGGCCCTGCTGCCGCCCGAACGCGTACGCCTTCGGGTTGACGACGAGGTCCGGCGCGTTCGGGCTGTCGAACAGCTGGGCGATGCGCTCGTACGCAAACGGGTACGCGTTGTGCTCCGGCTCGATGTACGCCGCGTTGGGGTCGTCGCCGGGGAAGCCGGACGCCTTCGACGCCGCCAATTCTTCCTCGATGGTCGCGAGCGCCTTGCGGTCCTGGTTGCCGACCGGGTTCTCGCCGATCTGCTCGATGACACGATACTCGTAGCCGCGCCCGCTGGCGGCGTGGAAGCGCTGGAAGCGGATCATGCCGCGCTTCGCCCAGACCTCGTACGCGCCGTCGCGATACGTGATGACCAGGTCAGTCTGCGGCCCGGCCGTCGGGTCGGTGAGGATCGCCTGGATGGCGCGGTCGCCCGATTCCTGCTGATGCTCGTCGAGTCCTTGCCCTGCGAGGCGTTCGGGCAGGATCGGATGGGCATGCGCTGGGGCGTGAGTCGTCGTCATGAAGCACCTCGGTCGAGAAGCGGGTCTGTGATGGTTCAGCCATCATCGAGCAGTCGCGCGACTGACGCAATGGCGGGAGCGGCGTGTAGAATCGATCCTCTCGCAGCGAGTCGCAGGAGGTGGTCACATGGCGAGCAAGAAGCCGCGCCGCGAACGCAACCCGGAGCCCGTGGCGAGCCGCCCGAGCATCCCGTACGGCCTGCTTGGACCCGACGAGGGCATGGGGCTCCTGCCGTGGAGCCGGGTGGGCGAGCGCATGCGCAGCGCGTACGTCTACTGGGTCGCGACGGCATCGCTGGAGGGCCGGCCGCACGTCATCCCGGTCTGGGGCGTGTGGCTCGATGGCACGCTCTACTTCAGCAACGGCGCCAACACGCGCACCGGCCGCAACCTGGCGGCGAACCCGGCAGTCACGGTGCATCTCGAAAGCGGCGAGGACGTCGCGATCGTCGAAGGCACGGTCGAGCCGGTCGCGGACGCCGCGCTGGTCGGGCAAATCAACGATGCGTACGCGCCGAAGTACCTGTGGCGCGAGCGCGTGGAAGGCCCGTGGTACGCACTGCGGCCGGATACGGCGTTCGCCTGGCTCTGCCCGAGCGCGGGCCTCGGCGCCGAGCGGGTCTACGCCGCAAGCGCGACGCGCTGGACCTTCGACGGCCGCTAACGCACCCGCGGCAGCGCAGCCAATCGGCCATCTGTCAACAAACGAAGGGCCGAAACCGGCCATTTGGCGCTGGCCAGCAGCTTCGCGGCGTGGCTAGATTGCTGCCATGGTGTCACACCGAGTGCCGAGAGCTGGCGGGGACATCTCGCACGGAATCTGTGACGGGTACAGCTGATGGCGAGCGCGGAAGAACTGGCCGAGCCCATCGAAGGCGGCGCCCGCCGCGGCTGGCTCATGCCCGCCGTCGTCGTGGTCCTCGCCGTTCTCCTCATCCTGGCGTACCGGCACTGGTTCACGGGCAGCGCCAGCCAGGCACCGGCTGAGACCGTCGCCGTCACCCGCACGACGATCCGCTCCACCATCGAGGCGTCCGGCAGCGTGGAGTCGCAGGAATCGGCGTCACTGAGCTTCGTCAAGGCGGGCCGCGTCAAGACCATCGCAGTCAAGCTGGGGGACCGCGTTGAGGCGGGACAGCTGCTGGCGTCCATGGACAGCGATGACGCCGACGCCGCCGTACTGGCGGCCAGCGCGAATCTGCACCTGGCGCGGCTGACGCTCACTCAGCTGATCAACGGCGCTTCCGTGGCGGAGATCGCCGCGGTCCAGCAGTCCGTTTCCGCCGCCCAGGCCGCGCGAGACAAGTCCGCCGACGCCCTGCGACAACTCGAGGAGGGCGCGTCCGCGGCCGACCTCGAAGCGGCGCGCTCCGCGGTCACGAAAGCGGAAGCTGCTCTCGCCGAGAGCGAGGACACGCTCGAACAACTGCGCGACGGCGCATCCGACGCCGACCTCGCGGCCGCAAGAGCGAGCGTAGCGTCCGCCGAAGCGGCGCTGGCGGCTGCGGAACGGGCGGCCGAGAACGCGGCGTCCCGCGTGGCATCCGCCGAAGGGGGACTGCTCAGCGCGCGCACGGCCTACTGCGCGCAGCCACTGGCACGGGCGGAGGTCTGCCCGTCCTCCGCGATCCCGCTGCCGCAATCCACGCTCGAACTGCTGCTCGACGACGCCGCCGGCACCAGCGATGCAGCCCTCGCGAGCGCGATCTCGGCGCTGCTCACCGCCAACACCGGCTACGTCACGGCCACCGAGGCCGCCGCATCGGCCGAGGGCGCGGTTGACGTTGCGGAATCGAACTTGACCGCAAGTGAAGAGAAGCTCGACCGGCTGCGCGCGGGAGCGGACAGCACTCAGATCGATGCGGCGGAAGCTGCCGTCGCCGCCGCAACCGGAGGCCTGAGCGCCGCACGCTCTCAACTCGACGACCTGCAGGACGGCGCATCGCCCGAGGAGCGAGCGGTGGCTCTCAGCGCCCTGGCGGCCGCGGACGACGCGCTCGCAGCGGCGCACGCGAAGCTCGACGACCTGCTGGACGGCGCCGACGCCGACGACATCGCGCTCCTGCGCGCCAAGGTGAGCGCGGCGGAGATCGGCGTCCAGCAGGCGCAGGTCCAGCAGGCGCACACGCGGCTGATCGCGCCGTTCGGCGGCGTGGTCGCCGCCGTCAACGTGCACGCCGGTGAATACCTGGCGGCCGCGTCGCCGGCGTTCGTCCTGCTGACGCCGGGCGCGCTTCGGCTCAACCTGGTCATCGGCGAGAATGACAGGCCGTATGTCGCCGTCGGGCAGCAAGGGTCCATCACCTTCGACGCTGCGCCGAGCCAGGCGTACGCCTTCGCCATCCAACACCTGGGCGAATCCCCCAAGATCGAGCAGGGCGTGGCTACCTATGTGGCCGAGGCCACCCTGATCGTGCCGGCAGACGCCGCTCGCCCGATCACGGGCATGAGCGGCGTCGCCGAAGTGCTGCTGACCGAGAAGACGGCCGTGCTGGCGATACCGACGCGCGCACTCCGGCGCATCGGCCGGGAGCAGGTGGCCGACGTGATGGCGAACGGCACAATCGAAGAGCGGACGGTCCAGACGGGCATCAGCGACGGCCAGTACGTCGAGGTGATCTCGGGGCTGGAGGAAGGCGATCAGGTGCTGCTGCGGGCCGTGACGGGCGCGGCACCGGGCGCGCTGCCCACGCGCGAGCGCCTGCTGCCCGGCGGCGTCCGCTGAGAAGGAGCCGGACCGATGACATTCGGCGACACGCTCCGAACGGCGCTCGCGGCGCTGGCCGTCAACAAGCTGCGCTCCGGCCTGACGTTGCTCGGCGTTGTGATCGGCGTCGGCGCCGTGATCTCCCTCATGGCCATCGGCGAGGGCGCCACGCGTAGCGTCACGAACCGCATCAGCGATCTCGGCAGCAACCTGCTCTTCATCCAGGAGCAGCAGGTGGACACCGGCCGCCTGCCCGGCGCCCGCCAGGCGGCGGTGGGCGGCCTCACGTTGCAGGACGCGTACGCCATCGAGGACCGGCGCAGGTTTCCGTACGTGGACGGGGTCTCGCCCCAAAGCTTCTATCGCGCCCGCGCCGGCGCGGACTCGGAATCAGTCGATACGACGGTGTACGGGGTGACGCCGAACTACCAGTGGGTGCGCAACTTCTACGCCGACCGCGGCAGCTTCATCAGTGAGTCGGAGATGAGTCGGCAGACGCTCAGCGCCGTGCTCGGCGGCAAGGTGGCGCGCGAGCTGTTCGGCGAGGCCGACCCGATCGGCCAATCCGTGCGGATCGCCGTCAAGGGTGTGGAGCCGGCGATGGCGTTCCGCGTGATCGGCGTCATGGAGGACAAGGGCTCGTTCGGCAGCACCGACCGCGGCGACGCGATCTTCATCCCGCTCTCCACTATGCAGGCGAAGATCTCGGCCGACCGCAGCGCGCTCGGCCTGGCGAACGTTATGCAGATCAGCGTGTCCGTCAACGATCGATCGAAGCTCGCACAGGCGCGAGAGGAGGTCGCCGAGCTGCTGCGGGAGCGACATAAGAGCCGCGAGGACGACTTCAGCATCCTTAGCCAGGAGGAACTGCTGAAGACGATGGACGACATCAAGCGCGGACTCCTGGTCTTCATGGGGACGATCGCCAGCATCGCCCTGCTGGTGGGTGGCATCGGCATCATGAACATCATGCTGGTGTCCGTCACCGAGCGGACGCGCGAAGTCGGCATCCGCAAGGCGCTGGGCGCTCGCCGCCGCGACATCCTGGTGCAGTTCCTGACGGAGGCGGTGGCGGTGACGATGGTAGGCGGCGTCATCGGCGTGGGGTTGGGACTGCTCGGCGCCGCCTTCGCCGACGGCAAGCCGCTCATGGGCGGGCGCCTCGAGACGGTGGTGACGCCGGCGTCCATCATGATCACGGTGGGAGTCTCCGCCGTAATCGGCATATTCTTCGGCATCTATCCGGCGTATCGCGCCGCAGGACTCGACTGCGTCGAAGCGCTCCGGCACGAGTAAGCGCCTCGCTGCTCCGGACCGAAGTCGCCAATGCGCGCTAGTCGAACATCAGCACCGTGCGCGCTACTTCGCCGGCCTTCATGGCGCGGAACGCCTCGTTGACGTCCTCCAGCCGCCCCTTGCGGGAGATCATCTCGTCGAGCTTCAGCCGGCCCTGCAGGTAGAAGTCGATGTAGCGCGGCATGTCGACGCGGAACCGGTTCGAGCCCATCATTGAACCCTGGAGCCGGCGCTCGCCCTGCAGGAAGTCCCAACCGTGGAGTTCGATCTTGATGCCGAACGGGATCATGCCGATGATGGTCGCCGTGCCGCCGGGGCCCAGGCACTCGAACGACTGCTCGGCGGTCTTCTTCAGCCCGATCGCCTCGAACGAGTAGTCGACGCCGCCGCCCGTCATGTCCTTGATCGCCGCCACCGCATCGCGCGACGACGCATCGACGATGTGGGTCGCCCCGAGCTCGCGCGCGGTCGCGAGCTTCGACTCGACCATATCGACGGCGATGATCATCCGCGCACCGGCGATGCGCGCGCCCTGGATCGCCGCAAGCCCGACGCCGCCCGCGCCGAAGACAGCGACCGTCGACCCCGGCTCGACTTTCGCCGTGTTGAGCGCGGCGCCCACGCCTGTCAGCACGCCGCAGCCGATGAGCGCCGCGCGGTCGAGCGGGAAGTCCTCGCGGATCTTCACCACTGCGTTCTCGTGTAGCAGCATCTTCTCGGCGTAGCTCGAGATGTTGGCGAACTGGTGCACCAGCGAACCGCCCTGGCTGAGCTTCGGCTTCGCGCCAGGCGGGCGCTGGTTGTCAGGACTGTTGCAGCGGTTGGGGTGGCCGGTCATGCACTGCTCGCAGTAGCCGCAGAACACCGACAGGCAGGCGATCACGTGGTCGCCCGGCTGGACGTACGTCACCTGCTCGCCGACGCGCTCGACGATGCCCGCCGCCTCGTGCCCGAGGATCGCCGGCGCCGCCATGGGGTACAGGCCATCGACGAAGTGCAGGTCGCTGTGACAGACGCCGCTGGCGACGGTACGCACGACAATCTCGCGCGGCAGCGGGTCGTCGATATCGACGTCCTCGATCGTCAGCGGCTCGTGCGGGGCGTGGAAGATGGCTGCCTTCACGGTGGACTCCGTTTCGATGCTGGCGCATAACCGCGCCGGGCCGCATGAAAGCGCCGCTCAGACGGCGGCGAGGCCGCCGATCATCTCGTCGAGCAGGACGATGAACTCGCACGTGACCTCGGTGCGCACGGCCTGCGTCGCGAAGCCGCCGGTGTTGTCCCAGGCGCCGGCTTCGGTCTGCTGCGCGATCAGCGCATCGCCGACGCGCTCGGCCAGGTTCAGATACTTTCGCTCGCCCGTGACGGCGTAGGTCAGCGCCGCGCCCCAGCCGACCTTGCCGACCTGCGCCGTCTCATACATCTCGTCGAGCACGTTAAACCCGATATCGAGGTAGTTCCCCGCCAGTCCGGCCCACTCGCGGTCGCCGGTCGCCATCGTCATCCGCGAGAGGAACGCCGCGGCGATGCCGATGTTGAAGTACATCTGCCGCTTGCGGTCGATGCGGATCGAGTGGATGCGCTGGCGCTCCTCCGGGAACTCGGTGCGCAGACCCTGGCCGGGCTTGTAGAGGAAGAACAGTTCCCGCCCCGGGAACGGCTGCGCCTCCCAGACCGTCCGCAGGAAGCGGGCGGCGTTCTTCGCGTCGGCGAGGTGACCGGTGATCAGACACGCGTTGCCCGCCTGCGACGTGCAGAGCAGATCCTGGGGCGCCTCCTCGTTGTCGCGCTGCATGCGGAAGCCGCCGTCCTCCGCGTGCTGGAGGAGTCGCAGGAACTCCATGCCACGGCGGGTGACGTCATAGCGGCCGAGCTTCTGGGCGCCGCAGATGATCCACGCGTTCGCATAGGGGTAGCTGTAGTTGTGGTCGTTGCCGCGCAGCGCGCCGGCGAAGTCGCCTTCTTCGGTCTGGACGTTGCGCGCGATCCACGTCGCGAGGCGGTTGCCCTCTTCGGAACGGCCGCCCGCGGCCAGCGCCCACAGCGCCTTGTAGTACGGCCCGATGCCCTCGGTTTCCGGCGCGCCGATCGCGCCGTCCTCCCGCTGCTGCGTCAGCAGGTAGTCGATGCCGCGGTCGCGCGCGTTGCGCAGCTTACTGACGATGGAGTGCTCGACGACCATGGCAACCTCCCGCCGTGTGTGGCGATGGAACCTGGGCTGATGCTCAAAATGTGTGCTCTTCGCAGTCTACGCCCGTGCCCCGGCGACTGTCGACCGGCCGGCGAACGCTTCGGCGGCTGCGAATGGCAGTCCGGGCAACAGAAGGGAGCGCCCACCGGAGCGCTCCCCTCACATTCTCACCAGTTGCGGATGGTGGCGTCAGATCGCGGCCGGGACCGCGTCCTCTTCCTCCAACTCCGCCAGTTCCGGCTCGGTGTTCATCATCGTCCAGCCGACCCAGAACGCCAGCGCGCCGACGATCCCCGTCGCCGCCACGACGGGCAGCGCGATCACCATGTAGCTGCGCCGAAGCATGCCGACCACCATGATCAGCATCCCGAAGGCCGCGCCGATGACCATGAACATGCCCAACTGTCGCGATCGTCCCATCGTGATCCCTCCGCCCGGGACTTACGCCCCGCTTACCGTCTTCCGCAGGTCCGGGGGCAGCAGGTTCGGGATGCTGTCCTCAATCGGGTAGCGCTCGTTGCACTTGGCGCAGAAGAGCGAACCGCGGACGACCTCGTCGTCCTTCTCCTCGTCAATGGTCAGCGTGAGCTCGCTCTTGCACATGGGGCAGGCGAGAATCTCCATCAGGTCTTTGCGCATCGGCCACACCTCATGGTCGGCTATGGTCCCGGGTTGATGGCCATAGATTACAGGTTCTGCGGCCGAGGTTACAGGGGCACCGGCTGCTGAATCCGCAGCAGCGGCACCCCGGAGCCATCGCCAAAACGGGCGATTACGTTGACTTCGATGCGGGCCGTTCCTATAATTCGTTGCGCTGTCGAAATCTCGGCCAGCGGTTGCTGTTCATTCAGCCCGGCCTCCGAGCGAGATACACGGAGTGCGCGGGCGCTTTTCTTTGAAAGAACGCTCGTTACAGCGAGACGTCTGGAGGTGACCTTGCACGAATACGAACTGGTGGTGGTGATAAATCCGGAGATCGCGGAGGAGGACGTTCCCGCCGCGCTCGACCGCGTCAGCACAGCCGTGACCAGCCGTGGCGGCGAGGTCGTGGAAGTTACGCCCTGGGGCCGCCGCAAGCTCGCGTACCCCATCAACCGGCACGTCGAGGGGAACTACGTTGTGACGCAGATCCGCCTCGACCCGCTGCGCGCGCACGAGTTGGAGAGCGGCTTCGCCATTTCCGACGACGTGATCCGCCACCTCCTGATCCGCAAGGACGAGGACTAGGCCGCCGGCGCGGCCTCTGACCCCGCGGGGCGCAAGAGGAATTGTGAAATGGCAAGCCTGAACAAGGTCATGCTCATCGGCAATCTCGGGAAAGACCCCGAGATGAAGTACACGGCGAACGGCAAGGCGGTCACCACGTTCTCGCTCGCCTGCAGCCGCACGTACAACGCGAACGACGGTGAGCGGCGCGAAGAGACGGACTGGTTCGACATCGTAGCGTGGGAGAAGCTGGCGGAGCTGTGCAGCCAGTTCCTGCAGAAGGGCCGCAAGGCGTATGTCGAAGGACGCCTGCACACGCGATCGTGGGAGGGCCAGGACGGGCAGAAGAAATACCGCACCGAGGTGATCGCGCAGACGGTGCTCTTCCTCGATAGCGCCGGCGGCAACAGCGGCAGCGGCCGCGGTGGCGCCGCCCAGATGGACCGCTTCGAAGACGCGGCGGCGGCCGGTGCGGCAGTCGACCCGGACGACCTGCCTTTCGAATAAGCAACATCGCCGCGCGCGCCGCCACGGCGCGGCGGCAAACATACGGAGGTAGAACTTGACGACTGAGGTGAGCGAAAGCGAAAGGAACGCTCCGGCGGCGTCGGCACCGGCCGATGGTATGCCGCCCCGGCCCGAAGGCCGGTCCGAGGAGCGATCGGGCGGCCCCGGCCGCCGGCCGGGCGGTGGTGGCGGCGGCGGCAGAGGGCGATTCGGCGCCCGCCGAAAAGTCTGCGCCTACTGCGTCGACAAGATTGACATCATCGACTACAAGGAAGCCGTGAAGCTGCGGCGCTACATCTCCGAGCGCGGTAAGATCGAGCCCCGCCGCAAGACGGGCACGTGCGCGCGGCACCAGCGGCGCCTGACGCTCGCCATCAAGCGGGCGCGGCACCTGGCGCTACTGCCGTACACCGCGGACCACATCCGCGGGACCAGCTCGTTCTCCGCCCACTAGTGGGCGCCGAACCCGGTTGGTGAGATGCCCGAACAGGGGCAATGCGCCCGCATCTCTTTCGTTCATCCTGGAAAGAGACCGCGCAGAGGGTGGTGAGATCGATGGCGAGCGAAAGCAAATCACGGCGGAGCGAGAAAGCCTCCAACGGGCCCGCGCGGCGCAAGACGGCTGCGCACGGACACCGCGGCTCCCTGCTCAACCTTGACCACGAGCAGTCGGCGCGCCTGATGATGATCTCGGCCGTCGTCGGCATCATCGCCCTCGCCATGGGCTTCATCGCATTCGGCTACTGGAACTCCGTCGTCAAGCCGCGAAACCGCACCGTGCTGGAAGCCGAAGGCGTCAAGGTCTCCTACGCGGCGATGAAGCGGCGGATGGCGTACGAGTTCTTCCAGAACATCAACTACCAGCAGGTGCCCAACGCGCTGCCCGAGGGCACCTACCTCACCCTGCTCGACGAGATCATCGTCCTCTCCCGCGCCGAAACCGACCTCGGCATCACCGTGCCAGCGGACGAATTCGACAACAAGCTCCGCACGCGCGTCGGCGTCGGCGAGAGCGTCGACACCAAGACGTTCGCTGATGCGCTTCGCCGCCAGCTCGACACCACCGGCCTGCACGAGAGCGAGTATCGCCGCCTGATCCGCGCCGAACTGCTGACGCAGAAGGTGAAGGACCACCTGAAGCTACAGCTCCCGCTCAACGCGCAACAGGCGAAGGTCGAGGTCATCGCGACAAACAGCGAGGACGACGCGCAGAAGGCCAGCGACCGCATCAAGGCCGGCGAGGACTGGGCGACTGTCGCGAAGGACGTGTCGGCCGAAGTCGACGTGCAGTCGACGGGCGGGCTCCACGACTACGCGCCGCAGGGCTCGTTCAACGCGGCGTACGACGACTACGTGTTTTCGGCCGCACTGGGCGAGATCAGCCCGCCGCTCCAGTCGCCGGCGGAGCAGTTCTTCATCGTGCGCGTCGTCGATCGTGCCGAGCAGCCGGTAACCGATGACCAGAAGCCCCGGCTGACCGAGAAGTCGTTCAAGGACTGGCTCTCCAACCAGCAAGACCAGATCACGATCGTCCGCGACTTCGACGCGAAGGCCCAGGCGGCGGCGCTGACGAGCGTGCTCGCCGACGCCGGACCGCGCCTCCAACAGGAAAGCCAGCAGCAACAGCAGCAGTTCCCGGTCCAACAGCAACCGATCGCCCCGGCGCAGCAGCCGCCCCCGAGCTCGGGCGAACAGGGCGGCCAAAGCCAGCCGAACCCGGATATCCCTGCACCGGCCGGCGGCGATGGGCAGTGACCGGCGCGCCATTGGCATCGGCCTCATGGGCCTCGGCGTCGTCGGAAGCGGCGTCGCCCGCATCCTGCACGAGAAGGCGGATGTCTACGCGCGGCAGATCGGCCATCCGCTGGAGCTGCGCCGTGTCCTGGTTCGCGACGTCAAGAAGCAGCGCGACTTCACGGTCAGCCGGTCGCTCGTCACGACCGATCCCGCGGATCTGCTCAACGACCCCCAGATCCAGCTGATCATCGAGGTCATGGGCGGCGAGCAGCCGGCCTACACCTACCTTCGCGACGCGCTCACGGCCAACAAGTTCGTCGTCACCGCCAACAAGGAGGTGATGGCCAAGCACGGCTCGGAACTGCTGATGCTCGCCCGCGAACACAATGTCGACCTGCTCTACGAAGCCAGCGTGGGCGGCGGCATCCCGATCATCGCGCCGCTGAAGCGCGACCTGCTCGCCAACGACATCGTCGGCGTCACGGCGATCATCAACGGCACGACGAACTACATCCTGACCGCCATGAGCAAGGGCGGTGGCAGTTTCGGCGACGCGCTGAAGGGCGCGCAGGCGCTTGGCTACGCCGAGCCCGATCCCACGAACGACGTCGAGGGCATCGACGCCGCATACAAGCTCTGCATCCTGGCGACGCTGGCATTCCACGTCGACGTCCACCCGGAGGACGTCTACCGCGAAGGCATCACCAAGCTCGCCGCGCGCGATTTCACGTACGCGCGCGAACTCGGCTACGCCATCAAGCTGCTCGCCATAGGCCGGAAGGCCGGCGACGCCGTGCAGGTGCGCGTGCACCCGGCGCTCGTCTCGCAGGACGAACTGCTTGCCAACGTCGATGGCGGCCTCAATGCGGTAGAGATCGAGGGCGACCTGATGAACCGCGTGCTCTTCCAGGGCCCGGGCGCCGGCTCGCTCCCCACGACCTCGGCTGTCGTCGCCGACGCGCTCGACGCCGCTGTCAGCATCAGCAACGCCGTCTACTGGCCGCACTCGCTGCGCCGCGAGTCCGGCCTGCGCATCATCCCCATGGACGACGTCCGCACCCGCTACTACCTGCGCATCGGCGTCGCCGATCAGCCGGGCGTGCTCGCGCGCGTCGCCGGTGCGCTCAGCGACCGCGCGATCAGCATCGCCTCCGTGATCCAGAAGGAAGTTGGCGGCGAAGGGGCGGCAGAGATCGTTATCATGACGCACGACGCGCGCGAGGAAGACGTGCAGCACGCGCTGGCGGGCATTCGAAAGATCGAAGGCGTGCATGGGGTGGAACAGGTGCTCAGGGTGAAGTCATGACCATGCAGGATCCGCTGGGCGAAACACGCCCCGCGATCGACACCATGAACTGGCTGCAGGACCAGGTCGGTCAGCTGCGGGCGCAGGTCGGACGGCTCGCGCAGCAGGGCGACCAGGCGCAGGCCGCCGTGCTCGACATCAACGAAAAGCTGCGCGACGCCGAGACGCGCCTGCGCGAGATCGGCGCCCGCACCATCGGCCTGCCGACGATGCAGGAGCAGCTCCGGCAGGTCTCCGGCCTGCTCGAACGCATCCAGGACGCCGAGGTGCTGATCGACACGAAGTTCGAGATGCTGGAGCGCACGAACAACGAGGACCGCACGCGCGAGCAGGGCGAGAAGAACGACGTTTACCGGCGCGTCCAGGACCTCGAACGCCGCACCGAGGGGATCGCTGAGCGGCAGACCACGGTCGACGATTCGACGCGCCGGTTCCAGGAGGAGGTCTCGCGCTCGCACCTGCTGTACCAGGGGATGAACCAGCGGCTGGAAGCGGTCGAGAGCAAGACCGGCCGCAACCTCGACGCCATCACCCGCATTGAGCAGACGCACTCGGAACTCGAGGCCGCCGTCCGCGCCCTCCGGCGCGAGGACGACGTGCTCGCCGAGCGCGCGCGCCTGGCGCACGAGGTGGCCGCGCGGCTCGAGACCGAGCTGCACGCTCAGCAGGAGGAGTACCGCCAGCTCCCGCTCATCGCCGAGCGCGTCGAGTTGCTGCGCGCCGAGCGCCAGCGGCTCGAAGATCGCACGTCGCGGGTCGAGGAGTCGCTCGAAGACGCGCGCACACGGCTGGAGCGGCAGGAGGACGCCGCCGCGCAGTTCGATACGCGCATCAAGGCGCACGACGCCCGCATCGACCACGTGCACAGCACCACGCTTGATTACCGCCGCTCGCTCAGCGAGCAGGTGCTCAAGCTCAACCAGATGCTGGAGCGGATGAAGCGCCGCCAGCTCGAAGAGCTCGAGCGCCAGGTGAAAGAACTCCGCGTCCAGTCAAGCCAGCTCAAGAACGCCGAGGAAGAATGACGGCCGACGTCGCCGCGCGCACGTACGGAGACCTGCCGGGCCGCGGCGTGCTGCGCCGCTTCGCCGAACACCTGCCGATCACCGAACGCACGCCGATGATCTCGCTCGGCGAGGGTGACACGCCGCTGGTCCGCTCGACGACGATCGAGCGCGATCTTGGCTGCAAGGCGCTCTACTTCAAGCTCGAAAGCTGCAACCCGACCGGATCCTTCAAGGACCGCGGCATGGTCGTCGCCGTCGCCAAGGCGATGGAGGACGGCGCGCGCGCCATCATGTGCGCCTCCACCGGCAACACCAGCGCTTCGGCCGCCGCGTACGCCGGCCGCTACGGCCTCGCCGTCTACGTCATCGTGCCGGAAGGGAAGATCGCGCGCGGCAAGCTGGCGCAGGGCGCCGTGCACGGCGCCGAGATCATCGCGATCGACGGCAACTTCGACGCCGCGCTCCGCGTCGCGCGCGAGGTCACGTCGAAGCACCCGATCGCGCTCGTCAACTCTGTCAACCCCTTCCGCATCGAAGGCCAGAAGACCGCCGCCTTCGAGATCGCCGACGCGCTCGGCGACGCGCCCGACGTGCTGGCGCTGCCCGTCGGCAACGCCGGCAACATCACCGCCTACTGGAAGGGCTTCGTCGAGTACAACCGCATGGAGCGCACGAGCCTGCGACCGCGCATGCTCGGTTTCCAGGCAGCGGGCGCGGCGCCGCTGGTCCAGGGCGCGCCCGTCGCCGACCCGCAGACACTGGCCACGGCGATCCGCATCGGCAACCCGGCGTCGTGGAAGACCGCGATCGGCGCGCGAGACGAATCCGGCGGCAGCATCGACGCCGTCACCGACGACGAGATCCTCGCTGCCTATGGCCGCCTGGCGCGCGAGGAGGGCATCTTCTGCGAGCCGGCATCGGCAGCGTGCGTGGCGGGGCTGCTGCAGAAAGCCGCGGCCGGCACGAGCTTCGCCGGCCAGACGATCGTCTGCATCATCACCGGCAACGGTCTGAAGGATCCAGAGACGGCGCTGCGCGTCGAGCCGCCGATCCACCACGTGGCCGCCGACCTCGAACTCATCGAGCGCGAAATGGGCTGGGCCTGACCGCCGGAACGGCGCGGGGCCGGGGCGTACGGCCCCCGAAACTCGTATCATGACGCTCAACAGGAGGCCCGCATCGTGAGATTTACGCGTATTACGGTGAACCCGGCTCAGATGGGGGGTGTGCCCTGCATCCGGGGACTGCGCATCCCCGTGGCCACAGTCGTTGGTATGGTGGCCGATGGCATGACCGAAGCTGAAATCGTCAGGGCGTATCCCGACCTCGAGCCGGAGGACGTGTCCGAAGCGCTTCGCTACGCGGCCGAGGCCGTTCGCGAGCGGGAGCTTCCGCCAGCGATTCGCTAAGCTGCCCCAACACCAGTCACACGGAACGAACAGGATCACCCGACATGCGCATGTCCCGGCTCTTCGGCAAGACGCTGCGGAACGCCCCGGCCGACGCCGACACCCCGAACCACCAGCTCATGCTGCGCGCCGCACTGACGCAGCAGCTCGCCGCAGGCATCTACAGCTACCTGCCGACGGGCTGGAAGGTCATGCGCAAGATCGAGCAGATTATCCGCGAGGAGATGGACCGCGCGGGCGGGCAGGAAGTGATCATGCCCGTGGTCCAGCCGGCGGAATTGTGGGAGGAGTCCGGCCGTATCGAGACGATGGGCGATGTGCTCTTCCACCTGAAGGACCGCCGCGATCGCCACCTGGTGCTCGGCCCCACGCACGAGGAGGTCGTGGTCGATCTCTTCAAGAAGCAGGTGCAGAGCTACCGCGACATGCCGCTGATGATCTACCAGATTCAGACCAAGATGCGGGACGAGGCGCGCCCGCGCGGCGGCCTCATGCGTGTGCGCGAGTTCACAATGAAGGACGCCTACAGCTTCGACGCCGACTGGGACGCGCTCGACAGCAGCTACCGCGCCGCGCGCGACGCCTACACACGCATCTTCGACCGCTGCGGCATACCGACGATCCCGGTGCAGGCCGACTCCGGCGCAATCGGCGGCAAGGACAGCGAAGAGTTCATGTACCTCACCGAGGTCGGCGAGGACACGATCCTGCTCTGCGATACGTGCGGCTACGCTGCCAACGAGGAGAAGGCCGACCACAAGAAGCACGAACTCCCCCACGAGGAGCTGCTGCCGCTGGAGGAGGTCTCAACGCCCGGCCAGAAGACCATCGACGACCTTGTGAAGTTCCTCGGCGTGCCGCACGATCGCACGCTCAAGGCCGTGTTCTACGAGGCCGATGGCCAGCCGGTGTTCGTCGCCATCCGCGGCGACCTGGAGGTGAACGAGGCCAAGCTGCGCAACGCGCTCAAGGCGGTGGCGCTCGCCCTGCTCGACGACGAAGGCGTGAAGAAGCACGGCCTCGTCGCCGGGTCCGCATCGCCCGTCGGGCTGAAGGGGATCAAGATCGTCGCCGATGACACCGCGATCGCCGCGCACAACCTGGTGGCCGGCGCCAACAAGCACGACGTGCACTACCGCAACGTCAACCACGGCCGCGACTGGCAGGCCGACATCGTCACCGACATCTCGCTCGCGCGCGCCGGCAACAAGTGCGCCAGTTGCGGCGGCACGCTGGAGACGAAGCGCGGCATGGAGATGGGCCACGTCTTCAAGCTGGGCACCGTGTACACCGACCGCATGCAGGCCACGTTCTCCGACGAAGCGGGAAACCTCAAGTCCGCGATCATGGGTTGCTACGGCATCGGCGTCGGCCGCGTCTTCGCGGCGGCGATCGAGGCCAACCACGACGAGCGCGGCATCATCTGGCCGCCCGAACTGGCGCCGTACGATGTGCACCTCGTCGGCCTCGGATTCGACAAGCCCGGCGTGCGCGAGAGCGCCGAGCAGGTGTACCAGCAGCTACAGGACGCCGGCTTCGCCGTGCTGTTCGACGACCGCGAAGAAGGCTCCGCCGGCGTCAAGTTCAATGACGCCGACCTGCTGGGCATGCCGGTGCGCGTTACCGTCAGCCCGCGCAGCATCGAGAATGGCGGCGCCGAGGTGAAACGGCGCACCGTGAAGGACGCGCAGGTCGTGCCACTCGATGGCGCCGCGGCCGCGGTAAAGGGCCTTCTGGTGTAGTGTCTCAGTCTTGGCCCGGCACTTGTGACGTTCCCCGTTCGCCCTGAGCTTGTCGAAGGGCGTTCATGGTTCGACAAGCTCACCACGAGCGGAAGCCGGCGCTTCGCGGGAGAGACGCGCCGCCCGAACACCTCATTCCACCGCAAGTTCGCTCGCGCCATCGCGCCAGCCTGCTACTCCGAAGGCGGGCCGCCGAGGTTGCCCGGCGCGTCGAGTTGCTCGTACAGCTGGAACAGCACGCCGCCCGACGACTTCGGGTGAATGAACATCTCTTTCCAATCCCAGCTCACCCTCGGCCCGCCGAACGGTTCGATGCCTTTCGCACGCATCGACTCCGCCGCTTCGTCGGCGTTGGCGACTTCGAGCGTGACGTGATGCAGCCCGGGTCCGCGTTCGCGCAGGAACTTGGCGATGAAGCTGTCTTCGCCGATCGGCTCGAGCATCTCCCACTGCATCTGGCGCTGGCCATCGGCGCCGGGGACGTCGAGCACGACGCCCGCGAAGCCGGCCTCTTCGTTGCGGAAGCGGCCAGCTTCCTTCCAGCCGAAGACCTCGGTGAAGAACGGCAACTGGTCGTCGATCTTCCACACCGCCATGCTGACGTGATCGACGCGCTTGAGTCCGACGGTCACTGATTCCCCCTTGTCCTGGTCGCCTGGTTGCTGGTCACTGGTGACTGGGCACCGGCGGGCACATTGAAGCAACTTCCGCGGCTTAGGGCACGGGCGCTGGTCGCCTGGTTGTTGGTCACTGGTGACTGGGCACCGGCGCGGACAGTGGTTGCTTGACGCGCCCCGGCGCGAACCAGCGGCGTCTCGCGCCGCTTCGACCCGCCCTTGTACTGGTCGCTGGTTGCTGGTCACTGGTGACTGGGCACCGGCGCGCACTACGCTGTGTCTATGTCGCGAAACCGCCAGGCGAACTCCAGCCGCAAGCCGGCGATGATCACGAAGCCGCGCATGTCCGCCGTCGCGCTGCTGGCGCTGCTTGCCGGCGTGGCGGTCGCGCTCTCAGGCTGCGGCGGATCATCCGGTACGCCGCCGGGCATGCCGTTCCATATCGAACGGCCGGCCGCAGCATACTTCGACGCGCAGATCTGCTCCATCCTCGACAGCGCCGGCGGCGGCGCGGGCATCAAGGGGCAGGACGGCGGCACGACCAACGTCATCGACGGCCGCTCGTACTGGACCTTCGGCGACACGATCATGCTCGACGGCGGCTTCCTGCCGAACAACGCCGGCTACAGCGATAACGCCGGCGTCGACCCCGACAACTGCATCCCCATCACCCGCAAGACCGACGCGGCCGGCGTGGCCCTGCCGCTGCTGCCGAAGCTCGACGACGAGGTGACGGTGTGGCCGGCGGCGGGCCAGGTGTCCGTGCAGCCCGGCGCCGTGCACTTCCTGTTCAACTCCGTCGCCAACTCCGACTACCGGACCGGCACGTACGAATTCCATCGCATCGGACTCGCGCGGTTCGACCCGGATAGCCTCCAATCGACGCGCGTCATCGAGAATTTGATCGACGCGGACGCCTTCCCCGGCCAGGCGTTCTCGCTGACCCCTGCGACCGGCATGCTGCTGTCAACCGGCTACGTCTACATCTACTTCGCGGTCGACTGGAACGTCAGGGTCGGCCGCGTGCCGGCCGCGTCGATCGAGGACAAGGCGGCGTACACGTACTGGGATGGCGAGGCGTGGGTCGCGGACGTCTCGAAGTCCACGGACATCCTGCGCACGCAGGGCGGGCAGCAGGCGTTCAACGTGGCGTTCAACCCGTATCTCTTAAAGTGGACCGCGACGTACGCCACGAACACGCTCTCGGCCGTCGCCATCGCCTACGCGGACGCGCCGGAGGGGCCGTTCACGGACGAGACGATGCTGCTCGACTGCAAGGCGATCTTCCGCGGCCCCGGCCTGTGGCGCTCGCGTCAGCTCGTCTTCCCGCAGATCCAGCGCTCGTACATCTGCTACCACGCCACGCAGCATCCCGAATTCGACAAGAACGAGCGGCAGACGCTCTATCTGACGTACGGCAACATCGCGACCTACACGCTCTGGCTGCACCGGATCGTGCTGGCGCCGCCGTTCGCGCAGTGGGAGAGCGCGACCGGCCGCACAATGTACGCCCGCAACGGGCAGGATGTCCCGGGGGCGACGCGGCGCGGTGTGGCGTTCTACGCGCCCACCGAGCCCGGCAGCGGGCTCACGCCGATCCACGACTGGTACGACGCCGCCGGCGACGTGCACCGGTACGAGGCGGAGCCGCCCGGTGCGGCCTACGCCGACCGCGGCATCGCATTCTACGCGGCGATGGCGACGGCACCCGGACTGGCGCCGGTCACGCGCTGGGAGTCGGCGACGGACGCGGACCGCATCGTGTACTCGACATTCGACCTGAGCAAGCAGGGTTACAGGAGCGCCGCCATCGCGTTCTACGCCGCCACGCTCGACGGGCAGACGGAGTTCGATGCGGACGGCGGGTACGTGTACTGGATCCGCGAGCGCGGCAAGTACGACTTCGGCTGCTGCGACCAGACGAACAATCCGACGCGCCAGACGGGCGACCCGCAGCACGAATTCACGCTCGGCGTCGACCCGGCGCCCGGCGGCTACGAGGGCGTGGTGTGCTCGCCCGTCTGCGGCACGGGCGGCGAGATCGTCTGGTCCGGCGAGGTGACCTTCACGCCGAACGCCCGCGGCGGCAAGCTGACGCTGACCCCCAACGGCCCGAAGGCCGGGCAATGACGGAGGCTGGATGACGGCGCGCCGCGTACTCATCGCCCTGGCGTTGATCGCCGTCGCGATGCTCGCGGGCGCAGCGTGCGGCGATCCGGTGTCGGGGAAAGACGCCTCGGCGACAGCGAAAGCGCGGCAGCCGGCTGCCACAGCGTCAGTCGCCGCGAAGACCAATGCGCCCGCGGCGACGCTTCCTCCTACGACCGCGACATCGCCGCCGAGCGCGACGGACACGCCCATCCCGGCGACATCGCCGCCCGAGCCCACGGCGAGCGCCGCTCCGAGCGCGACGCGGCTGCCGTACACCGGCCCAACCCGCGTGATGGAAGACTTCAACACGCTCCCGCAGCCCCCCTGGTACAACCCACCCACCGCCGGCAGCAGCGCGACCGTGGTCAATGGCATCCTCACACTCGATGCGCCGGCGGGCGAATTCAATGAATTCCTGCTGCAGGAGTCGTCGTACCCCAACCGCCTGGTCCCCGCGGCCGACGTGTGGGATAGCGCGGTGTCGAACAGCCGCGGCTGGTGGGTCGAGGTGAGGATGCGCGTCGATCCGCTGACCGATGAGCAGTGCGCGTCGGACAACAAGCGCGGGCCCGCCTTGACGCTGTGGGCGACGGACGACACGCAGATGCTCGTGCGGCTCGGGTTCAGCAGCAGTTGCGTGGCGCTTGTCTACGCGTTCGACGGGGCGATCAGGGTGCCGATGGACACCACCTCCGCGTTCCACGTCTATCGGATCTCAACGCGCCTCAAGCACGTGGACGTGTACGTTGATGGCGTGCGAGTCATCGAACATGACTTTGGACCCTTCGATGAGACGGGAACAGGCCTGGTGTTCGGCGATGGACAGAGCGGCTACGGACCGACGCGCTCGCATTGGGATTACATCACGTACGACGTCTCGGGGCCTTCGCCGTAGGCGATGCCCGCGCGATCGGGGCACAAGCAAAGGGGCGGACCGATGTGTCCGCCCCTTCGTTCTGCGTCCCGATTGCGGCTTACACCGTCGCGGCCGCGGGCTCGCGCTCCGGCACCGCCTGCGTGCCGGCCTTGCCGAAACGGAATGCGCCGTCGGCGAAGTCCACTTCCACGACATCGCCTTCGGCGAACCGGCCGGCGAGGATCTCCTTCGCCAGCGGGTTCTCGACGCGGCGCTGCAGAGCGCGGCGGAGCGGCCGCGCGCCGTACTGGCGGTCGAACCCTTCCTTGACCAGTTCCGCCTTCGCGGCATCGGTCACGCGGAAGTCCACCTTACGGTCGACCAGGCGCTTCCGCACCTCGTTCAGCATCAGGTCGATGATCTGCGACAACTCCTTTTCGGTGAGCGGCTCGAAGATGATGATGTCGTCGATGCGGTTGAGGAACTCCGGCCTGAACGCCTCGCGTACCGCCTTCTCGATCTGCTCCTGCCGCTGCTCGCGCTGGCCGTCATCGGCCGCGCGGCTCGTCACGAACCCGAAGCGCCCCTTTGTGTCGGAGCTGATGCCAAGGTTGGACGTCATGATGATCACCGTATTGCGGAAGTCCACCGTGCGGCCCTGCCCGTCGGTCAGGCGGCCGTCGTCGAGGATCTGCAACAGCAGGTTGAACAGGTCGGGGTGCGCCTTCTCGATCTCGTCGAACAGGATCACGCGGTACGGACGCCGCCGCACGGCCTCCGTGAGCCCGCCGCCCTCTTCGTAGCCGACGTAGCCGGGCGGCGCGCCGACGATGCGCGAGACGGTGTGGCGCTCCTGGTACTCCGACATGTCGAGCCGGATCATCGACTCCTCGTCGTCGAACAGGTAGCCGGCGAGCGCCCGCGCCAGCTCCGTCTTGCCGACGCCCGTGGGGCCGAGGAAGATGAAGCTGCCGATGGGCCGCTTCGGGTCCTTCAGGCCGGAGCGGGCTCGGCGCAGCGCCTCCGACACGGCCTCGACCGCGCGGTCCTGGCCGATGACGCGCTCGTGCAGCGCCTCCTCCATGTGGAGCAGCTTCTCCGCTTCGCCCTCCATCATGCGGCTCACGGGGATGCCGGTCATCGTGGCGATCAGCTCGCCGATGTCCTGCTCCGTCACCGTCATGTCGGTCGTGTGCGTCGTCTCCCACTCGGCCTTCGCCGTTTCGTAGTCCGTCTGGATCTGGACGACCTCCGCGCGGATACGTGCCGCCGCTTCGTAGTCCTGGCGGCCGGCCGCGGCCTCGGTCTCCATGTTCAACTCGTCGAGCCGCTTCTTCAGTTCGCGCAGTTCCGGCGAGAGCGACTGCTGCTCGATGACGTGCTTGCTCGCCGCCTCGTCGATGAGGTCGATCGCCTTGTCGGGCAGGAAGCGCTCCGTCAGGTAGCGGTCGCTGAGCCGCGCGGCGGCGACGATGGCGTCGTCGGCGATCTTCACCTTGTGGTGCGCCTCGTACTTCGGGCGCAGGCCGCGCAGGATCTCGATCGTCTCGTCGGGCGTCGGCTCGTCGAGGAACACCGGCGAGAAGCGCCGCTCGAGCGCCGGGTCCTTCTCGATGTGCTTGCGGTACTCATCGAAGGTCGTGGCGCCGATGACGCGCAGCTCGCCGCGCGCCAGCGCCGGCTTCATCATCGTGCTGGCGTCGATCGCGCCCTCCGCCGCACCGGCGCCGACGACCTGGTGCAACTCGTCGATGAAGACGATCACCTCGCCCTCGGCGCGCCGGATCTCGTCCATGACAGCCTTCAGCCGCTCCTCGAACTCGCCGCGGAACTTGGAGCCGGCGACCATCGCGCCCATGTCGAGCGCGAGCAGGCGCTTGTCCTTGATGTTCTCCGGCACGTCGCCAGCGACGATCTTCTGCGCCAGGCCTTCGACGACGGCCGTCTTGCCGACGCCCGCCTCGCCGATGATCACCGGGTTGTTCTTGGTGCGCCGGTTCAGGATCTGCATGACGCGCTTGATTTCCTGGTCGCGGCCGATGACCGGATCCAGCTTGCCGTCGCGCGCGTACTGCGTGAGGTCGTTGCTGTACTTCTCCAGCGCGCCGTACTTGCTCTCCGCAGTCGGCGAATCGACGCGCGCGCTGCCGCGGATCTCCTGCAGCGCGCGGTAGATGCGCTCCTTGTCGATCTTGAACTCGCGGAGAATGCGCGCGGATTCGCCCTCGCGCTCGTCCGCGATGGCGATCAGGATGTGCTCGACGCCGACGTACTCATCCTTCAGGCGCTCGGCCTCGGCGTTCGCCGTCTCGAGCATCTTGACGATGCGCGGGGTGGTGTACATCTGGACGACGTCGTAGGCGAGCTTGGGAGCGCTCTCCATCGTCGAGCCGACGCGCTGGATCAGCGCGCGCACGTCGACGCCCATGGCGTCGAGAATGCGGCCCGCGAGGCCGTCGTGGTGCTGCAACAGCGCGGCGAGCACGTGTTCCACGTCCCACTGCGAGTGCCGCTGCGTGCGCGCCAGCTCCTGGGAAGCGGCGAGCACTTCCTGCGCCTGCTGTGTAAATCGATCCTGTCTCATCATGGTTGTGTTCTCCTCACCGGCGTGCCCGGCTATTCCCACATCGTGTCAACGACCCGCGAGATCATCGGATCGCGCGTGATTACCGCCGCGCTGTACAGTCGAGCGGTCGCCGCGATGATGCGATCGTGAAGCTCTAGGCCGGGAGCGAGTTCCTGCATTTCGACCAGCGCCGAGAGATCAAAGTCGGCCACGACGAGCGCAGGATGGGTCAATACCCAGTCAAGGATGCGACCCTTCGGGAGCCCCAGCCGGCCCTTCTCCTCAATGGTGATTGCTTCCGCCAACACAATCGTTGGGACGATGATGTCGCGTTCGCCCCGTTCCGCGGCCCGCATCAGACGTAAAGCCTGCGCAGGCAACTTGCGATCCTCCAGCAAGAACCAGACAAGAGCATGCGTATCGACGACGTAGCTGTCAGATGGTGTCGTCATGCGCCGCCTTGAAGAGAGCGCGCTTCGCCTCTTCGATGTCGCCTTCCGTGACTTCCACGCCTTTCCAGATCCCGTACAAGCTCGACGGGCGTTGGGGCTGCTCGATGACGCCAGACGTGACCGCGACCCGCTCGAGTTCGTCGGCGTCGCGGCGCAGTTCTGAGGCACGTTCGCGCGTCTCGTTCGCCCATTCGGAGAGATTCATCCGATCGAGTTCAAGCTGCGAGGCCTTGAGTCCCACCTGGCTCTCCATCGCCTTCGCCTTGATCCGAAGCAGCCTGATGGAGCGCACGACCTCGGCAACGAGTTCTTCGCGAACCGCCAAGTGCCCCTGGACGAACCGCGTGAATCGTGATTCGACCTCGTTCGCATCGACCGACCCGCAAGCGATCGAAAGCAGTTCGTCAAGCAACGTTTCAGTCGCCATCGCGTCCTCCTCTTCCTGGGTCCGACTCCCGCAGCCGACCATCGTGTAGTCGCTTGACCTCGCGGCGCAGCGCCTCCATCTCCGCCTCCATCGCCTGCATCCGCTCGTTCATGCGGAGGACCACTTCGACGCCGGCGAGGTTGACTCCGAGGTCGCTGATCAGCCGCTGCACCTGCCGCAGCCGCGCGACGTCCGACTGCGAGTAGAGGCGGATGTTGCCCCGCGACCGCTTCGGCTCGACGAGGCCGATGCGCTCGTACTGCCGCAGCGTCTGCGCGTGCATGCCGACGAGCCGCGCCGCGATCGAGATCACGTAACAGGGTTCGTCGAAGTCGTTCTCTTCCATGTCCGCCGTCCGTTTCCCCGTTATGACAAGCATTTCAGCTTCAATACGGAGTTCGTTTTGTAGTTTCTCCCTTTTCAGACGCCGCTCGCGCTCAGCTCCTCGAAGAGGGCCTTCTGCGCGTCGTCGAGTTCCTCCGGCAGGCGGACGCGCACGCGCGCGTGCAGGTCGCCCTTGCCGTGCTGCCCGAGTTTCGGCATGCCGAGACCGGCCAGCTTGAACGCGCGGCCGTTCTGCGTCAGCGGCGGGATCTTCAGCATCACCTTCGCCGTAACGGTCGGCACCTCCGCCTCGCCGCCGAGGACGGCTGTGGTCAGCGGCACCTCGATGTCCTCGTACAGGTCGTCGCCGCGGCGCTCCAGGCGCGCATGCGGCCGCACCGTGACGACGAGCAGCAGGTCGCCCTTGCGGCCGCCGCCCATGCCCGGCTGGCCTTCGCCGGCGATGCGCACCTTCGAACCGTCGGAGACGCCGGGGGGGATCTTTACTTCGAGACGGCGCGGGCGCTGCACCTGTCCGTGGCCGCCGCACGCGTGGCACGTGGCGCCGGCGATCTGGCCCGCGCCGCCGCACGTTGGGCACGGCTCCTGCGCCAGCATCTCCAGCGTGCGCGACGTGCCGTGGTACGCCTCCTCCAGCGTCACCTCGACGGGATGCTGCAGGTCGGCGCCGCGCCGCGACATCGTGCGCCCGCCACGGCCGCCGCCGCGGCCGAACATGCTGCTGAACACGTTGCCCAGGTCGCCGACGTCGCCCAGGTCGAACTGCTGGAAGCCGCCGTTGCCTCCGCCGCGCCGGCGCTGCATCTCCTCGATCTCCGCCGCGTGCTCCCACTGGTCGCCGTACTTGTCGTACTTGCGGCGCTTTTCGGCGTCTGAGAGCACCTCGTAGGCGTTGTTGATGAGCTTGAAGCGGGCCTCGGACGCCTTGTCGCCCGGATTGACGTCCGGGTGGTGCTTGCGGGCGAGCTTACGGTAGGCGGCCCGCACGTCCTTGTCGGAGGCGGCGCGTGGGACCCCGAGCACCTCGTAGTAGTTCGTAGCCATCGGAATCAGTGTACCGAGCCCGCGACCACAATTACAATATCAGCAGCAGTGTTCTTGATGCCCGGAGTATCAACATTGGTGATAACCATTAAGGGCGGGAGGGCGGCCCCGTCCAGCCAAGGCCGCCGGTACCGGGTGAGCAAATCAAGCATAGAGGAAGGCGGCCGGGCGCCGATATCACCCGTTGGGGCGCAGACTCAGGGCGCATGGCCCGGCCGGGCGGGCGATGCCGGAGCGGAACCCGTTGACGAACCGGCGATCACATGGCAGGCTCGTTGCGACATGACAAAGGTCGAACGCTACTACGACGGCGCCGCCGGCAGCGAGTGGCTGCGGCTCGAACGCGACCGCGTCGAGTTCGCCGTCACGTTACGCGCGCTCGACGAGCACCTCCCGCCGGCGCCGGCGCGCGTGCTCGACATCGGCGGCGGCCCAGGACGCTACGCTATCGAGTTGACCCGCCGCGGCTACGAAGTGACGCTCGTGGACATCTCTGAGGCCGAGTTGGCGCTGGCGACGGCGAAGGCCGCGGAGGCGGGCATGACGCTCGCCGGCGTGCGGAAGGCGGACGCGCGCGATCTGCGTGAGTTCGCGGATGCAACGTTCGAAGCCGTCCTGCTGATGGGCCCGCTCTACCACCTGCTCGACGAGCCCGACCGCCAGCGCGCCGTGAACGAAACCGTGCGCGTCGCCAGGCGCGGCGGCATCGTCGCGGCGACAAACATCACCCGCTACGCCGCGATCCGCTGGTGGGCGAAGCACCATCCGATGCAGGTCATCGACGATCCTTCCGTGTACGAGGAGCAGATCGCGACGGGCAGGACGCACGACGCAGTAGGGTTTACCGATGTCTACCTCATGCATCCGGCGGAGCTAACGGCACTGTTCACGGAGACAGGCGTCGAGCACATTGTCACCGTCGCTTGCGAAGGCGTGGTGAGCATGATTCACGAGAAGATCAACGCCCTCGAAGGCGAGGCGTGGGAGCACTGGATCGACCTGAACTACCGCCTCGGGAAAGACCCTGACACACACGGCCTGGCGGAACACCTGCTGTACATCGGCCGGAAGTCCTAAGGCCTCCACGCAACACGAAGCTCACCCGCAGGAACATGATGGAGGGGCGGCCTCCCACGGCGACCACACACCGCGTGCTCTGACGATGCCACTCGAACCGCCTACGCCCTTTGGCGCGCTCCGTCAGAGCGCGGAGCCCGGCCGCGCGGGCGATGCCAGGAAGTCCAGGATGACGCGGTTCGTGAGGTCGGGCTTCTCCAGAAGCACGGTGTGGCTGGCCCCCGGCACGATGCAGAGCTGCGCGTTTGGGACGGAACGGTACAGCTCGATGGTGTGCTCCAGCGTGCAGCAGTCGTCGTCGCCGGCGAGGACAAGCGTCGGCGCGGCGATCTTCGCCAGGTCGGCCGGCGTGAGCGTCGGGCCGGTGGTGGCGTTTTCGACCACCTTCTTCAGCATCACTCGGAACCCCTCCGGCCCGTCGGGGCTCATGCGGCCGTGCAATTCGACGAGCGGCTGGAAGAAGGTCTCCGGCGTCCACGCCAGCATGCTCTCGCGAAACTCCGTGGTGAGGCCGTCGTAGTGGAAGTTGCCGCCGATCGAGACGAGGGTGCGCACCAGGTCCGGTCGCCGCATCGCCATGATCATGCCGATGATGCCGCCGTCGCTCCAGCCGACGATGTGTGCGCGTGCGATGCCCATCGCCGCCATGAACGCGACCGTGTCGTCGGTCATGATCTCGTACGTCAGCGGGCCGGCGACGCCGGGGGTGCGGCCGTGGCCGCGGCGTTCGGGCAGGTAGCAACGGTAGTGAGGCGCGAGCGCGGCGCGCTGGGCGGCGAACGTCTCGATTGGCGCGGTCCCGCCGTGAAGCAGGAGCAGCGGCTCGCCTTCGCCGTCCACCTCGTAGTAGGTGCGCACGCCGTTGGCGGCGACGTAGCTCCCGGCGTGTTGCTGCATGGGAACGTCTCCTTGTGGCGGCGAGGACGGGCCGGGCGTGCGCGGGGTGGACGAGGCGGACAGGTCTAAAGACCTGTCCCTACCGGATTCGCGCAGCCGCGCCGCTTCTTGTTGCCTCTACTCGGCAGCAGCCGCCGCCGCAGCGTCCGTCTTCGACGGGCCGATGACGGTGAGTTCCAGCAGCTCGGCGATGTCGAAGGTCTTCATCCGCTTGTCCTCGTCGGGCTCCACCGTGGGGACGCCGTCCTCGAACATCTGCACGCAGAACGGGCAGGCGGTGGCGATGATCTGCGCGCCCGTCGCGACCGCCTCTTCCGTGCGGGCGACGTTGATGCGCTTGCCCTTCGAGTCCTCCATCCACATGTGGCCGCCGCCGGCGCCGCAGCAGAAGGCGTTCTCGCGGTTGCGCGGCATCTCGATGCGCTTGCCGCCGGGCAGGGCATCGACGAGATCGCGCGGGCTGTCGTAGTTGCCGTTGTGGCGGCCCAGGTAGCACGAGTCGTGGTAGGTGACGGTCATCGGCAGGTCGTGCTTCGGCGTCAGCGCGCCGTCTTCGAGCAGCTTCGAGAGGAAGGTCGTGTGGTGGATGACCTCGAACGTGCCCTCGAACTGCGGGTACTCGTTGGCCATGGTGTTGAAGCAGTGCGGGCAGTTGGTGATGATCTTCTTCACGCCCTTCGCGTTCAGCACTTCGATCAGCGACTTCGCCTGCTCCTGGTAGAGGTACTCGTTGCCGAGGCGGCGCGCCGGGTCGCCGTTGCACTGCTCCTCGTCGCCGAGGCAGCCGTAGCTGACGCCGGCTTCGGTCAGCAGGCGGGCGACGGCGCGGGTGATCGGGATGTTGCGGTCGACGAGCGCGCCCGAGCAGCCGACCCAGTACAGATACTTCTGGCTGCCATCGAACGACGGGATGTCGAGCCCCTCCATCCACGACGTGCGGGTGTGCGGGGTGCCGCGCCAGGGGTGGCCGCGCTGCTCGATCTGCATCAGCGTGGCAGCCGCCGTCTCCGGCATGTTGGCCTCGTTCATGGTGAGGAAGCGGCGCATGTCCTGGAGCGCCGGGATGTGCTCGATGAACACCGGGCATTGCTCCTGGCAGGCGCCGCAGGTGACGCAGTCCCAGATCGGGTCGAAGCCGACCTGGTCGATAAGCGTGATCTCCTCGACCGCCGCGTGGCCGTTGCCGCTGACGTCGTAGTCCTTCTTCAGCGCGTCCCAGACGAAGATCGGCGGGCTGACCTTGTGCACCTCTCGCTCGATGGACGTGCGGAGGTCGTGCATGATCTTCTTCGGCGAAAGTTCCTTGCCGGTGATGAAGGCCGGGCAGTTGATCTCGCAGCGGCCGCACTCGGTGCAGGTGTAGGGGTCGAGCATCTGCTTCCAGGTGAGGTCGTAGACGGTGCCGACGCCGAAGCGCTCGGCGTTCTCGAAGTCGCGGATCGGCTGCAGCTGGCCCGTCGGGGCGATGCGGCGGAAGGCGAGGTTGAAGGTGACGGTGAGCACGTGCGAGTGCTTGCTGTACGGCAGGTAGTTGAGGAACGTGAGGAACGTAAGCAGGTGGGCGTACCACCAGAAGACGAGCATCCCCTCCATGACGCCATGCGAGAGGCCGGCGGCGTCCCAGACCTGCGACAGGCCGTAGGCGACGAAGCTCCACTTCTCGCCGCCCGCGGGTTCGAGGATGGTCTCCAGGCTGTTCGTGAAGATGTCGCTGACCATCATGAACGCGATGAGGAAGAGGATGGTCCACGCATCCATGTTGAAGGTCATGCGGGCGGGCTTCCAGAATCGGCGCTGCCAGGCGGCCATGGCGCAGCCGATGAGCACGAGGATGTTGAAGGTGTCCATGGGGCCGCGGACGAGCACATCGTAGAAGTCGCCGCCCAGGTGCTCGAAGGAGATGTCGCTGTTGATGCCCTTGAGGAGGAAGTTGACGGTACGGATCTGGAGTACGAGGAAGCCCCACCAGATCATCGAGTGGAGCATGCCGCTGTACCAGTAGCGCTTGCGGGCGACGCGCGCGTTGCCGAGCAGATAGGGGACGAGCGAGAGGACGCGCTGGACCGGCTTGTCGAATCGATAATCGCCTTTGGCCTTGAGGAAAACGCTGAGCTTGACGGCGACGGAGTAGGCGAAGAAGGCGAGCGCCGAGGCAAAGATGGCGAAGTAGATGACGTTGCCGGGTAGTTCGTGGCTTGGCACTGCGGGGCCTCCTCGGTGCGCCGCGGCGGGAGTCTGCCGCAAAGGCGCTGGGATCATAGCCGCGAGGTGGTGTACGGGCAACGCGCGGCGGGTCAGTGGCGGCGATGCGCGATGGCGCTTCGCGTTACTTGACGGGTGCGACCTTGGTCTCACGCCAGGGCTACCGGCCGGTACATGCGCGCTCAACCTGGGCGCAACATAGTCACCATCGGGATACCAGCGCCCGGTGGGTCCCCACACCGCAACGCGGATGGTGTACTTCAACGGCCCCAGGCATCCCGCCTGGGGAGATTCGGGCGAAGGAAGGGGTCGGATTATGCGTACAGGACGATGGAAGACACGGGCTCTCGCGGCGGCGCTGGCGCTCACTGCGATGGCGGGGGCGCTGCTCACATCGGCGCAGCCGGCGCAGGCGCTCGACTCCCCGACGAACGACGTCCCGCTCGACATGGAGACGTACGTCCCGCTCGTCTATCCGTTCGGCCTGTCCGTCTTCAACCTGTACGCTGACGCCAACTGGGACACAAACAACCCGGGCTTCCAGATGGCGGACATCGACGCCGCGACGGCGGCGCTTACCGCCTCGAACTTTTTCGACAAGACGGCGCAGTACGGCGTTCCCGACCTGACGTTCGCGGGCAGCGCGCAGGCCAAATCCTTCTGCCCGTTTCCGACGTTTCCGACGGATGACGGGCCCGAGACCAGCTCGGTGGCACTTGTGGCCTTCCTCCTGTGCGAGGAGGCAACACCGGGCACCGGCGTTCCGTACTCGTTCGGGGATCGTATCTACAACGTGATCGTGCCCAGTACGTGGACGATCAACGACTTTGGCTCGAAGTCGTGCAGCAGTTACGGCGGATACCACTTCATCATCCCGTCGGCGCCGGCAATTCCCTTCGGAATACCACCGCCCGGGCGGCCGATCATCTACACCGTGATCCCGGCCAAGTGCTTCGCCGACGTCTCCAATCTGATGTTCATGATCTCGCACGAGGCCATCGAAGCAGCCACCGACCCGAATCCCCTTCCCGGCCACCAGTCCTGGATCGACACCTCTACGTTGGACTCGATATCCTCGCTGTTCGCTCCGCTGCGCTGGGGCGAGGCGGCCGACATCTGCGAGCAGCGAGGCAACGGGCGCGTCTCGGTGACGTACAGCGGCATCGCTATGAAGGTGGGGGCCTACTGGTCGAACCACGACAACGCGTGCGTGGTCGGTCCGGCGCGTGTGGTGACCGCGAGATTCGAGGCAACCGGGCTCTCGGGCTTCCCCGTCAGCGTGACGGTGAACGGCGTCGCCCACGTCACGCCGATCCCAATCCCACCCATGCCCTACACCGAAACCGTCATCGAAGGTGCCACGTACAGCTTCCCTGACGTCGTCACCGATAGCCTGGGGCGGCGCTTCCGGCATGCTCCGGGAGCCTGTTCGGGGAGCATAACGTTCCCAGTAGGGAACACCACAGCAAACGCGACGGCAGCGATCACGTGCGCCTACGCGGCGGATACGACGCCGCCGGTGATCGCCGCGCACGGCGACGAGACGGCCGAGGCGACGAGTGCGGCCGGGGCGGCTGTGGGCTACACGAGTCCTGCTACCAGCGACGACGTCGACGGGGCGGGCGTAGCGACCTGCGTGCCGGCGTCCGGCAGCACGTTCGCGCTCGGCACGACGACCGTGACGTGTAACGCGACCGATGCCGCAGGCAACGCCGCTACCCCCACGGGCTTCAGCGTGACGGTGCAGGACACGGCGCCGCCGCTGATCGCGGCGCACGGAAACGAGACAGCCGAGGCGACGGGCGCCGCCGGGGCGGCCGTGGCCTACACGAGCCCGGCCACCAGCGACGCCGTCGACGGCGCGGGCGTGGCGACCTGCGTGCCGCCCTCGGGGAGCACGTTCGCGCTGGGCACGACGTCCGTGACGTGCAACGCCACCGATGCCGCGGGCAACGCCGCCACCCCCACGGGCTTCAGCGTGACGGTGCAGGACACGACGCCGCCGCTGATCGCAGCGCACGGCAACGAGACGGCCGAAGCGACGAGCGCCGCCGGGGCGGCCGTGGCCTACACGAGCCCGGCCACCAGCGACGCCGTCGACGGCGCGGGCGTGGCGACCTGCGTGCCGGCGTCCGGCAGCACGTTCGCGCTGGGCGCGACGACCGTAACGTGCAACGCGACCGATGCCGCGGGCAACGCCGCGACGCCCACCACCTTCAGTGTGACGGTGCAGGACACGACGCCGCCGGTGATCGCGGCGCACGGAAATGAGACGGCCGAAGCGACGAGCGCGGCGGGGGCGGCCGTGAGCTACATGAGCCCGGCCACCAGCGACACCGTCGACGGCGCGGGTGTGGCGACCTGCGCGCCGGCGTCCGGGAGCACGTTCGCGCTGGGCACCACGACGGTGACGTGCAACGCGGCCGACGCCGCGGGCAACGCCGCAACACCAACCACCTTTAGCGTGACCGTGCGGGACACGACGCCGCCGGTGATCACCTGCCCGCCGGGCATCGTCGGCATCGTCGGCCAACCGGTGGTGCTCGGATCTGCCAGCGGCATCGACACCGTCGATGCGGCACCGGTCATGTCAAACAACGCGCCGGCGACCTTCGGGCCGGGTACCACGACGGTGCGATGGACCGCGACGGACGCGAGCGGAAATGCGGCTACGTGCGCCCAGATCGTGATACTGCGCTACAACTTCTTTGGGTTCTTCTCGCCGGTCGACATGCCGGCTGTCGTAAACATGGCGAAAGCGGGCAGCACGATCCCGCTGAAATGGCGTCTTACCGACTTCGCGGGCGGGAACGTGACGGACGTTGCGACGGTCGCGAGCACCATTTCGTTCAGGACGAGCTGCTCCGGCGCAGCGAGTGATGAGATCGAGGAGACCACGATAGCTACCGGTGGCACGGCGCTCCGATATGACGCCATGGCGCAGCAGTTCGTCTATAGCTGGGCGACGTTGAAGTCGTGGACCGGCACGTGCCGGACGCTCGTGCTCACCCTGAACGACGGCACGATCCACATCGCATATTTCAAGTTCAGATAATGCGGACGGCGTCGTCGTTCGGGCATACGTGCGTGACGAAGAATCTCGCCGAAGGGGTAAACCTCAAGACGATCATCGTGCCGTAGGGCGTACGAAGGGTTCTCGCAGAAGGGGCGGCCCAAGTGACCGCCCCTTTCTGCGTGGGCCGGGGGGCGACAGGCACTGACAGGAACAGACGACGGTAAGCGGGCGGAACGCACGATGATGCCGGGCGTGTCAGCGGGGCGAAGGGCGGACAGGTCTGAAGACCTGTCCCTACCGGGCGGTTCCGCTCACTCACTCGGGGCCGGAGCTAAAGCTCCTTCGCTACACCCGCAGCGCCGTGCCGGATTCGATGCGGTAGCACTGGGCGGCGGTGACGTACGGCGGGGCGAAGCGGTCGGGGTCGGCGCTGGTGATCAGCACCTGGTCCGCTTCGATCGCCGCGAGGACGCTGCGGCGGCGGGATTCGTCGAGCTCGCTCAGCACGTCGTCGAGCAGCAGGACGGGGCGCTCGCCGCCGCGGGCGTGGAGCAGGCGCGCCTCGGCGAGGCGCAGCGCCAGCGCGGCGGTGCGCTGCTGGCCTCGCGAGGCGAACGCGGACGCGGGCTCGCCGCCGAGCATCATCGACAGGTCGTCGCGATGGGGGCCGGAGAGCGTGACGCCGGCGGCGACATCGCGCGCGTGGCTGGCCCGCAGCTTGTCGAGCAGCGCTGATGCGACATCGGCCGGATCGACGGCGGCGATACGCGACGGCGGCCAGCCATCGGCGAAGCGCGGCTCGTAGGCGAGTTCGAAGCGCTCGCGCTCGCCGCTGAGGCGGGCATGCGCCTCGGCCGCGGCACGCGCCAGCTCGTCGACAGCGACGGCGCGCGCGGTGAGCAGCGTTGCGCCGTCGCGTGCCAGCTCTTCGTCCCAGTACGGCAGCTCGTCGCGCGTGGCGGCGGCATCCTGGATGCGCTTGAGAAGCGCGTTCCGCTGCGTCACAACCTTGGTGTAGCGCTGCAGCGCGCGCAGGTATCGATGGTCGATCTGCGAGAGCATCACATCGAGATAGCGGCGGCGGCCGGAGGGGGAGCCCTTCACCAGCTCCATGTCGTCGGTGGTGAAGAGGACGGCGGTGATGGCGCCGATGACATCGGAGGCGCGGCGGGCGACGCCGTTGAGCTTGAAGCGCTTCGAGGCGTTGAGCTTGCCGTGCGCGCCCGCGCGGCCGACGACCGTCAGCTCGACCGCCACATCGTGCCCGGCGCGGTGGGCGAGGCCGGCGATGCGGGCAAAGGGCTGCGGGTCATCGCGCGCGGGCCAGGCGATGTAGTCGGCGTCGGCATCGGCGCGCTCGGAGCGTCCGGTGGCGAGCAGGGCGACGGCTTCGAGGAGGTTGGTCTTGCCCTGCGCGTTCTCGCCGAGGAAAAGGACGGTGCCGGGGGCGAGGTCGAGTTCGAGCCGCTGGTAGTTGCGGAAGTTGGTCAGCGAGAGGTGCCGGAGGTGCATGGTGGGGGCAGGGTAACAGAGAGCAGAGAGCAGAGGCGGGCCAGAACAGAGAGCGGGGAGCAGAGAGCAGAGCGCGTCCGGTCTGCTCTCTGCTTTCTGCTCTCTGTTCTCGCGCCGAAGGCGCGTATACTCGACGGCACGCACGAACGAGACGCAGGAGAGCCACCGCAATGATCGACGTGGCCGGGTTGGTGGCGGAGGCGCGGCCGATCGCTGAGCGGGCGGCGGCGGTGTATGTGCGTCACACCGGCGGCGACTTCGTGGGGCTGCTGGCGCACGGGTCGGCGGTCAAGGGCGGCGTCATCCCGGGGTGCAGCGACATCGACCTGCAGCTGTACCTGCGCGACGGCGCGTTCTCGGCCGGCGGGCTGCTGCCGCTGGAGCAGCAGATGGCGATCCACCGCGACCTGGCGCTCATCGACACCGCGCCGTTCGCGTACATCCAGTGCTACGCGTTCGGATCCCTGTTGCCCGACTGGTGGACGGGGCCGGTGCCCGGGGCGTACCGCATCCTGGCGGGGCGGCTGCCGCTGCCGGAAGCGACGGAGGAGTTGTTGCGGCGATCGGCGGCGCAGCGGCTCGCGACGCTCGATCCGTGGCCGAGCTACCTGAAGGACAACCTCATCGAGCACGGCCGCGGCCGGCTGGCGCGTCACCTGCGGCTGCTGTGCACGGAGGTCTGGCCGACGCTGTACCAGTTGCTGATCGTTGGCGGCGGTGATGCTATACCAACGTGGAACCTGCCGAAGCAGGAGGCGATCGAGCGGCTGCCGGCGGTCACGGCGGCGGGCGCGGCCATCCGCGGCTTCTATCGAGCCGTGCGCGCGTACTTTCCGGACGAGACATCGGTCGCCGATGCGCTGGACGCCGTGGCGCACGGTCTGGCGTTCCTGGCGGCGGCGAAGGCAGAGGCGGCAACGGCGCAGGAGGGGCACGCATGACGAAGACACTCGAACTGCTGGGGTACGGGCCGGATGAGCGGGTGCTGATCATCCACGCCGACGACATCGGCTTCTCGCACGCATCGAACGCGGCGGCGTTCGAGGCGATGACGCGCGGCAGCCTGACGTGCGCATCGACGCTGGTGCCGGGGCCGTGGTTCATGGAGACGGCGAAGCTCCAGGGGCGGCACCCGGAGGCCGACATCGGCGTGCACATGACGCTGACGGCGGAGTACGAGACGTATCGCTGGCGGTCGCTGACGGGCGCGCCGTCGCTGCACGCGCCGGACGGCGGCATGTGGAGGAACGTCGTCAGCGTCGTCGAGCACGTCACGCCGGAAGTTGGGGCGGCGGAACTGCGGGCGCAGGTGGAGCACGCGCTGGCGTGCGGCATCGATGTGACGCACATCGACACCCACATGGGGGCGGTGATGCACCCTTCGTACCTGCCGGCGTACGTGGATCTGGCGATCGAATTCCGGCTGCCGATCTTTTTCATCCGGCCGAGCGACCGGCGGCTGACGGCGCTGGGCGACGGCGCGCAGACGTACGCGGAGCAGACCGCACGGCTCGAGGCGCTGGGCTGGCCGCTGCTCGACTACACGATCCATCGGACGCTGAGCGAGATCGAGCCGGAGGACAAGGACCGCCGCTTCCGGGAGCTGTTCTCGGAGCTGCGGCCGGGGCTGACGCACTTCCTGGTGCACCCGGCGCAGGGCGGCGATGAGCTGGACGCGATGACGCCCGTCGACAGCCGCTACCGCGCGAAGGAGGGCGAGATCTTCCGGCGCCGCGACCTGCGCGAATACTGCGAGGGCCTCGGCATCAAGCTGACGGGGTATCGCGAGATCCGCGACCGGCTGCGCGCATCGCTCGGGGCCACGGCGACGTGACAACAGGCAACAGACAACAGACGGCCGGGGCACAGCAAACAGCAAACAGCAAACAGCAAAGCGACGGGCCACCTGCGGCGCCGGGAGCAGGGCGCGTGGGCACTGAGCAGGCGCCGGCGCCGGGTGGCTCGCGGTGCCGCGGCGGTCCGGCGGAGCCGGACTTGCAGCCGGGGGCGGCTGCGATCCATTGCGCGCGCGGCGGCCGGGGGCGGCTGCGATCTATGGCTGCGTGTTGCAGCCGGGGGCGGCCGCGATCCATTGCGCGTGTTGCGGCCGGGGGCGGCTGCGATCCATGGCTGCGCTTTGCAGCCGGGGGCGGCTGCGATCTATGGCTGCGTGTTGCGGCCGGGGGCGGCTGCGATCTATGGCTGCGTGTTGCGGCCAGGGGCGGCGATCGTCGGCCGGCGATGCAACCTCATTGAAGTTGCATCACGCGGGCTGAAGAGCGCGCGCTACGGTCAGAGTTTCGTCCTGAGCATCTTGCCAGGACTTCGGAGGCACGACAATGCGGATCAAGGACGCGGTGGTGATCATCACGGGGGCGAGCGCGGGGATCGGGCGCGAGACCGCTCTGGAATTCGCGCGGCAGGGCGCGCACGTCGTGATGGCGGCGCGGCGCGAGGAGCGGCTGCAGGAGATCGCCGGGCTGGTGCGTGGCATCGGTGCGGAGGCGCTCGTGGTGCCGACGGACGTCGCGCGGGCGAACGACATCGACCGGCTCGTGGCGGCGGCGATGGAGCGCTTCGGGCGCATCGATGTGCTGGTGAACAACGCCGGCTTCGGCTTCAGCGGCACGATCGAGGAGACGACCGAGGCGGACATGCGGGAGCTGATGGACGTGAACTACATGGGTGCGTTCAACGCGACGCGCGCCGTGCTGCCGCACATGCGGCGCCAGCGGCGCGGGCACATCGTGAACGTGGCATCGGTGGTGGGGAAGATCGCGTTTCCGTTCCACGGCGCGTACTCGGCGACGAAGTTCGCGATGGTCGGCATGACGGAGGCGCTGCGCGGCGAGCTGTACGGCTCGGGCGTCACGGCGACGGCGGTGCTGCCGGGCTCGACGCGCACGGAGTTCTTCGAGGCGCAGCGCACGAACGACGGCCACGTGTCGGCGCCGACGGGGCCGCAGCAGGACGCGGACGTCGTGGCGCGGGCGATCGTGCGGTCGGTGCGGAAGCCGACGCCGGAAGTGAACATGGTGCGGATGTTCCGGTTCGCGTACGGCATCCACGGGTTCTTCCCGCGCCTGCGGGACATCGCCGGCAAGCAGTTCTACCGGCGCGGCGCGCGGCGCGCGCCCGCGCAGAACAGAGAGCAGAAAGCAGAGAGCAGAGAGCAGGCCGACGGCAACAGGCGTTGACGGATGGGTGACCTCGACGGTGTCCGAATCAAGATAGCGAGGGCCGAGGTACATCTCCGCGCTCTGCGTGAAGGCTTGAACGAATTCGCTAGATCGAAACCATATTCCATTGTCGTCGGGATAGACCCGCAGACCGGCGATCAACTCTTCAGAGTCGCTGACGAACCGGCAGTGCCCCCCGATTTCCCCGAGATCGGGGACACCCTCTACAACCTGCGGTCGGCACTCGATCACCTCGCCTGACAACTCGTCATCAACGGGGTCGCGAGGATCGCGCCGACGACGCGCACGTCGTTCCCTATTTACAACAACGCCACGCTGTTCGCTGACGCTCGTGCGCAGGCCAAAATGAATGGCATGGATAGCGCCGTGAAGACGCACATCGAGTGGTACCAACCATGCTTCGGGCGGCATCGAAACCGTGATCATGCCCTGTGGAGCCTTGAGGAGTACGGGAACATCGACAAGCATCGCCACTTGCTCACCACACCGATCAGTAGCCACGACTTCCTGTGGCAGCCGGGTGGCGATCCCATTCACACTCACGACGGACCTGTGCACAAAGACACCGTATTGGTCCGCTTCCCAGCAGGTCAGGAGCAGTCCCATCTCAGCGCTATGCCAAGCGTAGCATTCGACGAACCCCCCGCCGCAGGCGAAGAGGTGCACCGTGCGCTCCACTTCATGCACCACATCGTCCAAATGATGGTTGACGATTTTGAGGCACGCTTCTTCTAGGTCGTGCCGCTTGTTGTGGACGGCGCTCAGGCGTCGAGGAAGCGGAGGCGGAGGCGGAGGGCGTCGGGGCGGGATTCGTCGACGAAGAGGCGCTTGCCGGTGCCGGCGCTGACGCCTTCGGCAATCGCCGTCGAGGTCATGGGCTGCTGCAGGACGAGCTGGATCGCGGCCTCGTCGTCCTGGTAGCGGCGGACGGCGGCGGACTGCACCTGCGGCAGGCGGACGAGCGCGCGCTGCACTTCCATCAGCCCCTGGAAACCGGGGACCGCCGCGATCGAGACGTCGATGCCTTCGCCGCCCGGCGCGAACGACGGCTCCATCTCCGGCAGCTGCGGCTTGGCCTGCGGCGCCGGCTGTGGCTGTGCCTGCGGGCGGGGCGCGCGCTGTTCCGAGGCGGCCGCGACGGCGTCGGTCAGCTCGGCCATGCGGCGGGCGAGCTGCTCGGTGTGCTCGACCAGCCGGGTGAGCACGCTGCCGAAACGCTCGAGCGTGTCCATCACCTCGGGCGGGATGCCCTGGGCGCGGGCCTCGCGATCGGCGGCCAGGATCACCTCGGCCTCCATCAGCCCCTGCGCCAGTGACTGCGCCATGATGCGGGCGGCTCGCTCGATCGGATCGTCGGAGTTGGGGGCGGTGTCGGCCGTCATACTCATCCAGTCATCGTACACACACGAACTGATCGACACGCCGCGTCCTACGAGGGCAACGGAGGCGTTCCCTGCCGCCGGTCCGGAAGTCGAGCGCGCAGCACGATGCGGCAATCTCGACGTACCGGACGTAGATATATCGGCGGGCGGGGCGGTGGACCGGACTGATTATAGCAAGGTGTTTAGCCCGCCTTCCCCGCAGTATGCCCCTATTTTGACGCCGGGTCCCCTTCGTGGAATGCGGCCGGATTCGAATCCAACGCGGCCTCTGTCAAGTTACCGGAGGGCGCGCCGACAGGCGCGATTCGCCCGTACCGCTCGAAGCGCGAGAATAGATGCGACGGCGCGCCCCGCAGCGGGCGTCGTGCCGCACGAACACAGCAAGGAGTTACCACCCATGGAGACGTTGCTCGTCGAGCGCGATGCCGAGCTTGAAGGCCTGGTGACGATCACGCTGAACCGGCCCGACAAACTGAACGCGATCAACGTGACGATGCACCAGGAGTTGCAGCACGTCTGCCGCGAGCTGCAGGACGACGTCGATGCGCGGGTGGTGATCCTTACCGGCGCGGGCCGCGCGTTCTCATCGGGCGCGGACCTCAAGAGCCGCCAGGAGGGTCCGCCGAGGCATGACATCGACAGGCGCGCGCGCGTCGGCCAGGGCAACCGCACGTGCTCGCTGCTGGAATCGCTCGACCAGGTGACGATCGGCGCGATCAACGGGCTGGCGATCGGCGGCGGCGTGGTGTTCGCGACGTGCCTCGACATCCGGCTGGCGGCGGAGTCGGCATGGTTCTCGATCCCGGAGGTCGACGTCGAGTTGCCCCTGACGTGGGGCGCGCTGCCGCGGCTGATGCGCGAGCTGGGGCCGGCGCGCACGAAAGAGCTGGTGATGACGTGCGACCGCTTCACGAGCGTCGAGGCGTTGCGATGGGGGTTCGTCAACCACGTGTACCCAGACGATCTGGTGCTGCACGAAGCGCGGAAGCTGGCGGCGAAGCTGCTCGCCAAGGACGCGCTTTCGCTGGCGATGACGAAGTCGGCGACGGCGGCGATGGAGCAACTGATGGTGCCGGGCGCGGCATCGTACCCGGAGCGCGAGGAGATGCTCGTGGCGTACCAGGGCCGCTCGCGGCGGGAGAAGGGGTAGGGACTAGGGACTAGGGACTAGGGATTAGGGACTAGAGGGAACGGGCTCGGTTCGCGAAGTCCGCACCGCTCAGCCCAGGAGGACGGGAATGAAACACAGACGACACTTGCTCGCCATCGGCACCGCCGGCGTCGCGGCGACGTTCTTGCTTGCGGGCTGCGGCGGCGGTGGTGACGGCGCAGATGCGATTCCGACGACCAGCGGGGCGACGATCACGGCGGAGACTGCCACCGCCACGGCCGTGCCCGCAACGGCGACGGCGACGGCGGAGAGCACGCGCGCGCCATCGACGCTGGCCCTCACGAGCGACGCCTTTACGAACGACGGCGCCATCCCGGTCAAGCACTCCTGCAACGGCGATGGCACGTCGCCCGCGCTCTCCTGGACCGGCGTGCCGGCAGCCACGAAGTCGTTCGCGCTCATCGTGCATGACCCCGACGCGCCCGTCGAGGGCGGCTTCACGCACTGGATCGTCACAGACATCCCGGCGGCTGCTTGGTCGCTGCCGGCCGCCGTCCCCGCGGCCGGCGTGATCCCGGGGGGCGGCGTGCAACTCGTCGCGTATCGCGGCATGTGCCCGCCCGCCGGCGCTGCCGCGCACCACTACCACTTCCGCCTGTACGCGCTCGATAGCGTGGTGGGCGCCGGGGCCGGTAGCACGAAGGCCAGCGTCGAAGCGGCGATGCAGGGCCACATTCTCGACGAGACCGACCTGGTGGGCACGTTTGGGCGGTAGCGGAGGAGATCAGTGATCGGCGCGCTCGTCGCGACAACTTGTGGTGCGTTTGTGTTCTCGATGGTCGCCTGGCGGGCACGCGACGTGCTGTCTCTCATGAAGCGCATCTCGGCGCTCTCCCGGCCAACACCTTCGCCGGACTATGACTCCAAACTGGCATTCTGGTATGTACGCCTTTTCGGTCTCGCAGGAGCCGCTCTCGGCTTCGCGATGGCCGTCACTACACTAGTCGAATTGGTGCGCAGATGAGGTCCTTACTCACAAGAACGACCCTGACCCTCGCTATCGTGACTACTCTGGGAATCTGTACGATCCTCTTCGGTAGTACTGGCAATTGGGCTGGTCAGGTAGGTATCGCTCTTGTGCTCAGCTTGGGCGGTATCGTACTCCTCGTCCGACTCCTGCGGGGATCGTGAATGCGATGCAGGGCACATCCTCGACGAGACCGACCTGGTGGGCACGTTTGGGCGCTAAGGGATTCGAACCATCCGTGAACTAACGATGCCGTCGAAAACTGGCCACGGCTTTCCGGCGATGGAGGATCTTGCTCGTTCCGCTCGGCGTGCTCGAACGCGGCCAACGAGTGGTGCCGGTAGAGGCGGGGGATTGCCAGGACGGCGGCAATCCCGCTGAGAGGCTCATCGTTTCGAAGCGCCCGCGGGCATTTGCCTGCCACTCTCCCGAACGTTTATGCTTGGGCAATTAATTTGGGAGACCCATTCAGGAGGCGGTATGAGGAACTTTGCGGCGAAGGCGGCGATGCTGGTCGCGGTAAGCGCGTTGGCCGCCGTCTGGGCGTCCTGCGGCGGCGATTCGGATGACGCGGCAGACCCCACGACCGCGTCCGGCGGCGCCAAGACCGTAGTGGCGACCACTGCCGCGAAGCCCACGGAGGTTCCGCCATCCGCGACGAAACCGGCTGCAGGGGCCGAGAAGATCGGCGACTTTGACGCCCAGACCCAGTCCACCATTGAGAACCTCTGCGTCTGGGCCGCGAGCGCCGCGGCCGGCGATCTGGAGGCGGATAAGCCATTCGCTCTGCTGCTTCCCGACGCGAGGGGACTGGCGGCCGCGATCCGTTCGGGACAGCTTGGCAAAACGCTCGAACCGTTCGGGAAAGTGCTCTCCGATGCCGCGACCAGTAAGGCTCCCGCCGATCTAAAGACCGCGGGTACGGACCTCTCTGGCGCCTGTAAGTCGCTGGGGTGGACGCCATAGTAAGGCGACCGCCGACAGCCTGATGACCGGAGCGACCGGGTGGCATGCATGGCGTCACGGCGACGGCGAGCGGATACCTCCCGCCCTCACATCACGGTCGGCGAGCCGATCTAGTACAGCGCGGCGTTGATGAGGTAGCCAAACGATTTGTTGGGGACCGGGCGGATAGGATCACCCAGGAACCCGTAGTCCGGGTTGGCCTCGTTATAGGCGCGCGCGTCCAGAACGATCTTTCTCACGATCTGTTGAGGTGTGAGGTTCTTGCATGTCCCCGATGATATGCAGAGCGCGACCGTGCCCGTGACGAGTGGAGTGGCAAAGCTCGTCCCGGAGCCGAACGCGTACTGGCTCCCGATGAACGTTGATGTCATGCAGACACCAGGGGCGGCCACCGTGTGCGCAGCATCATCTTCGGTAGTGAAGAAGTCACTGAAGAAGGCGAACTCGTCGTCTCGTTGCTCGTAGTCGGGCAGGAGGCAAGGGAGAATTCCGGCGAGTCCCCCAGGAACGGCATCGCCCGCTGCGATAGCGGTCACCGTGAGGACCTCATCGTACGTCGCCGGACTCGTGCGGGCGAAATCTTCCCCTTCGTTCGTCGCCGCAGCGACCGGCACCACGCCTGCCGCGACAATACCGCATATCGCGAAGTGCACCGCGTCCCGGGCAGTCCGGCCGCAGTTGTCGTCGTCCGTATACGTCGTCCCGCCCAGGCTGAGGTTCGCCACATCGATGTCGTTCTTCTTGTTGCCGTCAAAGTGAGTGGAGGCCACCCAATCCAGCCCGCAGACGAGTGCAGCATCTGTGATCTCGAATTCGGGGTTGGTTGCCAACGGATCTGACACTTTGACGGCGTACAGGTTGGCCCCAGGTGCCACGCCGACGACGCCAATCTCGTTGTCGAGGGCGCCGACGAAGCCCGCAACCATCGTGCCATGGCCGTCAGGATCCCTCCAATTGTTGACTCCGCCTGGTGTGCAATTGCGACCACCTTTGACGTCGAGGTCAGGGTGATTCGGTTGGATGCCGGTATCGAGCACCGCGACGTTAATGTCGACGTCGCCGCGGCCATTCCCCGAGAGGGCGCTGCTGCGGTCAGCGCCGATACGCATCAGCGCCACCTTTGTAACCTGTGAAGGCTGCTCGACTGCGCGCGCGGCTAGACCATGTGTACTGGCCGCTGCGCCATCACGCGTGATGCTGCGGGGTACGACTCTTCCGATCCCGGCAGCAGGGTCGAAGGCGTCGGTGACGAATAACACGGCCGGATCGGACCGAACGGCCTGTAGGTCGTCGACTTCGATCATGGCAGCGTAGCCCTTGAGAGCATATTCGTAGACGTGCGTCACGTTGACGTCCTGCCGCTCCGTGTGCCGGTCTATGGTTCGATTGAGGTTGGCGTCCTGCCGCAGCACCACGATGTATTCGAGCGGTTGTTCCCCTTCCGCAGAGGCTTGGATTGCTGACGGCATTGCCCCAGCACCGGCGACGACCATGACGATTGCAGCAGCGATGATCCGGCGCAAGTGTGCCCTCCCTGCCGATGTTCTCTATGAGACGCCAACGAGGCGGAAGCATAGCCAATACCCATGCACGGCAACAACCGGCGCCGTCAAGTTTGAGCAGCAGGGCCTTGTGCGATCGCGTCCACCTCGCATCGCGAGATGGCCATGGCCCAGAGGTGACGGTGTCGTCTGTTGAATCGGCGCCTTCGCGCTGACCGACACCAGCGCCGAGGCGTTCCTGCCGGCAACGCCCACGTTGGGGCACGTCGTCGCGGGCAGCTGGCCTGACGTCGGGCATGTAGGCCAGCACCGGTCACTCCGGCGATTACCGCGGCGCTCTTCGCGGAGTAGGGTGATGGAAGGACCGCCGACGCTCGCCGGGTGGTCTAGCAGCACCGATTGCGGTGAATCACAAAGAGACAGAGAATGGCTCGACTGTTCTGGCGACCCCGAAAGGAGTTGGGGACGTTGCAGAGAAGGAGGAGATCATGAGCGAGCAGTACGTACCGACGCGCGAAGAGGTTATGGCGTGCCTGCGCGAGCGGCGCAACTGGGGACGCTGGGGCGCCGACGACCAGCGCGGCGCGATCAACCTGATCACGCCGGAGAAGCGCGTGCAGGCGGCGGGACTCGTCCGGAGCGGACGCAGCGTCTCGCTGAGCCGTGACTTCCCGACGATCCCCGGCCCCGGCAACCCGATGCCGGCGCAGCACTTCGTCCGCCTGATGGACAGCGGCGTCGTCGACTACTACGGCATCGTCTACCACGGGTACGTGGCGACGCACATCGATGCGCTGTGCCACGTGTGGGGCGCGGACGGCATGTGGAACGGCCGCGACCCGAAGCAAGAGGTGACGAGCGCGGGCGCGGCGTTCGGCGGCATCCAGCACTGGCGCGACGGCATCACGACGCGCGGCGTGCTGCTGGACGTGCCGAAGTTCCGCGGCGAGCCATCGGTCACGATCGAGAAGCCGGTGCACGGGTGGGAGTTGGAGGCGGTGGCCGAGGCGCAGGGCGTGGCGCTGGAGCCCGGCGACGCGGTGATCGTGCACAGCGGCCGCGAGGCTTGGCAGCGGTCGCACCCGGAGTGGAGCGGCTACCGTCCGCCGAGCCCGGGCCTGCACTCATCGTGCCTGCCGTTCCTGCGCGACTACGACGTGTCGGTGCTGGTGTGGGACCTGATGGACGCCGCGCCGGACGAGTACGGACTGCCGCTGGCGGTGCATCCGGCGCTAACGGCGTTTGGCGTCGCGCTGGTGGACAACGCGCTGGTGGAGCCGCTGGCAAAGGCGTGCGCGGAGGAGGGCCGGTACGAGTTCATGCTGACGCTGGCGCCGCTGCCGGTGATCGGCGGAACGGGATCGCCGGTGAACCCGATCGCGATCCTGTAAAGCGACGGGGAACCACAGATTTCACCGATTACACAGATGAATCGCGGCCCGACGGAGCGCGGGCGCGATGACGGGGCGGAGCTGAAGCTCCTTCGCTACGTGCGCCAGACGCAGCGGCGCGTCACGCCAGGTCACGCCAGACCGCGAGCGCAGCGCAAGCAGCGAGCTGCTCGTAGCTAACGGCGCCGCTGCTTCAGCGCCATGATGCCGGTGAGGCTCGCGACGCCGGCGACGAGCGCCAGCATCGCCAGGAGCCGGTCCGTGCCATCGGAGTCGCCGCCGCCTCGGCCGGTGTTCGGCAGCGTGATCACGCCCGCGGCCGCACCCCTGGGGCCCGTCTGAGCTGCCAGCACCGTGCTCACGGCGGTGCTCGTGCGGGCAGGGTGCGTCGCCGTCGCAATGCTCGTGTTCGTGGACGTCGGCACCGCGGTCTTGGTCTGCGTCCGAACCGCCGTCGTGGCGGTCGAGGCCGGCGGCGTGTCGGTCGGCGTTGCGGTCGCCGTGGGCGTGCTGGTGTGCGTGGCCGTCGGGGTAGGCGTCTCCGTGTGCGGAGTCGCCGTCGTTTGCGGCGTCTTCGTCTGGTTCGTGACGGTCTGCGTCACCTGCACGGTCTTCGTGACTTCGACGGTCCGGGACGCCTCAACCGTGCCGGTCGCGGTCGCGGTCGCTGTGGCAGTCGGCACGGCCGTGTTCGTCGCACTGGGCGTGTGCGTTGGCGTCGAGGTCGGTGTTTCCGTGACGCCGGGGGCCGGCGTGTTCGTCGGCGTGGACGTTGCGGTCGACGTGAGGGTCGGTGTGAGCGTCGCCGTGGGGGTGCTCGTCGCCGTCGGGACCGGAGTATTCGTTGCCGTCGGCGTGTTCGTCGCGACGGGTGTGCTCGTGGCGGTGGGCGTGTCAGTTGCAGCCGGGAGCGGCGTATGCGTTGCCGTCGGCGTGGGCGTGTCGGTTGGGGCCGGCAGCGGAGTGCTGGTCGCCGTCGCTGTGTTGGTAGCGGTGGGCGTGTCGGTTGCGAGCGGTACCGGCGTATTCGTCGCAGTCGGCGTGCTGGTAGCGGTGGGCGTGTCGGTTGCGAGCGGTACCGGCGTATTCGTCGTAGTCGGCGTCTCAGTCGCGGTCGCGGTCGGCGTCTCAGTCGCGGCGGGCAGCGGTGTGTTTGTCGGCGTGTCTGTCGCGGTACTCGTCGCCGTCGGCGTGTCGGTCGAGGGCGCCGGTGTATTCGTCGGCGTCGGCGTGGCGGTGTCGTCCTCGCAGTTCACGAGGGTGTCCGTCGGCACGTCGGTCCGGCAGATGTCGGTAGCCGGCCCGCCGTCTTCGTAGTCCGAGCCGGTGTAGCCGTCGAGGGTGTCGTTGCCGTCTTCGCCGAAGAGATAGTCATCGCCACTGCCGCCGAAGATATAGTCGTCGCCGAGCCCACCCAGCAGAAACTTCAGACCAGCGTCCCCGTTAGCGAAGAGCCCGTCGTCGCCGTCCCCGCCCGACACGGTGTCGTCACCCGATCCCGGGAATAACTCATCGTTGCCGCCGAGTCCGTTGATCGTGTCGTTGCCGACGCCGCCGAGGATCCGGTTCGGGGCGTCGCTGCCGGTGATCTGATCGTTGCGGAATGTGCCAACGAGATTCTCGATGCTGGTCAGCGTGTCGGTGGAGCTCAACGCGTTCGTGACGATGTTCTTCGTCTGAACGACGCCCGTGCCGAGATTGGCGACGATGTAGTCGCCGGAGGGGTAGTACGAGACGGTGTCCGTCCCGGGCCCGCCGTCCATCGTGTCGGGATTGCCTGCCGGAGATCCAAGCGGTGGCGTGTAGATCCCGTAGTCGTTGAACGTGTCGTCGCCGTCGCCGCCGATCATCGTGTCGTTGCCATTGTCCGCGAAGCACGAGGCTGTTGTGGCGCCGCAGCCTCCACCCAGGGTGTCCGCCCCGCCGCGCCCGTCCATGTAGTCGTCACCGTTGTTGCCGTACAGCTGGTTGGGTCCGTCCGATCCGTAGAGGAAGTCGTTGTGCAGCGATCCGTGCACGGATTCCAGCGTGTCGAGCGTGTCATTGCCCCAGCCCGTAGCCGTGCCGGCGAGCAGATCGACGGTGACGCCGTTCGGCGAGGGTTCGTGGACCACAGTATCGGACCCCGGTCCGCCGCTGATGACGTCGTCGCCGCCACCACCGAATACGACGTCCTCCCCGTCTTCTCCGTACACCTGGTCGGGGTCCGGGTCGCTCTGGCTCGCAAGCCCGGCGCCCACCAGGTCGTTTCCGGTGCCGCCGTACATGATGTCGCTGCCGATGCCGTCCATGACGCAATCGTCGCCGCCGTCGCCGTACAACACGTCGTTGCCCGCGGTCGCCGAGGAATCGACCGAGCACGTGAACTTGGTGCTGCCATCCGGATCCACGACGATCCCGCTGATCACAACATCCACGCCATCGACACCGGCGCCACCATGCACAGTGTCGTTGCCTTCGTCGCCCAGAACGGTGTCGTCGTTGTCATCGCCGAACACCGTGTCATCGCCCTTTCCGCCGCGCGCCCGGTCGTTCCCGGCGTCGCCGTGGATCGTATCGACACCGTCGCCTCCGGTCAGTTCGTCGTCGCCACCGGCGCCGTTGATGATGTCGCTGCCCCCCCAGCCTTCCAGCGTATCGTCGCCAGAGCCGCCTGTCAGCGAGTCTGGTCCCATGTTGCCCCACACCTTCTCGACGTTCGCGATCGTGTCCAGACCGAACCCGGTCGCCGTACCTGCGCCGAGGTCGACGGTGACGCTGCCGGCAGCGCCGAACACGAGGTAGTTCGCGAGATCCCGGATGCCCGGGCCGCCGTCGAGCAGGTCGTCGCCATCGCCGCCAACGAGCGTGTCATCGTTTCCATCGCCGCCGAAGACCTGGTCGTTTCCGGCCCCGCCGCTCAGGTTGTCCGTGCCGAGCCCGCCGTTCAGCGTGTCGTTGCCGTCTTCGCCCTGCAGGAAGTCGTCGCCGGCGTCGCCGTTCAGCGTGTCGTCGCCGATGCCGCCGTAGAGCTGATCGCCGCCGTCGCCGCTGTCGATCGTGTCGTTGCCGGCGCCGCCATAGAGGCGCTCGCCTTCGCCCGACTCACCGTTGATCGTGTCATGGCCGTCGTCGCCGCAGATCGTGTCGATCCCACCGCCGCCGTTGATGATGTCGTCGCCGCCGGCGCCCGCGATGATGTCATTCCCGCCCGTGCCGTTGAGGATGTCGGGGCCGCTGGAGCCCTGGATGGTCGCGACCGAGCCGTTGCAGAACGACTGCGGCAGCACGTTCTCGCACGACGTCAGCGTGTCGGCGCCGTCATCGACGCACTCGTCAGTGCCGGCTTCGCCGTCCAGCGAGTCCGTGCCGACGCCACCAGCCAGATAGTCGTCGCCGCCGCCGGCGGTGACGGTGTCGTTGCCGCCGCCGGCGCTGATCTTGTTAGGGCCGGACGTGCCGACGATCGTGTCCGCGAACGAAGTGCCCACGACGTTCTCGATCCCGAACAACGAGTCGGAGCCGGAGCCGCCGTTCGAGGCAGCGCCGGGTTCGTTCAGGTTGATGAGGTCGCCCGAAACAGCCGCCGACGAAAAGTCGGCATAGTCGAGGCCGGGGCCGCCATCGAGCAGGTCGTCGCCGGGCACCGGCGTAAAGCCGAACTGGATGTTCACCGAATCGCCGGTGAGGCTGTCATTACCGTCGTCGCCGAACAGCTGGTCGTTCGCGAGCGAGCCGCCCGTCTGGAACAACTCGTCGCCGTAGATGCTGTCATCGCCGGGGCCGCCGTGGATGATGTCGGCGAGTTCGTTGCCGTACATGATGTCGCCGTCGGCACCGCCGTCCATCGTATCGGAGCCGTCGTTGCCCTTCATGTTGTCGATGCCGGCGTCACCTGCCATGGTGTCGTCCCCGGTGCCGCCAAGCATCGTGTCGTCGCCGTCGCCGCCGTACAGGAAGTCGGAGCCGGCGTCGCCGTTCAGGCTGTCGATGCCGATGCCGCCATAGATGGTGTCGGCACCGGAGCCGGCAAACACGCTGTCATCGCCGTCGCCGGCATCGATGGTGTCGTCGCCCGCGTTGCCGGAGAGCGTGTCACTGCCAGCGCCGCCGTAGAGCTGGTCGTTGCCAAGATCGCCGGTGAGCGAATCGTTCCCGTCTTCGCCGTACAGGATGTCATCGTCGTTGCCGCCGGCGATATCGGTGCCGCCGCTTAGCGAGTCGTTGCCCGGCCCCCCGTAGAGCGTGTCCGAGCCGTCGTCGCCGTGAAGATTGTCTTCGCTATCGCCGCCGCTGAGGAAGTCGTCGCCGGCGCTTCCATTGACCGAGTCGAAGCCTTCCTCGCCCAGGATCGTGTCATTGCCGTCGTCCCCGGTCAGGAAGTCGCTGCCGAGGCCGCCGCAGATGGTGTCGTTGCCGCCCATCCCGTGGACGAAGTCGTTGCCGCCGAGCGCGACGATCACGTCATCGCCGGGCGTGCCGTCGATGCTGTTCGAGATGTCGTCGCCCACGATGGTCGCGGGCAGACCGTTGCACATGGCGACGGCGGTGACCGCCGACCCGCCGTGTGCGGCGACGACAGCGAACAACAGGACAAGCGCGAACGGCGCCAGAATGAAGCGGCGCATTATGACCCCCATCAGGTACGCGCGAAGAGATGAAGCGGGATTCGTCGTAGGGTACCCGGCGCAGGGCGCGCGATCCATCGGAATCCGTCAAGTTCGACGGGATGGTCACGCACGCCCATCGCACGCGGCGGAAGTCCGTCAAGCAGAGGCAGCCGTACCGCGCCGCTACGCCAGCATGATGCGCTCGATGGTCGAGACGGGGTACGGGAGCTGCATCAACGTATCGTGGAAGCACGTCTGGTCGAAGGCAGCGCCGTCGCGGGCGCGAAGGCGGTCGCGCAGGGCGAGGATCTGGTGCTTGCCCATGGTGTACGCGTAGTAGTTGGGGCCGATGACGCCGCGCCGGGTCTCGCGCTCGGCGATGACGGGCGTTGAGTAGCCTTCGCTCATGAAGAAGTCGATCGCCTGCTGCACGCTCCAGCCCTCGGCGTGCAGGCCGAAGGCGCAGCGGTAGCGGCAGAGACGCAGCAGCGCCTCGCGGATCTGCATCAGGTGGTAGCGCGGGTCGCCGCCGCCGTACTCGTGCTCCACCATCAACTGCTCGACGTAGTGCGCCCAGCCCTCGATCGGCGTGATCGAGAGCAGGTAGCGGCCGGCCGCGCTCTCGGCGCGGTGCAGGTACGTCAGGTGGACGTAGTGGCCGGGATAGGCCTCGTGCGCGGTGACGCCGGGGATGCTCCAGCGGTTGAAGAACTTGAGGTACGACTCGACGCGCTCGGCCGGCCACGCCTCGTCGGGCGGCGTGACGTAGTAGTAGGCCTCCTTCGCGGTTCGCTCGAACGGGCCGGGCGTGCTGCACGCGGCCTGCGTCGTCATGCGCGAGAAGCCGGGGGTCTCCTTCATGCTGATGCGCACGTCGGTCGGCATCGTGCAGAGCCGCGCATCGATGCTGAACTGGCGCAGGTCCTCGAGCAGCGCATCGACTTCGGGGAGCAGTTCCGCGGGCGACGGATGGTCGCGCGAGACGTCGTCGACTACTTCGGCGGGGGACGCGTGCGGGTCGATCTTCGCGGCGACCTCCTTGAGCAGCGCCTGGTGCGCGCGCAGGTCTTCCTCGCCGCGCCTGATCAGCACGTCGAGCGGGTCGTCGATGGAGTCGGTCTGGCTGAGCAGGTTGCGGAATGCGTCTGCGCCCCAGGCGAAGTCGCCGGTCGCGCCCGGCAGTGGGTCCGTCTTCATCCACGCGACGAAGGCGTCGACCGCGGCGAGGGCGGCGGTGTTGGCGGCGTCGAAGCGCTGGCGGAGCGCGGCGTCGGCGACGCCGGCCGCGGCTTCAGGCAGGTCGCGCTGGAAGAGCGCGCGCATGCCCGTGCCGGCCTCAATCGCCGTCTCGACGTGATAGCGCGACGGATCGACGAGGTTCGCGCGCGCCTGGTTGAGCAGCGCGGGCGCGGCCTCGAGGCGCGACGCCAGCGCGGCGATCCGCTCGTCAAGCGGCGCGAAGTCGCGGATGACGAGGCCGTTGCAGGCGCCGCCGATGGTGCCGAGATAGCCGCCGGGGCCGCGCTGCCATGTCCGCACCTGCTCGAAGTCGGTGAGTTCCCATTGCAGGCGGCGCTCCAGCAGGTCGAGGTCGTACGGCTCGTTCCCCGTGAGCGCGGCGCGGTCGATGCGGGCCAGCCGGTCGAGGAAGCCGCGCACCACGCGGCCGCGCTCCTCGATCGCGGCGGCGCTGCGGTTGCCGAGCGCGGCATCGTGCTCGTGGAAGCCGCGCGTGGTGGCGCCGGCCGGCTGATACGCGTTCGACGCGGCGATGTAGTCATCGACGATCGTGGCGAGGGGTGAGGGCATGGGCGGCTCCTTCGGAGAACAGAGAACAGAGAACAGAGAACAGAAAGCAGAGAGCAGAGAGCAGAGCTACGGTACAGCAAACAGCAAACAGCAAACAGCAAAGGACCGCTGACAGCTGACAGCTGACAGCTGACAGCTAACCGCTAACGAGCTCGTAACCGGGCGGCAACAGGCGCGTCACAATTGGGGGTGATACTGCATGTGACGGCCGAGGCCACTCGCCCGCGCATCAGAGACAACGCCTGGAGGTAGCCATGACGCGACAGCCGCAGCACATCACGCTGGCGACAGACGATCCGGCGCGCCGCAAGCCGGGCTCTGAGCGCCGCCATCCGGTGCAGGTGCGGCCGGCGTTCCTGCGGCTGCCGCGGCCCGCCGGGCGCAGCGCGGCGTAAGAGCGCACAACAGGCAACAGAGAACAGACAACAGAGTGGCCCGCCAGCCTCTGTTGTCTGTTCTCTGTTGTCTGTTCTTGGTGGTCAGCCGACGACGACGGCGCCGCTATCGCTCGGGGTGGTGATGCGGGTGTGGCCGGTGAAGCCGCGCGCGGCGGCGGCCTGCTGCATCGCGGCGGCGATGCGGTCCTGGTGCTCGATGGCGAAGGCGGCAATGGTGGAGCCGCCGCCGCTGAGGTAGGCGCAGAGCGCGCCGGCGTCCTTCGCGGCGGCGAAGATTTCGAGCATGGCGGGGAAGATCTTGGCGCGGGCGGGCTGGTGCAGCCGGTCCTGCGTCGCCAGGTCCAGCGCGTCCCACTGGCCGCGGGCGAGCGCGGCGACGAGCAGCGCGGCGCGGCCGATGTTGTGCACGGCGTCTTCCTTCGACAACTCCGCCGGCAGCAGCTTGCGGCTCTCACCGGTCGGCATCTCGAAGTCGGGGATGAAGAGCACCACGCTCAGCCCGGGCGCCAGCGGCGCGGCGATGTGGCGGTAGCCTTCGCCGTCGCGGACGACGACGCGCAGGCCGCCGAAGAGCGCGGGCGCCATGTTGTCGGCGTGGCCTTCGAGCCCGGCGCCGAGCGACAGCATCTGCGCATCGGTCAGGCGGCCGCCCATGAGCGCGTTGGCGGCGACGATGCCGGCGGCGCGCGCGGCGGCGCTGGCGCCGAGGCCGCGGCCGATGGGGATGGTCTGCGCACCGGACGCGCAGAGATCGGGCACCTCGACGCGGGCCAGGCGATAGGCCGAGCGGGCGGCATCGAGCACGAGGCGGACGAGGCCGTCGTTGGTGTCGGGCTGCGCGCCGAGGGCGACGGTGACGTCCTGCGTCAGCGCGAGCGCGAGCCCGAGGCTATCGAAGCCGGGCCCGAGGTTGGCCGACGTGGCCGGCACGCGGACGGTGACGCTGTTCGGCATGCGCGCAGCGTAGCGGGGGGTGGGAGCGAACGGCAAACAGTTAGCGATGCCCGTACCAGAAGGGGGGGAGGGAGTTTCGTGCTCCGCGACCCTAGAACTCAAAAGGAGGTATTGTAATTCCGGTATTACTGTTCTATAGTCATTCCTGAGGCCCTCGGGTCTCCGGTAGCACAGGAGTGAGGTCGCACCTTCCTTGGCGGGGAGGGGGTCCGACCTCATTCCGCTGTTAGCAGTGGCGCCATCGGCGAGCTCGGGCAAGAGGCTCCGGTGCCGACCAAGAAACCTACCACCTACGCCGGCCGGCACTGCCCGAAGTGTTGCGCCACGAACAGCATGTCCGTCGAGTTGATCTTCCCGTCGCCGTTCATGTCCAGGTCGCCCCACTCCGGCGTGATGCTGCCGAAATTCTGCGCCAGCATCAGCATGTCCGTTGAGTTGACCTTGGCGTCGTTGTTCACCGAAGCGACCTCGCGTTCGTCGGTGCATCCGTCGGCGTCGGTGTTCGTCGAGTGCGGGTTGCTCATCCAGTAGCGGACCTCCCAGCCGTCAAGCAGCCGGTCACCGTCGCTGTCGATGTTGGCCGGGTCGGTGCCGTAGATGACCTCGCACGCATCCGGCAGCCTGTCGTGGTCGGTGTCCATGCCCACCAGCGTGTTGAGCCGGTCGAGTGGATCGGAACCGCACACGATCTCGGTGCCGTCGTTCGTGCGGTCGCCATCGGTGTCGGCGATGTACATGCTGAGCGCGAACGTCGTCTCCGTGACGTTCACCACGCCGTCGTGGTCGATGTCCGGGTCGCAGGCGTCACCCACGTTGTCGCCGATGGGGTTCGTGGTGTCGTCGAACGGTGGCTTTGGCTTCGGTAGCGGGATGATCTCAGCGTTCCTGTTCGCCTGGTTCGGGTTGGGGACGCTCGCGCAGTTGTCGCTCGTGTCCAGCACCCCGTCGCAGTCGGTATCGGGGCACGGGGTGTTCGTCACCGTTGGTGTGTTGGTTGGGGTGTTCGTCGGCGTCGGCGTAGGCGTGTCCGTTGGTGTTGGCGTGCTGGTTGGGGTGTTCGTCGGCGTTGGCGTAGCCGTGTCCGTTGGTGTTGGCGTATTGGTCGGAGTCGGCGTAGGCGTGTTCGTCGGTGTCGGCGTGACGGTTGGGAACGGTGTCAACGGCACAAGTAGGTTGATCGTCACGTTGATGCACTGGGTAGCGGTAACAATTGGCGGGTCTGGGGGCTGGTTTTCGGCGTCGCACGTCACGGCTGGGACGGCGTTGTCATCGGACAAAGAGACGGCCCACAGCGTCAGCGGTACCGTCCCGGGACTGACGGCGGAAGCCACGTTGTAGTGCACCGTGCCGAGTGTGGTCACGCTGCCGGAGGCCATCGTGTCGCCGCGCCCGGTAGGATCGAGGCACGAGAGGAACGAATCCGTGGTGCCGGCGCCGAAGAAGCCGGTGTCGTCATCCGCGCGCGGACTGGTGCATGACGAAGTGGCAAGAAACGCTGGCCCGTGTGTCGGCACGCCCACGCCGACTCCCAGTAGCGCGGCGTTCGGGTTGTAGAGATCGAAGTTGAAGCTGGCGATGTTGCGGGCACCTCCTACGGCAGCGGGGTTGCCGAACTTCACGGCGACATCCAGCGCCCCCGACCCTACGTACACGTCGCAATCCACTCCGGGTCCGTTCCCGCAGTCCAGCGCGACGAAATAGTCGTTGGTGGGCAACACTCTCGGCGTCGGCGTTGCGGTCGGCGTCAACGGGTTCGGCGTGTCGGTTGGCGTGAGCGTGGCGGTCGGAGTGGGCGTGATGGTCGGGGTGGGCGTCGTCGTGTTTGTAGGTGTCGGTGTATCAGTTGGCACGGACACGACGAAGTTGATCGTGACGTTGATGCACTGGGTGGCGCTCACAATCGGCGGGTCCGGCGGTGTGTTGTCGATGTCGCACGTGACGAGTGGCACGGCATCCTGGTCGGCCAAGGAGACGCCCCACAGCCTGAGCGCTGCGCTGCCCGGGGTTGCCGCATTCACGTTGTAGTGCACCGTCCCGAGCGTGGTGACGCTGCCGGAGGCAAACGAGTCGCCAAGTCCTGCGGGATCGAGGCAGAAGAGAAACGAGTCGGTCGTGCCGACCCCGAAGAAGCCCGTGTCGGCGTCCGCCGCCGGTGATGAGCAACTGGCGAGATGGGGAAGCGCGGGGTTGCGCGTCGGCACGCCCACGCCGACGCCCAGCTGCACCGCGTTCGGGTTGTAGAGATTGAAGCCAAAGGCGGCGACGTTGCGGGCGCCGCCCATGGCGACTGGATTGCCGAACTTCACCGCCACATCGAGCGCCTCCGCAGCGGGCAGCGCTTTGTAGCAGTCGGCGCCGGGGCCATTTCCACAGTCCAGCGCGACCCAGAACTCATTGGTGGGCAAGGCGGCGCTCGCCGTGTTCATAGCCCTCAACAGGGTCGGGACGGCGACGGACACCGCAAGGACGATCCCTAACGACAGCGTCCCTATCCAAACCTTGCGACCTTTCACGTCAACCTCCCGGGTCGTGAGCCACGGTTGTTCGCGCGCTCCGCCCGATCGTCGCTCAGGAATCCATTTTGGTGCGTGACCACTACCCTACGCTTCTATGCGAGCGCGTACAAGAGCCGTCCGCTCCTTTTCCGTCAAGGCTTGGGCGTCAGCGATCGCCAGTGCCACGCCCTGCTAGGCGTTCGCGCGCGCGCCGCTCTACCATCGCGACATGCGCACGCGCCGGCCCCACTCCCGCTGGTTGTTGGTTCCTGGTTCGGGGTTCTTCGTCCGCAGCCGTTCGATTGAATGGACACCGGTTCAATCAACTTCAATCAAACGTCGCCCGCCCGCCAGCTTCACGGCCGGCCAGCGGCGGCCGGCGCATAGCTTCACCGCAGAGCACCGCCGCGAAAACGCGAGAATTCAAATAGCAATCAAAGGACCCGGCCGGCGCTGCGGCCTACAACCTGCCCTTGCCAACCTGCCACCAACGCGAGCGTCAGTCGGCGATGCCCAGTTGCTCGCGGTAGTCGGGCTCGATGGCCTGGAGGATGCCGTGTTCGAGGTAGCGGTCGTAGGGCAGCTTGAGCGCCATGGCGACGACGTGCGCCGGCACCGGCAGGTTCGGCCTGTCGGCGATGACGGCGTCTTCCTTGAGCTTCGCGATCTCGGCATCGGAGTAGCCGAGCTCCTTCAGCACTTCCTCGTTGTGCTCGCCGAGCAGCGGCGCGTGGCAGCGCGCCTTCGCCTCGAAGCGCGTGAACTTGGCGGCGAGGTGGCGCTGTATCGGGCGCTTGCCAAGCATCGGCTGGTCGACGATGTCGAAGTGGTGGCGCGCCTTGAAGTGCGGGTCGAAGAGGATCTCCTTGCCATCGAGCACGGGCGCGGCCTTGACGCCGGCGGCCTGCAGCGTGTGCATGACCTCGTAGTGGTCGCGCTGCGACGTCCACGCGGTGATCGCGGCGTCGAGCGCGTCGTGGTGCTCGCGGCGGGCGAGGACGGTGGCGAAGCGCTCATCGGCGGTCCACTCGGCGTGGCCCATCGCCACGGCCATGCGCTCGAACTCGGCGTCGTTGCCGCAGGAGATGACGGCCCAGCGGTCGTCGCCGGCGCAGCGGTAGCAGCCCTGCGGCGCGGCCCAGTCGTTGCGGTCGCCGGCGCGCTCTTTCACGCGGCCGGTCATCTGGTATTCGAGGAGCGCGGCGGCCATGATCGGGATCGCAGCCTCCTGCTCGGAGAGGTCGATGTACTGCCCCTTGCCGGTGCGGCGGCGGTACTGGAGCGCGGTGAGGATCGCGCCGGCGCCCATGAAGCCGGAGTAGGGGTCGGTGAAGGAGAGGCCGGAGCGAATCGGCGGGCCGCCCGCGTAGCCGGTGATCGAAGAGAGGCCGGACGCCGGCTCGAGCCCCATGCCGTAGGCGCCGTAGTCGCGCATCGGGCCGTACTGCCCGTAGCCGGAGAGCGAGCACATGATCAGGTCCGGCTTGATCTGCTTGAGGTCGTCGTAGCCGAGTCCGAAGTTGGCCATGACGCGCGGCGTGAAGCTCTCGACAAGCACATCGGCGCCGGCGACGAGCTTGCGCATGATCTCGCGGCCCTCTTCCTTCGCCAGGTCGACCATCATCTCGCGCTTGCTGGCGTTGCGGATGACGAAGTACGACGCGCGGTGGTAGAAGTGGTCGAGGCCATCGTTATCGGCGGTGATCAAGTTGCGGGTGACATCGAGCCGGTTAGGGGACTCGAAGCGCACGACATCGGCGCCGAGGTCGGCGAGGATGCGCGTGCACGCCGGCCCCGCGAACACCTGCGCCAGGTCGATGACGCGAAGGCCATCGAGCGGCAGTTGCTGAGCGCTCATATCACCCCCCGGTCACTGAGGATCGTCAGGTCGCCCTTCTCGTATCCCAGCTCATCGACGAGGACCGCGGCGTTGGCTTCGCCTCGCAGCGGCGCGGGCGCCTCCTGCAGCGGCGTCTCCGACATCTTGAACGGCGCGCCGGGCAGCGTGAGCGCGCCGGCCTTCGAGTGATCGACGCGCTCGAAGAAGGCGCGTTCGGCGAGATGCTCATCGGACAGCAGGCCGGGGGCGTCGGGCACGGGCGCGAACGGCAGGCGGAACGCCTGCGCGGTCATCAGGATCTCCTGCGCGCCGTGCGTCGAGAGGTACGGGGCGATCAGCGCCTCGAAGTCGCGCCAGCGCACCATGCGCTCGCCCATCTGCTGGAACAGCGGGTTCTTGTCGAGCTCGATGTCCTCCATCAGGAGCGCCATGGGCGAGATGGTGTCGGGCTGAAGCGGCGTCGGGAAGCCGCCGGCGCCGGGGATGACGACGATGTGGCCATCGGCGCAGGGCATGATGTCGTTGGGGTAGCCGAAGATGTGGCGCGAGTAGTAGCGGCGGCGGATGGCGCCCTGGAAGCCGTACATGGCGGCGTTGTACTCGTCAGCCGCCGCGACGGCCTCGGCCATCGAGACATCGACGTGGTCGCCGCCGCCGTTTCGGTCGCGGTTCTCGATGGCGGCGAGGATGCCGATCCAGAGCTGGACGCCGGCGATGTACTCGCCGGGCTCGCCGCCGGTGGTGAGCGGCTCGCGGTCCGGCTCGCCGGTGTTGTACATGATGGTGCTCATGGCCATGGCGGTGATGCTGTTGCCGTCGTACTCGGCGTAGGGGCCGGTGGCGCCGAAGGGCGAGACCTGCGCGACGATGAGCTCCGGGAAGTCCGCCTTGAGGTCGCCGTAGGTGAGGCCCCACGCCTGGAGCGTGGGCGTCTTCTCGCCGCAGACGAGCACGTCGGCGTTGGCGAGGAGCTTCTTGAGCACGACCTGGCCGGACGGCACCGACACATCGAGCGTGATGCTGCGCTTGCTGGTGTTGAGGTGAAGGTAGAGGCCGGACTGCTCCGGATCGGGGACATCGCCCGGGAAGGGGCCGAGGCGGCGGGAGTAGTCGCCGGCGGGCGGTTCGACCTTGAGGACGGACGCGCCGGCGTCTGCGAGGAGCTTGGTGGCGTACGGGCCGGCGATCCCCTGCGAGATATCGACGACGCCGAGGCCGGAAAGCGCGCGATCGGTCATGCGGCCCTCGATTCTGGCTGAATTGGTTGGGAGGATACTAGGTGTTTGGGGGTAGGGGGTAGGGGGCGGGGAGGTGGGAGGTGGGGGGGGAGGGGTGGGAGGTGATAGGGACTAGGGGCTAGCGCTAAGCGCAGGAGGGAAAAGTGCCGACCAATTTCGCGCCTGTGATCGGGGCTTGTTAGCCGGCGTGGCGCAGAGCGACTTCTTCAGCACGCTGTAAGGGAGTCGGGGGTTAGAGATTACGCTTCGAGGAGGCGGCAGGGTTCGGCGGGGCGCCGGTGGGGGCGCGTACGCCGAGACAGGTGCTAGGGCCAGAGGGCCCGAAAAAGCGCTCGTTGACGGCCCCTGCGTTCGGGCCGCCTGGCGCGAGCCTGCTGAAGCGACGGGCTCTACTCTCAGATGAAGGTGCCCGACGGTCCAGGGGGTGCCCGGTGGTGCAGCGCCTCTAAGGGCGCGGATCCTACCGGAGGCCCGTTCGGGAGGTGGTGCGACGTGGCGTTCCACAGATTCGGGGCAGGGCGCGCGCTGGCGCTGGCAAGCACGGCGATGCTGGCGATGGCGCTCTTGCTGACTACCGCGTGCAGTGAGGACAAGAAGGCGCCGCCGGCCGCAACTGCGACAGACATCACCTCCACGATCACGTCCACCGACGTCCCCTCCGCCGACCCCGACGTAGACCAGCAGACCCTGGATTCGATCGAGGAGAGCGCGCGCCGGATCGAAGACGCGTTTCGATCCGGGGACGTCGACGCCGTCGTCGAGCTCACCCACCCCTCGGTACGCGCAAGCTACCAGTCCATCTTCGAGGAACACGCAGCCGACCTGAAGCGGGTCGCGGACCTGCTGGCCACGCGCAAGCTCGTGGGCGCGAGCGTCAACATGGCGGAATACGAAGTGACCGAAAACGGCGAGACGTTCTACGTGACGCTCGAGTCGTGGGGCGAGCAGTGGTTCCTGGCATCGCTGTGAGAGGACGGTGATAGCGGATGCGGGCTAACGGCGCGCGGGCGGCGGTCTGGCTGCTCCTTGCCCTGGCAGCGGTCTTCTCGGCGTTGCCACAGGACGGGCTTGGGTATTCGAACCACTCGGTCGCGGACTGGCAGTCCGGCGGCCCGCATCGCGTCATTAACCGGGCCGCGGTGGAGCGCTTCATCGAGGAAGCGGAGACCGATCCTGCGTTTTCGAACTACGACTTCGGCAACGGGACGCTGAAGGTGAGCGGGCCACGCATGGGCGCGCCGGGCATGTTCGTGCGCGGCAACCTTTCGGGCGTAGATGACAAGCCCGAGACGTTCCAGTGGTGGGTGATCGAGGGCGGCTATTCGGCGGATGAGCCGGAGCTGTACGCCTCGTTCCGCCATTTCTACGACCCGCGGGCGAAGGAGATCGGCCAGCCCGCGCACCTGACGGACCACCTTGACGAACTGGGCACGTACCTCAAGGTGGTGGGCAGGTCGATGCAACTGGCCGGACAACCCCTGACCGGGCAGATGGTGGTCGAAATCGGCCGGAACCCCGAAGTGGATGCGCGCGACTGGGCGATCAACGGCACGGCGCACGAAGGCTGGGGCGAGAACGAGTACTCGTGGAACAAGGGCGTGGAGTACATGGGCCGCGCGTTCGCGAGCACGGACGGCGTCGAGAAATCGCGATACGCGGCGCAGGCGTGGCGCGCGCTGGGCGAGACCCTGCACCTTTCGGCTGATATGACGGTGCCGGCGCACGTGCGCAACGACTCGCACCCGGCGTTCAACATCAATTGGTGGGGGCTCCCGGTCGAACTGCGGAACCCTGACCCCAACGTGGGCATGCTGAAGGGCGATCCGTACGAGAACTGGGCGCAGGACGCGATGGTCAGCAAAGCGGCAGGCGGAGACGCCGACGCCGAAATGGCCGACTACGTCGATTCGAGCAAGGACCCGCTGGACTTGTTCGACCGCGTGGCGTTCCTGACGAACTCCACGTTCTTCTCCGGGGAGACGATCTCCGGCACGGACCCGGCGACAGGCGAGGCCGTACATAGCGCCAACGGGATGCCCGACCACCCATCGCCCAGGCTGGAGCAGACGGAGTACGACGCCAAGACCGGCACGTACACGAAGACGCTCGGCGACAAGACCGTGTGCATGGCGCATCGCAGCTGGGTGTCAGCAGCCGGCTGGGGCATGGCCGACCCGCGGATCACGCGGCGGTGCGTCGAGTCCCAGGCGAGCGTGCTGGTCCCGGTGGCGGTGGCCGGCAACGCAAAGCTGATGGACTGGTTCGTCCCGCGCGTGCAGGTCGAGATCACCGACGTGGACACGGACGCCCATACCCTCCGGGGTACGTTCACGCACGAGCCGTACGGCGCGTACAAGACCGCGATGACGTTCAGCACTGCGGACGACGCATTCAGCCCGTTCTATCTGAACGGTTCCGCCCAGGACTTCGACGACTACCAGTTGGAAGTGAAGGGTGGAGCCATCACGCTGACGTACGGCGACACTGTGGCCGCCAACATCGAAAGCGCGCGGGCGGACGGCGACGCGGTGGTGGCCCTGGCGATCGACATGGCCGGGATCGAAGTGCGGTCGAACGAGTTCCCGTTGAGCGAGACGACTCCCACACCGACACCGGCGGGCACCGCCCGTGCGGCCGGCGGCGGCGGCGGCGCATGGGTCTTGAAGAGCACGGAGCCGCTAAAGGTCGTGAACCCACCGAGCGGCTGTTACAACAGCCAGACGGTCACGGGCTCCGGCCTCTCGGCGACCACGTTCGGGAAGTGCACGTGGAAGGGGCCCGATGTCGACGTCTTCCAGCAGACAGAGCATTCGTGGTCCGCGGTGCCTCCGCCGCGCCTGGCGCCCGGGGACAAGTTGCAGATCACCGCGACATCGAGCATCAGCGGCACCTTCCTTTCCGGGGCGAACATGGGCGGGGGCGCCACCACGACCGTACGCATCGACCTGGTGCCGGGCGGCGGCCCGCAGGCGGGGTCCGCCGCGGTGCAGGCCAAGGAACCATCGCCGATGACCGCGTCAGCGACGAGCGATTACCCGGTGGCGGCCGGCAGCAAGGGGGGCCTGCTGATCGTCGCGCTGGAGTTCAACGGCGTCGGCGGCAAGGGGCACACCAAGTACATCTACGAGTGGCAGGAGCCATAGCGGAGCGCCCTCGCCGGCCGTCGCGGATGTTTGCCTATGACCGCTGTCGCTGATCGATGCCACGCCTGCGGCAAGAGGCGCACCGGCGACGAGAGCCTCTGCGAGAGGTGCGGCTCTGCGTTGCCCGCATTGGCCGCGGAGCCCGAGGCTCCGCCCGAGCCTGCGAACGGACTGGCGTGGAGCCACCGCATCCCCATTGTGAACAACCGGTACGTGTGGATCCGCTGGGGGTGGGCCGCCGTTGCGTTTGCGGTGGGATTCGCGCTGGTGCTGGGCACGCCGCTCGTGGTCGCGTTCGGCAGCACGAGCGGCGGCATGGGGTTCGCGGTGCGACTGTACGTGGCGATCGCGATCATCGCGGGGCTGGTGGTGATCGGGTGCGGGCTGTTCGCCGCCGCTGCCGCGGGCAACGGTGTGACGGCGCGATTCACGGTCAGTCCGCAGGGCGCGGCCGTGGCCACATCGGGGGGCGGCCGGGACAGCGCCGGGAGGGCGGTGCTGGCGTTCGGGGGCAGCCTGAAGCAGGCGCGCGACATGTCGCTGGCTTCTGCGCTGCTTCTTCCCTCGCCGGGGGAGGCCCGGTGGGAGGACGTGCGGCGCGCCCAGTTCGACGCGTCGCGCCGGGTCATCACGCTGCGCCGGCGGTGGCATCACCCGCTGCGCATCTACGTACCGCCGGACCGCTTCGACGAGGCCGCGGCGTTCGTGCGCGAGCACGCGCCCGCATCGCGGTAGCCGCGGGGCACGTAGGGCGCGGCGCACCGTGCATGCAAAGGAACTGGCGCGACGGACCGAGCACCTCACCCCCGGCCCCTCTCCGCGGCGCGGAGAGGGGAGATCCAACCAGGCTTTGTCGCTATTTCATCGCTCGGCGGACACGGCGCACCGTGCCCCTACGAGGTGTGCCACGACGCATCGGGGGCTCAGGCCTCGAGGAGGCGGCGGGGTTCGGCGGGGGCGCCGGTGGAGGTGAGGGTGCCGCCGGCGCGGGCGGCGTCGATCTCGTCTGCGAGCTGGGCGAAGGCCACGAGCAGGCTAGTGCGGGCCTGGAGCGTCTTGCTGAGGCCATTGAGCAGGCCGAAGACGCGGCCGATCATCAGCAGTTCGGGCGGCATCGCGGTGAGCGGGTTCTTCTTCAAGATGTTCGTGACGTCCTCGTACGACTGCTCGAACATGTCGCCTTCGGCCCAGCCGGCGCCGGAGTCCTGCATCTTCTGCGCGACGCGGCCGACGTAGGCATCGCCGAGCTGCTCGTAGCCGGCGGCGTCGTCCTTCTTGGTGCGGAAGCCGAGGTCGCGGAACGCCGTGCCCATGGCGGTATTGTCGCCCTTGAGGAGCGTTCGCGTGAAGCGCACGAGCACTTCCTGGAAGGCGGGTCCGACGTCCTTCGCCTGGCCGAAGTCGATCAGCACGAGGCGCGGGCCGGGCAGCACCATGAGGTTGCCGGGGTGCGGGTCGGCGTGGAAAAAGCCGTGGCGCACGATCATCTCGGCGAAGGCGACGACGAGGATCTTAGCGACATCCCAGGGGTCGACGCCGATGCGCTTCATGCCCTCGATGTCGGTGACCTTGACGCCATCGATGTACTCCATGGTGAGGACGCGGCGGCTGGTGTGCTCCCAGTAGATCTCCGGGACGACGACATCCTGGACGCTGGCGAAGTCGGCGGCGATGCGCTCGGCGTTGTGGCCTTCGTTGATGAAGTCGAGTTCCATGGGGATGTGCTTGCGCATCTCGTCCGCGACGAAGCGGTAGTCCATGGAGCGGTCGAGGCGGTTGAGCACGCGGATGAAGAAGGACATGTTGGTCAGGTCGATATCGACGATGTGCTCGATGCCGGGGTACTGCACCTTGACGGCGCAGACGCGGCCGTCCTTGAGCACGGCGCGGTGCACCTGCGCGAGCGAGGCGGAGGCGACGGGCATCTCATCGAACTCGCTGAACACGTCGCCGAGCGGCCTGCCGAGCTCGCGCTCGATGTGGGCGCGGATGTCCTCGAAGGATTCGGGCGGGACTTCGTCCTGGAGGCCGGCGAGAACTTCGACGTAGGCTTCGGGCAGGACGTCCGGGCGGGTGCCGAGGAACTGGCCGGTCTTGATCATCAGGCCCTGGTTCTTGATGGCCGTCTCGTAGAACTTCTTTGCGCTCCAGTAGTGGTGGCGGGCGCGGCGGGGCTCGCCCCATTCCTTGCCTTTGCGCTTCTCGCGGAAGGAGATGATCTTGTAGCCGGCGAAGACGCGCGCGAGCATCTGGCCGACGTTGATGAAACGCCGAATGCGGTTGCGCGGCGCGTTGCCCCTGGCGCGCGTGCCGTAGGTGGAAGTGCGCTGAACCATATTCAGTCGTGATGGTACAGGAAACGAGGAGGAGAGGGGCTAGGGGCTAGGGCTAGGGGCTAGGGGTGCCGGGCACGGTGGTCTAAACTGCGCGCATGTTGCGGGTGTCCGTCACGCTGTTCGCGGTCAAGGCCGGTCGGACTCTCATAGTGAGGCGCCAAAGGCGGGGGCAGGTCAGGGGTACTAGCTTGAACCAGGACGAGACGCTGCGCAGATTGCGAACGCGGTTTCCGGGGCACGACAAGTCGTTCGACGTGATGGACTTCCTGTACAGGTGCGGGTCCCCCGTGGACGCCCTGATGTACCAAGCGTTGTTTTGGCCGTCATTCATTGAAATCGACGGCATGGTGATCTGGGCAGAGGCACCCGCGACTCAGGGCAAGGACCTCCGCAGTTCGGTGCGCCTCGCCCAGGACGACCTTTTCCGAGACAAACAGCAGACCGAGAGGGCGTTCAACTTCGTGGAGGTTCCTGAGCTATTCGCCGATCCCGGAGGCGAGATGGACGAGGACCTGTGCGAGGAGATCATCTCTTCTATGTGCGCGATGTGGTCGGCGCGGTTAAGAGAACTCTATCCCGGAAGGGTCTTCCATTTCGAGCGCTCGCCAGCTGACGACAAGACCGGCGAAGAGGCAGGATTCCTCTTCTGGGAGGAGAGAAGCTAGATATTCCATCATCCGGCCGCAGGGTGGCGGCAGGCTACTGGCGCGCCATTTCGATACGGGCTTCCTGTTCGAGGTCGCGCGGCGGCTCCGCGCCGGTGACATCGATGACGACGCGGACGAGCTTGCCCGTGAAGGCGTTCGGCGAGGCGTAGGCATCGGTGACGGGGTTGCCTTCGTCTCGGCCGATCTGCAGGCTTTCGCCGAGCGCGAACAGGAAGGGCACGGTGCGCGGGATCGCGGTTTCGCCGACCTGCTTGCCGTTGATGTAGAGGCGGCCGGTGCCGCCGGGGCCGAACGGGTGCGGGCCGGTCTTCTCGAACGAGAAGCCGAGGCGGCACGGGCCAGCCGGCACATCGATATCCGACACGATGTCGAAGTGCGCCTTGCCGAGCAGGTTGTAGGTGTAGCGCAGCTTGCGGTCCTTCACGTAGAGGGAGTAGCCGCCGAAGCGGCCGCCGTGCGCGACGAGCACGCCCTCGGCACCGCCCTCCGGGATGATGGCGAGCGCGGTGATGCTGTGGGAGCGGTTCTTCGTGTTGACGGCGGCGGCTGATTCGATCGCGGCGCCGCCGGGGTAGTAGACGAAGCGCTCGCGCTTGGCGGAGATGCGCGGGCGGCCCTGGCCGCGGCCGAGGCTGCGGGCATCGAGCGGGAGGACGTTGTAGCGGCCGGCCTCGGACCACCAGAGCGCTTCGAGTTCGCGCACCTTCTCGGGGTATTCGGCGGCGAGGTCGCGCGACTCCGAGAAGTCCTCTTCGACGTGGTAGAGCTCCCAGCGGTCCTCATCGAAGTGCTTGGTGGGGTCGGTGACGCCGTCGTAGATCATGCCCTCGGTGCCGTGGTAGGTGACGGCCTTCCAGCCGCGGTGGTAGATGGCGCGGTTGCCGAGCATCTCGTAGTACTGCGTCTCGTGCAGGCTGGGCGCGGCGGGCTCGTTGATCGTGGCGGCGAAGCTGCTGCCGTGGATGGGCGACTGCTGGACGCCGCGGATCGCGGCGGGCGGCTCGACGCCGAGCAACTCCAGCACCGTGGGCGTAACGTCGACGGCGTGCACGTACTGGCCGCGGACCTCGCCGGGAGCCTTGATGCTGGCCGGCCAGTGGACGATGCAGAAGTCCGCGATGCCGCCCTCGTGCACTTCGCGCTTCCAGCGCTGGAACGGCGTGTTGCCGGCAAACGCCCAGCCGAACGGGTAGTGATTGAACGCCGTCGGGCCGCCGAGCTCATCGATCTTGGCGAGGTTCTCCTCGACCGTCTCGGGCACGCGGTTGAAGAAGCTGGCCTCGTTCAGCAGGCCGTGCGGGCCGCCCTCGGCGCTGGCGCCGTTGTCGGAGATGGCGACGACGATCGTGTTGTCGAGCTGGCCGATCCCTTCGAGGAAGTCCAGCAGGCGGCCGATCTGCGCATCGGTGTGGGAGATGAAGCCGGCGTACACCTCCATCATGCGCGCGTAGAGGCGCTTCTCGTCGGCCGTGAGCGTGTCCCATGGGGCGATCCAGTGCGGGCGCTCGGTGAGCTGCGTGCCGGGCGGGACGATGCCGAGCTCCTTCTGGCGCGCAAAGACGGCGTCGCGGGCGTGGTCCCAGCCCATATCGAACTTGCCGCGGTACTTCTCGATCCACTCTTGTGGCGCGTGGTGCGGCGCGTGGCCGGCGCCGGTGCAGAAGTAGAGGAAGAAGGGCTTTGCGGGATCGACGTTCTTGAGGTCGGTGACGAACTCGATCGCGCGGTCGGCGAGGTCCTCGGTCAGGTGGTAGCCCTCTTCGTACGTCTTCGGCGGCGCGATGGGGTGGTTGTCGTAGACCAGCTCCGGGTGCCACTGGTTGGTGTCGCCGCCGAGGAAGCCGTAGAAGCGCTCGAAGCCGCGGCCGAGCGGCCAGCGGTCCTTGCGGGCGGCCATGTTCATCTCGGTGTGGGGCGTCAGGTGCCACTTGCCGACGGCGTAGGCGGCGTATCCGCGCGGGGTCAGCATCTCGGACAGGAAGCCGTTTTCGAACGGGATGGTGGCGGTGTAGCCGGGGAAGCCGCTGGCGTTCTCGACGATGCTGGCCATGGCGTTGGCGTGGTGGTTGCGACCGGTGAGCAGGCAGGTGCGCGTCGGCGAGCAGAGCGCGGTGGTGTGGAAGTTGCGGTATCGGAGGCCGTTGGCGGCGATGCGGTCGAGGTTCGGGGTCTCGCAGAGGCCGCCGAAGGCGCTGATCTGCCCGTAGCCGACGTCATCGAGGACGATGTAGAGGACGTTGGGGGCGCCGACTTCCGCGCGCACCGGCTCGGGCCACCAGGGGGTCGATTCAGCGACGGTGCGGCCGATCACGCCTTTGAACTGCTGCGGCATGCGAGTGTCTCCTTGGTGCGGGGGACGGGAAGGCGCCTGGAAGGCGATCTTACGGCGTGCGCGCGGCGGGGGCAAACGGAGGGGCAGGGAAGGCTTACCCGTCACTGCCGAAACCGCAGCACCACCGCTCGCGGCGTGCGGCTCGTGCTTGCGTATACTTCCCCGTACCAGAGGCGAAGCCATGACCACCACGACACCGGCGAACACCGCCCTCGCCGTCCGTCTGCGCGACGGCCGCGCGCTCGGCTACGCCGAGTACGGCGATCCTGGGGGCAAACCGGTCTTCTTCTTCCACGGCTTTCCCGGCTCGCGGCTTTCGGGCGCCATAGCGCACGACGGCGCCGCGAAACACGGCGTGCGCCTGATCGGCGTCGACCGCCCCGGCTGCGGCCTCTCCGATTTCAAGCCCGGCCGCACGTTCCTCGACTGGCCGGAGGACGTCACCGAGCTTGCGGCGGCGCTGGGCATCGACCGCTTCGGGGTCGCCGGCGTGTCTGGTGGAGGCCCGTACGTGGCGGCATGCGCGTACGCGATCCCGCAGCGGCTGACGGGCGCGTACATCATCAGCGGCATCGGTCCGTACGCCGCGCCCGGCGCGACCGACGGCATGAGCCGACAGAACAAGATCCTGTTCGCGCTGGGCCGGCACGCGCCGTGGCTCGGCGGCCTGGTGATTCGCGTGATGGCACGCGCCGCCCGAAATCCCTCCGACAAGATGATGGACGGCATGTCCAGGTCGATGCCAGAGCCCGACCGCGCCATCCTGCGGCAGCCCGAGATCCGCGCAATCTTACTCGACGAATTGCGCGAAGCGTTCCGCCAGGGCGCGCGCGGCATCATCCACGAGGGGCCTTTGTACTCGCGGCCCTGGGGCTTCCGGCTCGAAGACATCACCGTACCCGTCCATCTCTGGCAGGGCACCGCCGACAAGAACGTCGCGCCGTCCATGGGCCGCTACCAGGCCAGCGCGATCCCCAACTGCAAAGCCACCTTCTTCGACGGCGAAGGCCACCTCATCATCGTCTCCCACATCGACGAGATCATGGCGGCGGTCGTAGGCTAGATGTCGTTCCAGCGCCGGTGGCATCGGAATGGCCACGGTGATCTTCCTTCGTGCGATACTGATCCCAATTCACGCGAGGATCACGCCGTAGCCACGTGCCGTCAGATGAAGGCATCGGGCCGTGCTGATGTGTCCACCGGCAAGGCGCAGTCCGCACCTGGCAACGCCGGCGAAAAGGTCAAGAAGATCTCGAAGAAGATCGTCGGCAAGCCGTTAGGGCGCGGAGCATAGCAATCGGAGGTACATCATGGGAATCCTGGCTTGGATTGTCGTAGGACTCATCGCGGGCGTGGTGGCGAAGGCGATCATGCCGGGCGGCGGTCCAGGCGGCATCATCGTGACCATCCTGCTAGGAATCGCGGGTGCATTCGTCGGCGGCTTCCTCGCGTCGGCGATTGGCATCGGCGACGGCATCGCCCAGTTCGACGTGCGCACGATCCTTGTCGCGATCGCCGGCGCGATCGTGTTGCTCTTCGCTTACCGGATGTTGATGAGTGCCTCCGGCGGACACTCGTGACGGCGGTCTGTCGGGCATCTCACGGCGTGGTAAGCGGAAGCTCGCGCTCGCGAACGTCCTCTGCCGCGAAGCGAAGCGCCTCGCGGACGTCCTGAGGATCGAGGTCCGGATACGCCATTCACGATGTCGGACTCGGCCATCCCGTCGGCAACCATGCCAGCGACAATGACCAAAGGGGTTGCCCGACTCGCTCCACGCAATTCCCTCATCGCCGGCTATCGGTTCAAGACCTCCAGATCTAATAGCGCGGCGAGGGACGGGACGTGGTGGCGGGCAAGCGTGCAACGCGGGTCAGGGGCGCGATCGTTGAGTTTGAGCACGGGGATGATGCCGAGCTTCGCGGCGGGCACGATGTCGTCCTCGTAGGAGTCACCGACCACGATCGCTTCATCGGGCGGGACGCCGAGCCGGGCGAGCGCCGATCCGAAGACGAGAGGGTGCGGCTTGCGATAGCCAACCTCACCCGACGTTACGACCGCTTCGAAGACGTCCGGCAGGCCCTGGTCCCGCAGCTCACGGCGCACGATGGCCTCCGTCAGCGGCCTCGCCGTCACGATCGCCAGACGGTAGCCTGCGGCTCGGAGCGCCTCGACCGTCGAGGCGGCATCGGCGAACAGGCGAATGTTGAAGTGACGCAAGGGGACGTTGTTCAGCGCCTCCCAGAGGGCGCTCGCGTCGTCTTCCGCACACGTGGCGCCGTGCTCGGCGAGCGTGCTCCGCAAGACCGCCGGGCCCTCGATCCAGCGCCGCTCTTCGAGCGGCGGGTCCGCGAGCGAATCGGGATCGGGAAACTGGACGTTGAGGTTCGTCCAGAAGCGCCGGACGAATTCGGGTGGGTCGAAATGATCGAGCGCGAACCGGGCGAAGTGCGGGGCGAGCTCCGCCGACTGGAGAGCGGTTATCTCGGCCCAGTCCGGCTGCGGCCCGACACTCCAGAGGGTCTGGTCGAGGTCGAAGAGCACCGCCTGGATCGCCACGCGGTCATTCTACGAGACGCTATCGCGGGGCGGGCGGGATGGTCACGATGATGAACGTCGGGCGGCCGAAGGGATCGGTGCGCTGGTCGCGCTGGAGGTCTGGGAAGCGCGTTTGCAGCTGGCGGATGATGGCGGCGTCGTCCAGTCCGAGGAGCAGCACCGTCTCGACGGGGCCCGACTCCAGCAGCGCCACGCTCCGCGTATCGATGACGGCGTAGGGGACGCCGCGCGCGAGCACCTGGAGCGACGGGTGCTCGACGAAGCCGGACGACACGAGCACGCGCTTCGTTCCGCCGTCGCGCGCGATCGCGCGGCCGATGTCGCCGTACACGGGGGCGAAGGCGTCGTACACGGCGCGGTCGTGGGCCTGCCGGTGGAACAGATCGTAGTAGTTGGTGGCGGCGCTCGACGCGACCATGGCGGCGGCGATGATCGCGAAGACGGCCGCGCCGCCGCGCCGCCCGGCGAGCGATTGCCACAGGACCGACACGGCGAGGCCGATGAGCAGGAACGTGGGGGCGATGGCACCGAGGCCGCGGATGGCGCTGGGGTTTCCGCGCGTCAGCGAGAGCGCGCCCGGCACCAGGGCGAGCACGTACCAGACAGCGATGCCGCCGCGCTGCCAATCGCGATAACCCGCGACGGCGGCCGCGAGGCCGAGCACGAGCAGCGCGCCGGTGACGATGTCGAGCATGGGGGCGTGCGGGATGTTGCTGCGGCCGTTGGGGTCGCCGGTGACGTTCATCATTCGGGCGCTGGCGAGCACGTTGTGGCGCAACGGCTGATAGCGGCCTTCGGTATCCATGTCGTTGAAGACGCTGACTTCGCGCGAGCGCGCAAGCACGTCATCGGGGTGCGTCAGCGTGTATGCGCCGAGCGGCGCGGCGAGGGCAACGAAGACCGCGGCGAGGACGAGCAGGTCTCGCAAGCGCGCGCGCACGACCTCGCGCCGGGTCAGCGCGGCGTACGCCAGGAGCATCGCGACGACGACGGGCACGATGCGGAACGCGAGGTACGTGTAGAGGCCGGTCGCGAGCAGCGCGCCGCTGACGGCGAACGTCCAGCGCCGGCCGGTATCGAGCCCGCGCAGCAGGAAGTAGACCGCGGCGATCTCGAGCACGGGCACGAGCGACGCTTCCCACGAGATGCGGCTGAACGTGACGGGCCATCGCGCCACGGCGAGCAGCGCGGTGGCGACAAGCGCGCCGGGGCGGTCGAGCAGGCGGCGCGCGAGCGCGTAGAAGGCGGCGACCGCGCCGAGGCCGGCGAGCGCGGGCAGCAGTCGCATCGCGACGAGGTTTGTGCCGAACAGCTTCAACGTGCCCGCAAGGAGGTAGAGGTACAGCGTGGGGCGCCCGTCCGCCGACTCGCTCCAGAGCACCAACTGGTGCTTGTCGATCAGGGTCAGCGCCTCCATGCCGTTGAGGCCCTCGTCGTACCAGAGGCCGGGGGGGAAGGACGTGAAGCGGAAGAAGCGGAAGAAGATCGCGGCCGCGAGAATGGCGATGATGGCGCCGGCCTCGGCGGCGAGCGCGGCGCAGGGAGCGGGCCAGGGGGCGGAGGCAGGGGCGGCGTCGCGCTCGCGCGATTGTCTCGCCACCCAGGCGAAGATGACGGCCGCGAGGGCGAAGCCGATGCCGGCGAGGGGGATCGAGGGCGCGTGGCGCAGCGCGGCCTGCGTGGCGACGGCGAGCAGGAGCGCAGCGAGCGCGGCGGCCGGTGCGTACCGCATCGCGCGCCACGGCGGCCGCGAGCGGGGCGGCTCGCCGCCTTGCTCAGCCACGGCGATGCGCCGCCGGTGTGATCGATGCCCAAGCCTGCTTCAGCACGCAGTCAGGATAGCCGCCACAGTGATCTCATTGAAGCTACATCACGCGGCCTGAAAAGGCCGCGCCACAATAGGAGTTGCTCGTTCAGCACCGGTCCCCGGCAGTCGAGTGGCAGGCCGCACGGTCTGCAGCTGGCACGGCGTTCTCATTGAAGCAGCGTCACGCGGCCTGAAGGCCGTGCCACAGTAGGAGGTGCTCGTTCAGCGCCGAGCGCCGGCAGTCGAGTGGCAGGCCGCACGGTCTGCAGCTGGC
>Ga0080064_1000686_pt1 | contig 82893 bp, 90 predicted proteins | sample Subgrocontami54m_FD_69260 | JGI IMG/M metagenome (GOLD analysis project Ga0080064, IMG submission 69260) | Subsurface groundwater microbial communities from S. Glens Falls, New York, USA - GMW46 contaminated, 5.4 m (SPADES assembly) (version 2) ... | reverse complement strand
GATCAGCTTGGAGGATCGGGACCTCTGTCGGGCGTAAGTAGCGCGGGTCTTCGGTCACGTAGTCTCGCCAGTCCAGGTCGACATAACCGAACGCCTCCTCCACAAACTCCCGCACCGAATGTGTCTCCCCGGTTCTGAAGACCAGGTCACGCGGTGCCTCCTGCTGCAGCATCAGCCACATCCCCTCGACGTACTCCGGCGCGAAGCCCCAGTCGCGTCGGGCCTCGAGGTTTCCCAGGAAGAGCTTTTGCTCTCATCGCCTCTCTAAGGCAAAGGTTCCCCTTCTCCAGCGTCCTTGTTCTTTCCTTATAGCTCTGTTACAGTTACCTCATGCCGAACCGAACACATGAAAGGGATCTGGCGTAATCGGAGGACTCCCGACAGGTTGGGGGTGAACGGGCAGCAAAGCCGCGAACGAGGGGAGTAGGGACTATGGCAACCGCAATTGACATCGGGGCACTCATCGTTCGGACGCCGGAGGTGCGAGGGGGACGTCCGCGCGTCGCCGGGACTGGAGTCACGGTAAGGCGCATTGTGGGCTGGTACAAGCTGGGCCTGAGCCCAGAAGAGATTGTTGCCGAGATTCCCCACCTGACGCTCGCGCAGGTTTACGCAGCGCTGGCGTACTATCACGCCAACCGGGAAGAGGTTGAAGCCGACAGCGCCGCAGAAGAGGCGGAGGCTGAGCGACTTGAGCGGGAGCACTTCCTCTCCCGCAAGGCTTTATGACGATTCGCCTCTACCTCGATGAGGACTCCATGCGACAGGCGCTGGTTCAGGCTCTGCGGGCTCGCGGCGTGGACGTGATGACCGCCCTTGAGGCGCACATGATAGACCGTGCGGATGAGGAGCATCTGGATTATGCGACAGTCCAGGGGCGCGTTTTGTATAGTTTCAACGTGGGAGATTTCTATGATCTGCATACCGCCTTCATGGGGCGTGGGAAATCACACGCAGGCATAATCCTTGTACGGCAACAGCGCTACTCCGTGGGTGAGCAGATGCGCCGTCTTCTGAAGCTGCTTACCGCCAACTCGGCAGAGGAAATGAGGAATCAGGTGGCATTTCTCAGTGCGTGGGACTGATGCCAATCAGACAATCATGAGTAACATCGCTACGCGCGTCGAAAATCTGAGTAAGACTCCATGTGGCCGCGGCTGCACCACGGCGGATGAAAATCCCCTCAACCCCCCTTTGTGAGATGAGACTCTTTTGAAAACCTGGCGAAGCTGAATCGCGTAACCCCCTTCACGGCTTCCTGAGCCACGGCAGCCGACCATCGGTCAGGCAGTGCGTCCCCTGCCCCGGCGCGGGCAGGCCCGCGGCATCGAGATCGGCGTCCAGCATGACCCGGACCAGATTCCGGAAGGTCACCATGGGTTCCCACCCGAGGCGTCGCGTGACCTCTGAGGGATCGGCCCGTAGACGGTATAACCCTTGGCAAGCAACAGCTCGCTAAGGTACGAGCCGTCTTGCCCGGTAATCCCCGTAATGAGCGCTGTCTTCATGTATCAGTGTGACCCAAGCATAGCGATTACGACGTGTCATTGCGAACGAAGTGAAGCAATCTCCATGAGATCCCTCACTCTGCTCGGGATGACCTTTTGGGTCGGATTGCCACGCCTGCCTGTGCGTGTCTGCACGCAGACGGGCACCCTGCGTCTGTCATAATCCTTGCCTTGCCGGTTCGGCTAGCAGCCTTGGCTCTCGGCCAGACGCAGCCGGGAGACTTCTGTTTTGATTCGGTTGATCACTTCATCACGAAACCTTGCCATGCCCCCGAAAACGCTGTTATCTTATCAGGAGTCAATATAACTCTGTTGCAGAGTACTCCGCGTTGGAGTATTGTCAAGTCCAGGATCAAAAAACATGGGGTATGCTTATGGTATCGATTCAATACTGGATAGATAAATCAGCCAGTTGCCACGGGCCACGCAGAAATCTGCGATGGAGATGTTGGATACCGTGATTCAACACGCTTCATGAGGAGAGTTCATCATGCAAACCGTTAAGCAAATTATCTACGACATCGCCGATCACCTGACCGATCAGGCCACCTTTGACGATGCCATGTACGCCCTCTACGTCCGGCAAAAACTTGAAGAGGGGTTGCGCGATCTCGACGAGGGCCACTCCTACACGCAAGAGGAAGTGGAACAGCAATTGCTTGGCAAGCGTCCCACATGAAGGTAATCTGGTCGCGGCGGGCTTTGCTGGACGTGAAGCATATTCGCGATTACATCGTGCAAGACTCGCCCGCTTACGCCCAACCCTTCGTCGAACGCCTGCTGCACGCCACCCGCCACTTACCAGAGTTTCCGCACAGCGGTCGGGCGATGCCGGAAGCTGAGAACCTCCACATCCGGGAAGTGATGTATCAGGGCTATTGCATCATTTACCGGCTATGCTCCGATGCCATCGAGATCGTGATGGTCGTGCACGGCAGCCGCAATCTCGCCGGGCAGGACAACAAGCCGTGGGAAAAAGGATAGGCAGGTCAGATAACCCAAGCCACGCGGGGCTAGGCACTCGTCACGAGCATCTCAGTGGCTTCCACAATAACCGGATCGAGCACCTGCACGGTCTGTAGCGCCTCCTCCAGCGGCGAGGGCACGATCTCGTCCTTAAGCGTCCGGCTAGAGGCGGTAGACCGGTTTGTGCCATCGGTCAGGCAGTGCGTCCCCTGCCCAGGCGCGGGTAGGCCCGCCGCCTCCACATCGGCATCCATCATGATCCTGACCAAGTCCCGGAACGTGACCCCGGGTTCCCACCCAAGCCGTCGTTTGGCTTCCGAGGGATCAGCCTGGAGGAGCGGGACCTCTGTCGGGCGTAGGTAGCGCGGGTCCTCCGCCACATGCTCCCGCCAGTCGAGGTTCACGTAGCCGAAGGCCTCCTCCACACACTCTAGCACCGAATGTGTCTCCCCGGTTCTGAAGACCAGGTCACACGGTGCCTCCTGCTGCAGCATCAGCCACATCCCCTCGACGTACTCCGGCGCGAAGCCCCAGTCGCGTCTGGCATCGAGGTTGCCCAGGAACAGCTTCTTTTAGCACCCCGCAAGGATAGCGGACACGGCCCGCGTGATCTTCCGCGAGACAAAGGTCTCTCCCTGCCTGGGCGACTCGTGGTTGAACATAATGCCGTTACAGGCTCATAGAACAGGTTCGTGAGCTGACTCGAATCGGACAGATCGCCATAGTGCAGGACGACGCGGGTCTCAGGGTCGTGCGGATCCTGGTAGAGATGCTCGATCCGCTGCGTCTGGAACGTGCTGACCCGCCGGATCAGCCCGTGGACCGTGTAGCCCTTCGCGAGCAGCAGCTCGGTCAGGTAGGAGCCGTCTTGCCCGGTGATCCCCGTGATCAGCGCGATCTTCATGCAGGTATTCCTCCAACTCCAGCCTCCGTCAAGAGGAATACTGAACTTTCGAACCTGAAAACTCGCCCCAAGGCACAGGGGACTTCGGAATAGGCACTGACAGGGACAGTCGGCCGATTACAATAGTGTGGACACGTAGTCGATCACACCTCGCGCAGGCAGAAAGGATGAGCGATATGGCGAAAGCGATGACGGCCCCCTCGCCGATCTCCGTGCGGTTCGGGAAGGAAGAACAGTCGATGCTCCAACTTTTGCAGGCTCGCGCGAAAGCGAGCCATCGGACCCTTGCCGAGCAGTTGAAGTACTATACCTTCCTGGGCATGGTGGCGGCCGACAACCCAGACCTTCCACTCTCGATGATCGAAGGGATTCTGGAGGCCCGTGAGGAGTTCAGGGCCGGCCTCGGCACACCCTACGAGTGGGGCGTGACCCGCTGATCCATGGCCGAGTCTGGCGCAAAGACGTTGGGGACACCGACGCGGTCGGTGGAGCAGTCCACACGCTTCGCCAAGGCGAAGCGTCGACTCCCACCGAGGGGCCAGTTGACCCTCGACGAGGAGGTCAAGCGACTCGTCGAGAACCCCCTCGTTGGAGAGACGAAAGTGGGCGCGCTAAAGGGGGTCAGGGTTCTGAAAATGAACTACCCCGCTGGGACCTCTGAATACCGACTTCCGCCGGTATGACGAGCTCGCGGCAAGCCGGGGGGAATGAACCCCCAGTGGATTCAAGACTCCCGGAAAAGCTCAATCAGGCGAGAGAGAGGACGGGCACAGTGATGAACTCGGTCGCCATCTCGCTCCAGCTCATAGCTTGGTCAATCCTCTCCAATGCGTCGGGGCTGAGATAGGTTTCCCCGCACTGTTCACAAACATCGGCCAGAAGATCCTTAATGAGGAAAATCCTTCCCTCCCAACGGTGGAGATGCTCGATCCGTCTTTGTACAATTGGGCCTCGGCAGAAATAGCAACGCTCCATTTTCATGGTGCCTCCTTACGAACTCTCCAATTGACCCATTGCGCAGGATCAGGGCGGTACAACGTAATCAGAATTGCAACGTCCGCAATAGCGCAGACGAAGTGGATCGGCCGACCCTCTTTGGTGAAACCAAGCACGAGAAAGGATGGACCTTCGATGATCTCAGCTTGGCTTGAGAGAAGAGCCTCTTTGATTTCCTGCGCAGTGATATGATCGGACTCTCTTTCGCTCTCAGCGTGAAGCGTAAGTCGATATCGCCCGTCGCGAACAAGTCCTGTGAAGACCTCAAGGTCAATCAGCGGTCCTCCTCCATGCTAACAACCTCATCTCTGAAATATCGGACAGCCTTTTTATACGCTGGGAATCCTGCGACAACGACAACTACAGCATAAACCAGGGACAACAAAGAATCAAGAAGTCGTCGCTATCGATAAAAAATTCCCCCCCTATCCCCACAGCCATCCGACCCCATTTGCCCGTAGGGGAGGGGTTGATCCCCGCCCGTTGTGATAGGGAGGGCCATGGTGCGCTGCAGAGCGAGGAGGCCATCCGCTATATCGGTGAGATCGACCCAAAAAGAACAGTCGAGGGGAGCGAGAAATTAAGAGCAGAGGTTGAGGAGCTCACGCACCCTATGCTTCACGGCTTCCTGAGCCACGCCAGTCGACCATCGGTCAGGCACTGTGTCCCCTGCCCTGGCGCGGATAGGCCCGCGGCCTCGAGATCGGCGTCCATCATGATTCGGACCAGATCGCGGAATGTGACTGTAGGCTCCCACCCGAGGCGTCGCTTGGCCTCGGAAGGGATCAGTCTGCAGGAGCGGGACCTCGGTCGGGCGGCGGTAGCGCGGGCCCTCGGTGACATACTCCCGCCAGTCGAGGTTGACATAGCCGAAGGTCTCTTCCACAAACCCCTGAACCGAAGGCGAAGCAATCCCATCCGACCCCAGCCCCTCTCGACCCCTTTCCGATTGTTTTATACGTATAGGTAGAAGACGCTGATCTGTCGGAATTAAATCTCATGTAAAGAAAGTCCTGGAATTCGGCGAAAATCGCGGAGGTTACGGGTAAACAGCGTGGTGCCCGTAAAAAGTGCCGTCTATTTTTTCGGGGCAGGAAGCTCCCGATCCCACTCTTTGCGCATCTTCTTCAGTTCTTTGGCGGGATCCGACTTGCGATGCTTCCACATGCCGCGGCTTTTTTCCCATACGGACAACCGTTCATGCGGTGTGATTAAAGGGTATTCAGGGGCTTTTTTTAGACTTGTTTTCATCGGCATGGCTCGTATTGTAATTCTTTGATTGTCTACAGAAGTCTTACACCGGATTGGGGTGAGTGTCAACTTTTTCCATTTCCGCTTTTCATTCCCGCAAGAGGTGACGCTCCCCGCCGCAAGTAGGGGTCAGGGGTCAGTCAGGGGTCAGGCTTGCCTTATTGTCTTTTGAAAAGGCCGCCCTCTTCGCATCGTCTCACAAAGGACCTGCACCGACTTCAAGAGGTCCCGGTCCTTCTCCATCGCTTCCACCAGCTTTCTTACACCCCGGCTCAACGACCCGGGGTCTTGCCTCAGGGCTTGAGCCATCTCCCGGTTCTTCAAGCCGCCGACCTCTCTTCCTACCCAGGCCATCACCCGTTTGATCCGCACCGCGCCCCGCTCCTTGCCTCGGCAGATCACATGATAAAGAGCGCCTGGAAAATAAACTCGCGGTTTTCGTGCCATGCCCGATCATACGACGGGAATCACCAAGAGGCAATAAGGCATGCCTGACCCCATTCTGACATTCTTTCTATATTCTTATTGTAACTACTCAGGTGTTTAGGCTGTAGGCTGAAGGCTGTTAGCCGTTGCGCATGGACCGAATCAAGGCGCCCAGAACCTTTTCGGTCTCCATCATTTTCGCGTCGCATTCGAAAAACGCCTGGCTCATCCATGCGCGTTGCTACAGTCTAAAAGACTACAGTCTATCTACCTGAGTAGTTACTTCTTATTTATGACTTTACGCTTCATTTGACATGTCGCCTTACCACCAGTACACTATTCAGCAAACATCATTGATGTTATCTTTCTACGCCACTGAGGACTAATTAGGCATGGGAGGCAAAACGATGTCCGTTCAGTATGACTCTCAGAAAAACCTCATGGAAAAGATCATCACCCTGCCGCCGGAGAAGGTGGCCGAGGTGGAGGATTTCGTAGACTTCCTGCGCCTGCGCCTGGAGGACCGTCGCCTCACCCAGGCCGCCATGAAGCTGTCGGAAGAGGCCTTCCAAATGGTTTGGGACAATCCGGACGATGCCGTCTACGATAAGCTTTAAGTTTGGCGACATCGTCCTGGTCCCTTTCCCCTTCACGGATCAGACCGCCAGTAAGAGGCGCCCCGCCGTAGTGGTGAGCTCTGAAGCCTACCATCGGGAGCGTCCTGACCTTATTCTGCTGGCCGTGACCAGTCAAATCCGACCCTCGACCACGGTGGGCGAGGTAATAATCCAACACTGGCAGCAGGCCGGGTTGCTGAAACCCTCGACCATCAAGCCCATCTTTACCACGGTTGAGAAGGAACTGATCCTCCGAAAGCTTGGACAATTGATAGTGGAAGATCGGCAGGCGCTTCGGCGAGCACTTTCCATAATCCTCGGTCAATAACGCCAATGAATGTCATCGCATCCCGGCCGGCTCCAGTTCCAACGGCTGCGCGTCGAGGAAAATAGATCTGCCCCCTTTTCTGATTAGGTGAATGTATCGCACCAACTCCAGTACATCGCCTTCCTTCTCGCATAGGATCGCTTTATGCCGGCCGTGGAACAGATGTCCCACCTTCCGGTATCGCTGGTTCCAGTACCGCGTGTAACGGAAAAGAAGATTGTGCATGATTGCGGACAACGGGGTTGGACCGACTTCGATCAGGTGGTGGACGTGAGTGCCCATCAGAACATAGGCATACAGGCAACAGTCATACCGCAGTCGGGTCTCTTGAAGCAACTCCAGATATCGCCGCCGATCGGCGTCATCAGAAAAGATCGGTTAGCCGTGATTGCCCCGGCAGATCACATGAGAAAGAGCCCCTGGAAAACGCACTCGCGGTTTTCGTGCCATGCCCGAGCCTACGACGTACGACGGGAATCACTAAGAGGCAATAAGGCATGCCTGACCCATTTATTTACGCGCACTTACGGAATCTAATCCCGGAGGTTCTAGTGGACACGGCTAGACCGTCACCTCCACCCTAGGATTCACCAGCCGCGAGCGTGGTGGCGCAATCTTTTCGACCCGAACATAGACAATGGGCTGGGCGGGCTCCCGGCGCGCCCTGGCCAGTTCCAGGTTCCTCTCGCACAGCTCTGGGTCCTCCTCGGGTAGCAGGACGATCAGGGCGTTCTCCGGGATCCGCTCGGCGGCCTCAGGATGCTCGAACAGGTAGAGGTCGAACTCCGTCGACAGCTTGAGGTTCTTTGTAAACAGCTCCTTCTCTGTCATCGCCGTCTTCCCCTCACATACGCCTCCTTGTAGCGTTCCCAATTCTCTTCGATGTCCTGATCAGCGAGGGTCAAGGCCTCTCCCAAGTCCTTGGTGAGGAGGGGGATCTTCTCCACCGTACCATCAGGTTTGATTCTGTCCACGTGGGGAAAGCCATGTGCGGTATCGTAGCGGATGACAGGGCGCCATCGCCCTTCGATGAAGGTCTCGTACTGCACCATGAAACGGATCACCTTGCCCCGTTCAGTGGCGTGCTCATGCCGCCTGCGGTCGTTCATGGTCAGCAGGTACACGTAGCGGATGATCTTCATCGAGCCACATCCTTCAGAGCCCCCTCCTTTTCACCCGATCACGACTCCCACCATACCAGATGGGCCGTGAAAGTCAACGCGCTTCGCGACGCGGGCTTACGAGGCGAGGTCGCGGAGGGCCTTAAACACGGTGCTCCTAGAACAGCCTGCGGCTGCAGCGATGGCTCGTAGGCTCAGCATCGAGCCGCGTCTGCACTGGATCAAGGGCTACCGGCACCTGCCCCTCCTGCGCGAGGCGCTTCAGCGGGAGATTGCCTCAAACGCCCCACGGCAAGAGCGTGTGGCGCGAGAGACAGCGGGAAGCCGTGGAAGCCTTCATCGAGGAGTATGAAGCGATCGGAACACTGGAAGAGATCTTGGAAGAGGCGGGTTTCGTCCGACAGAATGGGCACTGGATGGCTCGCCAACCTATCTCTGCCGAATTGGTTACCATTGGCTAAGTGCAGCGTATAACTACGCCCACGAATCCGTTCACCCTGAGCTTGTCGAAGGGCGGCCTCCCCGTTACATGGTTCGACAAGCTCACCACGAACGGATACGTGACCGCTATTTCGAACTTCTAGATCAGATCTAGCGAGGATCGTGTCCGGTTTTCCGCCTCGAGTCTGGTTATCTTTGCTATCCAGCCGGACTGCTGCCTCCTCGCCCCCTCACCGAGCTCCCCGTGCCGGCAGATCTACCGATGTATACCAAGGACGAATGGCGATCACTTCCCAAGCAGGGACGGTTCTAGCAGACAGTGATACGAAAGGGGCCTGGGCGTGAGGAAGGCTGTCCTTCACGGCTTCCTGAGCCACGCCAGCCGACCATCGGTGAGGCAGTGCGTCCCCTGTCCTGGCGCGGGTAGGCCCGTAGCTTCGAGGTCGGCGTCCATCATGATCCGGACCAGATCGCGGAATGCGACGGTAGGCTCCCACCCGAGGCGTCGCTTGACCTCGGAGAGATCAGCTTGGAGGATCGGGACCTCGGTCGGCCGTAAGTAGCGCGGGTTCTCGGTCACGTAGTCCCGCCAGTCGAGGTTCACGTAGCCAAAGGCCTCCTCCACGAACTCCAGGACCGAATGCGTCTCCCCGGTTCCGAAGACCAGGTCACACGGTGCCTCCTGCTGGAGCATCAGCCACATCCCCTCGACTTGCTCCGGCGCAAACCCCCAATCGCGGCGGGCTTCAAGGTTGCCCAGGAACAGCGTCTTCTGCCGCCCGGCGAGGATGGCGGATACCGCCCGTGTAATCTTCCGCGTGACAAAGGTCTCCCCCCGCCGGGGGGGATTCATGGTTGAACATGATGCCGTTACAGGCGAAGAGGCCATACCCTTCGCGGTAATTGCGCACCATCCAGTAGGCATACAGCTTCGCGATCGCATAGGGGCTACGTGGCTGGAAGCGGCTCTGCTCGTTCTGGGGCGCGGGGGCATCCCCAAACATCTCGCTGCTGGAGGCCTGGTAGATCCGGCACCCCACCCCGCTCTTGCGGATCGCCTCCAGTAACCGGACGGTGCCGAGCCCGGTGATGTCGCCGGTGTAGTCCGGCATGTCGAAGCTCACGCGCACATGGCTTTGCGCCCCCAGGTGATACACCTCATCCGGCCGGACATCATAGAAGAGGTTCGTGAGCTGACTCGAATCGGAGAGATCGCCATAGTGCAGGACGACGCGGGCCAGAGGGTCGTGCGGATCCTGGTAGAGATGCTCGATTCGCTCCGTATGAAACGTACTGGCTCGCCGGATCAGCCCGTGGACGGTATAGCCCTTCGCGAGCAGCAGCTCGGCCAAGTAGGAGCCGTCTTGCCCGGTGATGCCGGTGATGAGGGCGATTTTCATGCCGGGTCTCCTTCTAAGGTCTCTCTGTTGATGACGAACTGTATGGTCTCAGCCATCTCACCATAAACTCTCCTGGCCATCCAGTCTCCCTCCCTTGGTTCGTACCTCTGTCACCGACAACAGTTTCCAAATTCACTACAAGCTTGCTCTTCGTACGGATTCTACTATACTTCCATCTGAATGGCGATGGCAACTTCTCCCGTAGCATCGCAATGCACCAGCAGAGAGGTGTGTTATCATTTGGACAATAATGTCATATACTTGACAAATTAAGGCAATATAAACCGTCATAAGCTCAATGACGTACATCGTTGGTCGCCGCGATCAGCCCTTGTACCACACCACAGCGAGCTGCAAATGTTGGCATTATGCGTGCATAGTCTAATTCGAGGGAGACAATCGCTTTGCCTATGCGTTATTCAGTAATTATGTCGGTTGCTTTTTGTTGGGCGATGCTTGCGTAGTTGGGTGGTTCGAATCTCTATGCTGGAGTAACCTCCAGCCCTCAGGCATGCCCAGAAACGTCACAGCAACGCCAAGAAACGTCAGCGGGCGCAAGGCACAACGGATGATCCGGGGAGTCTCTATCGGGAGATGACCCAGTAGCCGGAGCTACACCCTGATGACCTAGTGGAGTGCGTCATAAATCCCTTTGTAGTCGGTCGTGGTGAGCTCGGTCGAACCAGAAACGACTCCACCGCTCTTTCGACAGACCGTTATAGGCTCTTCCGAGTATTCCATGGGTCAACCGCTGTCCGTCATTCCGGCGGAAGCCGGAATCCAGATCCTTACAAGAGTTCCTCATATGGCAAGAAGAGACACACGGGGCGCTTCATGCGGGCGCCGTCATTGGATGCCGGCTTTCGCCGGCATGACAATCTTTTTCTCCTGTTCAAGGGAGCAGAGAAATCCTTCCACCCACGCAAATTCCGGAAGAGCCCCTTTAAGTGTTGTACCATATGAGTTGTACCGACGAGATGCGTGCGCAGTAAGGGGGGTCTGAAATTGCGGCGATTGAGTCAGAGAAGCCTCGTGCTTGGCGCCATCATGTGCCTGCTAAGTGTCAGGACGGGTGCCGTAGCGGGAGGGCCTATCGATCCTCCTTCTGGGGAGCAGAGAGGTCGAGGGGAACGAGTCGTTCACGCCCCCGCCCATGTCCCAGATGAGCTCCTTGTGAGATTCAGAAAGGGGGTCTCACCCCTCGACAAGGTCAATGCTCACGCCACAGCCTCGGCCCAGATCGTCAGGGGGTTTGAGATCGTCGAGAATCTCGAACTGGTCCGTTTGCCTCCAGGGTTGGAGGTGAAACGAGCCATCAAACGGTACCTGGAACACCACGCAGTGCTGTACGCCGAGCCCAACTTTATGGTTGAGGCCCTTACAGTCCCTAACGACCCGCGTGTTGGCGAGTTGTGGGGACTCCACAATACGGGGCAGACGGGCGGGATCCCTGATGCGGATATCGACGCCCCGGAAGCGTGGGACCTCACGACCGGGAGCGGTAGCGTCGTCGTCGCAGTCATCGACACGGGGATCGATTACACTCACCAGGATCTGTCCGCCAACATGTTCCGCAACACCGCCGATTGTAACAGTAATGGCATCGATGACGATGGGAATGGCTTCATCGACGACTGCTACGGCATCGATACCGCCAACAACGACTCGGACCCGCTGGATGACGCTAACCATGGCACCCATGTCTCCGGGACGATTGGGGCGGTCGGGAACAACGGTATCGGGGTGGTGGGAGTCAACTGGACTGTCGGTCTAATGGCCTGTAAGTTTCTGAACGCTTCCGGTTCCGGCTCGACCGCTGGGGCGATTGCGTGCCTGGACTATGTAAAGACTATGAAGGACCGGGGGATCAACATTATCGCAACCAACAATAGTTGGGGTGGGGGAGGATTTTCTCAGGCCCTGCTTGATGCCATCGATGCCCACCGGCAGCGCGGAATCCTTTTTATCGCTGCAGCAGGCAATGACACGCTTGACAACGATACAGCCCTCTCTTATCCGGCCAGTTATTACCTGCCGAACATCATCTCCGTAGCCGCCACGACACGGACCGACGCCCGTTCCTCCTTCTCGAACGTTGGGAGACGAACCGTCCATCTTGGCGCCCCTGGGAGTGAAATCCTCAGCACGACCCCGGGGAACACATACAGTACGTTCAGTGGCACCTCGATGGCCACCCCGCATGTGACTGGTGTGGCGGCACTGCTGAAAGCCCAGGACTCTGGAAGCGATTGGAGGGCTATCAAAAATCTCATCTTGACGGGTGGCGATAACAGTTCCTCATTAGCCGGCACCATCACACAGAAGCGACTCAATGCCCACGGCGCCTTGACCTGCTCAGGCTCCACCGTCCTCTCCCGCCTGCGACCCATCGGTGCTACGGTCAGCGGGACCGCCGGAGCAGCCATCGATCTCGCCGCCATCCATATCAACTGTGCGAACCCCAATGGGAATGTTGCCGTCACGGTCGACCCAGGAGGTCAGGCCATCACCCTGCTGGATGATGGCCTCGGATCTGACCAGGCAGCAGGGGATGGGATCTACTCTGGCCAGTGGACCCCATCGGCGGTAGGGACCCACACGCTCACGTTCTCTGGCGATGATGTGGTGACCGCGACAGTGTTATCAAACTACGCCGTGTCATCCACGCTTTTTAGCTATAGGACGATCACCGGCACCAACCTGAATTTCGGCGATGACTCCTCGGCACAGATCACCGCTCCATTTATGATTCAGTTTGGCGGGGGGAGTTTTACCGAACTCTTCATCAGCAGTAATGGGAACCTGAATTTCACTGGATCGTTTACAGAGTTCTCTAATGCCTCCATCCCGACCTCGCAGATCGCCACCTTGGTCGCCCCATTCTGGGATGACCTGTTCGCAGTATCCGGAACAAGCCAAAATGTGTTCTGGGAGGTGACGGGAACAGCGCCCACCCGAGAGCTGGTCATTGAGTGGCGCGATGTAAGACGTTACGACTGCCGAACAAACAGCACGGCTACTGTGAAGTTCCAGGTAGTCTTTTTTGAGGGGAGGAGCGATATCCTCTTCAACTATGCCGATGCCACCTTCGGAGGGGCGTGCACCTCAGCCGACCGAGGAGGATTAGCCACAGTGGGGGTCCAGGTGGGTTCAACCCTCGGGACTCAATTCAGCTTTAACACGCAGAGCCTGAACGACAGTACCGCCCTGCTGTGGACCATCCCCCAACCGGCGATCAGTGTGACCCCCACCTCCCTCAACTTCGGCAACGTCACGGTGGGAAGCGTCGCGGACAGGACCTTCACGGTGCAGAACTCAGGGAGTGGCACCCTCAGCGGTAGTGCCGCTACGACAACCCCCTTCAGCATTGTCTCTGGGGGTTCCTACAGCCTTGGGGGAGGGTCGAGCCAGACCGTTACGGTTCGGTTTAGTCCCACATCGGCCGCCATCTTCACCGGCAATGTCACCTTTACGGGAGGTGGGGGGGCGACGCGGAGCGTGACGGGTACCGGGGTAAGCACGTCCTACGGCGCCACCTACAGCCCCGGCGCCCTCTCAAGCCTTGCCACGAGCCAGGTCACGACCGTCCCCGTCACCGTCACCAACACCGGGAGCCTCACCTGGGGGGCGAACAGCGCCTTCCGTCTCGCCTATCACTGGTACCAGGGGAGTACGCTCATCACGTTCGATGGCCACCGGACCTTTCTCCCCCAGAGCGTGGGCCCCGGTCAGAGTCTCGCGCTCACCGCGATCCTCCAGGCGCCCGCCACTGCTGGGACCTACACCCTGAAGTGGGATATGCTCCAGGAGGGGGTGACGTGGTTCTCCTCCCAGGGGGTGCCGACGGGGGACCAGGCGGTGACGGTGTCCCCCTACGGCGCTACCTATAGCCCCGGCGCCCTCTCAAGCCTTGCCCCGAGCCAGGTCACGACCGTCCCCGTCACCGTCACCAACACCGGGAGCCTCACCTGGGGGGCGAACAGCGCCTTCCGTCTCGCCTATCACTGGTACCAGGGGAGTACGCTCATCACGTTCGATGGCCACCGGACCTTTCTCCCCCAGAGCGTGGGCCCCGGTCAGAGTCTCGCGCTCACCGCGATCCTTCAGGCCCCTGTCACCCCTGGAACCTACACCCTAAAATGGGACATGCTCCAGGAGGGCGTGACCTGGTTCTCGTGGCAGGGGGTGGCGACGGGGGATCAGACGGTGACGGTGTCCCCCTACGGCGCTACCTATAGCCCCGGCGCCTTGTCGAACCTCACCCCGAACCAAGTCACGACCGTCCCCGTGACCGTCACCAACACCGGGAGCCTCACCTGGGGGGCGAACAGCGCCTTCCGTCTCGCCTATCACTGGTACCAGGGGAGTACGCTCATCACGTTCGATGGCCACCGGACCTTTCTCCCCCAGAGCGTGGGCCCCGGTCAGAGTCTCGCGCTCACCGCGATCCTTCAGGCCCCTGTCACCCCTGGAACCTACACCCTAAAATGGGACATGCTCCAGGAGGGCGTGACCTGGTTCTCGTGGCAGGGGGTGGCGACGGGGGATCAGACGGTGACGATTCAGTGATGGCAGGGACGAGTCGGGAGGTACTTATGGCAAGCCTGAGTGAATGTTCCGGTCTTCCTAACGTTTTGGCCAGATGATCGGTTTCCCAACAACGGAGTTAATGTGGGGAAGCTGTCGATCGTGCAAGATGGTGTGGTTCAGGAGAGCCCGCACATTCTCACCCACCTGGGGGCGCAGTAAAAGCGGTTAAAAGGGGCTGAAACCACCCCAGGAGATTGTCCGCCGTCCTTGCTCCTCGCCCTTGAGGTGAAGAGCCCTCTGGCAGCAGAGGGGCACTTCTGTCCGCTACAAAGCATAGCTGGCCTTCATGGCGGCGTCGTGAAACATTTTGATCCATTATGATTATTCTCCGTATTGACGCTGATAATAATGAAGATATTCCCCTGTCCGGATTGTATCGGCCCAATCCTTGTGAGCAATGTACCAGCTCACGACATCCGGCAGCGTCTCTTCAAAGATGTGTAGAGCTCTCCAGCCCAACTCTTTCTGCAATCGGGTGCTATCTATGGCGTATCGCCGATCATGACCGGGACGATCTGCAATATGCTTAATGAGTCTGCTCGTGGCACCTTGTGGCCTACCTTTCAGGATATCAACCGTGCTACAGATCTTCTGGACGATATACAAATTGGTCCGCTCCTGATTAGCCCCGATCGTATAGGTTTGGCCAATTGCGCCCTGTTCAATGATCCTCAACAGCGCGTGGCAATGATCCTCCACGTGCAACCAGTCCCGCACCTGCAGCCCGTCACCATAGATGGGAAGCTCTTTCTCTTCCAAAGCATTCATGATAATCAGCGGGATCAACTTCTCCGGAAACTGCCAAGGTCCGTAATTATTCGAACAATTGCTGATGATCGTCGGAAGATCGTAGGTGTGATGCCAGGCCCGTACGAGATGATCCGCCGCGGCCTTGCTGGACGAATAAGGGCTGTTGGGCTGATAAGGGGAATTTTCATTAAACGGCGGGTCCTGCGGCGCTAAAGACCCGTAGACCTCATCGGTCGAGACATGCAGGAACAGTTTATCTTTTCCCGTCATCCAGTTTTTGCGAGCGGCCTCAAGCAGAGTAAAGGTACCTTCAATATTGGTCGTGATAAACGGTCTTGCTCCTAGAATGGACCGATCCACATGGCTTTCGGCCGCAAAGTGAATCACATGAGTGATCCCGTATTCCTCAAACAGCCCTATTACTAATTCAGAATCACAAACATCCCCCTTGACAAACACGACGTTCGGCATCATCAGCAAGTCGGAAATATTGGCTAAGTTGCCTGCATAGGTAAGCGCATCCAGGATAATCAGCCGTATTCCGGGATTCCGGCTGGAAATCCGCACAAAATTACTTCCGATAAACCCGGCCCCGCCTGTGATCAACCATGTCTTCATGTGGCGATACGGTTATCGTTTCCGAACAGGATGGAGTGGGCTTCATTCAAGCTCTCAAATGTCCCTGCATCCGTCCAGACCCCCTCCACAAAGCTGTACTTCAACTGCCCCTTTTGAATATAAAGGTTGTTCACGGCCGTAATCTCAAGCTCTCCTCGGGCTGAAGGCTTGATCTGTCGAACGAACTCGAAGACTTGACGGTCATACATATAGCAACCCACCACCGCATAATCACTTTTAGGCTGTGCGGGCTTCTCTTCAATTTCAACCACCTGCTCCTCATCGAGCGCGGCAACACCATAGCGACTTGCGTCCTGGACCTTTTTCAACAACACCCTTGCACCGGTTTCCTGCTTCTGGAATTCCTGCACGTATGGACGAATGGACCGTTCGAAAATATTATCGCCCAGCAATACAACGATCTTGTGGTCATGGACAAACAGCTCCGCCAGAGCCAATGCGTGCGCGATGCCCCCGGTTTCTTCTTGAACACGATAGGTAAATTCGCAGCCGAAACGCTTTCCCGATCCGAGCGAGTTCACCACGGCTCCCATTTGATGGGTTGAGGTAACCACAAGGATATCCGTAATATTCGCGCTGATCAATTGCCTGACCGAATGCCAAATCATCGGTTCTCTCCCGACGGGCAGCAGATGTTTGTTGGTGATTTCGGTCAATGGATAAAGGCGCGTTCCTTTTCCACCAGCCAGGATGACCCCTTTGATTTTCTTCATATTCATTCTTGCACCATGAGTTGTTCCATCCATTCATTTCATAATGGGGTCAGAACGGCAAGCAGAAAAGCCGGAACAGAACCGAACAATGGATTCCTCCCTATCAATTCCACCGAAGCGACGACCACAGATACGTGTGTAAATGTTGCCAGGGGACCCACTACGGCAAATCTTCTGACTTATTGAAACATTTTTCCGTTCAATATTATTTCATAAAAGCCAGCCCTCAGGTCTTCCTCTTGGCCCAGCAATTTTCTCATTTTGTAATCTCTATCCAAGATTTCCCACTATCCCTTTTTGTAACCGATCACAGCTATATTTCCAGCAGGGATCGAAAGCAGCATATAACCAACACCTGTCTTCTTAAGTATCGAGATAACCGCGCTTTTCAGGTTCATCGGAATCGGGAAAAGCTTCACCCAGTAATGAAGCGGGTAACGGTTAAAAACCGTCTTTATTTTGACGCTCACAAACCCAGCCTGCTCCAACATATATCGGGCGCTCTTGCTTGAGAACAGCTGTAAATGTTCAATATCGAAAATAGGCGACTTCGTACCGAGCAGCTTCGTTGAGAAAGACCGCCGGTTATGGCAGATAAGAAACACGGCCCCTCCATTTTTCAGTATTTTGTATGCGTTCCGACACATCTCCATTGGATCATACAGATGTTCCAAGGTTTGAAAGCACGTCACCAAACGAAAACGGGCCTCATCGCCGGGTTGAAGTTCGAAGGGTCCACAACGGATTAAAGGCCGAATGTGGTCCTGTGCCGATTCGATCGGCGCTTTCGACGGCTCTACGCCAACGACATCGCTGAATCCTTCGGCAAGCAGTTGATCAAGGAAGGCCCCGTCTCCTGTGCCGATATCAATAGCCCCGACCCGGTCGGACAGGTGTTTGACAATGCCGGGGAGAAATCGACGATAGGTGAGACTGGCATAGCAAGATTCGCGAGACGTGTCAAAGGCCGCCTCTTCATAGGCCTTTATGAGCGACTCGAGAGTAGGCAGGGGACTGGCATACACAACATCGCACACAGCGCAAGAGATCATCCGGTGGTGCATGTACTCGGGGAGTTTGCGCGAGGCAAAAGCGAAGGCATCCAGCCGTTCGGCGTCAAACTTTGCTTCTGCCAGAACCCTCGATTGGTCCATCGAGCCGCAGAGCGGGCAGGAACGATCCCTCATCGCGATCGATACCTTCATGAGCGATCCAACTGCGACAGTGGACCAGCCTCGCGACGGTAAGCAAAGGCAGTATATCCCAGACAATCGTCGCCTCCCCGCCCCATGAGCGATATATTTCCGATAATTGCCAAGATCATGAAGAGCGGAACAGTAAGCATCCCCAGGAGTCGAAACATCAACCTCCCGATAAAACGGGAGCCCTGCGGCATGAGCAGCGGGAGCAGAACCGCCATCTGTTTGTACGAGGCCACGGTCACGGCATTTCCCCTGGCGTACACCTCGATATTTATAAAACCGGCCTTCTCTAAAAGTTGGCTCAGCCCGGACGGAGTAAAGCGCCAATAATCGTGCGGAATGAAGTGCCACCGTGCGGCAAACGGTACGGTTAACACCGCCATCCCGCCGGGGCGAACACACCGGAACATCTCGTCCAAGAACACGTCCAGATCTGCGATGTCTTCCAGCGTCTCGGTGCACAACACCACATCAACCGACTCGTTCTCTACCGGCCAGATGTTGCCTGCATAGTACTTCACGTCGGGGATGTCATACCCAAAGTGGGATTTGGCATCGACAGTATCGATGCCCAATACGGCGACCTGGGGGCTCAGCAAACCCCTGTAAGGATATGCACCGCAGCCCACGTCGAGCAAGGTGCCCCTGACCTTCGGTAACTCGACGGATAGGTCGCTCCATATGGAACCCGCTTGTAAATCAAAGAAACGCCGAATGGCACTCGCAAACTTCTGCCAGCCAGTAACCGTCGGATGGAAGGTTGGAGGACGCCACTGTTCGCTCGCACAGTGCACTAGGTTTCGTCTATCGCCAAATCGTCCCGACACGTTTCTATCTCTAAACACCTCAGTGTACGTGCTCATTCGAACCTCCCGTGTCAGCCGTGGATCTGATCTCTCCATCTTTTATGATGCTGCGGCGTATAAAGTGCGGCCTTTGTTTGACCTCTTCAAATATCTTTCCGATATATTCGCCCAGGATCGCAAGTCCAAACAGATTCACTGAGCCGAAAAATAAGATGGCGAGCATGACGGTGGTGATCCCCTTCGGAACTAACTCCGGGAACAATAACCGGGTCAGTATCTGAAGGGTTGCGAGCACGATCGTGAGCAGGAACAGGGCGCTACCAACAAAGCTCAGCATATTCAGCGGTGTATTACTGAAGGCAAGGATCCCCTTTTTGGCCCAACCGATGTTTTTCAGTAAACTGTTGGTCGTCTTTCCAAACATCCTCTCCGGCCGGAAGTAGTCGACGCCAGTCTGCTTAAAACCGGCAAAGGCCCGCACCCCGCGTAGGAAAAGATCGCGCTCCGGAAACTGCAATATACACCGCACAACCCGCTTATCGATCAGCGAAAAGTCCCCGGCATCGTGCGGGATCCGGATGTAGGAAAAGTAATCGAAAACCCGATAAAATGCCTTATAGGCCAGCTGCATAAGAAACGAGGCCTGGCGTTTTTTGCGGCATCCATACACTACATCATAACCTTCGCGCCATTTGGTGACAAAAAGCTCGATCAGTTCAGGTGGATCCTGAAGGTCGCCGTCAAGGAGGACGCAGGCATTCTTCCCGGCTATCACCATTCCGCTTCGAAAGGCGGCCTGGGAGCCGAAATTACGCGAGTGCGAGATACCGATCACCCGACGGTCTTTACGTGAGATGGCTCGGATCACCTCTTCGCTGTCATCGGGGCTGTTATCATTGACGAAGATAATTTCGTAGTCAATCCGGAGTTTCGTAAAGGTCTCTTTGAGCCTCTGATACATAATCGGTATTGCAAGATTGTCCTTATAGCACGCAATGACCGCACTGACACTATGGGTCGTGTCCAATCCGAACTTCTTCGATGATTGATGGTACCTCTCCTTGTCCTCCAGTCTCCGATACCACTCCGCGGTCTGTAGCAATCCGTCATGAAAATTCGTCCGAGCTTGCCAGCCCAGACAGCGCTTTGCTTTTTCAGCGTTTGCGAACCAATCAGTCACATCCCAACGTCGGTTCGGCATGGAATTATAAATCGGATCTGTAGAGATCTTGAAGATGTCCTTGGCAACGACGGCCACATCGCGTATCGTAACCTTGCAGCCGGTTCCAATGTTGAACGACCCGCCATAGTCTTGCTCCTTGAGATTATTCGCCGCGTCAATAAACACCTCACAGACGTCATCGACATAGACGAAATCCCGCGAGATATCCGGGCTCACGAATTCGGGATATTTGCCTTGGACGCCGAATCTTATGAGCGTAGGAATAAGCCGGGATGAATCCTCAAGTGGACCATACACTGAGTAGAGGCGCAGGTTGGCACAAGGCAAATGATGTTTTTTCCCCAGGTAATGGATTAAGTTGGCACAGGCCACTTTGGACACTGCATAGTCGCTGTTTGGAGCAGGCAGTTCGTTTTCATCTGGGCCGGCGGAGTAATCACCGTATTCGGAAGAGCTGCCCGAATGAACGTAACTTGATATCGTTCTCGATTTTAGTCGGTTCAGAAGTTTGGCGGTAAAGTTGAAGTTGGTCTGATAGATCAGCTCGGAGTCGGTTTCGAAGGAGTAGGCCCCGTAGGCAACGCAGTTGAAAATAGTTCGCGGTTTGACCCGATCAAGAAGGGCATCCAGATTGGAATCAACCAGCAGGTCGGTTATTATAATGTTCTTTTCGGATAGTCCATCCAGGCGCCAGGATGGATGATGGGTCGTGGTTCCGAAAACATCCTCCCTGAATTGGAGCAGTTTTCCGAAAAGATTCGCACCGATGAAACCGCTGCCACCAAGCACGAGGATCGGGCCCTGAAGTCGGTTTATTTTTTCCTTGAGAATCATCGCTGGGTCTTCAATTCAAGAGCAATGCTCTCCGGATCCAGACCGGATTCTTTGCGGTGAAAGGCCTGCGATCCGTAGAATCCTGAAACATATCCCAAGGCACAGCGGTGCGTAAATCGCGGGGGCGCTTCTCCCATGACTAATAAACTGTGGACAAGCATTTGTCCCACCCCGCCTTGGGTTACGTGCTCCTCTACCACAAACATGCGCTTTGAGCGCCGGAGATCTGTGAGAAACTCGATCGGAATCGATTCCCGGTTGATCGGCAATTCGGTTAAAACCCACATGTCGGGACGGATCGGTTCATCAAGACCGCGCAAAGTCCCCAAGAGACCTCCCACTAATGGTCCCACGACCAGCATTGTTGGTCCCCCGCCTTGCAGTAACCGTCGCCAGGGAGCATAGGGAGGCAGAGTGAAGTCTTCGGGTTTCTCGCACCTGCCGAGGCGCAAATAGGCCGGGTGTCGGAAGTCGGTCAGTTTGCTTATGATGATCGGGACATCGAGCGCAAAGGCAGGAACAAAAACATGCATGTTCGACAGACCAAGCAACACTCCATAATCCTCGATCGCATGGTGGGTGGCTCCCATCACGCCGTAGGCATATCCTCCGCCATTACCAATCAGTTTGACTGGAAGGTCATGCATACAGATATCGTTTCGGATCTGCTCGAACGGCCGGCCGTAAATGAACGGAGCGATGCTGTATGCCCAGGGCTGGAGGCCGACCCTGGCCAAACCGGCAGAAACCGATATCATGTTCTGCTCCGCGACTCCCGCGTTGATGAAGCGCTCGCCCATGACATCCCGTAACGGCTCCAGGGCATTAAACCCAAGATCACCGGTCAGGAAGATGAATTCTGGATTTCCTGAATACCGGAGAAGTGTTTGGCAAAGGATGTTCCTCATGATTTGCTTATCTCATTCAGAGCCTGTTTATACTGGTCCGGTGTCATCGGCAAATAATGCCATTCCATCTTATTCTCCATGAATGAAACACCGCAGCCCTTCTTCGTATGGGCGATGATCACACGAGGTCCTGGGACTGCACTCGAGAACGCTGCGGCGATCGAATCCAGATTATGCCCATCAATTTCTTCCACTGGGAGACCGAACGCCCGAAACTTCTCTGCCAGCGAGCCGAAATCGGCGACTTCTTTGGTGGTTCCGAAGCCCTGCAAGCCGTTGTGGTCGATAATTAGGGTGAGTTTCTCCAGCTTGTGATGGACAATAAAGAGCAGCGCCTCCCAATTGGACCCTTCATTCCATTCTCCGTCCGACAGGAGACAGTAGACCCGACCCGGCTCCGACTTCAGCCTCTTACCCAAGGCGACCCCAGCCGATAATGAAAGGCCATGTCCCAGACTACCTGTGGCGAAACAAATCTCTGGAATCCAGTTGGGAGGTGGATGACCCGCCAGTTTTGTCCGGTCCTTGTGAAAATTTTTAAGATCCTCATCGGTTAGTCGCCCCATCGACCAGAGGGTGACATACAGCGCCCCGGCCGAGTGACCCTTGGAGAGCACAAAGACGTCGTCTGGAGACAATACCTTGTGATGAAGATACATGAGGAGGTCGAGCGACGAAAGATTCCCACCAATATGCCCGACGCCGCTCTCGAAATGCATTCTCAAGAGACGTTCTTTTCCTTTACGAATGATGTCTGAAAGCATGGTTGCCTCGTTGCTTTCATTCGTGCCTGCAAGTAAATTGTATTTTTCGCCCATGCCAAAGACCTTTGTGGTCACCCCCAGTTCTGATTCGATAGAATCATCATATCCTTGAAACCCACCCAATCACCACTCTGATCTCTCGACGGTGAGTAAACCTCAAACTCGAAATCAACTGTACGATTGGCATACTTCATCAGTGTTAACTGTTCTATCTGCCACCATCCTGAAAACCGAACATCGGAATTATTTATAAGGATATTAGTTCCACTTGAGTTACTCACACTAATTTTTAGCCCTGCACCATCGGTATCCATAAAAGGCATTCCGAACGACAGGTAGAGCACGCTCTTGTCGGTTACTTTTATCTGGGGATACCGATACTTAAATCCAGAGAGAATCGTCAACGCCTGTGCCCCGGCCGGCTTCAGGCCAAATTGATGAATAAACGCCCCTTCCCCGGTCGGGGTGTCGACTCTTCTATGGGAGTCAATCAATACTTCTTTATATGAGCCTGTCCGACAAACCGTCAGATAACCGTTGAGACATACTCGACGTGATGGGTGAGAGAGTGGTTAGCTACCGAGAAGCTAGGCGTCAGAGCATTGGGGCAGACCGCACGCCAACGGCAAGAGCGGTCTGCGGGTCTCCATTATCCGCTTGCCAGTGCCCGAACCCTCGTCGGCACGAAGCCCGCGCGCCAGAGCTTGAGCAGATTGTGGGTGCTGCACCACAGCGACCACTCCCCCTTGACCTTGTCCAGCCCTCTCAGCCAGAACCGGGTCAAGCCTCGCATACTCATCTGCCCAAAGACCGGTTCGATGGTGCAACTGCGCAACTTGTAGACGGCCTGCCCGAGACGGGTCAGCAGCTTCCGCTCCATCCGGTCTCTCACCGTAGCATGGTTTGGGATGCGTCCCCTGGGGCACCCCTTCTCGCGCAGCGCCTTGCGCTGCTTCCACGCCTTCGTCGTCGCAATCAACAGCTCGGTGGTCTCATCCGCCAGCGCGGCATTCGCGTCGCTCCAGTAGCCCGCATCGGCGATCAGCGTCTGTGGTCGCGCGCCGGCCTGGACCGCACAGCGCTCCAGCATCGGGGCCAGTTGCCGGACATCGTTCTCCTCGGGCGTGACCGCGCAGGCGACGATCACCTGCGAGGCGCAGTCCGCCATCGCCTGCCCGTTATAGCCCTGCACCCACCCCTGACGGGTCTTCAGGATCCGGCTGTCCGGATCGGTCAGGTTGCGCTTGGCCTCGTGGTCCACGACCTGCACAGGCGCCGTCGGCTTGCGTCCCCGCGTCTTACGACCGGTCTCGGCTTCCTGCTGCTCCCGCGCACGAATGCGCTGCGCCTGCGCGTCTTGCGCCTGGCGAGCCTCTGCCTCCAGTCGCTGCTTGGCCTCTCGCAGCCGCTGCAGTCGACCCGCTTGCGTGCGCAGCGCCTCAGGCAGCTCATCCCCCCGACGATCCGGCCCATACTGCTGATCCTCGGCCCGATCCACTCGCTCGGCCTCTTCGAGGAGTCGGTGGACCTCCCGCTCGATGCCAGCGAGTGTACGATTCTGGTCCAGGGCGGCGTTCGCGGCCACCTTCCGTCCGTCCAGGGCCACGCGCCCCATCGTCACGAGTCCGGCCTCCCGGCAGAGCCGGAGTACCTGCACGAACAGCCCCTCCAGGGCCTTGAGGTGCCGCTTCCTAAAATCGGCGATCGTGCGGAAATCTGGGGACTGGTTGGCCGAGAGATACCGACACGCCACCTGCTCCTCGAGGGCCTGAGCCAGCCGACGGGAACTCGTGATCCCCACGCTATAGCCGTACACCAGGACCTTGACCATCATCAGGGGATGATACGCCGCGCTGCCCCAGCCATCCTCGCGGTACTGGGCGTAGAACGACGCGAGCGTGCCGTCTTTCTCCATCTCCTCGAGGATCTCCGACACAAACCGAGCCAGACTGCCCTCTGCGACCCAGTCTGTGACCGCGGGAGGCATCAGGTACATCTGATCTTGTGCATATGGCAGAAAGTGATAGCTCATGCTCGCCCTCCATGCGTGAATGGTGTCGAGCTATTGTACGCGAGGAGGCGGGTGATCGCCAGACCGAAGTGCGCGTATGTGGGCATGAGGTTTGTCGGACAGGCTCATATCTATTAAGAAAGTCATATGTTAAGTTCTTTCTAAGGTTATTTGTGTTCTTTATCTCTGCAGTGATATCTCCAAAACTCCGGGTAGGCCAATCAAAGCTTAAACAGCCCCTCCACACAGCCATCCAATCCCTGTCCTTCTCCTTTCAGGTAGGCTGCTCCAGGCATAGTCCCTCGGATCCTTTACGATCTTACTCCTCACCGGATTTAAATGAAGGTAGCGGGTCAATTCCAACACCGCTCTCTAAGCTCAAGCTACCTTTTTCTATATACCTGGAGAATAAATGGTTTGTCCGAATCCAATTCATTCACGGAGACATACCCACAGTCTTGGATTATTTGCTCGGCTTGTTCGTGAAGTCGGATATTGGCAATCAAAAAAGCATTCTTATCTTTTCCAAGGGAAGAGCATATTTCTGTCGCTAGCGACTCTTTCACTGTGTTCAGGTCATTCTGATTGTTAACGGGAAGATATGATGGCACCGATAATGGCCCAGCGAAAATAGAGCCGAAATCTGTAAATAAGCCGATCTTTTCAACCCCATACTTTTCTTTTATTTGTGAGATTGTCTTTTTCAGTTCAATGGTTGGTAATTTATAATTTTCACTTACTGGAATTTCCGTCCGCTTCAATCGTTCTATCGCAAGGTGAAACGACGGATGTTGAATTAGGCTGGCGGTTGAAATTGCCCCCGGGAGTGCGACAATAATTAAAACCATGTTCCTAAGTGCTGCACGCGCGTAAGACTGGGCAATGAGGAGAAATAAGCCAGCACTGGATAAGAAGAGCGGAAATAAGATGTATTGGAGCTGCCCTGAGACAACCGACCTGTTTATGTAATATGGAGACATTCCGATTCCGAAAAGGCCCCAAAAAAGCACAATTACTGCGACGCGCCACGACTTGTTTTCATCTGTTCGATTACCCTCTTTCTCAACGGTATGAATATATAGCGCCGAAATAATTACGCCCAATGATAGAAACACAAAGACAAATACCCAAAGTCCAAAACTTGGCATAGGAACTGCTCCAAACCCACCACTAAATCCTCCAACAAAGGCGGTCAACGCTTGGAGCTTACCCCCCCCATAAACCGATTGAAAGGTTAATCGGGCGAGAACAAAAAAGGCGATTATTGATGCACAAAATAGAACAACTCGATAGATCCATTTTTGAGGCCTATTTAATAAGACAACGACAAATAAGGCGGCTATGGTTGAGACGATGCCGCTTTCGAAATTGTTAAGAATTCCGATCGAACAGACGAGGCCAAGCATTATGCTGCTGGCAGTCTTTCTAGTTCGAAATAGATTCGCGGTGAGTAGTAAAGCAATGATAGACGGAAAAATTAAGCGAATAGGGATAGCCGAAAATAGCGCACTTATTGATCCAGAATAGGAATCTTCATTCAGCTTGACAATAAAAATGGCTGGTACAGTAAAAACAATCGCCAAATATCTTTTTTCTTTCGGGAATGCTCGTATAAGTGGTGCGAGTGCAATTACAATGACTGATATTGCAAGGCTAGTTAGGAACCAGACCGCCTGATCTATGGTTCCACGAGATCGGAACAATAAATCAAAAACGTATCCAAGTATTGATGTGTATTGTGCCGTAAAATTTACTATTGGATAACTTCCACTTTGTGGCGCCAATAGCTCGTTTACGACGTACAACGAATGCCCCCAATCTATTACGCCCCATGGTGGCTGTAGAATAGAGGGGAGGTAGACTAAAAGCGTAAGGCTGTACGTAAGGACTGATAATATATAATCGAGCTTATAGCTATTCTTATAGAATAACGCAATTAATATTGGAACAAGGAATAAACTGATAATTGCAATTGTTTGACCGTATCCAAACCAATAATACCCTTCGCTGCCGGGAAGTACTGTGATGACCGCGGCAGAAAAAAGTAAAATTAGAAGAAATATTTGGCCAGTCCAAAACTGTGTTTGCGTGTTTAAGACTTCCTCTATTTTTCTCGCACCTAGACTTGCGTAGATTAGCAAGCCTCCAGTAAAGATGAGCAAAGCGATAAAGACACTGCTGTCGGCTGCTTCTGCGGACATTGCGGACTTTCTCATAATCGCATGAATTGTCGGTAGCAGAATGGCTTGAGCCAATCCACCAAGCAGGAACAAGGCAGATAGTTTCGCTTTAAAAGCATTAGCGATCATCGCATTGTTTCCATTACAAAATTAGAAATTCCAAATGATATTTTTCGTGGATCTCCATTTCCCGGAATTTCTGGCGGAACATCTGTTTCAACAAACAAGGAGTTTTGACCTGGAACCAGGGTAACGGGGGTCAATTTTAAATGTGCCGCTGCACCACTGAGGCCAAACGAGAAAGTCTGCAATGTTTTGCCATTCACACCGATCTTCACGTTTCTCGGCTTTAGAGTCATTAAGGTAAACTCGATAGTAACCATCCTGGGATAATTGCCATTGTTTAGTATGTCGATCTCGGCACGACTTGACACGGCCCATCGGTGATCCCCCTCATCCTCTGACCAGCCTTCACTATAAACAGGTAATGATTCAGGAAGAATAGGAAGTGCTGCGGGCTTTAAACGGATCGCAACCAATTCCCCGTTATCCGCTAGCACAGGCCTATCTGTATTGACGAGTTCATTTATTAACCGTACTCCCTTATCCTCATATCCCTTACGGTTAATCATAATCGCACCAAATCCATAAGCTTCCAATTTAGTGGCCATGTCCGCTGGAACTAATTTACTTAGCTCAATTTGCCAGTCGGCATCGCCGCGGCCCTTATTGGTGCCATATGAGTAATGTAAGCGCTGCGTAAACAAGTATGGTCTAAAATGTTCATAATCAGCCATCTGATGTATTGGAGGAATCTCTGGAAAGGCAGCCACCGGCAATTGGAATACCATCGAACTCTGCTGCATTTGTGATTCCAATTCTATTGCAAAATTGCGGTCGGACTGTACAAGATCAGCCGTTTGTTGAATTTGTGCCGCTGAAACTTTTGGTGGTAATTGATCCCACAGGCCAATGGCTGCAATTCCAAATGCCAGGGACACGACCCATTTCTCTGGGCATTTCCGGGAAAGTTGGCGTACCAAGAAGAGTAATGCTATTGCCAAAATAACGATGCTATAACGGTTAGTACCCCGAAACAGAATAAATCCGAATGTTCCTAAAAGAAGATTAATGCCTCCAATAAGAGAAAATAACAAAACCCAAAGTGTTTGCCATGCATGCACGGGAATTAACTGCAACTTGCCTTGAAGGAGGCGGTACAGACCAGCACCAGCCAACCACGCCAACCCGACCAACCCCACTATTCCAAGATAAGGGCTTCCCATTTCGCCTTTAATCATCGTGGGAAAGAAGTAGTGGCTCTGCCCGTATTCAGCCCAGCCATGCCATCGGTGATATGGGGGAGGAAATACCAGTTCGGGAATCTTTAACGCATAGAGTTCCAGCGCAGCCAAATTGCGGGTTACTACCTGAGGATTTGCTCCATGAAGCAATGAGTAGCTTAGAGTATCAGCATTCATAATTATAAAACTTGCCGCAGTCACCCCAATCAGCCATAAGGGGAAGCTGATTAGGTGATATTGCTTTCTGGCAAGATGAAGCAACACCGCGAACCCAAGAAACTGCAGAAACATCCCTGTGTAGTAGGGATTAAATGCACCTGAAACCGCCGCAATCGCGATTGCGGCCAACCATTGCCGACTCTTAATTTGGATTGGCCTGGATGAATAAGCCCACCAGCTTACCAGAAGCATTAACGGCACATGCCAATAATACGTCAAGACAATATGACCCAAGTTGCGGGCAAAAATATAATGGGAAAAGGCAAATAGGATGGCACCAGAAAATGCCAATGCGGGACGGTAATTTAATTCTCTACCCACATACCAAAAGGAGAACCCCGCCAACAGATGCGCCAGCAATACCATGAAATTGGCGGCTGGAAACAAGCCCACTGCCTTCCCCAGCCACCCCATGATTGCGAAGATCAATTCTTCTATCAGTGGATAGTCATTCCAATTGGCGGAAAAGGGGGCATTAAGGTGTGCCACCCACTTAGGCAAAACAGGGAAAATGTCCCCATCCATAAAAGCTTTTGCAAATGCCAGGGCAAACGAGTCATCCCCACCCCCGTAACCCAAGGGCGTTTGCCAAGCAAGCAAGGACATCCGGTTGTACTCCCAACACCAGATGAAAGATACAACAAGGCATAAAGCAAGTCCCTGCAGTAACTTAGAATAGCGCTTGTTGCTTGTCATTGCTGTTATATACAAATATTTTGGTAGTCGATATGCAGTTGAGATCCGAGATCATCTGATCCTTCAAAGCATTTTCCCTTGTGTCCAATAACAGCGAAACTCATCGCATCTGATCAATAAGTTGTTTCGTGCTCTGCTCCCAAGTCAGCCAAGGCATAGCCACCGATTGTGGCGCTTTTCCCTCAGCATTTAACGCAAGCCATTGCTTAATAGCATCAGTCAGGGCTTGCGACTCAAGACCACTGAAGAAGAAGGCATATTCGCCTGCCACCTCGCGGAACACCGGAATATCCCGCGCGATGATCGGCAGCTTGTGCTGGGCGGCCTCGAATCCCGCCGCTCAACACCTCAAGATGGCGCTCGGCATCGTCTCTAGTCAAGAAACCCGTAATAGCATGGGGTAAAGGTGATTGCGGCCAAGAAAAACAACAGGGCGGCCTTGACGAGACCAGACCAACCGGAAAGATATCTACTTAGCATTCACATCAACCCAGCAAAATTATGGGGCAAACCTTGAGTTCGGTGGCCTCGGAGATGGCTTGCGCTATTCAGCATGGCTTGACCCTCAAAAGTCGGCGCTGGCGGGACGGCTTTAAACAAGTTCGCCTTCAGGATAGCTGCGATACAGCCAGCTTGGTCTTTTGACATTTGATTTCACTACTGTCCGGTTAAATGTGAAATCAGCATTTCAGAGTTTGTAACTTCTTGTTTTATAAGAATACGGTTTTCTGACGTGAGTTGAAATCGTTTACACCTTGACATGCTCGGAAAGCCTCATCAATAAAGGCTTTGCGTGAGTTGCGCTTAAAATGAACCGGACAGTAGTGATTTGATTTATCTGGTCGGGCCACCGCCTTAACAAAGATGTATTGCCCCAGATCGTTCTCGCGGAATCTCAGCAAGTCGGCGATGTTTTCGACGTTGCAGAACGCCTGGGCATTATTGGCATGAACATCCGCAGTAAAACAGGCGGTCAGCTCAAAACCTTCGAATCGCAGCAACTGGTCAAGTTCGTGCCGGTTGTATTCGCGGTTGTGGCGACCATAGGGGCCGTAACCGCTATAAGGGTCATAGATATTGGTGCCGCTGATCAGTCTGGCGACATTCTCAAGTCGGGCCACATTGGGGGTGGTCAGGATCAGGGTGCCATTGGGCTTGAGCACGCGCTTGATCTCGCGCAGAACCTTGCAGGGATCGTTAAGGAGGTGTTCGATGATCTCGGCAAATATCACCAGATCAAATTCGCCGTCAGCGTAAGGAAAGCTGTCGTTCTCGATGTTGAAGTGCTGGAAGGTGAAACTCTCGGATTTCTTCTCACCGCTGTCTAATTCAAGGTAATCGACGGCCTGCGTGTGTTCGCCGTTATTTGCATGGCCGAAATAGTTCGCCAAGCTAATATCAAGATCGGTGAATTTCTTTAGCAGCATGGTCGTGAAATACGGATTGCCACCCAGTTCAAGACATTTCCCTTTGATGTCGCTCGCGAGGCCCCATGTGTAAACAAACCGGCGGAAATCACAGGTTCCATAGGCGTGCATTTCAGCTTCTGGCGCATCCTGAACACGCACGGAGGTTACGAATTCGAATAGCTGTTGCTCCGAAACACCGTCCGGCAAGGGCAGGGGGGTGAGTGGAAATACTGCGACCGGATTTTGTTTCAGTGCTTGAGTGATTTTTTTCAACATGTTGGTTTTCCTTATTCGCGCAGTCGATGACTGATGACATAAGGTGGACCCACTTGTCAAGACAAGTTTTAGAGATATTTAAGTTACACCGTGGGGTCTGAAGTTACGTGTATTGGAAGAGAGATGGGCGCACCATGCTCTTCTCCCGGTCACCCCGCTCTTTGACAGTACACCTCCTCCGGGGTCAGATAATTGAGCGCCTGGTGAGGCCGCTCCTGATTATAGAAGTTGAAGTAACGAGCAATGCCCTGTCGTCCGTCAGTGACACCGTGATACTCTCTGAGATAGATCTCTTCATACTTGAGCGAGCGCCAGAGCCGTTCGGTAAAGATATTGTCCATACACCGTCCCCGACCGTCCATGCTGATAGTGATCCGCTTGCCTTTGAGCAGGTCCGTGAAGGCGGAGCTGGTAAACTGGGCGCCCTGGTCGGTATTGAAGATGCCGGGGACGCTGGCCACACACGCCTGCTCCAGGGCCGCCAGACAGAACCCCGTCTCCATCGTGATCGAGGTCTCCCAGGCAAGCACATACCGGCTGAACCAGTCCATGATGGCCACCAGGTAGAGCCAGCCGCGGTGCAGCCGGATGTACGTGATATCCGCCGCCCACACCTGATCCGGGTGGGTGATGATGAGGCCTCGCAGCAGATACGGGTAGATCGGATGCTCCGCCCCGGGCCAGCTCAGATGCGGCTTCGGATAAATCGCCTCCAGACCCATCTCCCGCATCAATCGTTGCACATGCTTCCGGTTGACCGGATACCCCCGTTTCTTCAGGATGGCCTGCATCTTCCTGGACCCGTAGAAGGGCGTCTGGGTGTATTGTTCGTCGATCAGGCGCATGAGCACCAGATCATAGGCATCGACCACCGGTGTATAGTAGACGCTGGAGCGGGAGATACCCAGAAGCTCCGTCTGGCGACTGATGGACAGCTCACGCGTCGTCTTATCAATGAGCGCAATCTTCTCCCTATGGGATAAGTCCAGATTTTTTTTTCAGCCAGTCCAGGTCCACCTTCTGTTGCCCGATCTGGCGGTACAGCTCGGTAATCAGTGTCTCGGTGTCCTGGTCGTGGCTTTTTCGCTTGTCGCTGAACAGATCCACCAGCCCCTTCAGGACCACCGCTTTCCAGTTCCGAATCTGGCCCGGATGGACCTGATACAGGCTGGCCAGTTCGGCGGAGGTCTTGTGCTCCTTGATCGCCTCCAAGGCCACCTTGGCCTTAAAGGAAGGCGGATACCTCTTGCGCATACGTTCCACTTGGACCTCCTCTTTTGGGCTCCCAAGTGTAACTTATCACACTGTCCAAATTTCGGGGTCCACTATAAATCAAACGAGTCAGGTCATCCCTATGCCGAAAAACACGCTCAAAGTGTCCCAGCAATACCAGAAGCTGCTCCATAGAGCTGGCAGGGTCTGTTTCCTCTATCCAGGGTTCGTACAGGAGCCCATGAGAATGTGAATCGCAGACAGGACATGGTTGAGCAATCTTCTGCATTACTTACCTTCCTCCTCTTTCGAAATTTGCGACAAGCAATCTGTTGGTGAAACGCATGTCCAACGCGGATGTTCTGAATCGGTGACTAAGGCAACTAGGTTTTTCGTGCTCTCTGCCCAAGTCAACCACGTCATACCGCTGGAAGAAGGGACGTCACCGGTCCTCCATGAATCGAGCCAGTTCTGGACCGCCTCAGCAAGAGCGTTTGGGCTCTTACCAGAAAAGTAACTGGCAAAGGGCCCAGCTACTTCACGGAATACAGGAATATCACGCGCTATGATGGCCAATTTGTGCCGCGCCGCCTCGATCAGTGGCAGTCCAAAGCCCTCGCCCTCAGAAGCCGCAATCAGGCAGGTACTGGCAGCGTAGACTTTTTCCAGATATTCGTCGCTGATAGCCTCCAGCCAGAATAAACGCTTACCGCGTTCCGGGCAGCGGCGAAGTTTCTCCACTAGCGCCTCAACCATCCATCCCTGCTTACCAACGATGACTAAGTTCGCATCAACCCCTTCTTGCCATAACTGCTCGAACGCTGCGAACGCTAAGGCATGGCCTTTGCGCGGCTCAATCGTACCAACCGTGAGAAAGCTGGGCCTGGTTGTCAGGCTAGCCAACACTGCTTCAGCGTCATTGGGCAGGCCGCGCGTTGAGGCGCTGTTTTCTAAGTCGGCACCGTTATGAGACCAGCCAATTCTGAAGGGACGCATCCGTTCTTGACCGATAGATGACAACCGATTCGCAACCTCCTCCGCTATCGTTTGTGAGACGCAAATTACTCCGTCAAAGTTGCAGATGGTACGCAGCCACTTTTCATGAACTGCAGCAGTTCCAGGCGCAAAATAGTGGGGCATAGTTATGGGTAGTAGATCGTGCACGACGAAATAGATTGCTACACCATTTCTATGTATCATCTCCAGATGCGGATTCTGTGCGTTCACCACATGAGCTTGCAGATCAAGCCCCAAAAAAATGTCACCGGGTTGGGTCTCAATGGGCTCGTCTTCCTTGTCATCGGGAAGTTGCCCAAGAAATTGCTGCGTAAAACGTCTGGCGTATCGGTAGCCGGGTCGGTCAGTGGTGGCGTACACTGGTTCGATGCGATAGCCGTCAGGTGGATGGACGAGCAGTTCTCGAAGGATGGATCGGGTCACGCGCTGGATCCCTGTTTTCGCATCTCGCTGTATCAGTTCTGAAATATCGATCAGTAATTGCCCTGAAATATCGCCACTTGTATTAAATGCGATAGCTCTTGCCACAGCAAGCAAGTCGCTATCTGACGCCTTAAGTGATGTAGTTATCTCTGCTAACGACTCCAGTAAAGGGGTAAGCCCGCTTCGGTCTGCCGTGTCACTTGATTCACACTTGTTGGTGGAGCGCGATGGTTGCTGCGATTCAAACACTGAAATAGCGCGTTTGGCACTTGCCATCCACGAAAAACTCTTGGCTTGCTGCAAGCCATGTTTTCGTAATTGACCGCGTAGGCCACCATCCGTCAAGACCTGCGCCATCTTGTTGGCTATAGATTGTTCGGAGGCCGGGTCGAATAATGCATCGTCCCAACCAATCACTTCGGGAACACTGGAACCATTAGAACCGATCGTTGGCGTACCACATGCCATAGCCTCCAGCGCGGGTAGCCCAAAACCTTCGTACTTTGAGGGGAAGACAAATAGCGTTGCCAGGTTGTAGAGCGAAACCAAGTCATCATCGGATACATAACCAGTTAAAACAAGTTCATCTTCAGCAAGCCCCGCTTGCTTGCGCAATCGCTGTAGATTCGCGCGGTCACCATCGCTTATTTTACTGACAATCACGAGTTGATGGCTGGCACGCAATTCCGAAGGGAGCAAAGCGTAGGCATCGATCAAGCCATCAAGATTCTTGCGCTGATCAAAACCGCCGGGCGCAGACATGACCATTTTACGCTGAATGCCATAGCAACGGCGAAGTTGCTGAGTTCGCACTTCTGAAAGAGCGATGGGGTGGAAGCTATCGTCAATGGCTGACGAAATATTAACAATGCGATCTTCCGCCAACTGCAGCGCATTGATCGCCTCACAGCGTGAGGATTCGGAGATCGCGAGAAGCAATCTAGCGTTCTTTAGGGACTGAACCTTACGGAAATAGTAATCGCGCTGCGTGTCGGTGGGCAGGTAGGTCTCTTGATCAAGCAGCGGGATCAGATCGTAAAGGGTGACTGCCGTATTGATCCCTAATGTGAAGGCGCCGACTGACGTCACCGCATCATCTATGTAGCCCTCAAAAAGGCTAGAAACATGCACCACATCCGGCTTGAGCTGTTGCAAGAAATGTTCGCGGATTTTCTCAGCGGCCCGGGCCCGCCAGGCGTTGGCGGAATTTACCTCAGCTATAGGGGTGGGTACCTCAAACACGCGAATGTGCTCCTGCGGGATAAGCCCTTCAAAAGCGTGGCGAATAGTGAGAACGCTTTCGGGGAATGCTGCGCTTACGGTCAGCCAAATTTCGTGCTCGCCGACATTGCGCGCCATGGCCAGCGCAAGTGATAGCGAATAGCGACCAATACCACGAAAGCGGCTCTCTGTTTGAGCTCCTTGGAGATCGACGAGGATGCGCATCAGTGCTTCCTCGTCTCAATGGCTTTTTTCAGGTCAGCATAAATGCGATTACTGCGGGGCGAGAGGTTCTTTATCGATTCTTCTGGCGTATTCAGTGGGGACGCCGTCGCAATACTATTTTCTGACAACTCAGACAGCGGTTGCGGCCGGTGCAGCATCAAACATACCGCGCGTTTGAGGAATGGCGCCACCTGCTTGGCAGCCATCAAGGTTTTGCGAACTGGCCAGGTGATGCGCCAGGAGTAGCTGGCACAAATGCGTTGCAGTTCCCGGTTAAGCCCGTCGGCCACGCTCCACCAGTGGCGTGATGATTGGTTGAGTTCATCAATTTTGGCTTTGGCCGCATCCCATTCGTTTTGCAGCCATTGGGCGTGGGCTTGCAGGCGGATTTCATGCTCCCAGGCGGCTCGCAACTCGGCTCCAAGCCGCATCGTCTCGTCTTGCAACCTTTGGTTGTGGGCTGAGAGGAGGCTTTCATACTCCCGGGCGGCCTGTAGCTCGGCTCCAAGCTGCACCGTGCGCTGGCGCTCAAAGTCGAGTTCGCCTTCCAGCCTGCCGGTACGCTGGCGCTCAAAGTCGAGTTCGCCTTCCAGCCTGCCGGTACGCTGGCTGAACTCTTCAACGCGCTGCTTGGCCGCATCCCATTCGTTTTGCAGCCATGAGGTGCGAACTTGTAACTCGCTTAGTGCCTGCTCTCGTTCCGCCAGTGCCTGCGACAGCCTCAATGCCTCCTGCTGACTTGCCTGCAACTGCACTTCCCACTCAGCCTGCTTCAATTGAAGAGTTTTACTCAATGACGAGAATGCATCTTCATAACGCTCTGCTTGATCGTCAATGTGTTTGAATATATCTGCCGTTTCTGGAGTCGGTTTTCCTTGTGCTACGACGCTGTAATCCGGGTAAGCACCTATCGCCCAGGAAAGATGCTCAGCCATATCAGACTCTTTTGTCGGTACTTTGGGTCCATTCAGACGCATGATTGTTGAGCGTGAAAAGCCCGCATGCTCAATCAAAAATTGCATAAGCACAGGGGGCAAGGGTCTTTGGTGCGTTGGATCCACATAAAAATTACATGCCCTAACCATCAGGTTTTCAGGATTAGGTGTTTCCAAGATAAGGATTCCACCTGGCGCTAAAACCCGATGAGCCTGTTTTAGAAATTCTCTCAATACATCAAATCCAAGGTGCTCGGCAATATGAAACCCGGTAATGAGCGCGAAACATTCAGATTTGGCTGTTTTTAGAAATTCAATAGCATCGCCCAGATTGCAAGGCAAATTTACAGATTTGCAGTACTCGACCATGGCGCGGTTAGAATCAATGCCTTCTCTTTGCCAGCCATGCTCGCCTAACAACTCGAGCCACTCACCCCTTCCACACCCAAAATCAACGGCCCTTCCGTTGGGCCATACAGCATATAGCGCCTTGATGATGGGCAAATAGACCGTCAAACGGTCCTTTATTAAGGCTCTGGAGCCACGAAACTTGTTCTCAAGATCGATGTAGAAGGAATCTTCCATTTAAAAGCCCTCATGCAGATCAGTATGACAATCTTGAAAATTCACTATCACCTATTTTTATATCGAATTGAAAACTGCCCTTCGAGCCACACATTTCCTATGAATATTGGTTTATCCACATTTACAACATCAAACACAAATAAATTATCAGACCACTCATAATTGTCAGCAAGGTGGGTATCGGTTGCGGTTAGACCGGTAGTGACTGAATACGAGCCGGGGCCAAGGGCGCATTCAAATGGAAACTTGTAAGTTATTATTTCTCCTTTGCGTATGCCCCGTTGTATTTGCTTGGTGTGCCAAGTATTGGTTCCCCACACCACATGCCCCTGCTTGTCTCGGATCATGTAGCCCAATACCAGATGCGGGACGTCCTCATAAATCGACGCTTCGCAAACCAGCTCTACCTTTTGTCCCACGTGCGCTGCAGCAAGCTCCTGGCCGGTCGCCGCATCCAGGAGCTTTAGGCTTGTTACGCGTACCTTACCGGTACCAGATTTGGTGAGCAGCCAGCCGTTCTTTCCGCGCCGCTGTTCCACGGTAAGTTTTGCGTTTTCTTTTTCGGCGATGAGTGCGTTGTAGTAGTCCACTACTTCGTCAGGTTGACCGTCTTTGAGCACGCGCCCTTTGTCCAGCAAGATGACACGGTCGCACAAGGCGCGGACATCTCCCATGCTATGGGTAACAAAGAGCAGTGACGTGCCCTGTTCCTTGAACTGTCGAATACGGTCAAAGCTTTTGTGTTGAAAATACGTATCGCCTACCGAAAGGGCTTCGTCAACAATCAGGATCTCTGGCCTGAATGCGGTTGCGACGGCGAAGATGACACGCATCTGCATGCCGCTGGAATACGTCCGCATTGGCTGGTTAAAGTATTCCCCGATCTCAGCAAAGGCTTCTATTTCCGGCATGGTTTGCTCGATCGCTTCCCGGCTGAATCCCATGAGCCCAGCAGCATGATTCACATTCTGCCGGCCGGTGAATTCAGGATTGAACCCCATTCCGAGTTCCAGGATAGCGGCGATGCGTCCATTGATCTCAATGCCGCCTTCAGTGGCACGTTGCGTTCCAGTGATCAACTTGAGCAGGGTACTCTTGCCTGCCCCGTTTTGCCCGACAATGCCCACGGCCTCACCGGGCGCAACGGAAAACGACACGCCGCGCAATACCCAGTGTTCGGCTGCCGGCGTTACAGAGACGCCAAACCATGAGAAAATCCGTTGCCATTCAGACCGGTACGTTCGGAATGCCTTGCCAATTCCCGACACTCTTAAAACAGATGCGTTCATAGCACATCCACCATCTCGGCACTGGCACGCCGGAACATGATGAACGCCCCGCCCAACAATAATAGGGTAACCAGTACAAGCCAGGCAAGACCAACAAAATCAGGAGCCATATTAAAGAGCATGGCATTCTGAAAGCTCTGAACGACGGTGGTCATGGGGTTCACGTGAAGGAATGGGCGAAAGGCTTCCGGCACGACGTTCGGAGTGTAGACGATGGGTGTGAACCAGAAGCCAAGTTGCAATACCACTGGAACGACCTGTCCCACATCTCGGATAAACACATTCAGCACGCCGAGAATGAGGCCGATACCGAGCGCTAACGTGAGTGTGATCAGCATCAGCAACGGCACCCAGGCCATCTGGACACCGGGCACATGACCAAGCAATCCAAACAGCACAATAATGGCAAGAAACAGCAGCAGGTTGTTGAAGAGTGCAGAGCCGCTCACGATCAGTGGAAGGCTGATGTGGGGAAAGACGATTTTCTTGAGCAGATTCCCGTTGTCGATAAACAAGGTCAGGCAGCGGCTGATGACCTCAGAGAACAACGACCATGCGAGCATGCCGGACAACAGATAGAGCGCATACGCGAATTTGTTGTTGGTCATACCCGGGAGCCTGGCGCCCATCATTCCGGCCATCACCAGCGCAAAGATGGCGGCTTGCGTCAGGGGATGAATGATCATCCATAACCCGCCAAGCCGGCTGCGGATGAAGCGCGCGCGAAACTCAGTCCGGATCGAGGAGAGAATGAAGTGGCGATAACGCCAGGCTCTGAGAAGCATGGCCGTCATTCTTGAGCCTCGATCAACGCATCCACTTGGATTGAGTCATTATCAGAGGTTCCAGAATTCACGATGATCGTGTCTCTCCAGTCATTCAGAAGATCCAGCAGCGTCCGTTCGATACAGCGGACTCCTATGGATCATTGCGAGGCCATTCGGGGTGGCGCTCCGACGGAAGCAGCTTCTTCCAGGACCTTCAGGGTTTCGCGGGCTGTCCGCTCCCAGGAAAACTGGCGGCAGCGCTCCCGCCCAGCTCGTACAAGTGTGCGCCGCAGCTCTGTATCGGTGAGCACTCGATGCATCGCATCGGCGATCGCCTCAGGATCGTGAGGATCGAACAGGAGGGCCGCATCTCCAACGACCTCGGGGATGCTGGTCACATTGGAGCAGACCACAGGGCAGTCAGAAGCCATTGCCTCCAGGAGAGGAATGCCGAACCCCTCGAACAGAGAGGGGAAGATCAGGAGGCCGGCGCCCCGATATAGCAATGGCATATCACCCCTTTCAACATGGCCCAGCAGCAGGACCTGTCTAGTGAGGTCAAGTTCTTTGGCGGCTTCCAGAAAGACTTCATGCCCGCCTCGCGCCACCCCAGTGAACACGCACGGGAGTTGATTGCTGTACTTTGCTCGAAGTAGATGTAGGGCCTTGAGCAGGGCGGTGTGGTTTTTATGCGGCCAGGTGTTGGCCGGGTAGAAGGCATACTGGGCAGGAAGGTTGTATTTCGACCGAACAGCCTCAAGGGCTGCCTCATCTTTCGAGAACAGGAACTCATCCCCTACGGCAAGCGGGATTGCGTGAATCTTTTCAGGGGAGATGTCGTACCGCTCGACCATCGTCGATCGAGAGAATTCGGAGAGGGTGATGATCTTAGTGGCTTCCCGGCAGGAGGCGGGGAGCCGTTTCCGGTACCAGTCCGAAAGGTCCTTTCTGTAGTACTCTGGGTGGAATGCCGGCTGAAGATCGGGGATACAGACAACACTGGGAATGTAGATACGCCCGGGCGCCAAATTGATCAGTGGACAGAACCAGAGATCGATTTTGCGTTTGCGGATATTGGACAGCATATGGGCGTTTGCGGTGGCATTAACCAGCCAGCGCGAAAGGCGAGGCGCTCGCCGTCCTGCAGACCCCGCCATCTTCGCCGCTCCCCGTTCAGCATAGCGCAGACCCTGCAAACTCAAGGTCGGCACCGTGACGACGTTTGAGTGTTGACACTGCGCATTGAAAAGATCACGGTTATAGCGGGCCACAAAGAGGTAGTAGGCATGTTGGCGATCGATCGCCGCCAGGTGGGTCAGGAGGTTGACCGTATAGGTCTCCATCCCCCCGATCTGGCCGGGAAAGAGCGGGAGGGTGTTTACGCCAATGCGCAAAGCGCGTCTCCTCGATGGCAGTCCTGACACGCAAGTTGCATACGCTTGCTCCAAGCAATGATCTTACTCAAGCCTTCTTCCGATCCATATGCATGATCGTGTCTCTCCAGTGATTCAGAAGATCCAGCAGCGTCTGTTCGATTGGAATTTCGGGCCGCCACCCGATCGATTGCCTTTTCAACTTTGGGTTCATGTACTAAAAGTGTCTGATGACTTCAGTGCGAAGGATTCCATTTCAACTCACGCCGCGTAGATTTCCTCGTGGGCTACGCTCTTTGCGGCATAAAGAAGAGAGGCCCGAATATCATCCGTCGCAATGAAGGGATAGTCTTTTATGATATCTTCAAACGCGGCACCGTAGGCAATTTTCTCTACGATGATCTCTACCGTTAACCGGGTTCCACGAATAACCGGTTTCCCCAACATGATCGTTGGGTCTATGACAATTCGTCTGAGCAGCCCTTTTTCGGTCATCGGATTCTCTCCATGGGTATAAATCTAAACTTTGTCCTGTTCACGACAACAAAATGGTTCGGCAGCTTATCACGGTGATCCTTCAAGACCTTTCGCATCAGTTTGACTTTATCGTTCGTCTTCCGCCCTTTGACCCTGATCAAGATCAGACCCGCAGACAGCTTCTTTTGCAGGAAAGTAAGTTCTCCAAAATCCTTGTCATTCGTGATCAGGATCCTTCGTTCTTTGTTTGCCAGCCCCAGAAGGCTCTCATCAGCCATCTCGCAGTCAAAGTCCGGAACCCATTTTACGTCGTATCCCTCCGCGCGCAGAAAATCCACGATGGTCTTCTCCACATTCACATCTGCGATAAATTTAAGGATACCCATTTCGATTGTCTTCGACTGAACTCCTCAAGGTACTTTGTATGTTTTAGGATACAATCGGCCCCGTGAAACCAGGTACCCTTTCAGACATTTTTCAATGACCTGCTGGGAAAGAAAACATGCCTGTGCATGAAACCCCTGTTCCAGACCAAGGCGAGCAAATTGAAGATCATCCCATGCCTGGTTCAGCCACCGCTCATACGGGCGCACGATAGACCTCCCGACCCTTTCCCAAAACTTCTTCTCTAAAAAACTGGCTGTCCCGGGATGCCTGCTCAACTTCGGCAGGGGTGTACACCAAAATGTCCGCTCCAACCTTCAACGGGCAGAGCAGAGCCACCTCACGAAGTCGCTCGTAAAAAGGCAAGGGGGTTTCCTTCACGATCAGAAGATCTAAATCGCTGGTTTCACCAACCCTGTCCGTCGCCAGCGATCCGAAGACAATAATCCGGAGGGGATGATATTCCTCCCTCAGGACTTGGATCGCTTTTTCAAGAGCTTCTTTGAGTTGCGTCCGTCTCTGTTCAATGATCGTTATCATGTTGCTTCTCGCAAAACAGGAGAAGGGGACTGCCTGCACTACTTATGCAAGACTTAATGGGCATGAACAATGATCGTGTCTCTCCAGTAATCCAGGAGATCCTGCAGCGTCCGTTCGATTGGAATTTCGGGCCGCCACCCGATCGCCTGTTCAACTTTGGACGCATCGCAGCGCATCACCGGAATATCGTTCGGACGAACCCGAAGCGACTGTTGTTCAAGTTCGATTCCCTTCACCCTGCTTGCCCCGATAAGTATCCCGACGATATCCCCGATCTTCCAGGCCTTGTTACTGCCGATATTATACACCTCTCCGCCCTGGGCCCTTTCAAGAACTGTCCTGTACGCCCTCACCACGTCGCGCACATCGGTAAAGTCTCGACAGGCTTCAAGATTGCCGACGTTGAGAATCGGTTTGCGGATACCCTGTTCGATCTCGACAATCTGCTTTGCAAAACTCGAGCATACGAATTTCTCCGACTGGCGGGGCCCGATATGATTGAAGGGCCGGACACGGATTACATCCATTTGATAGGCGGTCGCATACTGGTACGCCAGCAAATCAGCGCAGGCCTTTGTGACGCCGTAGGGGCTGGTCGGTTTGAGGGGGTATTCCTCGTTCACCGGCAGCGCCGCTTCCGGCACATAGCCGTACACTTCACCCGAGCTAACAATCAGAATTTTGGCACTCAGATGGGTTGATCGAGCGGCTTCGAGTACATTAAGCGTTCCCAGAACATTGACATCGTATACACTTTTTGGATCGGCCTCCGCATCGGGAACAAACGACGAACCGGCAAGGTGATAAATGCAATCCGGCTTCACCTCAGCCAGAACATTCTGAACCTCTTTTGCATTTCGAATATCCCCGTAGGCTATAGCAATCTGGTGTTCAACGTGCGAGAGGTGTCTGAGATTGCGGGTCAAGGCGATTCCTGAGACCGAATAGCCTTCGGACACCAGCAGGTCGGCCAGATGACTTCCGACAAATCCATTGATACCGGTGATCAGAACCGTGGGTTTAGCGTTTGGCAATCTGTCTTTTGCCTTTCTCAAGGTCGGCCTCGACCATCATCCGAATCATTTCTTCGAACGGGACCTTCGGCCTCCATCCTAATTGAGCCCTGGCCTTTGTTGCGTCGCCTAACAGATGATCGACCTCCGCCGGTCTCAATAGGGCCTTGTCCATCGTCACAAAGTCCCGATAGTCGAGTCCCACATGGGAAAACGCGATGTCGGCCAACTGTCTGACGGAATGCTTGATCCCTGTGGCGACGACATAATCATCCGGTATTTCCTGCTGGAGCATCATCCACATCGCTTCGACATAATCACCCGCATAGCCCCAATCCCGCTCGGCGTCCAGATTGCCCAGCCGCAACTCCTTATCCAGACCTAACTTGATCCGGGCTACGCCGTGGCTGATCTTTCTGGTGATAAACTCCAGCCCTCGGCGCGGCGATTCGTGATTAAACAGAATCCCACTACAGGCATGAAGGTCGTAGCTTTCCCTGTAATTGATTGTGAGATAATGGCCGTATGCTTTGGATACGCCGTAGGGACTTCGAGGATGAAAAGGGGTCTTTTCCGTCTGCGGAACCTCCCTGACCTTTCCGAACATCTCGCTGCTCGATGCCTGGTAAAATCTAATATGCCGGTCCACCAAGCGGATCGCCTCCAGGATCCGACAGACCCCCAATGCCGTAAATTCGGCCGTCAGAAGCGGCTGCTCCCACGAGGTCGGCACAAAGGATTGAGCCGCCAGATTGTAGAGTTCATCCGGCCGGGTCTCCTGAATCAGGTTAATGATCGAGAGCTGGTCTAAAAGATCCGCCTGCCGTAGCTCGATCCGGTCGCGGAGATGTTCGATTCGCTCGCAACTCTCGGTACTGGAACGCCGAACCATCCCCACAACGTGATAGTCTTTAGACAGCAGCAGTTCGGCCAAATATGAGCCATCCTGCCCAGTGATCCCTGTAATCAGCGCTCGTCGTCGACTCATACCATGCACCCTCTCTGGCCAATCGTTTGGCCTCTCCAGGAATGGCGTTGTGAAGCCATTAGAATGTGAGCGACTCCTCGTGGGCTAACCTCCCAGCCATTCTTCACGGGAGACACCGGCTTGTCGAAGTATGCGTCGTAGGAAGCCAACGCTGATATCGCCTTCGTGTTGATTAGGGATGATCACAGTAACGTCTGCTCGCCGCATTTAGGGATGACGTCCACCCGCGTAAGGACCCTCAAATCCGAGTTCCCGCAGGCGTTTCACCAGTCCGTGCCAAGAGATGGGAGTCAATTTTGACATCTGTACCCTTAGGCGGGTTGTGCTATTCGATTCAAATCAATGCCCCCTATAATGGGAATCTGGAGACCGAGCCGTAAGCGCAACGCAATCCAGTCACTCAGCGCCTCACGCAGTTCACGTCGGCAGCCCTCTAACGTAGCATGACGCGCCCACACACCTTGAAGCTCAGGAATTTCTCCCCAGTACGTTCGTTCGTCCTCAACAATGTCATACACGGCTTGCTCCATAGCCTTGTCAATATATTCGGCAAGCATCACATTTCTCCTTTACTACACCCATGGTACATCATGATCGGCAACGCGGCCGGCCTTAACCTTCAGGATACTCAGAGTTCGTGATCAAGTCGTTCTGGATGCTCCGGCATGACCTTGGCACTCAGTTGCCCTGGGGTCATCTCGTCTCACCTGAGAGGATCAGTCGACAGCGCTCACGGGCGTATGGCGCCAGGCCCCCAGCACGCCGCAAGATGTACAGTTCATCCTCGGCCTGCACATCAGGATCGACGCACCACAGAAGTTCCCCGCGGATGACATCCAGTGCCAGAAACGGGTCGGCCTCCGACAGCACTACGAGATCCACACGGCCGACTCCGAGAAGGTCTCTAGCTCGATGGAGAGTCTGAGCCGCTCTTGTGCCGTCAGGCGGTAGCCGGGGAGAGGCTGTATCCCGATGTCGACATCCGACTCAGGCACCTGTGACGATACCGCCTCACCGCGTACCCGGCCGGCAACTTCGGTCGCTCGACTGCCGAAGACATACACCGCCCCAAGGTGGTAGCGGGTGCTGATCTCTTTCAACGTCTCTGTGACGGACATGGTCACTGCACCCTAGATTTCGCTGTGAGGGTCCATGATCGCCGCCCTGCCTCTATCTTAACCCGCCTGACTCCTTCAAGCCTGAACAGGACCACTGCAACTCGCTTCAGCATAGATTTAAGTAACGCCGCATATGCGATAACAGTGTAACCTATTTGAATCGTGAGAGCAGCAGCGCATAACTGCCTGCAACGGCAATAACCGTACCACATTCATTGGCAGTAGGCAAGTTTATTGGAGTTTTCGCAGCGATCGGCCCATTGCTAACCGGCCAGGGTGGTGAGGCTTTCCAGGTGCCTAACACCTCGCTCATCGATGTCAGCTTCATACAACCAATACCTCGTGCGCCCTCCCGCTTACCGGGCGGAGATAAACCCCGCCCCTACCGATCAGGCGCTGGATACCGGCTTCCGCCGGTATGACGAACTCGCGGCACGCCGCGGGGAATGAACCCCCAGTAGATTCAATCCCCGCCTGGGTCATTGCGATCGACCAGCGGGAGTGTGGCAATCTCACGGTTTTTCCCGGCGACGACGCGACCCAACGACTGTGAGATTGCTTCGGTCGCTCCGCTCCCTCGCAATGACCAGCGAGGGAGACTGTCTGGGCAATGACGTCCCTTCGTATGGGCTATGGTTCGGCCCCCACACTTGCCTGCCAAGAGCCCAATTTCGAAAATGAGGACTCAGGGAGATCCCCATCTCCAGACGGTCCTCAACCCTCCATCCGACCCAGTCGATCTGCCAGATCCTCGGCCCACCGCAGATCCTCGACGGCCTGTTGCAGCCATCTGGCGCCCTCTTCACGAGGTGCTCGTCTCATAGAGGACTACCTCCTCTCGACACAAATGTTTGATGAACGGTCGGTCCTGCATCCGCTCTAACTCCCCAGGGGTATAGCACAGCAGGTCCAGGTCCACAGGTAGGGCCAGGAGCGGGTACAACATGCGAAGGCGGTCGATAAAGCTGAGATCCGTGTCCATCACCACCAGGATGTCGAGATCGGTGAACAGATCGGCCCGGCCCCGGGCATACGATCCCACAAGGCTGATCGCTTGATTCCTTCAATGCCGGAAAGGACCGCTACAACCCGCTTAAGCGAAGACTCCAGCAATGCCGCGTAAGTTGTCCTGGCGCTATCTATTTGGTCCATAGTTTCCATTCGATATTCTCAGGAAGCAGATTCTTCCGGATTATTTCTTCATCCTTCGAACGGTTTTACGATGCTCAGAGTTCGCGGTCAAACCACTCCTTATATGCATCGATCCATCGGTGGCTCGGCCCGCTTGCACACCCCGAGCGTTCCACAAAGTCTCTTTTTGGGCAAAAGGAGCTATATCCACTTCAATGCGGCTGCCTTGAACCGGGTAAAGTCTTCGAGATGCTCACGCAGGATCTGCACGACAATCGTGGGGTCTACCCGCGCATAGTCGTGGACGATCACATTGCGGAACTTGCTCATGCGGATCATGACATCTCGCCGAGCTGCGTCCAGGAGTCCGGCCTCGCCCAGGACGTCAAACGCCTCGGAATAGGTTGCCGGGACCCGGAGTCCCCGGTCGGCGATGATATGGTTGGCAATGTCCACGCACAGCTCGATGGTCATTTGGAGCGTCCGCTCGACAATGCGCTGGGTCTTCCAGTCCCCTCGATACTGGTCGATGGTGATGTCCCGGTACTCTGATACTTGGCCCAGATACTGGTCAAGGTCCGCCAGCTTCCGCAGGAGGAGGTCCCTGTCAACCATTGCCGTACCTCCTGGCCAGGAGGCGGTGTTCGAAGATGCGGAAGTCGAAGAACTCTCGGAGCGCACGTGACTCGAAGAGGTGTCGGCGAAACGGATCGCGGTCCAAGATGACCCGTCTGGTCTGAAGGACCCGTCCCGTCAAGGCCGTCGGCGCCGTGTTGAGGACTACCACGTCCACCTCGTCGGTCTGCAGGTGCGTGGTCACTGCGCCGATGGCCTCCAGCCGCCCCTCGACCAGATCGACAGAGTCATCAAGGTACACGGCCACATCCACGTCGCTCAGGGGCTTGAGAGGTGAAACCGTCGCCCCGCCAAACAGGTAGGCGAAGAGGACGCCGGAGCATTGTTGCAGCGCTGGGCCAAGCGAGCGTAGCCGCTCCTCAATATCTTTTGGGAGCGAAGTCTTATGAATCATGCTGAACTGCCTTCCATTAATCGCTCCACAGAATTCCTTCCTTAGCCGGTAATCCCGGTGATGAGTACCTGCTTCACCGCCTACCTCCAGGGCTCGCCCAGCGGGAGCTCACGCGATCCACGAGAAGGGGAAACTCCTTCCGCAGCCAGTGCTGGGACCCTTGAGGCAGGATGCGTCTCGCCGGCCACAGCGCCCATCGGGCGAGCGGCCACGAGAGATCCACGAGCCGGTAATAGGACCGACAGATCTTCCAGTGCGGCGGAACGCGTCCAAATGATCGCTCGACCACGGTGTAGATTTCCTGAAACAACTGCTCCCGGTGCGCAAACGATTTGGTCTCCAGGTAGCGGCGGCTATTGGCGAGGAAGCGGTCGATCCGATCGATGTGGAAGTGATGGCCCACCCTGATCCAGAGATCATAGTCCATACAGTAGTGAAGGGTCGAATCCAGCATCCCTACCGCGTCAATAGCCGATCGTCTCATAAAGGCGGTCGGCTGGCAGATGAGACACGCCTCGGCCAGCCGATCCAGATCGAAATCCTCGGTCGGGTAGGTCCCGATCACCTCGCCCCGTTCATCGATGTAGTGGGCGTTACCGTACACGACGGCTGTCTTCGGGTGAGCGGTAAGATGTTCAACCGCCGATGTCACGGCACCAGGCTGGTACGTGTCGTCGGAGTTCAGCCATCCAAGAATCTCGCCTTTGGCGAGACGAACGCCTGAGTTGACTGCATCGGCCTGGCCTCCATCAGGGCCAGACCTCCACGTGATCCGGTCCCCATAGCTCCGCAGTATGTCCAGGGTCTCGTCAGTGGAGCCGCCATCCATGACGAGGTATTCCAACTCGGCATAATCCTGGGAAAGGACGCTCTCGATGGTGTCTCGGATGAACCGTCCCTGGTTGAACGATGGGGTGATGATCGAGACCAGCGGCAGAGCGTTCACGCCGATACGCAAGGCGTTACCCCTTGAGCGCTACGGTGGTTTATACGATGAGCCTGCTGATACCATTCGACGGTCCGGCGCAGGCCCTCTTCAAGGGACATCCTGGCCTTGAACCCGAATTCCCGCTCTGCCCTGGAAGTGTCCAGGCAGCGGCGTGGCTGGCCGTCCGGCTTGGTGGTGTCCCAGGTAATGGTCCCGGTAAAACCGGTCAGTCGCGCGATGAGGTGGACCAGGTCATGAATCGAGATCTCGAAGCCGGCCCCCACATTCACCGGGTCCGGCTTGTTGTACCGCTCGGTGGCCAGGACGATCCCTTCGGCGGCATCCTCGACGTAGAGGAACTCCCGCGTGGCCTTGCCTGTTCCCCAGACGACGATCTCTCGCTGACCGGCGGTGATGGCGTCACAGCACTTCTTGATGAGGGCCGGGATCACATGCGACGAGGCGGGGTCAAAGTTATCCCCTGGACCGTACAGATTGACTGGCAGCAAATAGATGGCGTTGAATCCGTACTGGGCTCGATAGGCTTGGGACTGTACTAGCAACATCTTTTTGGCCAGCCCATATGGCGCATTGGTTTCTTCGGGATAGCCGTTCCAGAGGTGCTCTTCCTGAAAGGGAATTGGGGCGAACTTCGGATAGGCGCAGATCGTTCCGATTGCTACGAACTTGTCGACGCCGTGAAGGCGGGCCTGCTCCATGACAAAGGCGCCCATGAGCAGGTTTTCGTAGAAGAATCTGCCGGGATTTTGCTGATTGGCGCCGATACCTCCGACCACGGCGGCCAGGTGAATGACCACGCGAGGTTGCGTGTCGTGGTAGAGCCGAACGACCTCAGGCTCGCGAGTCAAGTCATACTCGGCCTTTCGAGGGACGAACAGCCTCGTGAAGCCGCGTTCCCTCAAGGCCTTGACCACCGCAGAGCCAAGGAATCCGGCCCCGCCAGTAAGGAGGATGGGATGATCGTTTTCCAAGGATCCTGAAATCATAGCGCTCCATGTTCCCGCTGCGCTGGCGCTGATATCGGCATTGAATGGCACACGTTCGCGTAGCACAAGCCAAGTAAGTATAAAATTACGCGCTCGATCCAATCAAGTCAAGGAGTTTGGCTCATGCCGCGAAAGTATGAGCTACGCTTCGGTCCTCCACCCCCCATCCTCACCTTCCCCCTCATGGGGGAAAGGGACACCTTTTGTGGATTCCTCCCCTTATGGATTTCCTCCTCCCTTGAGGGGGAGGATGAAGGTGGGGGGTGATCCCAGAACCGAACTACTGATACCCGACGCCATCAAGCCAAGCGGTCCGATCGGATGCTGCCGGTGGGAAGGGATCTACCAACACTTTCCTGCCAAGAGCCAGGAATTTGAGGGCTGGCTTTCGTTTCGTAGTGCGCTTAGAACTGGAGCAGGCGGTCCTCATTGGCGAGGGATGGGGTGGTGGAAATTAGCTGAGTGCCGGCGGCTGGACGCCTTTCAGCGGCCTATACCTCGACCACCTCATCGGGCATGAGGGGATGGATTACCAGGCCGGTCAGAAGCTTGGGGTAGAAGAAGGTTGACTTTGGCGGCATCCGTAAACCGGCCTCGGCCACTGCCTGGACCTCGGCGATCTTGGTTGGATTGAGCACAATGGCCGCTGCCCACCCCCCTTGCTGGACCAGCCGGATGGCCTCCGCGGCATCATGGTTATAACTGATCGCATCGTCCGGAAGATCACCCAACCTCTGCCTGGACCACGGCCCCTGGATCAGAAGCGCATGAACGATGGTGACATCCAGTCGCCTGTAGACGGGTGGCTTCTCCTCCTCCGCCTTGGCCTCCAGGGCCTGTTCATCGGTGATCGTCAGGAGGTATGCACGCTCCTCTCCACCGTACAGGCCGAAACAGTACGTTCCGTCCTTAGTCTGTCGCAGCCGGCTGAGCAGGGCCGAGGCAGCGGCCGCAGGGTCGCTGGGGACAGGCAGCCTCTCGACGGTGAATTGCCTGGCAAGCTGGGCCAGATATCCATCCAGGCTATCGCCCGGCAAATGTTTGAGCAGCCGATGAATCGGAAGAATGACCAGGCCGGGATCTTCGGCGCTGATCAGCGTCATCATCACGTAGTTGTACGGCCGTCTCTGCGTCTGGGAGGGGTCACCCTTCTCCTTCGCTCGCATGAGATCTCGGAAGGCCAGCGCCGTCTCATACCGATGATGACCATCCGCGATGAAGATCGGCGTTGACGTACACTCCGCCTGAAGTCTCCCGATCGCCGCGCGATCTTGACAGATCCAGACCTGATGGCGGATGCCGTCCCAGTCGGTGAGGTCAATGGCCGGCTTGGACTCCTCGGCGGCCGCCGCCAGCCGATCCAGTTCGAGAAAGCGACCGGGATAGATGCCGAAGACCGAGCTCAAGTTTGCGTGACAGGCCTGCATCAGACGAAGTCGGTCCGCCTTGGCTGCTCCCATTGTTCGCTCATGAGGGAAGACCGTACGACTACCAAACTCCTCCAGACGAACCAGTCCGATCAGACCGTATCGCGTACGCGTCCCGGCGCCATGGGACTGAAAGGTCTGTTGGTAGAGGTACACGGCTGGCGACGGGTCACGAACCAGCACCTGCTCGGCTTGCCATCGCCGGAAGCAGTCTCTCGCGCGACTGTATTGGTTCCGTTCAGCATCGTCCCCCGCCAGCGTCTCACCCAGGATCAGGCGGATCACGTTCTGTTCGTGGCGGGCGTGAAAGGATCGCTGCCCCTCCGGTGAAATGACATCATAGGGCGGAGCCATGACCAGACTCAGATCTTTCACGATCTCAGAATTGTACCGTAATCCTCTAAAGGGTGCGATCAACGCCATGGTGTTCTCTTAACCTTTTCGGTTGAATTGTCATGGCCAGGGGGGCCACCCATGCATCATGAAATCCCCCGTGCCCCCCTTTAGCAAAGGGGGCACGGGGGATTTATTCGACCAGTCCGGCGTAGATCTCGGGGCGACGGTCTTGGAGGAAGGGCCAGATGCCCCTGACCGTCTTGACCCATCCCAGGTCGATCTCGGCCAGGATCACGCCCTCGCTGGCGCCGCTTGGTTCCACCACGAAGTCGCCGCTCGGATCAACGCAAAAGCTCCTACCGTAAAAGGGCAGCCCGTCCTCACCCCCGATGCGATTGACCCGAAATACGAAGACCCCGTTGTAGACCGCGCTTCCGACAATCGCCCGCTCCCACTTGGCGGAAGATTCGACCACCGAGGCGGACATCGGCGCATAGATCACGTCGGCCCCATGAAGGGCAAGCAGACGCGACCCTTCGGGGAAGAAATTATCCCACGAGATTTGGATGCCGATCGTGGCGTATCGGGTATGGAATACGGGGAATCCCTGATTCCCAGGCTGGAAATAGAACCGTTCCTGATAGTTCGGGAGCTGCGGGATGTGATTTTTCCGGTAGCGACCCAGTAGGGTCCCATCGGCGTCAAACACGAGTGCCGTATTGTAATAGGCGGCATCGTCCCCACGCTCGAAGATCGGCGCGACCACGGCGACTTGGCACTCCCGTGCAAATGCGGCAATCGTCTCACTGAGCGGTCCGGGAACCGGCTCGGCGGTGGCAAACTGCGACTGATCCACCTGCCGTGGGAACCAGGGCCAGGTAAAGCACTCCGCAAAGCAAATAACCTTCGCCCCCCGTTCGACCGCGATCCTGCCGAGCCCTAGCGCTCGCTCCAGATTGGCCCCAGGGTCGGCCCCACACCCCATCTGGATCCCCGCAATCGTCAGCATGCTGTCGTCTATTCCCACTCTTAGATCAGCCGAAAGACCGGCCCATACGGGCGCATCTCTTCAAAGATCGCCGGATCGCCGATCCCCGCCTCTCTTCCATCCGGAACGGTGAGGCGGGTCGTGACCCGCAGCCCCTCGTCCAGATCGATGACCGCGACGTCATACGGCTCCTGCCCCAGGAAGACAGTCGGCGGCACCCGAATAGTCGTGAAGGAGGCGAGCGTGCCTCGACCCGACAGGTTCACCGACAGGATGGTTGGCGCCCCGCAGCGCCGGCAGGAGTGTTGACGCTTGGCAAACAGACCCTTGCAGGCATCGCACGCAAACGCCTCGAATGAGGCCATCCTCATCGCCGCTTCAGGATGTGGACCGTACTGACCGCCCCGGTCCCACCAAGGTTGTGAGCCAGACCGATTTGGGCGCCCTTGACCTGGTTGATCGCTTCACCCCTCAACTGCCCCACAATCTCATAGATCTGGGCGAGACCTGTGGCGCCGACCGGGTGGCCCTTGCTCAGCAGGCCGCCGCTCGGGTTGATCGGGAGCTTCCCGTCAAGCGCCGTGAGCCCATCGGCGACGGCTGGTCCCCCCTTCCCTTTCTCTACGAATCCAAGATCTTCGATGGCCGTAATCTCGGCGATGGTGAAGCAATCGTGTACCTCGGCCACATCGATATCGCACGGGGCGAGACCGGCCTCCCGGTAGGCCTGCTGCGCGGCGGCCACTGAGGCCTCGAAGGTGGTCAGGTCCGCCATCTCGAACAGCGTCGCGGGCCCTATGGCGTGACCGGAACCGATAACATCAATCGGCCGATCGGTGAACTCGGCTGCCAGATCGGTCGCACAGAGGACAGCAGCCGCAGCACCATCGCTGATCGGCGTGCAGTCGTAGAGTCGAAGCGGATCGCAGATCAGCCTTGATTCCAGGACTTCTTCCAAAGCCACTGGCTGCTGAAAATGGGCTTTGGGATTGGCGCTGCCGTTGGATCGGTTCTTGACCGAGACCATCCCCACCTGCTCGCGCGTCGTCCCGTACTGGTACATATGCCGCCGCATGATGATCCCGAAGGTCCCCGGGAAGGTGAGACCTAGTCGCATCTCGCTCTCTGCGTCGCCGGCTGAGGCCAGCGCCTCCGTCACCGCCCCTGTCTCCGCCGAGGTCATCTTTTCGACACCGGCGACGAGTACGATATCGCACAGACCCGATGCGATCAGCAGCACCCCATGACGAAAGGCGATACCGGATGAGGCGCACGCCCCTTCTACCCTCGTACAGGGAATCGGCCCGAGGCCGAGCCGATACGCGACGATCGGGGCCAGCGACCCTTGATGGACCAGAGCCTCTGAGACGAAGTTGCCGAGGTAGAACGCCTGCACCAGGCTCGTGGGAACCCGTGCATCGTGAAGGGCCTCCCGGCATGCCTGTAGTGCCAGGTCGGTGATGCCGACGCCGGTCTGTTTCCCGAACGGCGTACATCCGACGCCAATGACCGACACCCCACGCATCACGACTCCTTACACTCGACCCCCTCACCTTATTCCTCTCCCCCACGGGGGAGAGGAGCCTTTTTGCTTCCCCTCGCCCCCTTGGGGAGAGGGCCTGGGTGAGGGGTCAGGAACCGCAGCACTTCTTGTATTTCCGGCCGCTACCGCAGGGACACGCGTCGTTCCGCCCGATCTTCGTTCCAACCACTTTGATGGGAGCGGTCGCGGATAGCGGGCGGAGGGATCGCTCCGCGGCTCTCGGTTGCGGCCCGGATGGAGGACGAAGGACATGGTCGCTCTCCCCGCCCCCACCAGATGGCGCGTTCTGAGCCTCCGCGAACGCGAGGGCCTCGTCGGGCGCCACTTGGACCCTGTAGAGGTACTCGATCGTCTGCTGCTTCAGTCGCTCGACCATCGCCTCGAACATCGCGAAGCCTTCACGTTTGTACTCGATGAGCGGGTCTTTTTGACCGTACCCTCGAAGGCCGATCCCTTCCTTCAGGTGATCCATGGCCAGGAGGTGGTCCTTCCACTGCGAGTCCACTACCTGCAACATGACCATCCGCTCCAGGTATCGTATCACCTCCGTGCCGAGTCTCGCCTCCCGCTCCTCGTGGAACTTGGCCGCTCGATCCTCAATACTATCGCGTAGCAACGCCACAGTGAGCGACCCCACTTCCTCTGCAGGCCACGAGATCTCCAGGTCGAACTGTCTTTTCACCGCCTCGGTAAGGCCCGCCAGATCCCACTCCTCGGGATAGCTCTCCGCGTTGACGTAGAGCGAGAGCATCTCGTCGATCACCTCGCCCCGCATCTCAGCCAGGGTGTCCTGTAGGCTCTCGCCGTCAAGGATCTTGCGGCGCTCAGCGTAGATGATCTGCCGCTGCTTATTCATCACGTCATCGTATTCGATGAGGTGCTTACGGATCTCGAAGTTATGGGCCTCTACCCGCTTTTGCGCCGTCTCGATCGCGCGGGTGACCATGCTGTGCTCGATCGGCTCCCCCTCGTCAATCCCCAGCTTCTCCATGATGGTGCTGATGCGGTCGGATCCGAACAGGCGAAGAAGATCGTCTTCCAGCGAGAGATAGAAGCGGGATGAGCCAGGGTCGCCCTGACGACCGGCGCGCCCCCGGAGCTGATTATCGATGCGTCGGGCCTCATGGCGCTCGGTCCCGATGATGTGCATGCCGTCCTGGCCTACCACCTGCCGGTGTTCGGCCTCGGTCTGCTTTCGAACGACGGCCAGCGCCGCGGCATACTCCTCGGCGTTCACCGCCAGATCCAGCAGACCATAGTGCTGCATCTGACGGACTTCCTCGAGCGTGCTCGCAAGCTCATGCGGATCGACCCCATCCTCCGGCGCCTCACCCCGTCCGAGCAGCTCCGCCGCCAGGAACTTCGGACTCCCACCCAGGAGGATATCGGTCCCGCGGCCGGCCATATTGGTGGCGATGGTGACCGCCTTAAAGCGGCCGGCCTGAGCCACGATCTCGGCCTCCCGCTCGTGCTGCTTGGCGTTCAGCACCTGATGAGGAATCCCTTTTCGTTTCAGGAGAGTCGAGAGCTTTTCGTTCTTTTCGATCGAGGTGGTCCCGACCAGGATCGGCCGTCCGGTCTTGTGTAGCTCGGCGATCTCCTCCACGACGGCGTCGTACTTTTCCTGCACGCTCTTGTAGATGACATCCGGGTAGTTGGTCCGGACCATCGGCTGGTTCGTCGGCATCACCATCACGTCCAGATTGTAGATCTGGGCGAATTCCGCCGCCTCCGTATCGGCCGTCCCGGTCATCCCTGCCAGCTTTTTGTACATCCGGAAGTAGTTCTGGAAGGTGATGGTGGCCAGGGTCTGGTTCTCCCGTTCGATCTTGACCCGCTCTTTGGCCTCCACCGCCTGATGGAGCCCATCACTCCACCGCCGCCCGGGCATCAGACGGCCGGTGAACTCATCGACGATTATCACCTCACCATCCTTAACCACATAGTCCACGTCCAGCTTGAAGAGAACATGAGCCTTCAGTGCCTGCTGGACGTGGTGGACGAACTCTATGTGGGCCGGATCGTAGAGGTTCTTCACCCCCAGGAGGCCCTCCACCTTGGCCATACCACTATCGGTCAGGGCGACCGACTTCGCCTTTTCGTCGACCATATAATCCCCGGATACTTGAGCCTCTGCCTCGTACATCTTGCCGCCCACAATGGTGGCCCCCTGCTTCAGCCGCGGGATGATCTGGTCGATCTGATAGTACTTCTCGGTCGATTCCTCCGCCGGCCCGGAGATGATGAGCGGTGTTCTGGCCTCATCGATCAGGATTGAGTCCACCTCATCCACGATGGCATAGTGCAGATTCCGCTGCACGAAGTCCGCTGCGGAAAACTTCATGTTATCGCGCAGATAATCAAAGCCGTATTCGTTGTTGGTCCCGTAGGTCACATCGGCGCCATAGGACAGTTTTCGAGTCGCGTCGTCTATGTCGTGCTGGATCAGGCCCACGGAGAGTCCCAGGAACCGGTAGATCCCGCCCATCCACTGACTATCCCGCTTGGCCAGATAGTCGTTCACGGTGACCACATGGACGCCCTTTCCTTCCAGGGCATTCAGGTAGACAGGGAGCGTGGCCACCAGGGTTTTGCCTTCGCCGGTCGCCATCTCGGCGATCTTGCCCTCGTGCAGGACGATACCACCAAGCATCTGGACATCGAAGTGGCGCATATTGAGTACGCGGCGCCCTGCCTCCCGCACGACCGCGAAAGCCTCAATGAGGAGATCGTCGACCGTTGCCCCCTGTACAATCCGCTCCCTGAACTCGGTCGTCTTGCCGCGAAGGTCGTCATCGGAGAGCGCCTTCAGTTTTGGCTCCAGCTCATTGATCGCCACGACCATCGGCTTGATCCGCTTGAGCTCCCGCTCGTTTTTGGTTCCAACGATCTTAGACACCAACTTCATGAACATCTTCGAGTTCTCTCCTCTCCAATATCTGACGAATCCGGGCGGATATTACCATAGAAGAGGGAAGCCTTCAATTCGAAAGCGGCACGTAACGTGGGCGCCAGGGGGTATTGCGAGGCCGACGAAGTCGAGCGTAGGGGCGCTGCTTGCTGCGCCCATCAAGGGCAGGGCAAGCCCTGCCCCTACGCAATGACAAGCAAAAACCCCCGAAGAGCCTGCTCCTCCGGGGGTCCTAGCCCACAACCTGCAACCAGGCAATCCGAGCGCTACTCGGCCGAATCACCGTTCCCGAGTAACTTCACCGTGTCCTGGTCGATGACATACTTGGTTGGATCAACCGACACCTCGTTCACCTGGATCTCGTAATGAAGATGGGGCCCGGTTACGCGGCCCGTTGTCCCCACCAGGCCGATCACGTCCCCTCTTCTCACTCGCTGACCCTGCGTTACCTTATGCTGTTGCAAGTGGGCATAAAAGGTAGAGATCTTGTGGCCGTGATCGACTGACACCACGTCGCCGAAACCGCCGAGCGGACCCGTATACGTGACGATCCCGTCGGCAGGGGCGATGATCGGTGTCCCAACGGTATTCGCGATATCGACTCCTTCATGCATCTGTCGCTGCCCGGTAAAGGGAGAGCGGCGCTGCCCGAACCCGGCCGTGAGCCACCCCTTGACCGGCCAGATCGTCGGGGTGGAGGCCAGAAGGCTCCGCTTCGTCTCGAGCGACCCGATCAGACCCTGAAAACTCTTGTTGCGGTCGTTCATCTCGCGGCTGAGGCGGTCGAACTCTCCGCCCAGGTTGTCAATCCTGACCCCCGTAGAAGGGTTGGTGGGTGAGGTCTGGTGAGCGACTGCCGCCACCAGCATAGTGCTCGCACTCAAGGTATCCGCCCCGCCTACGCCAACGATCGAACTCTCCGCGTCCTTCACCTCCAGACCGGCTGCCGTCCGCAAACGGACGTCGAACTCCCGGAGCTGGACCATTTGATTCTCGAGACGTTCAAACTTCTGCAGCAGGTTGGCCTGCTCGTTTGATGTTGCTCGAAGCTGACGGAGCTCCAGCATGTGGCCGGTGTGGCCCACCGCCTGATAGATGAGGAATAGAAAGGCGACAAAAATGAGGCCTGCGGTCACAGCAAGCGTGCTGAGGAGGGGTTTAGCGATATGGAATCTTCTGATCTGGGAGCTGGCATCAGGAAGGACAAGGATCGTATAAAACTTCTTCGCCATCGAGCCACATCCTTTCCAGTGGTGTTCCGCTACAAACCACAAACTACCGATAAGCGCAAGGCCAGAAACATTTATTTCTATCAAGAACAACGAGAAGCTGTCAAGCGTTTTCGTTTCCCAAGAACAGCGATAGAAAGTTGTCATTGCGAACGAAGTGAAGCAATCTCGCTCCTCGCAGTGAGAGTACCGCGCGCCCTTCGGGTGCTCGCACTGTCGGGGAGGGTTTTATGCCCTCCCGATCAACGGGCGGGGATGAACCCCGCCCCTACGAAGATGTCATGATGGGCCAAAATGAACGGGTGGCGCAGTCGATCTCTATTTTTTTGGCGTTCCCACCACTAGGTATTGAGAGGGAGGTGTCGGGCATCAAGATGCGGCAGATCTCATTTCGCAGCCTCAGACGCGCTTCGCCCTTTCAGCAGAAAGGCATCGATGAATGGCTCAACCTCTCCGTCGAGTACCTTCTCGACATTGCCCGTCTCCAGGCCGGTTCGGTGATCCTTCACGAGCTGGTAGGGCGCGAGCACGTACGAACGAATCTGGCTGCCCCACGCAATGTCCTTCTTTTCGCCTTCGAGTTTCGCCATTTCCTTCTCTTGCTCTCGACGATAGTGGTCGTACAGCCTGGCTCGCAGGACCTTCATGGCCATGGCCTTATTCTTATGCTGCGAGCGTTCATTCTGACAGGAGACCACGATTTTTGTCGGCAGGTGTGTGATCCGTACCGCCGAGTCGGTGACGTTCACATGCTGCCCGCCTGCCCCGCTGGAGCGATAGGTGTCAATGCGCAGATCCTTCTCGTCGATGGATACATCGATGGTCTCATCGATCTCAGGGTAGACGAAGATCGACGCAAAGGAGGTATGACGGCGGTGGTTGGCATCGAACGGAGAGATGCGAACCAGACGGTGGACCCCAATCTCGGCTTTCAGGCGGCCATAGGCATACTTGCCCGTCACCGTCACCGTGGCAGTCTTGATCCCGGCCTCCTCCGCAGGGAGCAGATCGATGACCTCGGTCTTATAGCGACCGGCTTCCGCCCAACGCAGGTACATCCGCAGCAGCATCTGTGCCCAATCCTGCGACTCGGTACCGCCGGCGCCTGGATTGATGGTAAGGATCGCGTTACCCTGGTCGTATTCTCCCGTCATGACCGTCATCAGCTCGAGCGCAACAACCTGACTCTCCAGGTTCCGAAGCGAACTCTCCAACTCTTTCAGAACCTGTGGGTCTTCTTCTTCCCGCAGTAGCCCGAGCAAGATCGTCAGATCCTCCAGTTCGCGTCCGATGGCCTCCGGTTGGTCAACCACATCCTTCAGCGCGCGTTGCTCCTTCATGATCTCCCGAGCACTGGAGGTGTCGGCCCAGAATTCCTGTGAATGGAGCAGCTCTTCAATTGCGGCCAGGCGTAACTGCTTTCCCGCGACGTCAAAGATACACCCGCAGGGTATGCAGCTTCTCCTTCAACTCATCGAGCGTGCGCGCGAACTCTGGGATCATTGCGTCCTCCTTTGTGAAGCGGCAGCCGGCACCGGAGCGATCCGAACGGCACTCCAGGTCCACCTTGCCATGAATACTGCAATAATAAAGATGACACAGACCCACGCGAAGAGATCACCATAACGGGTGTAAAACGTGTGCGTTCGCTCTGCGCGAATCTGTTCTGTAATTACGGTGGGTACAAAGATATCGGAGGCCTGGAGGATCCGGCCGCTCGAATCCACAATAGCGGAAATGCCGGTATTGGCCGCTCGGATCAGGTAGCGGCGGTTCTCGGCAGCCCGAAGGACAGCCATTGCCAGATGCTGAGTCGGAGCAGCCGACCGGCCGAACCACGCATCGTTCGTGATATTGACCAGGAACTCCGCCCCTTCTTTCACGTAGCGTCGAACCTGATCCGGAAAGATCGCCTCATAGCAGATGGTGGCTCCGAAACGGCCGCCCGGGATATCAAAGATCGTGTAGGTCCGGCCCCCCTCGAAGTCGCCGATTCCATACGCCAGCTTATTGACAAAAAATAGGATCGATTTGAGGGGGACATACTCCCCAAAAGGAACCATGTGAATTTTGTCGTACCTGCTGAGGAGTTCCCGCTTGGGAGAGATCAGGAACGCGCTATTGCGATACCGTGTACCGCCATCGGCGGCCGCGGGCGGCTCGGCATCCGGGCTGCCCACCAGGAGATAGCTGCCGGTTTCAGCAGCGATGTCCAGGACGCGACCCAGCAACGCCGGTTCATACCGAAGAAAGAAAGGAACGGCGGTTTCAGGCCATACGATGAGGGCGGGGGCATCCTTTGCCGCCTCCAGGCTGAGACGGCGATACTGCTCGATGGTGGTTGCCTGCATCGCCGTATCCCACTTCAACCCCTGCTCGATGTTGCCTTGCACCAGGGCGACCCGAATCGCCTGTTCTGACCCGGCAGACGTAGCCGGCGGCGACAGCAGTCTCGGGGAGGCGAGGAGGGCCAGGGTAAGAGCCCCGGCGAAGACGATGCTCCGAAAACGGGCGGGCGCGCCTCCAACCCACTGCGCCAGAGCGACGTTGATGAGCACCACCAGAAACGAAAGACCATACACCCCGGCGACGGACGCAATCGGCAAGAGCGAGATGTGCCGGTATTGCGTGTACCCCAGGAGGATCCAGGGAAATCCCGTCAGGGCATAGGTCCGCAGATACTCCAAACCGACCCACAAGGCCGATGGGATCAGAAGGTTGAGAGGCCACGGCGCACTCGCCATCCAAGAGATACCCATAGCGAATAATCCAACGTAGAGCGAGAGGTAGGCTGCCAGGACGATAAGCGCCAGCATACTGATCCCGAACGGGACACCGCCGTATACCATCATCGAATTCGTCACCCAGGAGACGCTCACCATGTAAAAGAGCCATCCTGCAAGAGTCCCTAGATAGAAAGCTCGAATCGGAGCCAGGCCGCGGATGGCCAACAGCAACGGGATGAGAGCCACGAACGCCAGCCACCCCAGGTCGGGCGTCGGAAACGCGAGGATGAGGAGCCCCGCTGAAAGCGCAGCCAGCAAGACCGGCGTCATACCCACCCTGCCAGGGCAGCCACATAGAGGACCGGCCCGGTGAAGAGGAGGCTATCCACTCGATCCAGCACACCGCCGTGGCCCGGGATCAGCGCGCCGGTGTCCTTCACGCCAAAGCCTCGTTTCAGCATCGATTCGCACAGATCCCCAATCTGGCCCATCACCCCAAGCCCGACGCCCATCACGAGACACTCAACAGTCCCGAGCTCCTCCCAGAACCAGAACTTGGCCAGGCCGGAGGCTAACACGGAACACATCAGCCCGCCCACGCTCCCTTCTACGGTCTTACGCGGGCTGATGGAGGGACAGAGCAACCGCTTCCCCATCGTCGAGCCCACATAGAATGCCCCGGTGTCTCCTGCCCAGGTGACGAAAACAAGGTAAAAGATATAGATGCGCCCCAACACCATGGCCCGCAGGAGCGCTGGAAAGCTCAGCAACCCCACGACATAGATGAGGCCGAGCAGGGTGATTGCCCCTCGCGAGGCAGCCTCTTTCGGCTCCGTCCCTCCCACCAGGAGGCTGATAAGCAGGAGGACGACCACCCCCGCCACAGCCGATATCAGCCAGGGCGCCGGCGCTCCGAGGAACTCCATGCAACTCAGCGCCAGACCGCTCCCCATCCCCAGGGGCGTCAACGGGTGCCAGCCACCGGCCTTTGCCATCCCGTAGAACTCATGCAGTCCAACCAGGATCGCAAATGTCACAAGCAAGAAGAAGTGAAAGGGGGTTCCGAACTGAACCAGCAGGAGAAAGGCTGGGAGGAGGACGACAGCACTGAGGATCCTTTTCAGATGCATATAAGGCAGCGATCAGCTTTCAGCTATCAGCTATCAGCTGATCGCTGATAGTCCCTAAAACTCCATGATCTCCTTTTCCTTCTTGGCCATCAACCCGTCAATCTCATGGATCAACCGATTGGTCAGATCCTGGATCATGTCCACACCATGCTTGATCTCATCCTCTGAGGTCTCCTTCTCCCGCTCTTGTCGTTTCAACGATTCGTTGGCTTCACGACGAGCGTTGCGGACCGCTACCCGACCCTCCTCGGCGATTTTTCGGACCACCTTGACCAGATCCTTGCGACGTTCCTCGGTCAGGGATGGGATTGCGATCCTGATAATCTTGCCATCATTGCCCGGAGTAACCCCCAGGTCCGATTTGAGAATCGCCCGCTCGATAGCGGTCAGCAGCGACGGATCCCACGGTTGCACGGTGATCATCCTCAACTCAGGCACCGCCATGGTAGCGACCTGATTGAGAGGAGCAGCAGAACCGTACGCCTCGACCATAAGACCATCGAGCAATGCGATCGAGGCCCGCCCGGTTCGAACGCCGTTAAAGCCCTTCAGCGTGGCATCTATCGCCTTCCGCATCTCCTTCTCGGCCTTGGTTTGGATCTCTTTCAGCACTTCTCGCTCCCACGAACGATCGTCCCTACCTTTTCACCAAAGACCAACTGGCGGAGGACCCCAGGCTGGCGAAGGTTGAACACGACAATCGGAAAGAGATTATCCATGCACAAGGAGATCGCCGTCGAGTCCATCACTTTTAACTGGCGATTCAGCACCTCGCTATAGGAAAGCTCATCGAACTTTTTGGCGCTTGGGTCAAGCATGGGATCCGCAGTGTAGACACCGTCCACCCGCGTGGCCTTGAACACCACCTCGGCCCCCACCTCCATCGCTCGTAGCGCCGCTGCGGTATCAGTGCTGAAATACGGGTTACCGGTCCCTCCAACAAAGATCACGATCCGCCCCTTTTCCAGATGCCGGACGGCCCGGCGGCGGATGAAGGGCTCCGCCAGCTCCCGCATCTCAATGGCAGTCTGCACCCGGGTAGGAATCCCCTTCCGCTCCAGTACGTCCTGCATTGCGAGGCCGTTAATGACCGTTGCCAGCATCCCGATGTAGTCACCGGAAGAACGATCCATCCCCTCGGCACTGGCGGCAACCCCTCGAAAGATGTTGCCGCCACCCACCACGACTGCAACCTGCACCCCAAGCACGTGGATTTCCTGGATTTCATCGGCCAGGAAGCTCAGCACCCGTGGACTAATCCCAAACTTCTCATCACCGGCAAGCGCCTCACCGCTGACCTTTAACATGATCCGCTTATACTTCAACGTCTCCATAGTGTCATCTTCACGGCAGCCTATTGAGGCCAGGTGCGATCCGGTTACGCTTCGCACTCCACCTTCTCGCCTAATTGATACCTGCTGAAACGTCGGATGACCACATTCTCTCCGACCTTTGCGATCACTTCCTTAATCCGATCCTCTACCTTGACCTCAGGGGCCTTAATGAAAGGCTGCTCCTGAAGGCAGATCTCGCTGAAGAATTTTTCCAGCCGCCCCTGGACGATCTGTTCGAGGATCTTTTCGGGTTTGCCGGATGATTTCACCTGCGCCAAAAGAATCCCTCGCTCTTTCTCGAGGAGTTCAGCCGGCACCTCCTCCCGACGAATATACAATGGGTTTGTCGCTGCCACCTGCATCGCCACGTCTCTGGCGAGCGACACGAACTCGTCAGTCCTGGCTACAAAGTCAGTTTCACAATTCAGCTCCAACAGCACACCGATCTTCCCGCCGCCGTGAATATATGACATCACCAGGCCATCAGAGGCAGTTCGCCCCATCTTCTTCGAGGCCGAGGCCAATCCCTTTTCGCGGAGTAGTGTCGTGGCTCTCCCCAGATCCCCGTCTGACTCGGTCAACGCAGTCTTACACTCCATGAACCCCACACCAGTTCTTTCACGTAACTCTCTTACCAACGTCGCCGGAATTGTCGCTGACATCCTCACCCTCTTTCTTGGAAAACAGCTATCAGTAATCATAAAGCAGGTATTCAGGCTGAAGACTGAAGGCTGAAGAATCCTAAAATCCTAAAAACCTTCAGCCTATCTACCTTCGGCCTCTTCCGCCTAAAGCTAATCGCTTCGCCCGATCTTAGAGCTGTTGAAGGACCTCCAGTGGCACCTCACTCGAACTCGCTTCTTCTGACGAAGGGGCGAGCTGAGCTTCCTCGATAGCGACGTCCTCAGTAGCCTTCAGCCGTATGGCTCGAATCTCCTGGATAGCGTCAGCCATGCGGGCCACCATCAGGCGAATGGCTCGAATCGCGTCGTCATTGCCAGGGATCGGGTAGTCCACCTCGTCGGGGTCGCAGTTCGTATCCACGACGGCTATGACCGGAATCCCGAGGCGCCTCGCCTCGCACACAGCGATCCGCTCCTTATTGGTGTCGATCACAAAGATCGCACCAGGCAGTCGCTCCATCCCCTTAATCCCTCCCAAGGCATATTCAAGCTTCTCGAGCTCCCGCTGTAGCTTTGCAACCTCCTTCTTCGTGAGGCGCTCGAACTCGCCCTTGGCCTCCATCTCCTCAATGTGGCGCAGCCGATTCACGCTCTTCCTGATGGTCTGGAAGTTCGTGAGGGTCCCGCCCAACCAGCGATGGTTCACAAAGAATTGCTCACAGCGATTGGCCTCCTCCTCGATCACACCGGCGGCCTGTTTTTTTGTTCCGACAAATACGACTGGCAGGCCGTCGGCCGCCACACCGCTTACGAACTGAATCGCTTCGTGAAATTTCTTCAGAGTTTTTTGCAAATCGATGATGTAGATACCGTTCTGTTCTCCGAAGAGATACTTCTTCATCTTCGGATTCCAACGCTTGGTCTGATGCCCGAAGTGGACCCCCGCTTCCAACAGCTCCTTAATGGTGACCGTCGCCACGCCGCTCCTCCGTTCGGCTGAGCTTTTCGCACAGCCCTCTGGGTTTTGTGTGTCCTCCGCCCTCGTCATCTCCCTGCAAGGCCCCTACGCAACTGGTGGGGGCACCCTTCCAGGAATCAGAGGACGTGTGAAGTTGGTACAAGCTCTTTGTCCGTTAACAGCCAACATTTATACCACGTCAGAACAGATCGAAACAAGAGAAAACAGGACCTGGTTCGCAATACCTCATGTGTCTGCGGCACGCCCATAGGTATGAAAGTCGGCACCTTGCACCCCCTCCCCAACCCTCCCCCCTCGGAGGGGGAGGGGACGGGTGGGGGGGACTTTTGGGGCAATACCACCTCACGGGCAGCGTGAGGTGTCAGCTCCGATATCCAGCGTTGATCCTGGCATAGGCTTCACTCAGATCGGTGGTCAGGATGGCTGCTTGTCCTGTGCCTTTGTGTAAATCAATGGTCAGGTCAAACTCGGATCGGCGCATTCGTACGGCTGCCTGTCGCTCTGCCGCCGCCCCTAGACCGACCCCCTTCCGGACCACAGGAATTCTATCCAGCGCGATCTCCACGCAATTGGGATCGAATCGGATCCCCGAGGCGCCGAGGGCCGCCATGATTCGCCCCCAATTGCAATCCTCCCCAAAGAAGGCTGTCTTGACAAGGGCGGAGTTAGCGACCGCCATCGCCGCAACCCTGGCATCGTGCGCCGTCCGCGACCCCCTCACCTCCACCCGAATGAGTTTCGTCGCCCCTTCCCCATCCTTGACAATCATGTAGGCCAGGCGAGAGAGAATCTGAAAGAGCGCTTCTTCAAATACGTCTAACTGCGGAGTGCCGGCCTTAATAGGCGGTGCATCGCTCATTCCATTAGCAAACAGTAAGACGATATCGTTCGTACTCATGCAGCCGTCCACCGTGATGGCGTTGAACGTATCCCCGACTGCCCGCCTTAGAACCCGGCGCAAAAGAGGGGCAGAGACCCTGGCGTCGGTGCCGACGAAACAGAGCATCGTGGCCAGATTGGGCGCGATCATTCCGGATCCCTTTGCCATTCCACCGATGACGACGGGTTTGCCGTCCAGTTCAAAGCTGACCGCTGCCTCCTTTTGCCGGGTGTCGGTGGTCATGATAGCCCTGGCCGCCGCCTCGCCACCTGTGACCGAGAGACGCCCGAGGCCCTCGCGAATTCCCGAGAGAACCTTGGAGATTGGAAGCCGTTTGCCGATCACCCCGGTGGAGGCAACAAAGACTTCACCTGTCGGACGACCCAGGAGCTGGGCGAGTCGATCGCGCGTCTGCGCTGCGTCCAGTGCGCCCTGACGTCCAGTGCAGGCGTTTGCATTACCGCTATTGGCCACGATCGCCGAGAATCTGCCGCCCTTCAGTTGCCGCTCGCAGAGGAGCACCGGTGCGGCCTTGGTCCGATTGGTCGTCGTCACCCCGGCCACGGTAGCGGGCCGGTCCGACACGATGAGGGCGAGGTCGAGTGCGGATTTCTTGATGCCGCAGCAGATTCCAGCGGCCCTGACGCCCTTGACTGCCGTGATCCCACCTGCAATGTCCCGTATCGTTGACTGTTTCAATGAAGTGCAGCAGTCAGCTATCAGTCGTCAGCAAAGGCTTCTTGCTGAACGCTGATCGCTCTCCAAAGGCAGAGGTTAGGGGAAGAGCGGGGGGAGTCGCAACCCCGCCCGTTCGTCGAGACCCATCATCACGTTCATCGCCTGAATCGCCTGTCCAGAGGCGCCCTTGACGAGATTGTCGATGGCCACCACGACGATGACGCGCCGTGTCCTGGCATCGACGGCGAGGCCGATGTCGCAGAAGTTGGAACCGCGCACCTGCTTGGTCTCAGGCAACCGGCCCTCAGGGAGGATCCTGACGAAGGGCTCGTCCTGATACCAACTCTGGTAGAGCGCGCGGAGATCCCTCACGTCTTTGGAGGTCACAAGGGTGGCGGTGATGGTGGCCAGGATCCCTCGGACTGTTCCCACCAGGTGCGGGGTAAACGTGACCATCACATCCCGGCCGATACAGCGGCTCAGCTCCTGCTCAATCTCCGGCATATGCCGGTGGCTCGCAACCTTGTACGCCTTCACGTTCCCCTCTAGCTCGGCGAAGTGCAGCGGAAGGTCCAGCTTCCGCCCTGCGCCTGAGGCGCCGGAGATCGCGTCAATGACCAGGGAGTCCGGATCGACGACCTTCCGTTTGAACAGGGGGAGCAGCCCAAGCAGGACAGCCGTGGGATAGCAGCCTGGCGCCGCCGCGAGTCGCGCGGTGGTAAGCTGTTGGCGGTAGAACTCTGGAAGGGCATAGACCGCTTCTTTCAGCAACTCTGGCGCCGCATGATCCACACCATACCACTGGCGATAGACGGCGGGATCGCGTAGACGAAAATCAGCGCTCAGGTCAATGACCTTTACACCTAGGGGCAGCAACTCGATCGCTGCGGCCATTGCAGTCTTGTGGGGCACGGCCAGGAAGACCACGTCAGCATGCTTCGCCACCTCACGCGGATCGAACTTTTTGCATGTCAGCTTAAGCATACCAAAGAGGCTGGGGAACACCTCTTCGATCGACGAATCCGCATAACTCTCCGAGGTAAGCGCAGTAATCTCTACAGCCGGATGATTGATGAGGAGACGGAGAAGCTCCACGCCGGTATAGCCACTGGCTCCGACCACTGCGACCCGGATCTTATGCCCTGTATCATCCATCTGCTGTTTCATGACGATAGCGGTCAGCGATGTAGGGGCGCTGCTTGCTGCGCCCCCATTGGGCAGGGCGAGCCCTGCCCCTACACTACCCACTCAAAAACATAAGCGGCCAGCCATCAGCAGAAGCTACCTGCTGAAAGCTGACCGCTGATCGCTTCTAAACAATTAGCGCTTTGAGAATTGGAACCGTGCGCGAGCTCCCTTCTGACCATATTTCTTCCGCTCCTTCGCTCGAGGATCCCGCGTCAGGAGCCCGGCCTTCCGAAGCGCCGGCCGCGAGGAGGCGTCTACAACCAAGAGGGCACGGGCGATGCCAAGCCGAACGGCACCAGCCTGGCCCGTCAACCCCCCGCCGGCCACGTTGACACGCAGGTCAAACTTCCCCTCCACCCCCATGGTCTTCAGAGGCTGAACGGCCATGACTTGATTGGTCGGACGGGTAAAGTACTCCTGCAGGGGCCGCCGATTGATCACCATCTTCCCTTCACCGGGCGAAAGCCATACCCTCGCTACAGACGACTTTCGTCGACCCGTTCCATATAATAACGCACCTTCCTCTGGCATGGCTGAAATTTATCCCTCCTGTATAGTCTTACTGACAAATGGTGTCGGCTGCTGCGACGCATGCGGATGCGTGGGGCCGGCATACACTTTGAGTTTGCGAAATAGCGCAGCGCCCAACTTCGTTTTGGGCAACATCCCGCGGACTGCAGCCTCGAGGATCCTTGTTGGGTGAGTTCTCATCATCTGCGCAGCCGTGGTCGTCTTCAGCCCGCCAGGAAAGCCCGAATGTCGATGGTAGAGCTTATCCTTCAGCTTATTGCCCGTTAACACCACTCGCTCGGCATTCACAATCACCACGAAGTCCCCGGTGTCCAGGTGCGGACTGAAAACAGGCTTGTGCTTCCCCCGCAGGAGCACAGCTACCTCAGTAGCCAGCCTCCCAAGTATTTGCCCCTCCGCGTCGATTAGAAGCCACCGCCTATCAATATCGTCGATATGCTGATGAATCGTCTTCGTCATGTGTCAAGCGCTCCTCTCGCGATTGTGATCCTAAATTCGTTAGACAATAATTGCGAGAGTAAAATATGTCAAGGAAAAAATAGTCAGGCGGCCGGCAACGACATTATTTTTCATGGCTTTCCATTACTGAATACGCTATTCTGAACGTGGGTTTCAGATTCCAATGTGTGATGATTGGAGAGAATCATGTTCGGCCTTGGAATGCCGGAGCTGTTGATCATCTTCGTGATCGCACTCATCATTTTTGGGGCTGGAAAACTCCCCCAGATCGGCAGCTCCCTCGGCGGGGCGATTCGCGAATTCAAGAAGTCGATCGAGGCGCCCCATAAGAAGGATACAACTGCACCCCCCGACGAGATGGTCTGCAGCCAGTGTCGCCAACCGCTCCAGAAAGACTGGCTCGCGTGCCCCCATTGCGGGACGAAGCGCGAGGCGTAGGGGCGATTCGCGAATCGCCCCTACCTATATGTTGCGCTCATAGATAATCCGTAGGCCGGTCAGCGTGAGCAGTGGGTCCACGTGCTTGACGCTTGACGACTCGGAGAGGATCAGGTGGGCGAGACCTCCTGTACCGATCACAATGGGATCGCCCCCCATCTCTTCGCGCATCCGCGTCACGATCCCTTCAACCAGCCCCAGATAACCGAAGAACAGGCCGGATTGCATGCTGGCCACCGTTGTTTTTCCCACCACAGTGTTCGGCCTGGCAATATCGATGCGTGGCAACTTGGCCGTCCGCTCAAAAAGAGCCTCGGCGGCGACCTCGATACCTGGGGCGATGACGCCTCCGAGATACTCCCCTTTAGCCGAGACCGCATCAAAGGTGGTGGCAGTACCAAAATCCACCACAATCGCCGGGCCGCCGTAGGCCTCAAACGCAGCCACCGCATTGACGATCCGGTCGGCGCCCACCTCCCGCGGGCTGTCGTACAGGATCGGCATGCCGGTCTTGATCCCCGGACCGACAACCAGCGGAACGATCCGGAAGTAGCGATGGGCCATCTCTTCCAGGGATGACTGAAGCGGCGGGACCACCGAGGCGATGATGAGGGCTGAGATCTGGTTCAGCTCCAACCCGGCAAGGTCTAACAGATTTCGGATCAACATCCCATACTCGTCTCCGGTCCCATCACGCCGAGTGCTGAGGCGCCAGTGCACCCGGAGCTCCTTGCCATCGAATACCCCAACCACCGTATTGGTATTTCCCACGTCCAACGCGAGCAACATTCGTCTCTACCCCGTCAGCGTCACATCACCGGCAAGCAGGCGATGTGACGCGCCCCTTGCGTCGCGGATCACCAGTCGCCCATCGTCGTCAAGCTCTACCGCGAGACCGGACATTTCCTGATCGCCGGAGCGGGCCGTGACCTGCCGACCCAGGGTCAGACAACGGCGCCGGGCATGCTCAAGAATGGGCAGGGGTCCGTCGCACAAGAACCGCTCGTACCACCCGTCGAGGCTCTCACAGAATGACCGCACTATCGCTGTTCGATCTACGGGATGACCGGCCTCAATTCGGAGTGAACCGGCAGTCTGGCGTAGCTCCTCATCGAAGTCCGCCTCGGTCTGATTCACGTTGATGCCGATCCCCAGGATGACATGAAGGAGACTGGAGCCCTCTACAGCCATCTCGCCAAGCATGCCCCCCACCTTTCGCCCGTGCACGATCAGATCGTTCGGCCACTTGAGCGCCGCGATGAGCCCTGTCGTCCGCTCAATAGCGTCGGCCCCTGCTATCGCACCCATGAAGGTGAGCACGGGGGCCCATGCCGGCGTGACCGGCGGCCTCAGGATGACCGAGAGATAGAGACCCAGCCCGCGAGGCGACTGCCACCAACGACCCATCCGACCGCGTCCCCGCCGCTGCGTTTCCGCAATGACGATCGTCCCATCCGCCCCACCACGGCCGGCCAGTGCCGCCGCTTCGTCGTTCGTCGAATCGACCTCCTGGAACAGGTGGATGGTGGTCCCGATCCGCCGCGTAATCAGGCCGGCCCGGATCTCTACCTCCTGTAATGGCGCCAAGATCTCCTGAGGGCTCATCAGAGCAATACCTCCCACCACCCCCTCCCCAACCCTCCCCCCTCGGAGGGGGAGGGGACGGGTGGGGGGGCCTTTCGGAGCAATCTCACACCTTATTTCCGGTCTGTCTACGTCAGGCAGGTCGCAGGAGATGCTCGATTCGTTCAAGGTGCTGAAGCAGTTTGGCCCTGGTATCCATGAGCCGGGCATGCCCGTCCCGCTCCTTGGTCACCACTTCCTCCGGCGCCTTCAATAGAAAGTCGGGGTTGTTCAATTTCTTGTCCACCTTTGCACGCTCCTGCTCCACCTTTTCCAGCTCCCGCTGCAGCTTTTGCTGCCGGGCTGCAAAGACCGACAGATCGTCCGCCGGCAGATGCACCTCAATGCCGCCTACCAAGGCCACCGCGGCCGGTGAAGGTCGATCCAGGTGCTGGCCGGAGGTGACGTGCTCCGCGCGCGTGAGCGCGGCGAGGTACGGCATGACCGCGTCTATCGCCCTGTCGTCATTGTCAGAGGAGGTTCGAAGCACAAGCCGGATCGACTTGTGAGAAGGGATCTCCAGGTCCGATCGAAGGTCGCGGGTCGCCCGCGTCAGATCCATCAGGAGGCCCATCGAACTTTCCGCATCTGCAGCCTGCCAACCAGGGTCCGCTTTGGGCCACTCGGCGACCATCAGGCTGGTCCCATGGTGCGGCAGATGCTGCCAAATCTCTTCGGTAATAAACGGCATAAACGGGTGCAGCAGGCGTAATGCGGTCTCCAGTCCCAGGCACAGCAGGGCGACCCCAGCCTGTCGCTGTTCCAAGCTTGCATCCGAGGAAAGGCGGGTCTTGACGATCTCTACATACCAGTCGCAGTACTCGTGCCAGACGAACTGGTAGAGCGCCGACGCGGCCTCATTGAATCGGTACTCTTCCAACGCTGTTGTGACCGACCCGATGAGTTCGTGCACGCGGCTCAGCAGCCACCGGTCGGCCAGATCGAGGGAGAGGGAGCTCACGGGCGGGAGGGAGCCTTCCAGGAGCGGCAGGTGGCGGGCAAGAAACTGATTGGCGTTCCACAGCTTATTACAGAAATGGCGATACCCCTCGATCCGCTCCTCCGAGAGCCGGATGTCACGACCTTGTGCGGCAAGCGCGGCCAGGGTAAATCGGAACGCATCGGCGCCATATTTGTCGATGATATCGAGGGGGTCGATCACATTCCCCTTCGACTTTGACATCTTCTGCCCTTCAGCGTCGCGCACCAGGGCATGAATATAGACCTCCCTGAACGGGACATCCCCCATGAACTTGAGTCCCATCATCATCATCCTGGCGACCCAGAAGAAGATAATGTCAAAGCTGGTGACCAGGGTCGAGGTGGGATAGAAGCGTGTGAGCAGATCGCTCTGCTTTGGCCATCCCATAGTAGAAAAGGGCCAGAGAGCCGACGAGAACCAGGTATCGAGCACATCGGGATCTCGAACCAGCGCGTGCGCGCCACATCGAGGGCAGGCCGTCGGATCCGGCGAGGCCACAATCGGTTGGGCGTCGCGGTGGATCCTGAGTACCTCCTCCCCCTCGATGGTCGTGGCCGTCCCGGCCGCTCTTCCTGCGAACAGGATATTGTCCCCATCGCACCGCCGACAGTACCAGACCGGGATCTGGTGTCCCCACCACAACTGGCGTGAGATGCACCAATCCTTGAGATTCCGCATCCAGGCAAAGTAGGTGTTCTCCCAATGCTCCGGGACAAACTTGGTCCTCCCCTCCTCTACCGCCCGGATGGCGGGCTCTGCCAGCGGTTTCACGCTCACGAACCATTGCGTCGAGAGGAACGGCTCCACCACGCTCCTGCACCGGTAGCACTTTCCAATCGCATGCAGGTGGTCTTCGACCTTGACGAGCAAGCCCAGCTCCTGCAGCCGGCGCACCACGATCTCGCGAGCCCGCCCCACCTCGACGCCCTTGATCTCGTGATAGAGGGCAGGATCTATCTGGGCCTCATCCGCAGCGCCAGAGATCCTTCCTATTTCATTGAAGAGGGCGATCCGTGGCAGTCGGTGTCGCTCCCCTGCCTCGAAGTCGTTAAAATCGTGCGCCGGGGTGATCTTCACGGCGCCGGTGCCAAACTCCCGGTCCACAAGGATCGGATCGCCCACCACTGGAATGGTTCGCCCGGTCAGCGGCAGCCTCACCTGACAGCCAATAAATCGATTGTACCGCGGGTCGTCCGGGTGGACGGCAACGGCGGTGTCCCCCAGCATCGTCTCAGGCCGAGTGGTGGCTACGGTGAGGACTGTCGCAGGATCATCTGCGAGCGGATAGGCAATATGATACAGGAGGCCTTTTGTGTCTTCGTGCTCTACCTCGATGTCTGAGAGCGCCGTTTGGCAGCGCGGGCACCAGTTGATCAGCCGCTCGCCTCGGTAGATCAGCCCCTCGTCGTACAACCGCACGAACACCTCGCGGACCGCCTGCTGGCGATCCTCGTCCATAGTGAAACATTCCCGTTCCCAGTCGCAGGACACACCCAGTCGCTTAAGCTGGCGGATAATCGTTCCGCCGGATTCCGCCTTCCACCGCCAGACCCGGTCCACGAACCCAGTGCGGCCAAGATCCTCGCGCCCACGTCCCTCTTCCTGGAGCTGTCGCTCCACGACGTTTTGGGTTGCGATGCCCGCATGGTCGGTGCCAGGTATCCAGAGGGCGTTATACCCCTGCATCCGTCGCCATCGTATCAGGATATCCTGGAGGGTATTATTCATAGCGTGGCCGATATGCAGGAAGCCTGTAATATTGGGCGGGGGCATCACAATGGCAAACGGCGGTTTCGGCAAGGACTCATCGACCTTGCTGTAGCCGGCCGCCTCCCAGACTTTAGCCCAGTGCTCTTCAATCCCGTGCGGATCGTATCCGGCTTTCTTCACGCGTGGCATCTCAGGTTCTGTCATTCATTCCACCCCTCAAGAGCCTGTCCGACAAATTCCCGCTTACCATTCGACAAGCTCATGGTGAACGGTATAGGTAGTGAACACATTGAGATTCTCCGTTCGTGCTGAGCCTGTCGAAGCACAATATGAGGGTCGCAGGACAGGCTCTCAGCGGGAGGCGTTTCCTCCAGTAGTCAAACTATAGGATCGATCCAAATCATCGATCCAGATATTAACAAAAACGGCATGCGACAGGCAACCCATGCGCTGGGCGGTAGTGGGTCAGCTTGAAACTGGGGTGGCGTCGAACCGAGGTCAGGCTACCCCATCTGTGCCTGTGGGGGGCGACTCTGGAGTGTCGGTAGCCAAGGCTCTGCGGATCATCTTCTCGACTTCTTTGTTCATTCCGCTTGGAGCAAGAGTGATGTTGGGATGAGCCCGCCGCCACACACGAAAGATTTCGTCTGCAAACGCAGGTCCGATGCTTTCGACGCCACGGAAATCAAGGCTTACTTCTCGAAAGCGGTCGCATCGTGCCATAACTCGCTTCGCCTGTGAACGAGAGATCAGTGACGCATCATCCGTCTGTGCTAGCGCAACGAGCAGATGCGTTCGCCGAAATGCGTAGTCATCCTGCTCGGTCGAGTAACGATCAAACACTTCCTTGATCGTGTGTGTGGACGTCGGTTGAACCTTCATTGCGACAGAGGTCCCAGACAGTGGCTTCGCGTCATCAATGAGCCAATCTGCGCCCTCGCGCCTGTGCACCAAGCTCAGCGAGCCAGATAGGATGATAAATAGGTCGAACACACGAGACGTAAAGAAGATTCCTTCGCCAGTGTGGTGCTCCGGGTCTGTCGTCAAACGGCCCTTGACCAAATCAAGAATGGCGTGTCGTTCATCGTCCAGCCCATAAGCCTCCTTGATTTTTCGGAAGATGCCGACGCCCTCATCTTGCACGATGAAGCTTAGCTCAGCGATCGTCTGCTCCAGTTTAACGGTAACCTTCGGCGCTCCCGAATGGTCCTTGGCATTGTTGAGCATCTCCGTCACGCCGTATTGACAAATCTCTAGAATGTTTTCGGGCAATGTAGTGAGCAGGGGCCGAAGATCTTGGGACCAAACCACGTCCTCTTGGAACTCGGGGTTCAATGGGTAAACCTGAAGGTGCTTCTTCAACACAGCAAGCTCGTACCGTCGCGCTTTCGTGTGTCCGTGCCCGAGGATCACGCCTTCGTGCAACAGCTTTTGCAGATGACGACCGATGGCTTGCCGAGAGATGCCAAAGTTTTCTGCAGCTCGTGAAGCTAGCTCCGAATCCATTTTAGCCGCGATCTGCCCAAGCAGCCACTGCTGTATTTCTGCACTGGAAGTCATGGGCAACTGTAAACTGAAATCGAGATGATTGTCAACAAGCATGTTGACAGTGGCCGTAAACCATTGGTGGTAACGGACTTACGTTGGCTGGACCTGAATGCGCGGCGGCGAGAGCCACGATTGCACCGGATCAAAGGGTTCCGGGGCACTGCCGCTCCAGCGGACTACGCTTCACTCCGAACTGAGAGGCAAAGTGAACCTGGATGAATCTCACGTTGCGTAGTCTCATGCGAAAGGGAGCCGTTTCGCAATGTCAACTAACTTTGGGATTGACTCCGACAACCGTATACCGGCGGATGTCCGGATCGGTCACGGCCAGCTCCGGCAACCTGGAACGAGCGTTTCTTAAATGTGCCGACTGCAAGTGCGCATCAAGATCTGCCTCACTACTCCACTCTTCCACGAACGTGAAATCTGTCGGATCGGCCATGTTCTGGAGCAATTCGTACGTCACGCACCCCGGCTCCCTGCGCGTGGGCTCGACCAGGCCCTGCAACACAACCCGGAGTTCCTCTACCTTCCCGGGACGAGCCACAACGCGGGCCACTACCCGCACTCCATTATCCGGCATAAACCCTCTCCCTTTCTTGGCTAACGTCGCGCCCGCTTTGCCTAATCGTTGAGATCAGCGGCGGTGCTCCCTCTGACCGTACGCTGTTCGCTGCATGTTAAGCGATAGGCGGCGTCTTTAACGACGAATTCGGTAAAGGCGTTCACCGCATCACCCAGTGCGCGACCGGTCTGAGCAGAAACTCCTCTACCGGAATCCCGTCTCCTCCCACGAGAAGCCTGCGCGAAGACGTGAACGCATCCGTGAAGGCCGCCAGGCCTGGCTGAGTATCGCGGCTGCGGCCACTCTTCACCTCGATCGCAGTGAGCGCACGCCCGGCCCGCACCACGAAGTTGTGACTGTCGCCGATCAGGATGCGCTTCTGCCGCGCCTCGAAACAGAAGCCGTGGCCCAGCTCGAGCAGAAAGTCGTGTCGCTTGTCCAGGAGTTGATCTTCGAGGTGGGATTCGCCCATCACTTCCTGCGGCTTCAAGCCCAGGAATTCGAAGACGTAGGGGTCGCGGATGGCCAGCGTCGGCTCGGCACGCTCCGCGCCTTCTTGCGCCAGGTCTGCCAGCTTCCCTTTGTCCCTCGACAGCCCGGACCGCTCGTAGTAGAGGCTGGCGATCTGCCGCTTCAGCTCGCGCACCGACCAGTTGCCACGAATGCACTCGAACTCGTAGAAGGCCCGTTTGGTCGCGTCGTCGCATTGCAGCAGTTCGGCAATGTGACTGAACGAGAGCCTGGTCAGGACGTCGCTGGCGGCGACGCCCAATTGGGGAGTCGGTGACTCCCGTATGTTGCCGGCATCCGCTTGCGGCAGGAGCGCCCTCGACAATTCGGGAGACAGCGACTCCCGAATCCGGGGGTAGGTCAGATAGAACTGGCGGTAGCGCCGCAACTCCCTCGCCTCGGCTCGGCTGACCCCCGCCTGGACCAGCCGATCCGACAATCGCTCAAGGAGCTTATCGCCATACTGGGCACGGTCCGTACCCTGCTGCTCGTATTCCGCGATGTGGAAGCCAATCAGCCAGTTGCGCAGGGTGAGGCTGGCGTTGACCGCCCGCGAAGCCTGCGCCGCCAGGTCCGCATGCGCCAGTCCAATAACGGCAACCAGACGCTCGAACGATAGTGCCGGGGTGACCGGGGTGGCCATATTCACGCCCCCTCGATCTCGAACATCAGGCAGTGGAAGTCCTCCGCGGTGAGGCGCGCGGCCTCCCACTGCTGGGCGATCCACTCGGCGCCGCGTAGCGTTGGCTCGTCGGCGCTGGCGAAGCGGACCGGCAGCGTGGCGGCCTCGACGACCTGCTGCACCATGGTGGTCTTGCCCACCTGTCGCGCGCCTGCCACGACCTGGATGACCCGTCGCGGCTCAGCCAGTCGCCGGGCCAGTTCCGATGCCTGAGCGCGCTGAAAGGGAATCTCCGGTTTGCTCATGACGTTGAGTATTGTTCCTCGCCGCGCTGAGTTCGTCAAGTATTCTGGGGACTTCCGGAGGAAACTCCAGGTTCGGCACACCAGCGCATCGCGCAGCCGTTGCGCCGTCACTACGGTGAAGAAGATCGACCCGCCCGGAATGCATGCGCGCCAATATCGCATGTGATTCGCCGGGTTACGCCATGCTGCCCCGACCTACTGACTGCGCGTGGGCTCGATCAGACCCCTCAACAACGTCCGAAGCTCATCTTCCTTTCCAGGACGAGCCACAACGCGGGCAACCACCCGCACTCCATTATCCGGCATAAGCATTACTCCTTCCTCGGCTGATAATAGGGATAATAGGGACAGACACTCTTTATTGAGATCCTTCCTTGGTCTTCCCCTCTGCACCACGTGTATTACTCATCCAGTTTCCTGCACACCTCCCGGATGAATCCGTATACGGGTGGCCGGATGCAACGGTTTGGGTAATCTGTGGCATGCACGATCATGACCGTACACACTACGAATCGTCACGATAATAGTGTCTGTCCCCATTTTACTGTCCCAGCTTGTTCCATGAGCCGATGGAAGAGTTTCCCACGGTGGGACGAAAGGCGGCGCCGGCTTGTTTCCCACCGATGTCCGGTTCCTCCACGTCACCACGCCCTCGCACCTGTTCCCGACCCCTGCGAATCATCACGCTACGCAATTGCTGCAGCCACGCCCAGGCCGTACGGTGACCGACGTTTGCGTCTGGCAGCCGCCGCAATGCCACACCCCCCGATCCGTCCGCCAGGCTTTCCGTTCCGTGCAACGCGGACAGCGCAATCTGTCCGGCCCACGCACCCATGCCAGATATCGCTCACAGTCTTCTTCGCTTTGAACCCAGTCCACAAACACTTCGAATGTCTTCGGATACGGATTCTCGATGCTCGCCTTCATCACCCCGGTCTACTACCCCTGGGGTTACTTGAGTCAATCAGCCAGGTACGTTACTTTATGACCCCTTTAGACCCCTTTATTACACGCAACCTCTGCATGCAAGCATGCGACGTGGCGCTCGATCGCATGGAATACGGCTCCGGCACCAACCTCAAGATGATGGACTTTTTCGCCGCGGGGCTGCCAGTGATCGGCACCGACCACGGCTCCCGAGACCCACGCCTGGATGGCTATTGAGCCTTGCATAAGTAATGCAGGCAGCGGATATCCTCGTTCCGTTCATGGTGAGCCTGTCGAACCATAGGCGGATTAGCCTTCGACAAGCTCAGGCCGAACGGATAGGTATGTCGTTCGTGTTCTATGACTTCTGCAAGACTCAATAACGCCATAACCTGGTGCGCGAGATTACGGATTTTCCGCAGGCGATCGAAAGCGTGATCGGCCCAGGGGCGCAAACCGCCACTGAACGCACCCTCGCTGCCCGGAGCCTCGTGGAGGAAGTCTACGACTGGGATGCCATCGCGCGACGCATCAAGCCGCGGATTCTAGATGCCGCCTTGCGGACGCTGCAGGGCGAGCCTTCAGCTCCCTAACTTACGGCGGGATTGCGCACCTGATCACAGCGGTAACACTCAAATGGGCTACCCCTCTGTCTTTTGGTGAACCCGCTTTCCCTTCATGAATGTTGACCGGCGTATCCCGGCGACTCGGCAAATTATCTCTCCACTAAGAAACGGCAATGCCCGCAGAGTGTAAGCATGCCCCCCCCAGTATACGACACCGTAGCGGACAGTCGGCCAACTGGCGGACACCATGTACGTCAGCGTAAAGACATCTGATTCAAATTGCCAAGTTGTCCGCCCCGTGCAAGGCCACCACGGCAGCCGTACTGGCAAGCTGTAGCAGCGCCCGGCTCGTAACACATGACGATGGCAGTCCGCCTTGAGCACGCTTTGCCAGATCAAACATCCATCCGCGCGCACGTACACCGGCACATGGTGGCATGTGCCTGCGGCGCCATGCAAATACCACTGAACATTTGAAGGAGGAACTTCTAAGAATTGTTGTGCAGCCTGTAACCGCCACGCCTGCTGAAAATGCCTCTGGTAACGAGCAAATTTGAGTTGGGCCTGGCGGAGGGTCCGCGTGACATCGTGCAGGCCAAAAAACAAACCGTGACGGGTGTACATCTCAGGGTAAACATTTTCGAAATAGGGGCACACTGGTACATTCGGAGCCAGCCAATCGCTGGGGAGTGCCGGCCACGCCAAAGCACGCAAAGACCGGACGCGGAACGCTTGCGGATATTGCCCGATGGCAATATTAAAATACAATGACCACTCGTCCATCCCTTGCGCCAGGGCGGCGGCGTGGGTGTAGTAAATGCTCTTCGCCCAGTGCGTGTTCAATACTTGGGGGAAATGCACCGAGAAACTATGCACGCTGGCCCCCAGGTGTTGCAGATAAGCGCCGGTTCGCCATTGCCCCACGTCATAGCTGGTTGGGGTGTACACATTCTCACGCCAATTCGTCAAATCTTCCCAAAACGAATAGGCCATGCATTGGCCTTGCTGAAAGAAGAAATCGCTGGGCACTGTTTGCAATGGGCGCGCGTCATCATCGCCCATCAGCACCCATTCGTCCAAGACCACCCGCTGCAACAAAGCATTGCGTAACGAGCTGTTTCTTGTCTGGTGATCATCACAAAAAGCGACGTTGGGCAACAGCTCCTCATCATGGTAAAGGCGCACCCGCAACGCCCCTGTTCTCAAAGCCAAAAAGGCCGGCCGCAGCGCTCGGGGGCACAGCAAAATAAGCTCGGTGATGTGAGGCAAATGCAGGGCGTACGCGGCAATGGTTGCCTGCAATACGTCGGGGCGTGCGGAAATGCACAACCACTGACGTAGGGCCGGGGACGTCGCTTCGGTCACGACGTTACTTGCGGTAGCAGCGCCGCCAACTTGGCGGGCCACAGCGAGACGGCTTGTTTCCAGCCTAAGCCTAACATTTGCTGTTCAAAACGCTGGGCTTGCTGACACGCTTGCCGATAAAGAGCAGGATCGTTCCACCATACCAGCAATACGTCCGCCCATGCCTGTGGGGCATCAGGGGGTAAGAGGGTGGCACAGCCTTGCGCCGTTTCGGGCACACTGCCCGCCAGGCTGGCCAGCAGCGGTCGACCATAACGCAAGGCCTCCAGGACAGACAAAGCATAGCCTTCGTACCATGAGGGCAGGACTACAGCCCACGCCCGCTGGTACATCTGCGCCAAGGCGGCATCGTCCACTTTGTCAAGCCAATGCCAACGCACCGCCCAGTCTTTATCTTGCTGCCATTGGTCTACACTGTCTTGCATGTTCCAGCCCAGTTTGCCCACCAGCACACAATGCAAAGGAGTGTGCATACGCAAGCTTTTCTGATACACCTGCCACAGCAGCTCGTGATTTTTGCGCGGTTCCAGCGTGCCAACCATCAATACAAAAGGGGCGTCTTGCCACGGCCAAACAGACGATGGCACAGGCGCCGAGGCTACGGTATCGCAGCCAAGAGGGACCACCGCGCTGGGCAATCGCGGTAGGTGCTGCGCCTGACGGTAAGCCTGCAAGGTGTCCACCACATGTTGAGAGATGCCCAGCAGCACATCGGCATGCTGCAAATGCGCTTGAAAATGCGCCTGCCAGCGCTGCACCGTGGTGGCATGGCACCACTGTGGCTCTAACATAGGGATGGCATCGTAGTGCAACCACACCACCTTGACCCCAATTGTTTTCAAGTGTTCAAGCCATATTGCCCGTGCAGGAGCCTCGTGCCAACTGCTGTCGATGTCCCACCACACGTCACCCGCCTGCAACTTGATTTTCGGGTACGCCCAACGCCGCAGACGCCAGCCCCGCCCCCTGCCCGCCAAAACTTCAGCAGCCGGCAGCGCACGAAAGCAGCGTGACCATTCATCGTACACCGCGCACCCACGCGACCCAAGCGGCAGATAACGCACGCAAGCACGCACCACACGCTGAATGCCCGTGTGGCCTTGGGTGCGAAACAAATTTGAAACTTCCAGATAATAAAAGATAGGAAACTTACCCCCCTTTCAAACGCCAGGAACTATATCGCCGGTCCGGTGGGTGTCAATCGCACGGGTATTGGGTGAATATTGCGCTGTCGCCGGAACCATTTTATCGGCGTTCATCGGCGTCCTATCCTCACCCCCGACCCCTCTCCACGAGCGGAGAGGGGAGGATCGAGATTCCCTTCTCCTTCGGGGAGAGGGGAATGGGATGAGGGATGGGCGGCTCAACCGTTCTCAGGTTCAAGCCTCCTTGCTCCTTGTCCCTCGTCGCTCGCCCCTATTGGTAACTGATAACTGACTGATAAGAAATCGCTTTTTGGGCGGTACGGGTACGCGCCCGTGGAGGCCGCACGAAGAAGCGAATTCATGGTGGAAAGTATGCGGGAGTCAGGTTGAAGAGTCAAGACGAGAGTGGGGTCACGCGTGTTGCGGCGCCGAGGCCGATCTGAGTACCAAAGCGGACCTGTTGTACTGCGAGCAGGGCCGCACGTCGGCAGACCGCTCCTGTCGCGATGGGCTTACCCGTTCGCGTACATCATCACAGGTTCGGTATCGTCATCCAAGAAGGGGTCATCACGCCAGGGTTCGATGACCTTGTCCGCAATCTCAGGCGAGGCTCTTGCCGGATAGACGCACACGCCTTGTTGCCACAATCCGAGATGGCGGTCGGAGCAGGAATCATGGTTACCCATAACTCCCTCCACAGATCCGGACGAGCGTCTTCGGCGAGGCCTCGCTCACGGCGGCCCTGCTGGATCGACTGACGCATCACTGCACCATCCATGAGTTCGGGTGGGAGAGCATCCGGTTCACCGACAGCCTCAAGCAGAAGAGCCTGACGCATACGCCCGTCGCTCGTGTGGCGGCGGCTGCCGAATCTGGATCTGATGGATCGACGCGGCGGGGCAAGACACTACGGACGAGCTGAGAGTCGTCACAGCGATTGTCGTGGCTGGGCGATCCTCGGGCGAGAGATACCGGTGCAACAGTCCCAAGACGTAAAGAGAGACGAGGACCAAGGACCTGTGGAACGTGCCGCTGCGGTGGACATCCGCACACAGCGCGGCTTCCTGCCGCAGTGTGGAAAAGCCTCCGGCTTTCCCACACTTCCCACAAGTCCGACTACCACTAAACAGGGGTGGGTCCTTTTTGCTTTATCACGGTGGGTCCCTTTTGCGTTGTCAAAACGATTGGGATTCCATTCGAACTCGTAGACCATGGTAGCCTCTGCCATTTCCACGCCTCGTCGATCTCACGCGTTTGCCATCATTGCTCTGTTCTGCGTCAAACTTGACCGGTCCGCCTTTCAAGTCGAACGGCGTTGCGGATCAGCGGCGGGCGGACGCGCGAGCGTGCTCGCGTGGACGACTGGCCACTGCAGCCGCGTGATAACCGGCGCGAAGCGCCGAACAGAAAGCGGGTGGCAAGCCGCGGCCTCGCTGCCCGCGATGACCTTGGCTAGATCCTTCTCGATCTTGGCCTTGTCGGCGGTCTTGTAGTGGCCAAACGCCGCCTGCACCTGCGGCAGCAGGTCCTTGTCGAGGAACTGCGATACCTCGGCGCTCCTGGCGTGCATGATGCGGTAGAGGCCGAAGTCCAGGTCGGGCTGGTCGAGCTGGAACAGCTCCTGCGGCAGGGTCTTCAGCTTTTCGTATTTCTGGATCATCGGAGTTCCTGTTCGATGTTGACCCTGATCGCGCTCATGTCAGCTCCCACAGGGCGCGAATCGGCACCGCGAAAAGCCCCTCGCCGAATCCCACGCCGGCCTCACCGTCGTACAGCACCACGCCGGCGGCAAAGCGCTTGCCCGCTGCGTCCCGCAGTTTGCGCAGTCCACGAAAGTCCGATGCCGTCACGGTCGCAGCGGCTTTTACTTCCACCCCGGCCAACTCACGCCCGCCACGCTCCAGCACCAGATCCACCTCCGCGCCGTCCTTGTCGCGGAAGTGATGGAAGCGGATGTCGTCGTCGCGCCAGCTCGCCTGCCGGCGCAGTTCCTGGAACACGAAGGTCTCCAGCAACTGCCCCAGGGTGCCACGGTCCTGCCACAGCGACTCGGCATCGAGCCCGAGCAGGGCACACGCCGCCCCGGTATCGCCAAGATGCAGCTTGGGCGTCTTGATGAGGCGGCTCAGCCGGTTGCTGTGCCAGGGCGCAAGCTGCTCGAGCAGGAAGACCCGCTCCAGCAGGGTCACATAGTCCTTGATGGTCGGTCGGCTCAACTGAAACGGCGCCGCGAGCTCGCTGACGTTGAGCAGGCGAGCGGTCTGGCCCGCCGCCAGCGTAAGCAGGCGCGGGAGCGCATCGAGCGATGCGATCCGCGCCAGGCCGCGCACGTCGCGCTGGACCAGCGTCTCAATATAGTCGCGGTACCAGGCGGCACGGCGACGGGGGGTGGCGCGGGCCAGTGCTGCCGGATATCCGCCTGCGGCGATGCGCGCCGCCAGTTCCCGGCCCAACCGCCCGTAGTTGTGTGCCTTGAAGCGCCCTTCGAACAGGGCGTCGAGGAATCCCGGTGGGCGACCCGCCAGTTCGCACTGGGCCAGCGGGTGCAGCCGCAGGATGTCCATTCTCCCAGCCAGGGAATCGGAGAGCTTCGGAATCAGCAGCACGTTCGCCGACCCGGTGAGCAGGAATCGACCGGGGTGGCGTCCGCGATCCACGGCCGCCTTGATGGCCGTGAACAACGCGGGGGCCCGCTGCACCTCGTCCAGAATGGCGTGATCAGGCAGGTCGGCAACGAAACCAACCGGATCGGCAGTAGCCGCGCCGAGGGCCACTGCGTCGTCGAAACTGAAGTACGCGTAACCTCTGGACTCGGCGATCCCTAATGCCAGCGTCGTCTTGCCGCACTGTCGCGGCCCGTGGATCAGGACAACGGGCGTGTCGGCCAGTGCGTCGACCAGGGCCGAGACGGCAAAACGGGGATGAAGGTGGTCTGTGTTCATGGCAGCCAAATGTAACTCAAGACGTCGGCTAATTGCAAGGTTTATCGACGTCCAGATGAAGGTATGTGCTACGTCTGGTTGCAAGATGTGAGAGAAGACACCCGGTCGCCATGCATGTCGTCAGCCCACTTCTCCAGCTTCTCGCGCACCGCATTGAAGTGCACGTTGTTCAGCTCCAGCGGAAGAAAATAGGGGCAGACCCTAGTATCGTGATGATTCGTGGTGTGTACGGTCATGATCGTGCATGCTACGGATTACCCAAACCGTTGCATCCGGCCACCCGTATCATGTAATACAACGAGGGAATGATCGCCAGGCGGTCTTTCGGCATGACAGCGATTCGGATGACAGTGTAACGCGCACCCGGTCACTCCTTCCTCGGCTGACCTCACACCTGCTCTATCCGATGATCGCTGTTCCTATTTTCCCACCGAATCCCGCCCGGCTCGAATTGGCGTTGAAGAACTTTATCGTCTTGGGTGCGGTGTCTTGCCAGTCTTACACTGCGGATCAGGATTTGCGGAGCGCTGTTTCAAGATCTCACTAATCGTTCCCCTGAGCTTCATACATTGGATCGC
>Ga0080064_1000685_pt1 | contig 82935 bp, 87 predicted proteins | sample Subgrocontami54m_FD_69260 | JGI IMG/M metagenome (GOLD analysis project Ga0080064, IMG submission 69260) | Subsurface groundwater microbial communities from S. Glens Falls, New York, USA - GMW46 contaminated, 5.4 m (SPADES assembly) (version 2) ... | reverse complement strand
CCGCCGCGCGCATGTGGCGGGCATTACAGTTGCTCCATGGCGCTGATGCCCCCTGGCTACTGTCGCAGTCCAAACGGCCCGGACAGCCCGCCCCAATAGCCGTAAAGACGTTCACGCATGTTTTCCGGGAGACCGACTTCCCGAATGATCCCAGTGAAATCTCGGGTTTTGCGCGGCAGCTCAGATCACCGCTTCCAGTCCCTTGCGATCGAGCAGGTTGAGCAGTTTCAGTGATGGTCCGCTCGGATGCTTATCGCCGACCTCCCATTTGCGCACGGTCGAGAGGCTGGTGTTCAACACGGCGGCGAGCACGGCCTGGCTCACCTGCAGGTGATCGCGCAATGCGCGAATCTTTTGGCCGTCGTATTGTGGAATGGGGTCGAGGCACAGGGCATCGAACTTGCGCATCTTGCGCTTGTCGATAAAGCCCAGACGATGCAGATCACCCGCCGTTTCGTGCACAGCTTCAAGAATTCGGCTCTTAGCTCTGGATTTTGCTTTCATGATAAATCTCCTGTAACGAACCATCCCCGATCGCCTCGTCGAGCTGCCTGCCTGTCCTCGCCAGCAACTGCTCCGCGATTTCCTTCAACGCTTCCAGCTCATCCTCGGTGATGTTGGCTCGATCGTTCTTCTCGAACCCATAGAGGAAGAACCATCGGTTCCCCCCTGTTTGTCGCAACAAGTGTTCTGGCGCCGCCTCGCTTGCCGCAGCCGGCAAGCCCGACCCGCTTTTTCACGACACCACCGCCCAAGTCAGCATCGATCAAGCCTTGCGCCATCTCGGCCACCGCATGACACAAGGCGCTGTCGGTCAGCTCCGTATTGCGCATCCACCGGCTGAAGAACCGCGTCTTGAACACCCGCATGATTTTTTAACTATGCCACTTAGTGGCATATATTGGCAATCGGGCTTTCGCCGCGCCAACGGTGAACCCAGAATGGACCCCATTCAGTCCTGCGTCGTTTGGGGGAGAGCGGCCATGCGTTTCTCACAGATCAAACCCATCAGCTATCTGAAGGCCAATGCCGCGGAGGTGCTCGACCGCCTGGCCGAGAAACGGGAACCGATGTTGATTACGCAGAACGGTGATGCAAGAGCCGTGATACAGGACGTGGCGTCGTATGAGGAAACGCAGGAGACCATGGCGCTACTCAAGATTCTGGCCTTGGGGAATCGCGAGGTCGAGGCTGGCAAGGTCAGACCCGTTGCCGATGTCGTGCGCCGGTTACGGGCCAGGAAGACGGCGGCTTGATGGCCTTCGCGATGATCTATCGGGTGATCGGCCGGCAGGTCTTTATCTACCTCAACTCCGACGGCAGGCGGGACATGCAGTCGCTGCTCGCGCGCAGGCTTTTGGGCGCTTGATTCCGGCGACTCCGTCCATGGGAATCTTGAAGAACGACTCCGTTTCCCTCGCGCAGGTTCGCGCCCGATTCTCGGAACTGGTGCAAGAGGTCGAAGCCGGCGCCGAAAAAATCATCACCAAGGACGGTGAGCCGTACGTCGCACTGATCGACGCGGAACGACTCGATCATTACCATCGGCTCGCGCGCGAACGCATCCACCTGCTGTTGATTGATGAGGCGTGCAAGGGGCTAGCCGATGTTGCCGCCGGTCGCGTAAAGCATGCTCGAGGCGCAATCCGATCGATCAAGCGCCGCCGCAATGCATAACGCGTAGCCTGCCCGGTTGGCAGCGAATTTTCCGGTCCAGTGTAGGTCGCGGTATAGGTCGTCGCTTCAGCCGCCCGGAAACCCAATGAAATCGCGGCCTTTACGCCCATGCATCATCGGGGTGTGGGCCGAAAGCGATTCGGACATCGGGGATGCTACGGGTTCCATCGCCTGGAATTGTGCCTGATTCGTGCGCCAGGGCAGCGATGTCGTGGCGCGCGTTCGGCGTTTGCTCGACTCGTGCGCGATGGCGCGAATCGCTTCAGCAAAAAAGAAGCGGGGCCCTCGCCCCGCTCGGAATCCACAAGACGGCCTTCGCTAGACGAGGGTCTGGGGAACGTTGAGCAGCGCGGAAAGCACGTCGGCCGGAGGCAGGCTTTGCGTCAGTGCGAAGGTCGCCAACGCCGCGCCCCCGGTACTACTCATTCCGTTCCCGCCCGGATCTACGAACAAGGTCGCCGAGTCGTCGGAAACGCGAAAATACACGTACATCGGCGCGTTTCCGTTGTCCGGACCGAACAGGTCCTTGAGATTGAGTTTGTCCGCTTCAGGGTCAGTCATGGCGTCGCCAATGCGTCGCTCGAGAGCGTTTTAATCGATGTTACGCGGCTTTGTCGGTCTGACCGGAGAATCGGCAAATAGTTTATTTCCGGCTAAAGAGGCGTCGATCGTGGCGGCTCGGCAATTTCCTGCTGCGTGAAGACGTTCGCTCTGAACGGCCGCACGGATTTGCACATTCGCGCATCCGGGCCACGCGGTCCCGTTCGCCCCGCATCGCAGTGGTTGTAGATCGCACGCAGCTTGACCGAGATCAGATCGGCCCTCCGGCAGCGGAGCGATTATCGTTTCGGTGAACCAGTCCACCGTCGCGACGGTCGCGTTGCGCACCCCCCTTTTCAGAGGGGAGCGTAGCCTGCGCATTGCGCTCGTCGGCGCACCCGGAGGCGGCAAGAGCACGCTGTTTCGCGACGTCCAGGCGACTGCCGTGAAGACCGCGCCGCTCGCCGGTTCGCGGCACGCCTACGAAGAATGCGCGCTGCAGCTGGGGCTCGACGAGGCGCGCCTGGTCAAGCTGCCGAGCCTGCGAACGCTGACCGATCTTGCGGACGAGGATCGGCCGACGCTCAAGTACCTGCTCTGGGGCGATCGCCCGGCGACGGTTTCGCGGCACGATCGCGACGCGAGCCCCGCGCCCTTCGGACCGCCCGACGTGATCGTGCAGGTGGTCGATGCGACCGCGCTCGAGCGCCACCTCGAACTGACGCTCGAGCTGCTCGAGCTCTCGCGCCCGCTCGTGATCGCGCTCAACAAGATGGACGAGGCGCGTACGCAAGGGCTTTACCTGAGCGGCAAAGCGCTCGCGCGGCGTCTCGGCGTGCGCGCCGTGCGGACTTCGGCGGCGCGGGGTCACGGACTCGCGCAGCTGTTCCGCGAAGCGCTCGAGGCCGCGCGCGCCGGCGTGTCGCCGCTGCCGCTGGCCGCAGGCGAGCACCTGCGCAAAAGCCTGGAGCCGCTGGAAGCGGTGCTGCGCGATTCCGAGATCCGGGCCGCGTTCGGCGTGCCGGCGCATTTCCTGACGTTGCAGGTCGCGCAGGGCGACCGGTATTTTCGCGAGGAGTTGCAACAGCATTTTCCCGCGCTGACGGACAAAGTCGAGCGCGCCTGCGAAGCGGCCTCCGCGATGCTGCCGCGCCCGCTGGCCGAAGAACTGCACGCGGAGCGCCATCATCTCGCGCTGACGCTCGCGGAAGCCGTGACGCGGCCCGATCGCCCGGACGATCGCCGCAACTGGCGGTATTGGCTCGACGAACTGTTCCTCAGTCCGCGCTGGAGCCTGCTCGGGAGCACGGCCGTGTTCGCCGGGGTGCTGTTCATCGTGTTCGGGCTGAGTGCGTGGATCGACGGGCTCACGGCCGCACGGCTGGCGGAATGGGTCTCCACCTGGCAGCCGCAATCGACCGAGGGCGTGGTTGCTCGCGCGGTGGCCGACGGCATGATCGGGCTCGTGGGGATCGTCGTGCCGTACATGATTCCGCTCGTGCTGCTGCTCGTCGCGCTCGAGCACAGCGGGGTGATGGCGCGGATCGCGTTCGCCGTCGATCGCGGTTTTCACCGCATCGGATTGCATGGCTCGGTCGCGGTGCCGTTCCTGTTGGGGTTGGGATGCAATGTGCCCGCGCTATCGAGCGTGGCGCGGACCACGCGCGGCGAGGAGCGCGGCGCCGCGGCGGTGCTCATCGCTTTCGTGCCGTGCTCCGCGCGATCGGCCCTGGTGCTCGCGCTCGCGGGCAAGTACCTCGGCGGTCTCGCAGTGTTCGGCGTGTTCGCGCTCGCGCTTGCCGTGATCGCGATCCTGGGACGGCTGCTGAAGCAGCGCATGCCGGCTGCCGAGCCCGGCGTGGTGCCCGAAATCCCGCCGTTCACTTTGCCTCGCTGGGTGCCGCTGCTGCGCGAGACCTGGCTACGGACGCAGGACGTCGTCACCATCGTGATGCCGCTGCTCGTCGTCGGCAGCGTGGTGCTCGCGCTGCTGAATCACCATGGCGCCGACGCGATCATCAATTCGGCGCTGCGCCCGCTCACGCTGGGTTGGCTCGGGCTGCCGGCGGTACTCGGGGTTCCGATTCTGTTCGGCGTGCTGCGCAAGGAACTTTCGCTGTTGATGCTCTACCAGGCCTTCGGCAGTTTTCACCTCGAGGATTTCCTGGATCCGATTCAGCTGCTGACGCTGGTGGTGTTTCTGACTTTCTACGTCCCCTGCGTTTCGACGTTCGCCGTGACGCTCAAGCTGTTCGGTCGGAGGATCGCGCTGAAGTCCGTGCTGATGTCGATCGGCGCCGCGCTCGCGGCCGGGGGCGTTCTGCGCTTCGCGCTGCTCGGATCGCAGATGCTCGTCGGCTGAGCGCCGGCAATTCAGCGCAATACAGCGAGCAGTTGCGCGAACGCCTTTGGCGTGCCGGCGGCGATGTCGCCGCTTTCGAGGTAATTCGGCTCGCCCGAGAAATCGCCGACCAGTCCGCCCGCTTCCTGGATGAGAAGCGCGCCGGCGGCCATGTCCCACGGCGAAAGACCCATTTCCCAGAATGCATCCAGGCGGCCCGCCGCGACGTAGGCGAGATCGAGCGCGGCCGCGCCGGCGCGGCGCACGCCCGCAGTCGTCGAAATCATCGCTTGCAACTGCCGCATGTAGAGATCGAGCCGGGCCTTTTCCCTGAACGGAAAGCCGGTGCCCAGAAGCGCTTCCGACAGGCGCTCGCAGCGCGACACGCGGATGCGCCGGTCGTTGAGAAACGCGCCTCGACCGCGCGACGCGGTGAACAGCTCGTTGCGCGACGGATCGTAGACCACGCCGTGCGAGACGATGCCGCGGTGCTGCACCCCGATCGAGACGCAGTATTGCGGAAAACCGTGGATGTAATTGGTCGTGCCGTCGAGCGGGTCGATCAGCCACCGGTACTCGGCGTCCGCGCTTGCCTGCGCGCCGGATTCCTCGGCGAGCAGCGCGTGGGCAGGATAGGCCTGGCGCACGATGTCGATGATCGCGGCTTCCGCGGCCTGGTCGACCTGGGTGACGAAATCGTTCGCCTGTTTGGCGCGTACTTTGAGGATCGTGCCATCGAAGGCGGCGCGATTGATGATGGCGCCGGCGCGCCTTGCCGCCTTCACCGCAACATTCAACATCGGATGCATGATGCGGCGGCATTGTATCCTGCAAGGATGAAACAGGCCCTCGAACGCGTACGCATCGTGCTGTGCCGTCCGAGCCACCCGGGAAACATCGGCAGCGCGGCGCGCGCCATGAAGGCGATGGGCATCACGGACCTGCGGCTGGTGGCGCCGGAGCGGTATCCGGCGCCGGAAGCGCAATGGCTCGCGACGCACGCAGTCGACGTGCTCGAAGCGGCACGCACGCACGCATCGCTGCACGAAGCGATCGCGGACTGCGTCGCGGTGTTCGCGCTGAGCGCGCGGCCGCGCGAATGGTCGCCGCAGGTGCTGGCGGCGCGCGAGGCGGCGCGCCTCGCGCTTGAGCGCGCGGCGCAGGGGCCGGTGGCGTTCGTTTTCGGCAACGAATCGGCAGGGCTCACGAACGAGGAGTTGTTCGCCTGCCAGACGCTGGTGCACATTCCCGCCAGTCCCGGGCATTGCTCGCTCAACCTCGCCCAGGCGGTGCAGGTGATCTGCTACGAACTGTTCGCGAGCGCCGGTGCGACGGTTCCCGCGGCGCGCGCGGAAAAACTCGCCACGGTCCAGGACCTCGAGGGGCTGTATGCCCACCTCGAGCAGGCAGCGGTCGAAAGCGAGTTTCTCGTTCCCGGTTCGGGGTCGAAACTGCGCGAGCGCTGGCGGCGGCTTCTTTCGCGGGTTCCGGCGCTGGAACGCGAGGAAGTCAACATCCTGCGCGGGCTCCTGAAAGCGATGCAGGACACGCGTCAAAAAACGCGGAACTGATAGTTGACCGAATTTGTCGGATAACCTAGGATCGACTTCATGTTTACGCAGCTCAGGGAAGACATTCGAAGCGTTTTCGACCGTGACCCGGCGGCGCGCACGACCTGGGAGGTGCTGACCTGCTATCCGGGTCTGCACGCGGTCTATTTCCACAAGCTCGGACACTGGTTCTGGATGCACGGCCTGCGCTGGCTCGGGCGGCTCACGTCGCACGTCGGGCGGTTTCTGACGGGTATCGAGATCCACCCCGGCGCGATCATGGGCAGGCGCGTGTTCATCGACCACGGCATGGGCGTGGTCATCGGCGAAACCGCGGAAGTCGCGGACGACGTCACGCTGTATCACGGCGTGACGCTGGGGGGCACGAGCTGGAACAAGGGCAAGCGCCATCCGACGCTCGGCAAGGGCGTAGTGGTCGGCGCGGGAGCAAAGATTCTCGGACCGATATTCGTCGGCGAAGGCGCCAAAATCGGTTCGAACGCAGTGGTCGTGAAGGACGTGCCGGCGGGCGCCACCGTCATTGGAATTCCCGGTCGCATCGTGGAGGAGGCCGGCACGCGCGACGAGGCGCGATTCGCGGCCTACGCCGTGGTGAAGGATATGGATGACCCGTACGCGGCCGCGATCCGCACGCTCATGGAGCACACGCGCGAACTCGAGCAGACCGTGGCTGCGCTCGAAGAAAAGCTGCGCCAGGTCGATTCGCGGGTTCAGGGGTCTTTGACCGAAGCCTCAAAGGCGGAACAACTCAGGGCTGTTAAGTGATTGAATGTAATTGATATTAGCTATAGTAGACTAATACAGTCAAGTTTTGTTGTATACTCGACTCCGTCAATCAAGTATCGACGAGGCCCCCAATGAGACTGACGACCAAAGGCCGGTTTGCGGTGACTGCCATGGTGGATCTGGCGATGCGCCAGAATCGTGGTCCGGTGACCCTGGCTGGAATCAGCGAACGGCAGCGAATCTCGCTGTCGTATCTCGAGCAACTGTTCGGTAAATTGCGGCGCGCCGGAATCGTATCGAGCGTGCGCGGGCCGGGCGGCGGCTACAACCTCGCGCAACCGGTAACGAAGGTCACGGTCGCCGACATCATCGTGGCCGTGGACGAGCCGCTCGACGCGACGCAATGCGGCGGCAAGGAAAATTGTCTGGGCGACAAGCGCTGCATGACGCACGACCTGTGGGAGCGCCTGAACGAGAAGATGTTCGAGTACCTGGCGTCGGTGACGCTGGCGGACCTCGTTGCGCACCAGCACGGCAAGCCGGTGGCGGTGCTCCAGAGCTGGCGCGACGCCGATCAACCGGCGGCGAAACCGGCGATCGCGGTGGCCGCATGAAGCTTCCGATTTACCTGGACTACTCGGCGACCACGCCGGTCGACCCACGCGTCGCCGAGAAGATGATCCCGTTTCTCACCGAGCACTTCGGCAATCCGGCGAGCCGCTCGCACAGCTTCGGCTGGAAGGCCGAGGAAGCGGTCGAGAGTGCGCGCGCCGAGGTGGCCGCGCTGGTGAACTGCGACGCCAAGGATCTGGTCTGGACATCGGGCGCCACCGAATCGATCAACCTGGCGCTGAAGGGCGCAGCGGAGTTCTACAAGACCCGCGGCAGGCACCTGATCACCGTCAAGACGGAGCACAAGGCGACGCTCGACACCTGTCGCGAGCTCGAACGGCGCGGCTTCGAAGTCACCTATCTCGGCGTCGGGCCCGACGGCCTGATCGACCTGAACGAGCTGGACGCGGCGATTCGCAAGGACACGATCGTGGTTTCGGTCATGCTCGTGAACAACGAAATCGGCGTGGTGCAGGACATCGCTGCCATCGGCGCGCTGTGCAAGGCGAAAGGCGCCCTGCTGCACGTCGATGCGGCGCAGGCCACGGGCAAGTGCCCGATCGACCTGAAGCGACTGCCGGTCGAGCTGATGTCGTTCTCGGCGCACAAGACCTACGGGCCGAAAGGCGTCGGGGCGCTGTACGTACGGCGCAAGCCGCGCGTGCGTCTCGAGGCGCAGATCCACGGCGGCGGGCACGAGCGCGGATTCCGTTCCGGGACGCTCGCGACGCACCAGATCGTCGGCATGGGCGAGGCCTACCGGCTGGCGCGCCTGGAAATGGCGACCGAGAACGAGCGCATCCGTTCGCTGCGCGACCGGTTGCTGCGCGGCGTGCAGGAAATGGAGGAGGTCTTCGTCAACGGCCACCTCGAGCAGCGCGTGCCGCACAATCTGAACGTGAGCTTCAACTTCGTCGAGGGCGAATCGCTCATCATGGCGGTCAAGGACATCGCGGTGTCCTCTGGCTCGGCGTGCACCTCCACATCGCTCGAGCCGTCGTACGTGCTGCGCGCACTCGGCCGTTCGGACGAACTGGCGCATTCGTCGATCCGCTTCACCCTCGGGCGCTTCACGAGCGGAGAGGAAATCGACTACGCGGTCTCGCACATCAAGGCCAAGGTGATCAAGCTGCGCGAGATGTCGCCGTTGTGGGAGATGCACAAGGAAGGCATCGACCTGGAATCGGTCCAGTGGGCGGCGCATTGAGTGGCCGGCGCGTATGGCGGAGTTCGGTGCGAATTTGAATTTCTCCAGATCTGCCGACCTGGAATGAATCTCTCCAGGTCGGCAGACCGGTAACGTCAAATTCGAGATCACTTGTCCCATTTGTAAGGTTGAGAGCAGGAGCAACTCATGGCCTATAGCGAAAAAGTCATCGATCACTACGAAAACCCGAGAAACGTCGGCGCGTTCGAGAAGTCGGACGACGGGGTCGGCACCGGCATGGTCGGAGCCCCCGCCTGCGGCGACGTCATGAAGCTGCAGATCAGGGTCAACGAGGAGGGCGTCATCGAGGACGCGCGCTTCAAGACCTACGGCTGCGGCTCGGCGATCGCGTCGAGTTCGCTGGTCACGGAATGGGTCAAGGGCAAGACGCTCGACCAGGCGATGGGGATCAAGAACACGCAGATCGCCGAGGAACTGGCGTTGCCGCCGGTCAAGATCCATTGCTCGATCCTGGCGGAAGATGCGATCAAGGCGGCGGTGTCCGACTATCGCAAGAAGCACGGGCTGGCCCCGGCCGACGAACAGAAAGCCGCCTGAGGGCACGGAGAAGAGCATGTCGGTGACACTGACGGAGAAGGCCGCGGATCACGTGCAGAGCTTCCTGGCGAAGCGCGGCAAGGGCGTGGGGTTGCGCATCGGCGTTCGCACCTCCGGTTGCTCGGGCATGGCGTACAAGCTGGAATTCGCCGACGCCGTGGCGGCCGACGACCTCCAGTTCGAGAGCCACGGCGTCAGGGTCGTGGTCGACCCGAAGAGCCTGCCGTACGTGGATGGCACTGAACTCGACTACACCCGTGAGGGTCTGAACGAGGGGTTCAAGTTCAAGAACCCCAACGTCAAGGACCAGTGCGGTTGCGGCGAGTCGTTCAACATCTGAAAAACCATTTCGAGCTTTTCGGGCTGACGCCGGCGTTCGCTCTGGATCCGGACCGCCTGGACGGGGCATACCGCGAAATCCAGGCGCGCATCCATCCCGACCGGTTCGCCCATGCCGGCGACGCCGAGCGCCGCGCTTCGATGCAGTGGACCACCCACGTGAACGAGGCCTACCGGACCTTGAAGAACCCGGTGCAGCGGGGGCGCTACCTGCTTTCGCTGCAGGGCGTGGACATCGGCGCCGAAGACAACACCGCGATGTCGCAGGATTTCCTCGCGCGGCAGATGGAGTGGCGCGAACAGCTCGAAGCGGCGCGCGGTGAGAAGAATGCGGACGCGCTGCAGCGCCTGCGTGCCGAACTGCGCGGAGAGCGGGGCGATCTCGAGGCGCGCATTGGCGCGCGCATCGACGCCGAGCATGACGCCAAGGGCGCCGCCGACCTGGTGCGCCGCCTCATGTTCCTGGAGAAATTCGATGACGACATCGACGCGGCATTTGAGACAATCGAGGCTTGATGAACGTGTCGGAACGATGAGGTTTGCGCGTAGTTGATTTTCCCCATAGCTCCGCGTTTTTGCCCGATTGCGTAAACGCAATCGGGCAAAAACGCGGAGACCGGGGGAAAAACGAATTCGCACCGATCCTCGTATGAAATCGTTGCCCCAAGACTGATGGCTCTCCTTCAAATCGCCGAACCCGGGCAATCCGCCGCGCCGCACGAGCATCGGCTCGCGGTCGGGATCGACCTCGGCACGACCAACTCGCTGGTGGCGACCGTGAGAAACGGCATGGCGGTCGTGCTGGCGGATTCGCAGGGGCGGCCGCTCCTGCCGTCGATCGTGCGCTACGCGCCGGGCGGCGAGGTTGCGGTCGGCTTCGCCGCGCAGGCACAGCAGGCAAACGACCCGAAGAACACGATCGTCTCGGTGAAGCGGTTCATGGGCCGCGGCGTGAAGGATGTCGCGCACGTCGAGAACGCGCCCTACGATTTCGTCGATGCGCCCGGAATGCTTCAGATTCGCACGCGGGCAGGGGTCAAGAGCCCGGTCGAAATCTCGGCGGAAATCCTCAGGGTGCTTCGGCAGCGCGCCGAACTGGCGCTCGGCGGCGACCTGATGGGCGCGGTGGTCACGGTGCCTGCCTACTTCGACGACGCGCAGCGGCAGGCGACCAAGGATGCCGGAAAACTGGCCGGGCTCAACGTGCTGCGCCTTCTGAACGAGCCGACCGCCGCTGCGATCGCCTATGGCCTGGACAACGGGGCGGAAGGGATCTACGCCGTGTTCGACCTGGGCGGAGGCACCTTCGACATTTCGATCCTGAAGCTTTCGAAGGGCGTGTTCGAAGTGATTTCCACGAACGGCGATTCGCTTCTCGGCGGCGACGATTTCGATCACCGCGTGTTCTGCTGGGCGCTCGAGCAGGCGAAACTGCCGCCGCTTCAGCCGCGCGACGCGAGGCTCCTGTACGTCAAGGCGCGCGAGGCGAAGGAGGCCCTGACCAATCACGGCGAAGCGCCGATCACGGCACGTCTTTCGACGGGTGACTTCGTCGATCTTGCATTGACCACGGAAATGTTCTGCGACATGACGCGCACCCTGGTGCAGAAGACGCTCGGGCCGGTGCGCCGCGCGTTGCGCGATGCGGACCTCACGACCGACGGCATCAAGGGTGTGGTCATGGTGGGAGGCGCGACGCGCATGCCCCAGGTGCAGCGCGCGGTGGGCGAATTCTTCCGCTGCGATCCGCTGAACAATCTCGATCCCGACCGGGTCGTGGCGCTCGGCGCGGCGATGCAGGCGAACGTGCTGGCGGGCAACCGCGCGCAGGGCGAGGACTGGCTGCTGCTCGACGTGATCCCGCTGTCGCTCGGCGTCGAGACGATGGGCGGGCTCACCGAGCGCATCATCCCGCGCAATTCGACCATCCCGGCGGCGCGCTCGCAGGAATTCACGACTTTCAAGGACGGGCAGCGGGCGATGAGCTTTCACGTCGTTCAGGGCGAGCGCGAGCTGGTTTCGGAGTGCCGCTCGCTCGCCAGGTTCGACCTGCACGGCATTCCGCCGATGGTTGCGGGGGCGGGACGCGTGCGAGTCACTTTCCAGGTGGATGCCGACGGCCTGCTGTCGGTGAATGCCCGGGAGAAGACCACGGGCGCCGAGGCGTCCGTCACCGTGAAGCCGTCCTATGGCCTCACCGACGCCGAGATCGAGCGCATGCTGCGCGATTCGGTGGAGCACGCGCGCGAGGACATGCAGCGGCGCGCGCTGCAGGAAAGCCGCGTCGAGGGCGAGCGGCTCGCCGACGCCGTGCGCGCAGCGCTCGAATCCGACGCGAGTCTTCTCGAGTCCGGTGAACGCGCCGAGATCGAGCTTCGGCTCGGCGAACTCGAAAAGGCGCTTCAGGGCGACGATCACCGCGCGATCAAGCGCGCTTCGGAGGTGCTCAATCGCGCTACGGAAGAGTTCGCCGCGCGGCGCATGGATGCGGGCGTGCGGCGCGCGCTTTCGGGGCAGAAGATCGCCAGCCTGGGCGGGTAGAGGTTTCCATGCCGAGGCTGAAAGTTCTGCCGCACGTCGAGTTGTGCCCGCAGGGCGCCGAGCTGGATGCGCCCACCGGTGTGTCGATCCTGGACACGTTGCTTGCGAATCACATCGACATCGAGCACGCCTGCGAGAAATCCTGCGCCTGCACCACCTGCCACGTGATCGTGCGCGAGGGCGGCGACTCGCTCGATCCGGCCGAGGAAAAGGAAGAGGACATGCTCGACAAGGCCTGGGGTCTGGAGCCGGATTCGCGCCTCGGATGCCAGGCGAAAGTGCGCGCGGCCGACCTGACGGTCGAAATCCCGCGCTATACGATCAACTTCGCGAGGGAAGGGGGGACGAAATGAAGTGGACCGATTCGCGCGACATTGCCATTGCGCTCTCCGAGGCGCATCCGGACGTCGATCCGATGCGGGTGAACTTCGTGGACCTGCATCAGTGGGTGCTCGCGCTGGAGGGGTTCGGCGACGACCCGAAGCGCGGCGGCGAACGGATTCTCGAGGCGATCCAGGCGGCCTGGATCGAGGAAACCGAGTAGCGCAGCGTGCCGCTGCAGACTTTCCTGAGGAGGACTGCGCATGTTTGATCCGATCACCCTTCCGTTCGGCGCCAAGATGCTGTTCAACACCGTGAAGCTGAAGCCCGGGGTCACTTTCGAGCAGGTGGAGCTCGCGGTGGGCGAGATGTGCAACGTCGTCAAGGAAACCTACGGCGGCGACAAGGGCGGTTTCCTCGCCGGGCAGGTGTTCAAGTTCTCCGGCTTCGTCTCCGACGAAGGCTCACTGGCGGAATCCAGGACCGCGGACGACCACTACGTGATCGTCACCTACTGGCGCTCATTCGAGGAACACGAGAAGTCGCACGCCGACGAAATCTTCTCCAGCAAATTCGAGGCGCTGGCGAAGATGTGCACCGAGACCAAGGAACTCGGCTATGACATGCTGTGGCAGGGAGCGCCGGAGAGCGCCTAAGCGGGATTCAATCATCCAGCCCGCTCACCCCTTTGCGGTGCGCGAGCAGCTTTGCGCCGGCGATCCGGAAGAGCACCATCCCGGGCCAGGCGAGCCGGCCGTTGGGTTTGCGGCTGAACAGGATCCCGTCGGTGCGCGCGATCACCTGCGTCCGTGCTTTCGGCCCGCGCGCATCCATCGGGTCGATCACTTCGCACACCGCGTCGCCTTTGCGCACGCGCGCGCCGCGTTCGAGGTGGTACGTGAGGATTCCCGTCGTCGGGCTGTAGCCGACGTCCATCCCGCCGATCGGTGTCGCCTCGGCCTTCAGTCGCGGCAGTTTTCCCGCGCGTCCTGAGATCAGTCCCCTTCGCACGAGGAACCGGTAGAGATTTTTCGCATCACTTTCGCCGAGCGCGTGCGTGACATCGTGCTGCCCGCGGTATTCCACCGTGGCCGACAGGCACGCCCGGGGGATGTTCGCCTTCGGGAAGCGCTCGGCAAGCCGCGCCCAGAGTGCGCCGTTCACCCCTGAAAAGGTGAGCGCATCGGGGTAGGGGTCGTTGTAGAGCGTCGCCTGCGCGCCGAGGTCCGCGGCGAGCGCCTGTGCACCGCCGGGCCAGTCCCTGCGCGAAATGAACAGGTGCAGAACGGCGTGCATGTCGCAGTGCAGATCGAGCACCACATCCGCGTCCACCGACAGCTTCATCACCTCGGCGCGCAACGTCTGCAGCTCGTTCGAGGGATTCATCGCGGCGAGCGCCGCCAGCGCCGCTTGCCGAATCAGGGCAACGTTCTCACCGGCATTGCGTCCGAGCCGCCCACCGACGCGCTTGGCCACCGCGTCCGACAGGTCGTGCCAGTTGCGGTTGAAATTGTCGCGGCCGAGAAAATCGTAGCGCCCGAGGTGGTTGTTGCCGACGAGTTGCGACAACCCGATCGGATTCACCACCGGCACCACCACGATCTCGCCCTTGATGCGGCCGCGCCGCTCGGCCTCGACCAGCATCGGCAGCAGGTGGTGCAGCGCCATCGCGCCCGGCAGCTCGTTGGCGTGAATCGCCGCCTGCAGGTAGGCCTTCGGCCGAGCGCCCGCCTTGCCGAATCGATGCACGGCGAAGGAGCGCCCGGTCCCGGGCGTCATCGAAGGAAGTGCAATGCGTTTCCTGGAGTGCGACATGGCGACCTCGGCGGGATGAAGGGCAGACATTGTCCGGATTTCACCGCCCTTGAACAGCCCCGGGCGCTGCGTGCTTTCGCTGTGCGAATCCGGGTAACATCCGCCCTGCATTGCTCACATTTTGGACACGGACAAGGTTTCGATCCCGGAGGGGGAATTCATGGACGAGAAGGAACTGCGCAAGCTGATCGACGAAGTGAAGGTCGGGCGCCTGTCGCGCCGCAGCTTCGTCAAGACCGTCGCGATGTTCGGTCTCACGGCGCCGATGGCGACCCAGCTGCTGACCTGGTCGGGCGTGGCCCACGCACAGGCCAAGTCGGTCTACAAACCGACCAAGCGCGGCGGTGGCGGTGCACTGAAACTGCTGTGGTGGCAGGGCGCGACGCTGCTCAATCCGCACTTCGCGGTGGGCACCAAGGACCAGGAAGGCTCGCGCATCTTCTACGAACCGCTCCTCGCGTACGACGACGAGGGCAATTTCGTGCCTATCCTCGCCGCCGAATTGCCAAGCGTGCAGAACGGCGGGCTGGCGGCCGACGGCAAGTCGGTGGTGTGGAAGCTCAAGAAGGGCGTCCAGTGGCACGACGGCAAGCCGTTTACCGCCGACGATGTGCTCTTCAACTGGGAGTACGCTGCGGACCCCGCCACTGCCGCCGTGACGATCGGCAGCTACAAGGACATCAAGGTCGAGAAGATCGACAGCCACACGGTGCGCGTGCTGTTCCAGAAACCGACGCCGTTCTGGGCCGAGGCGTTCTGCGGCACCCGAGGCATGCTGATTCCGAAGCACCTGTTCGAGTCGTACAAGGGCGCCAAGTCGCGCGATGCGCCGAACAACCTGAAACCGGTCGGCACCGGGCCCTACAGGTTCGTCGATTTCAAGCCCGGCGACATGGTGCGCGGGCAGCTCAACACGAGCTATCACGAGGCGAACCGGCCGTATTTCGACACGATCGAGATGAAGGGCGGAGGCGACGCGGTGTCGGCCGCGCGCGCGGTGATCCAGACGGGGGAATTCGACTACGCCTGGAACATGCAGGTCGAGGATGAGATCCTGCTGCGTCTGGAAAAAGGCGGCAAGGGTCGTGCCGATATCGTTTCGGGCGGCAACATCGAGCATATCCAGCTGAACACGACCGATCCCTGGACCGAGGTCGACGGCGAACGCTCGAGCGTCAAGACCAGGCACGCGTTCTTCGGCGACGCTGCGGTGCGCGAAGCGATGAACATGCTGGTCGACCGCCAGTCGGTGCAGGACCACATTTACGGCCGCACCGGCGTCGCGACCGCGAACTTCCTCAACAACCCCGAGCGGTTCCGCTCGCGGAACATGAAGTTCGAATTCAACGTCGACAAGGCGAACCAGGTGCTGGAAGCCGCCGGCTGGAAGCGCGGCTCCGACGGCATCCGGGCGAAGGACGGCAAGAAGCTGAAAATCGTCTTCCAGACCTCGATCAACGCACCGCGCCAGAAGACGCAGCAGATCATCAAGCAGGCCTGCCAGAAGGCGGGAATCGACATGGAACTGAAGTCGGTGACGGCTTCGGTGTTCTTCTCCTCCGACGTCGCGAACCCGGACACCTACACCAAGTTCTATTGCGACATGCAGATGTACACGACCACCATGACGCAGCCGGATCCCCAGGTGTTCATGAACCAGTTCACCTCCGACGAGGTGGCGACCAAGGACAACAAGTGGCAGGGGCGCAACATTTCGCGCTGGCGCAGCGAGGAGTACGACAAGGCGTTCAAGGCCGCCGAGAGCGAACTCGATCCGATGAAGCGCGCGGCCCTCTTCGTGCGCATGAACGACCTCGTAATCGGCAGCCGCCACATCATTCCAGTGGTGTTCCGCCCGCGCGTGGCCGCCATATCGAACCAGATACGCGCGCCGCTTTCGGGGTGGGACAACGATCTGTGGCTGTTGAGGGACTGGTATCGGGAGGCGTGAGGGGGCGGTTGGGGCCGGGGCGGGCAAGCACCGTGCCGGTTTCTGGTTTTCATGGGTCTCCCGACTTGGCGATGAATCACCGCCAAGTCGGGAGATCATGGAACGTCAAATTCGGCTCACAGCGTGCAGCCGCGCCGACTCGGCGATGAGCAAATACCTCCTGCGCCGCCTGATGATCGTGATCCCGAGCGTGATCGGGATCAGCATCGTCCTGTTCACGGTGCTCGCGCTCGCCCCCGGCGATCCGTTCGAGGAACTCGCGACCAACCCGAACGTGCCGCCGGAAGTGCGCGCCAACCTGCGGGCGAAGTTCGGGCTCGACGACCCGGTGGCGCTGCGGTACGTGCGCTGGGCGGGCTCGATGCTCGTGGGTGACTGGGGCTTTTCCTTCGCCAGCCGCATCGACGTCGAGCATCTCATCCTGCAGCGCCTGCCGACCACGCTGATCGTGATCGGAATGTCGCAACTGCTCGCGCTTGCGATCGCGCTGCCGGTCGGCATTTACGCCGCGACCCGGCCGTACTCGATCTTCGACCAGATCGCGAGCACTTTGGCGCTGATCGGCTTCTCGCTGCCGACGTTCTTCACCGGGCTGCTGTTCATCCTGGTATTCAGCATCCACCTCGATTGGCTGCCGTTCGTGTACCGCGCCGACATTGCCGCGGAGGGCTGGCGCTTCTACTGGGAGCACTTCAGGCAGGCGCTGATGCCAGTCGCGGTGCTGGGGCTTTTCCAGGGCGCGTCGTGGACCCGTTTCGTTCGCTCCGCGGTGCTCGACGTGATCCGGCTCGATTACGTGACCACGGCGCGCGCCAAGGGGCTCGCCGAGCGGGCTGTCGTGATGAAGCACGTGGTGCGCAACGCGCTGATCCCGGTGGTGACTCTGGTGGCGCTGCAAATGCCCACCATTTTCGGCGGTGCCATCGTCACCGAGCAGATCTTCCGCGTGCCGGGGATCGGCTCACTGCTGATCAGCGCGATCCTCGCCAACGACACGCCGGTGATCATGGCGGTGACGTTCGTGCTGTCGTGCCTCGTGATCCTGTTCAACCTGATCGCCGACGTGCTTTATGGCTGGCTCGACCCCCGCATCACCTACCGCTGACGGGCCGCCGGGCGCGCGCCAGCCGGCGCGGAGCTCGCTCGGCCTGGAGGCTTGGCGGCGATTCAGGCGCCACCGCCTCGCGATGGTCGGCGCCGTCATCCTTGGCGCGATCGTGCTCGGGGTGCTGGTCGGCCCCTGGCTATGGCCGGTGGCGATCAACGACATCGATTTCACCGCCCGGCTCAAGGCGCCTTCGCTCGCGCATCCCTTCGGCACCGACGATCTCGGACAGGACGTGCTCGCACGAATGATCTACGGCGGGCGCATCTCGCTGGCGGTCGGATTCGCCGCGATGATGATCGCGATCATCGCCGGCACGCTCATCGGCGCCGTCGCGGGGATGGCGCGCGGCAGCGTGGACGCGGTGCTGATGTGGCTCACGGACCTGTTCCTGTCGCTGCCGCAGCTGCCGTTTCTGCTGCTGATCATCTACCTGTTCCAGGGCGCGCTGAAGACGCTGGTCGGACCGGAGATCGGCGTGTTCATCCTGATCGTGGCGGTGATCGGGATGTTTCGCTGGATGCCGGTGGCGCGGCTGGTGCGCGCGCAGTTCTTCTCGCTGCGCGAAAAGGAATTCGTCGAAGCTGCGCGGGCGCTGGGCGCGAGCACCTCGCGCCAGGTCGTGCGCCACATCCTGCCCAACTCGCTCGGCCCGGTGATCGTCGCCGGAACCATCGACGTCGCCGCTGCGATCATCGCCGAATCGACGCTGTCGTTCCTCGGCCTTGGCTTTCCGCCCGACATCCCGAGCTGGGGGCGGCTGCTCTACGACGCCAAGGATTACCTCGACATCGCGCCGCATTGGGCGCTGTTCCCGGGCGCGGCGATTTTCCTCGTCGTGCTGTCGATCAGCTACATCGGCGACGGCCTGCGCGACGCGCTGGATCCGCGCAAGGTGATGTAGGTGCGGCCGGGAAGCGGGAACGTGAACTTGAAGGAACGCTGCCCCCCGCGCGGGTTTTGCCGTTCCATGGTCTGCCGACTTGGCGCGGTGATTCTCGCGCCAGGTCGACAGACCCGGATGAACCCAGAATCCGCGCAAGGTGATGTAGGTGCGGCCGGGAAGCGGGGTGTGAACTTGAAGGAATGCCGCCCTCCGAGCGGGGTTTGCCGTTCCATGATCTGCCGACTTGGCGCGGTGATTCTCGCGCCAAGTCGGCAGACCCGGATGAACCCCGAATGCCACTCGGGCGCGTGACGGACATCCGGACTGCCGCATGACCCAGCGCCTGCTCGAAATCCACGGCCTGACGGGACGGTCGGTGCCGGTTGCGCTTGAATCGTCGTTCCATGGTCTGCCGACTTCGCGAGATTCACGCGAAGTCGGCAGATCGATTGAACCCCGAATGCAGCACGGCGGTTTGACTGCCGACCGATGGTTCCGATGACCCGCCTGCTCGAAATCCGCGGCCTGACGGTCCAGTTCGCGACCGACGATGGCATCGTGCACGCGGTCGACGGCGTCGATCTCGGCGTCGACCGCGGCGAGACGCTCGGCGTGGTGGGCGAGTCCGGCTGCGGCAAGAGCGTGACTGCGCTCTCGGTGATGAAGCTCATTCCGATGCCGCCGGGACGCATCGTTTCGGGCGAGATTCTCTGGCAGGGACGCGACCTCGTGCCGCTGGGCAGCGACGAGATGCGTGCCATCCGCAGCAAGGAAATCGCGATCGTGTTCCAGGAACCGATGACCTCGCTCAATCCGGTCTACACGGTCGGCGACCAGGTCGCCGAGGTGATCCGCCTGCACGAGCGGCTGAGCCGGCGCGCGGCGATGGACAAGGCGGTTGAAATGCTGCGGCTGGTGCATATTCCACACCCGGAGCGGCGCATTCGCGATTACCCGCACCAGTTCTCCGGCGGCATGCGCCAGCGCGTCATGATCGCGATGGCACTCGCCTGCAATCCGCGGCTGCTCATCGCCGACGAACCGACCACCGCGCTCGACGTCACCATCCAGGCGCAGATTCTCGACATCCTCTCGGAGCTGAAGTCGCGGATGGGAATGGCGGTGATGCTGATCACGCACGCGATGGGGGTGATCGCCGAAACGGCGCAGCGCGTCGCGGTGATGTACGCCGGCAAGGTGGTCGAAGAGGCGCCGGTGAAGGAACTCTTCGGCGCGCCGCGCCACCCGTACACCCAGGGGCTGATCCGCTCGATTCCGCGGATCGACACCGCAGTCGTCGGAAGGAAGCGGCTGGAGGCGATCAGCGGCAGCGTGCCGCCACTCGTCGATCCGCCGCCGGGTTGCCGGTTCGCGCCGCGCTGCCCGCATGCGCGCGCGGAATGCCTTGCGGAGACGCCGCCCCTGCGCGTCGTCGCGCCGGGGCACAAAGTCGCCTGCGTGCTCGGATGACGACATGAACGAGGCGCTGCTTCGGGTCGTCAACCTCGTCAAGTACTTCCCGATCAAGGGCGGACTGATCGGGGGCGAGGTGGCGCGCGTGCACGCGGTGGACGGCGTGAGCTTCACCATCGCTGCGGGCGAAACGCTCGGCCTGGTGGGTGAGTCCGGCTGCGGAAAATCGACCACCGGGCGCTGCATCCTGCGCCTCATCGCGCCGACCGCGGGCGAGATCTGGTTCGACGGCCGGGACGTCACGAACGCCGAAGGCGAGACGATGCGGCGGTTGTGCCGCGACATGCAGATCATCTTTCAGGATCCGTACGCCTCGCTCAATCCGCGCATGACGGTGGGAGCGATCGTCGGCGAGTCGCTCGTGATCCACAGGCTCGTCAAGCGAGGGCGCGACTTCGAAGACCGGGTGGTGCAACTGCTCGAGACGGTGGGCCTGCACGCAGATCACATGCGGCGCTATCCGCACGAGTTCTCGGGCGGCCAGCGGCAGCGGATCGGCATCGCGCGCGCGCTCGCGGTGTCGCCGCGACTCGTCGTGTGCGACGAGCCGGTCTCGGCGCTCGACGTCTCGATCCAGGCTCAGGTGATCAACCTGCTCGAAGACCTGCAGGAACAGTTCAATCTGACGTACCTGTTCATCGCCCACGACCTCTCGGTGGTCGAGCACATCAGCGACCGGGTCGCGGTCATGTACCTCGGCCGCATCGTGGAGATTGCGCCGGCCCAGGAGCTTTACGCCGCGCCGCGCCACCCCTATACGCAGGCGCTGCTCTCGGCGGTGCCGATTCCGGATCCCACCGTCGCGCGCCAGCGCATCGTGCTGCAGGGCGACGTTCCGAACCCGATCAACCCGCCCGCCGGGTGCCATTTTCATCCGCGCTGCCCGCACGCCATGGAGCGCTGCCGGAGCGAAGCGCCCCTGCTCAGGGAAGTCGCCGCCGGGCACCTTGCGGCCTGTCATCTGAATGACTGACCTCGCCACGTACTACGCGCACCGCGCGCAGGAGTACGAGCGGATCTACGCCAAACCCGAGCGACAGGAGGAGCTTGCCGGGCTGCGTACGCGAGTCCGCGATTTGCTCGCCGAGCGGCGAGTGCTCGAACTCGCCTGCGGCACGGGTTGGTGGACCGAGGCAGTCGCGCCGCACGCCAGCGAGATCACGGCGCTCGATGCGAGCGACGAGATGCTCGCCATCGCGCGCAAAAAGGCTTTCCCTCCGCGCCGCGTCAATTTCGCCATCGGCGATTGCCATGCGCTACCGGACTTCCATCGCAGGCACGACGCGCTGCTCGCGGTCTTCTGGTGGTCGCACGTGGAGCGCGCGCGGCTGCACGCGTTCCTGCGCGACGCCGAGCGCGCCGTCGCACCGGGCGCACGGTGCGTGTTCATCGACAACCGGTACGCCGAAGGCTCGAGCACGCCGATAGCGCGGCGCGACGCCGCGGGCGACACTTGGCAGCGGCGGCGCCTGGACGATGGCAGCGAGCACGAGGTGCTGAAAAATTTTCCGGACGAGGCCGAACTGCTACACGCCCTGCCTTCGGGCGCGAGCGAGGTCAGCGTGGAAACAACGACGTATTATTGGCTGTTGGCGTATCGTGCGCCATGAGCGGACAGCACCCGATCGGAATTCGGCCACCGGACATCAGGCGCTGGCGAGACGGCACGACCGGGATCTCGTACGTGCAGGAGTTCGATTCCGGGCAGTCCGGTCCGGACGTGATGGTCCAGGCGCTGACGCACGGCAACGAATACTGCGGCGCGATCGTGCTCGATACGTTGCTACGAGAGCGCGTGAGGCCGGCGCACGGCAGGCTGACGCTCGTATTTGCCAATGTCGCGGCGTTCGAGCGCTTCGATTTCGACGACCCGGACCGCTCGCGCTACATCGACGAGGACTACAACCGCGTCTGGGCCGACGAGGTGTTGTACGGCGAGCGCGACTCGGCCGAACTGCGGCGAGCGCGAGAGCTGCACCGATTCGTCGACCGCGCCGATTTCCTGCTCGATCTGCATTCGATGCACGAACCCTGCCGTCCGATCATGGTCTGCGGGATGATCGAAAAAGGCGTAGCGTTCGCGCGCCGCATCGGAATGCCATCCGAGCTGTTGCTCGACACCGGGCATCCCGCCGGGCTGCGGATGCGCGATCGAGGCGGATTCGGCGATCCGGCGAGTCCGCGATGCGCGGCGTTGATCGAGTGCGGCCAGCACTGGGAGGCCTCGTCGGTCGAGGTTGCGATGGACACGACGCTGCGCTTCCTACGCGTGACCGGCGCAGTGGAAGCATCGTGGATCGACGCGCAGTTGCGGCTTCCCTTGCCTGCGGCGCAGCATGTCATCCGCGTCACGCAGGCCGTGGTCGCGAAGTCGATGGACTTCCGCTTCGCTTCGCCGTGGCGCGGCCTGGAGATCGTTCCCGAGCGCGGCACACCGATTGCGCTGGATGGAAAAACCGTCTGGCGCACGCCGTACGACGATTGCGTACTGGTGATGCCATCGCTCCGCCACCTCAGGCCCGGGAATACAATGGTTCGTCTGGGCAGGTATGAATGAATTGCGCGCCTGGGCAGCACTGCTGGTCGCGGTCATCGCGGCGCCTGCGTTCGCGCAGGTCTACCGTTGGGTCGACGCCAAAGGCACCGTTCACTACACCAACGTCGCGCCGCCCGAAGGAGTGAAGGCAAGGGTGGTCGAGATCGACGCTCAGCCGGGCGCAGCGTCGCAGGACTCCCGGGATTGCTACACGATCCGCTGTCAGGGCGAGCGGTTGGAGGAGCGACTCGCGCGGCGCGAAGCGCTCGAGGCTCGCCAGGCGGCTGAACGTGCTGCCGCCACGCCGCCGCCGCCGAAGGGTCTGGATTTCCGCAAGTACGTCAGTCTGCAGCGCGGAATGGGCGAAGCGGAAATGCTCGGCGTCACGGGGCCGGCGGACATGGTCGTCGACCAGGGCATCGCGATAGCGGCGCCGTCGACCGTGCCAGTCGATCGCCACACGCTTGCGCCTGCGCGGGCCGGCCTGCGGATGAAAAACTACGTCTGGCTGCCGACTCCCGCCGATCCCTTCACGACTACCGTGACCGTCGTCGGCGGACGTATCTCGGAAATCGAGCGCGAGCGCAAGTTCTGACCTGGGGTCAGAGTAAAGACGTCATAGTTGAAATTGGGGTCAGAGTGACGTCGCGCGCGCCGTTCCAATTCGACGCCTGCAATCGACGTTACTCTGACCCTGAATTAGCTGGGCAACGTTACTCTGACCCCAGGTTTTGCTGCTATTTCCGGAGCTTGCCCCAGAGTTCGTCGAGGCGGGCGTAACGACCGCAACCGGTGACGTAGAACTTGTAGCGCACCGGGTTTTTCATGTGGTAGCCCTGGTGGTAGTCCTCGGCCGGCCAGAATTCGCCGGCGGCGACGATCGGCGTCTGCAGCGGCTTGCTGAACGTCTTCAGCTTCTCGTATTTCGCCTTCGAAGCCTCCGCGAGGCGCTTCTGCTCGGCGTCGTAGACGAAGATCCCCGGACGGTACTGGCTGCCGTGGTCGCAGAACTGGCGATCGGTCACCGTGGGATCGTGGTTTATCCAGAAGGTGTCGAGCAGTTGCTCGTAGCTCACCTTCTTCGGATCGAAGGTCACCTGCACGGCTTCGGTGTGCCCGGTACGGCCGGCCGACACCTCCTCGTAGCTCGGGTTCTTCTTCTGCCCGCCGATATAGCCCGACACCGTCGAAACCACGCCGGCGACCTTGTCGAAGGCTTCTTCCACGCACCAGAAGCAGCCCCCGGCGAAGGTGGCCTTGGCGAGAGTCTGCTGAGCGAGCGCGGGCGCGCCAAAGGCGAACGCGACGAGCAATAACGCGATTCTAGTTGCCATGTTCGAGCTCCTTGAGAACGCTGTCCACAATGGATTGGTCGCGCAGGCATAACCGGAGCTTACTGAGGGGCGCCGTGCGCGCAGCCGCTACGTAGGCCCGAGCGCAAACCGGTGCCGGTACCGCGAAAATGCCGCTCGATACCGCGGGGAACGATACCGACTCCCAACCGCGATCGCGCGCCAGATCGAAGGCCGCTACGAGCGCCCGCCGCAGCGTGGCTTCCTCGTCTCCCTCGCCATGGCGAGGACCGACGGCGTGAATCACGCCCTTGAACGGCAGCCGGCCCGCGGTCGTGACGACTGCCGCGCCCGCAGGCAGCATGCCGCGCTCGCGCACGATGCGTTCGGATTCCTGCTGCAGGCCGGGGCCGGCCGCGCGCGCGATCGCGCCCGCGACTCCGCCGCCGTGCGCGAGCCAGCCGTTGGCGGCGTTTACGATTGCATCCACCGGTTCGGTCAGCAGGTCGCCCCTGACCACGCTGAACGAACGGCCCGGGGCGAATTCGCGCGAAGCGAGAACCGTCGCGCTCACTCCACCTTGGCTTTGGTGCGCAGTTCCTGGACCAGCTGCTCGATCTTGATTTGTGCCAGGCGCTGCTGGATGCGCTGCTTGACGTCGGCAAGCGGCGGGATCTTCACCGGCCGCACGTCGTCGAGCTGGATGATGTGATAGCCGAAGCGCGTGCGAACCGGAGATTCGGTCACCTTGCCCTTCTCGAGTTTCACCATGGCGTCGGAAAAGGTCTTGTCGAACACGCCGGGGATGTTCCAGTCGAGGTCGCCGCCCTTGTCCTTGGTCGAATCGAGCGAGTGCTTCTGCGCCAGGTCCTCGAACCGGCCGCCCTTCTTGATGTCGCCGATGACCTTTTTCGCCTCGTCCTCGGTCTGCACCAGGATGTGGCGCGCCTTGTACTCGGTGGTTCCGGTCTGCTGCTTCGCGGTATCGTACTCTTTCTGGATGTCGGCGTCGGTGATCGGGTGCTTGGCGATATGGTCGTTGAGAAAGTTGTTGACGATGATTTCCTGGCGCCCGAGATCGATCTGCGTCTGAATGTCCGGGCGCTTCGGAATTCCGGCGCGCGTCGCCTCCTGCATGATGATCTCGTTGTTGATCAGGACTTCGCGGATCTGGGCGCGCATGGTTTCCGAATCCGGCGCCCCGCGCGCCATCTGCTGGCGCGCGACGAAGTCGGCACGCTGGCGCGGAATCGCGACCCCGTTCACCGTGGCGACCGGCCCTTCCTTGGGCGCCGCAGCGGCAGGCTTGGCGGGCTCCCTGGCCGGGGGTTTTGCGGCCTGTGCCAGCGCGAGCGCGGGCAAGGCGAGAATCGCCGCGAGCGCGACGGACGCAATTCGTTGGTTCATCACGTGCCTTTCCTTGAAATGACAAGCGCAATTATGCGCCAGGTTCGCCCGGCGCCCGGGAAGTGATGGCAAGCGCGTGAATCGGGTTGTCCATGAGATCGCCGATGGCGTCGTAGATCATGCGGTGGCGCGCGAGCGTCGCCTTGCCCGTGAAATCGGACGAGACGATGAGCAATTGCCAGTGCGTGTTGCCGCCGGGACGCGCGCCGGCGTGACCCGCGTGGCGCGCGCTTTCGTCGGTGAGTTCGAGCCGGACCGGGCGCAACGCGCCGAGCCGGCGGCGGATTTCGTCGGCGACGATCACCGCTTGGGCTCGCTGTCGATGTGGCGCGCGAGGAACATCGCCTGGGCGAGCACGAACAGCAGCATCAGGCCAATTCCGCCGAAGAGTTTGAAGTCGACCCACTGCTCGGTGGTGAAGTTGTACGCAACGATCAGGTTGAGCACGCCCATGCCGCCGAAAAACAGCACCCAGCTCCAGTTGAGCCGCGACCAGACTGCGTCCGGCAGTTGCACTTCGCGGCCCATCATCGCGCGCACCAGGTTTCGCCGGAACAGCAGCGCCGATCCGGCGAGCACCGCGCTGAAAATCCAGTACAGCACCGTGGGCTTCCACTTGATGAAGGTTTCGTCGCGCAGCATCAGAGTCGCCCCCCCGAAGACCACGATGATCCCGAGGCCCGCCCAGAGCATGGGCTCGACGCGCCGGCCGCGCAGCTTGAGCCAGGCCACCTGCGCAAAGGTCGCCGCGATCGCGACTGCGGTGGCCGTGTAGATATCCGCCAGCTTGAACGCAGCGAAGAACAGGATCACGGGGAAAACGTCGAACAGAAACTTCATGGCGAGGGCGCGATTCTACCAGCGTGACGGGGCGCCTCCGGGGGCCCGACGGCGGCAGACGCGCCGCACGCCCGGGAGTATCATCGCTCGGGAGGAGGGGGTATGTCGCTGGTGAGGCTGGTCGAATATACCGAGGCGTCCGCCGCCGTTCGCGCGGTGTATGACGAAATCATGGCGGCGCGCGGCACCGACTGGGTGAACAATTTCTGGAAAGCGCTCGCCAACGATCCGACGCTGCTGCGAAGCGTCTGGGACAGCGTCAAGCAGGTGATGGCTCCCGGGGCACTCGATCCGCTCACCAAGGAGATGATCTACATCGCGGTCAGCGCGACGAACGGCTGCGAATATTGCAGCTACTCGCACACGGCATCGGCGCGCGCGAAGGGGATGAGCGACGAAATGCTGATGGAACTCATGGCGGTGGTCGGCCTGGCGAACCAGACCAACCGGCTCGCCAACGGCCTGCGCTTCCCCGTGGACGCGCGATTCAAGCCATGAGAGGGCTTCTTTGGGCGACCCTGTTCCCGGCGCTGGCGATTGCCGGCGGTTCGAATTACGGGGTGACGCCCGGCAGCCGCGACATCGCCGGCAAGATCACCGAGTGGAGCGTGCCGACGCCCAAGTTCGCGCGCGACCCGGCGCCCGGACCCGACGGCAACATCTACATCGCCGTGATGAACGGCAACCGCATCGCGCGCTTCGACACCAAGGCGAAGACGTTCAAGGAATGGGATCTGCCCGAGGGCGCGCGGCCGCACGGGCTGGTGGTGGCGCGCGACGGCAAGGTGTACTACACGGGCAACGGCAACGGCTCGATCGGGGAACTCGATCCGGCCACCGGAAAGGTCGTGAGCCATTTCACGCCTTCTCAAGGCGGCAATCCGCATACCGCGGTGCTCGATGGCGAGGGCAACGTCTGGTTCACGGGGCAGGGCGGCGGTTACCTGGGCAAGCTCGATCGCGCAAGCGGCAAGGTGACCGAAATCCCGATGCCCGGCGGCCCGTATGGCCTGTCGATCGACCTGACGGGCCGCATCTGGGTGTGCCGAATGGGCGCGAACGCGCTCGGCATCTACGATCCGAAGACCGGCAGGACCGACGAATTGCGCACCGGGCCCGGTTCGCGGCCGCGTCGCATCGCGACGGCGCCGGACGGCCAGTTGTGGGTCACCTACTATGGCAACGGCAAGCTCGCCAAGGTCGATCCCGCTGCGATGAAGGTGGTGAAGGAGTACGCGATGCCGGCCGGCGAGCGCGCCGGCCCCTATGCGGTGGCGGTCGATGGTGCCGGACGGGTGTGGGCGAACGAAATCGACACCGATACCGTCGCCCTGTTCGATCCGCGGACCGAGCGCTTCCGCGTGTTCGCGCTGCCCTCGAAGGGCGTCGGAATCCGCAAGGCGATCGTCGATGCCGACGGGCGCTTCTGGTACATGGGCAGTCACAACGGTAAGCTGGGAGTGATCGAGTAGAAAACCATGCGACCCAAATACACGAGTGCTTTGCTGTTCGCCGCGCTGATGCTCGCCGCGACGCCGGTCTTGCCGCAGCCGAAGGAGGAACCGACGCTTCCCGAGCAGATCATCGAGGGCGTGCGAGGCTTTTTCCGGCAACTGTTCGGCGGGGATTCCGAGAAATCGCCGCCGACGCTTGGCGGAGAGGACCGGGCGCCGCAAAAAAGCGAGCCGCCCCCGGCGGCCAAGGGCGAGGCGGCGCCTAAACCGAAAGCCAGGGCGGAAGTGGTGAAACCGACGCCGATGGCCCAGGCGGCGCCCGCAAGCCTGCACGCGATCGTCGCGAAGGGCGACGTCGAGAATTCCACGAAGCTCATCAAAGAGGGTGCTGACATCGAGGCCAAGGATCCGAACACCGGCGCCTCGGTGCTTCATTACGCCGTGATGCGCGGCAATCCGGAAATCCTGGATCTGCTGCTTGCCCGCGGCGCGGACGTCAACAGCCGCACGAAGAATGGCACCACGCCGCTGCACACCGCGGTGCTCTACAACCGCTACGAAATCGCGGAAAAGTTGATCGCCAAGGGTTCCGACGTGAATGCGCAGAGCGCAAGCGGCGCGACGCCGCTCGCGCTGGCGAGCGCGGCGAAGAACCGCACGATCGCCGAGTTGCTGAGGGAGAAGGGCGCGAAATAGGGGCGCGTGAACGCGCGCGGTCAGTGCACCAGTCTTCGCGCTTGCGCATCCGGGACCGAGAGGCCCGCAGCACGGATCTGCGCGTCGAGGTCGGCCTTCCACATCTGCCGCAGTTCCTCGTTGCCCCAGCGCCGGATGCCGTAGGCGACCGCAAGTTCGCTGAACTTCGAGTTCGCCGCGCCGAAGGTGTCGAGCGAGTGCGGGTACCACTTGTCGACAGCCTTCTGCGCCTCGGCCGGGCCCGCCTTGGCAAGATCCTGGTAACGCCGGTTCTGCGCGAGATCGCGGATGCGCCGCGCGCCGAAGGAGGCGTGAAACCGCTCTTCGTGAACCATCGTCGTCATCTCGCGGGCGAACGGCGCAAAGCTCGAGTCCTCGAATGCGCGCAGGTGATACCAGGCGACGTGGTCCATGAGAAAGCAGAAGCCGCAGACATCGGGCCAGCTCTCGAAGGGCACGTTGAAGGCGTGCAGCGGATGCTCCCCCATGCGCAGCACGAGCAACCGGTCGGCGAGTTCCTCGCCCTCGGCGCCGAATCCGCGCAGCAGGCGGCTGTCGATGAAGCCCTGGTGCGCCTCGTCGGCGCAGATCTGCGCCTGAACGTAGCGGTCCTCGGCCGTCGGGCCCTGGTTGATCCAGGGCTGGTGCTGCTCGACGGACGCGAACTCGGTCGAGGCGAGCGCGTAGACGATCTTGAGCAGGGTCTGGCGGTACTCCGCCGGCATCTGCTCTGCCGTCTCGACCTTGCGCATGCCCTTCATCTCGCCCCACATCACGTTGCGCGAAATGCTCATCGTGGCCCCTGCTCCGGAATGGATGAATGGCCGGAAATCTAGCAGAATCCGCGATCGCGCGGTTTTCCGCACGCGGCATCTGCCAAGGAAATGACCAAGTCCCTGTCGCCACGCGCCGGCGTGCTGGCGCTGCTCGCCATCGCCGTGGTCTTCGGTTCGAACCACGTCGCGGCGCGCATCGCGTTCGACGACGGCACGAGCGTGGCGACGGCGGTGGCGGTGCGCTCGAGCGTCACGGCGCTCACGCTGTTCGCTTGGCTACGCGTGCTCGGCATCTCGCTGGCGCTGCCGCGCCCGACGCTGTTGCGCGCAGTCGCGATCGGAACCTTGGTCGCGCTGCAGAGTTACTGCCTGTACTCAGCCGTCGCGCGCATCCCTGTGGCGCTCGCGCTGATCGCGTTCAACACTTTCCCCATGCTGCTTGCGCTCCTGAGCTGGATTTTCGCAGGCGAGCGGCCGGCGCGACGCGCGCTCGTGGCGATGCCGGTGGCGCTCGTCGGCCTCGCGCTGGCGCTCGACGTCACCGGCAGGGCGGGCGATGTGGCGGGGCGCTGGAGCGAAATCGGCGCCGGCGTCGGTTTCGCGCTCGGCGCGGCGCTCTCGTTTGCGCTGGTGCTGCTCCTCACGGCGCGCTGGCTGAAGGACATGGACGGGCGCCTGAGATCCTTCCTGACGATGGCCGTGACCGCCGTCGTGGTTCTGGCCGGCGCGGCCGTGGCAGACGCCTTTTCGGTGCCACGGAGCGCGCAGGGCTGGCTCGGACTCGCGCTGCTGACCGCGTTCTACGGCTCTGCGATCACCGCGCTCTTCGTGGTGTTGCCGCGCCTGAGTGCGGCGGGCGACGCAGTGGCGCTCAATTTCGAGCCGATCGCCCTGCTGTTCCTCGCCTGGGCCATCCTCGGCCAGGCCGTGACGCCGCTGCAGATGTTCGGCGCGCTGATCGTGATCGGCGCGATCACGGTGCCGGCGCTGAGGCGGTGAACATCAGACCGGCTCCATGGACTCCGGATCATCGGCGAACGTGGTCGACGGGCGCGGCGTCCGGGCGAGCCACTCGTCGAGCGCGAGGACGTGTTCGCGTTCCTCCGCCGCGAATTCGCTCGCCAGGCGCTTCACCTCGGAATCCTGCGACTCGCCGGCGACCGAGCGATAGTACTTCAGGCTCCGCATCTCGTTGCCGCGCGCATACTTGAGCGCGTTGAACGCCTCGAGCAGGTAATCGAAAGCCTCTTCGCCCCCGACTTCCGGCGGCGTGCGCCATCGGTATTGCCAGGATTTCAGCTTCGGCAGTTCGGTCGCGCCGACGCGTTCGCGAATCGAGTCGCGGTGCAGTTCCGAGAAATGCGACATGTCCCGGAAGACCTTCGACACCGCGTCGTTGCGGTGCGCCTCCATCATGTCGGCGAGTTCGAGATAGCGGTCGACCGCCTCCTGCTCCATGGCGATGGCGTGGGCGAGAAACTCGGGAAGCGTGTAGCTCATGAGCGGTCCCTGATCAGTTGAGATGGACGTATTCGTAGTCGACCGGCAGGTTGTTGATGCCGCGGTCCGGGGGCGCAATCCAGGCCGCCATCTTGCCCGGCTCGGCGACTCGCTGCATGAGCGAGCGCACGAACGCAAGGTCCGATTCGGTCGGGATCCATTCGCCGATGCGTTTCGCCCACTCTTCCGCGGACAGCCACGAGCCGTCGGGCGCGACCGGCTGATCGACCCAGGCGCCGATCGAGCGCCGAAAGCGCGGCGAGGGCAGCGTCAGCCGATGATCGGATCCCGCGCGCTCGATCGCGCGGTTCCAGCGCTTCAGGCCCATCTCGCAGTCTTTGAGGTAGGACTCGCGCATCACTTCGTTGAGCGCGTTCCGCATCGGGACGCGCTCGACGCCCTGGGGCGTCTGCATCGCGAACGTAGCGTCGCGAAGGACGTGATCGTCGTAAGTCGTCTCGTCAGGGCGGCCCTTGAGGCCGGAGGCGAAATTGGCCGCCGCATTGGAGGAGACCTCCGAGCCGAACAGGTCGAGCGACGACGAACACCAGTAGTTGAGGTACTTCTGCAGCAGCGGCAGGTCCACCGCGCCGTGCGCGCGGATCCGCGCCGAATCATCGGTACCCAGTTCCTTCATCACTTCCAGCGTTCGCCGGACCACACGGCCGATGCCGGTCTCTCCGACGAACATGTGGTGTGCTTCCTCGGTCAGCATGAAGCGGCAGGTTCGCGACAGCGGATCGAAGGCGCTCTCGGCAAAGCTCTTCAGCTGGTATTTGCCGTCGCGGTCTGTGAAGTAGGTGAAGCAGTACAGCGACAGCCAGTCGCTGATCGGCTCGTTGAAAGTCGTCAGGATGCGCGGTTTGTCGGCGTCGCCCGAGTGGCGCGCGAGCAGTTCCTCGGCTTCCTCGCGCCCGTCGCGGCCGAAATAGGCGTGCAGCAGGTAGACCATCGCCCAGAGGTGCCGCCCTTCCTCGACGTTGATCTGGAAGAGGTTGCGCAGATCGTAGAGCGACGGGCAGCTGTGTCCGAGCAGGCGCTGCTGCTCGACCGAGGCGGGCTCGGTGTCGCCCTGCGTCACGATCAGGCGGCGCAGCGTCGAGCGATGCTCGCCCGGCACCTGCTGCCACACCGGCTGCCCGATGTCGTCGCCGAAGTGGATGCGGCGGTCGGAGACGGCGTCGGCGAGGAAAATGCCCCAGCGGTACTCGGGCATCTTCACGGCGCCGTACTGCGCCCATCCTTTCGCGTCCACCGAGGTCGCGGTGCGCAGGTAGACGTCGGCCTTCTCGAAATCGCTCGGGCCCATCTCGTGCCACCACTGCAGGAAGTGCGGCTGCCAATGCTCGAGCGCGCGCTGCAGCGTTCGGTCGTTGGCGAGGTCGACGTTGTTGGGGATCTTTTCGCTGTAGTTGATCGTCATCTGGTCTCGTTTCAATTCAAAACGGGGTCAGGTCTCGGACCTGACCCCGTCAATCATGGTCTGTCCCCTAATAGGTTTCGACATGGTAGCGGCCCGCGGACCGTAGTCGTCCCTTGAGGGTATTCCAGTCGGCGCCGCAGATCGCGCCGAAGGCGTCTTCGACGCCCTGTTCCATCTGCTTGTGCCCGCAGAGGTAAACGTAGGTGTTGGGGTCGGCCAGCAGTCGCGCCACCTTCTCGCCGCAGGTGCGCATGCGGTCCTGGACGTATTCCCTGGGCCGGCCGGTCACGCGCGAGAAGGCAAGCTGCACGTCGATCAGCTCCTTCGGCAGTTTCATCAGAGGACCGAAGTAGGGCAGTTCTTCCGGGCGGCGCGAGCCGAAGAAGAGCAGCAGTTCGCCGCCTTCCTTCAACGCCATGCGCCGCCGCCGGCGTTCGGTCATGGCGCGCATCGGCGCCGACCCGGTACCGGTGCAGATCATGATCAGGCTCGAGCCCGGATGGTTCGGCATCAGGAAGCTCGCGCCGAACGGACCGGCGACGCTCAGCTTGTCGCCTTTCTTCAGGTCGCAGAGAAAGTTGGACGCCACGCCGCGCACGGGGTTCCCCTCGCGGTCCACGGTGACGCGCTTCACGGTGAGCGAGACGTTGTTGTAGCCGGGACGCTCGCCGTTTCTCGGGCTCGCGATCGAGTACATGCGAACGTGACTGCCGCCGTCGGGTTTCGTCACGATGACGGCGAGCGACTGGCCTTCGAGCACGGGAAACGCGGTGTTGGCGAAATCCAGAACGATGTGCCGGATGTCGCTTTCGGCATCGGGCGCGGTGAGCCGGTAGTTGCCGGCGCAGGTCGCGCTCGCGGGCCGCGTCAGGCTGTATAGACCCACGTAGGGATGTGCCGCCGACCACGGCGGCGGCGCGACGCCGCCCTGCGCCTGGGTCGCGGCGGCAGTGAAGCGCGCCACTTCTTCGGGAATGTCGGCGCTCGCCGCGTCGCCGTCGCCCGCCTCGGTATCCGGCGGCAGCGAGTCCCACTTCAGCTGTTCTTCGATCGAAAACGGCGTCGCGACGCGGCGCCAGGAGTCGATTGCGCCCGTAGGGCAGGGCGCGATGCAGTCGTTGCAGCCGTCGCAGACATCCGCCTTGACCACGTAGTTCTGGCGGTCATGCGTGATCGCATCGATCGGGCAGGTTTCCTCGCAGGTATTGCACCGGATGCAGATTTCCGGATCGATCAGGTGCTGGCGGGTGAGTTCTGCGATCGTCATGGAAGAGAGGGTGCTGACTCCCTTTCAGCCGAAACGGACGTATTCGAAGTCGACCGGCTGCTTGTTGATCCCGATGCGCGGCGCCGCGATCCAATGGGCGTACTGGCCGGGCTCGGTGACGCGTCCCATGAGCGATTGCACGAAGGCTCGGTCCTCCGCGGTCGGCAGCCACTGCGCTTCCTGGTGCTTCCAGCCGGTTTCCGAAAGCACCTTGCCTTCGGGGCTTACGTGGTGCCCCGCAAACGCGCCGATGCGGCGATGGAATCCCTTGTGCGGCAGCTTGAATCGAAATGCGATGCCGGTTTTCTCCGGGATCCGGTTCCAGCGACCGATCGCGTTTTCGAGGTCGTGGATCCAGTCGTCGCGCAGCCGCTCGTTGAGCGCGGTGAGCGCGTTCACCTGGCGGGTGAGGATGCGATCGCCCGTCACCTCCATGACCGGATACTCGGCGCTCTCCAGGCGGTGATCGTCCTGCAGCGTCGTTTCCTGGAAGCGGCCCTTCAGGCCGTTGGTGTAGAACGAGGCCGCGTTGGACGACACCTCGGAGCCGTACAGGTCGCTCGTCACGGAGAAGTGGAAATTCAGGTAGCGCTGCAGCGTCGGCAGGTCGATCACGCCGAGGTTGCGCAGCCTCGCCGGGTCGCCGGTCTTGTGCTGCGCCATCAGCTCGCAGGTGCGCTCGATGATGCGCGCGACGCCCGATTCGCCGACGAACAGGTGGTGCGCTTCCTCCGTCAGCATGAAGCGGCAGGTGCGCGACAGCGGATCGAACGCGCTCTCGGCGAGCGCAGCGAGCTGGTACTTGCCGTCGCGGTCGGTGATGAACGTGAACATGAAGAACGAGAGCCAGTCCGGCGTCTTCTCGTTGAACGCGGTGAGGATGCGCGGATTGTCGGCGTCGCCCGAGCGACGCTCGAGCAGCGCCTCGCCTTCCTCGCGACCGTCCTTGCCGAAATGCGCGTGCAGCAGGTAGACCATGGCCCAGAGATGGCGTCCCTCCTCGACGTTCACCTGGAAGATGTTTCTCAGGTCGTAGAGCGACGGGCAGGTAAGCCCGAGGTGACGCTGTTGCTCGACCGAGGCGGGCTCGGTGTCGCCCTGCGTGACGATGATCCGGCGCAGCGTCGAGCGGTACTCGCCGGGCACGTCCTGCCACGCGGCCTCGCCCCTGTGGGCGCCGAAATTCACCTGCCGGCCGGCTTCGGCCGGTGCGAGAAAGATGCCCCAGCGGTAGTCCGGCATGCGCACGTAGTCGTAGTGCGCCCAGCCCTTCGGGTCGACGCTTACTGCGGTGCGCAGGTACACGTCGTAGCTTTTCGAATCGTCCGGGCCCATGTCGGCCCACCACTTGAGGTAATTCGGCTGCCAGTGCTCGAGCGCGCGTTGCAGCGTGCGGTTGGACGTCAGTTCGACGTTGTTGGGAATCTTCTCAGCGTAGTCGATACCAGTCATAGTCAGCATTACTCCCAGTCGAAAATCAAAAATCGGGGACAGATGCGGTCCCAGTTGAACTTGGCTTTCGCGCCCGAGCCGTACACCTTGAGCGCGCCCTGGTCGCCGACCGCGTTCGGCCGGTTGAAGATCCAGTTCTGCCAGGCCGTCAGCCGGCCGAAGATCCGCGTCGCCATGGTTTCGCGGCCGGTGAAACGCAGGCTCGCTTCCATGCCGGTGAGCGCGTCGGGCGACAGGCTCGCGCGCTCCTCGATCGCAAGCCGGATCTCGTCTTCCCAGTCCAGGTCGTCCGGCGCTGCCGTGACCAGTCCGAGGGCGCTTGCGTCATGCGCATCGAGCCGTTCTCCGATCGCCTGCCTCGCGGCTTCGACGGGTTCGTCGGCCTCGCAGAAGCGCGCCGCGATGCGGCTCACGCCGCTCACCGCGGGATAGGTGCCGAAATTGAGTTCCGAGAGCGCGATGTGCGGCGCGTCCTTGTCTTCCTCCGGCAGGCGGAGCATGAAGGAGCGGTCCGCGGCCAGCAGCAGTTCGGCGAGCGTGCCGGCGAAGCAGGAACCCTGATCGACGATCGCGAACAAGGAACGCGACGAGACGTCGAGCCGGGCGAGGGTGCGTCGCAGGTACCCGATCGTCTCGCGCACGAACCAGTGCTTCGCGTGCTGCGCGAGGAACGCGTCCACGGCAAGCACGGCATCCCTCTCGCCTCGGGTCTTCAGCAACCACAGCCCGATGTCGAGATGGTTGTGGCGGAGCATCAGGATCGCGTCGTCCAACTCACGCGCGAGCTTGAGCGGCCACCACTCGGCGCCGAGCGCGAGTGCGGCATCGGGGTTCGCGGGCTGCGCGCCTATTGGCGCGCTCACCGTGATCTGGGCGGTGCGCGCGGCCGGATTCAGGTGCACTTCCACCGTGCCGTAGTGATAACCGCCTTCGACGGCGCGCCGCGCGAGCGGCTTCAATTCGACGCCCTTGCCTCCCGGGCGGTCCGACAGCGCGGCGAGTTCGGCGGCGCGCGCCGTGATGGCTTCGCTGAACTGCTGCGGCTTCGCGACGTGATCGACGAGCTTCCATTCCCGCGCCCGGTCGGCGCGCACCCCCTCGGCCGTGGTGCAGAAGACGTCGGCGAGGTCGCGGCGCACCTTGCGCTTGTCCACGAGGCGCGTAAGGCCGCCCGTGCCCGGCAGCACCCCGAGCAGCGGTACTTCCGGCAGACTCACTGCGCTCGAGCGGTCGTCGATCATCGCGATCTCGTCACAGGCAAGCGCAAGTTCGTAGCCGCCCCCGGCAGTGGCGCCGTTCAGCGCCGCGAGGAATTTCAGTCCAGAATGGCGCGAGGAGTCCTCGATGCCGTTGCGCGTCTCGTTGGTGAACTTGCAGAAGTTCACCTTCCAGGCGTGGGTCGAAAGTCCCAGCATGTAGATGTTGGCGCCGGAGCAGAACATGCGGCTCTTGCCGCTCGTCACGACGACCGCCTTCACTTCCGGATGCTCGAAGCGGATCCGGTTGAGCGCGTCGTGCAGTTCGATGTCGACGCCGAGATCGTAGGAATTCAGCTTCAGCTTGTAGCCCGGCTGGATGCCCTTGTCCTCGGCGACGTCGAGCGTGAGCGTCGCGATGGCGCCGTCGAAGGCGAGTTTCCAGTGGTCGTATCGCTCGGGTCGGGTGTCGAAGGTGATCATGCTTTCTCCAGTGCTCGCCGCAGCTCGGCGAGCGATTGCCTGATGGAACGGTTGGACGTATCGATCACTGCGTCGGCGCGCGAGTACAGGTCCTCGCGCTCCTCGAGAAGCTGGCGGATTTCGTCGAGTGCTGCAGCGCGGCCGTGGAATGGCCGCAGGTCGCCCTGTGCCACGACGCGCTGCATGTGCTCGGTGGGGGAAGCCCTCAGCCAGACGCAGTAACAGTGCTCGAGCAGCAGCCGGTAGGTTCCGGAATCGGTGACCAGACTGCCGCCGGCGGCGATCACGGCGCGGGGGTGGCTCTTCAGCACGCGCTCGAGCGCGCGGCGCTCGAAGCGGCGGAAGGCGTCCTGGCCGTACATCGAAAACACTTCGCCGAGCGCAGCGCCCGCTTCGCGCTCGACTTCGCGATCCAGTTCCACGAACGGCGCGTCGAGGCTCGCGGCGAGTTTTTCTCCGAGGGTCGATTTGCCGGCGCCACGCAGACCGACCAGCGCCACGCGCGCGCTGCGTGGTGCAGGCTCGTGTTCGCGAACCAGGTTCTCGACGGGCAAGTGCATCGCGTGCGCGAGCCGGCGCAATAGCAGCACCGAGATGTTGCCTTCGCCGCTCTCGAGTTGAGCGAGGTAGCGCTCGGAGACGCCCGCGGCGAGCGCCAGCGTCTTGCGCGTCTTGCCCTGTTCGGCACGCCAGCCGCGCACGCGCTCGCCGAGCCGCGAGAGGTACGCGGCCTCGCCGTTCTGGATGCGCTGGCGTTGGGCGACTGCGGCGGTCATGGCGAAACGTTGATCTCCGTTAATGCGATATAGTGCTTGCAGCGCATTGTAGGATGCAATATAGTTGATGTCAATCAAGGAAGCCGGATGGCCCTGAAAATCACGATTCTGGTCGGAACGATGACCGGCACCGCCCAGCTTGTGGCGCAGGAACTGGAACTCGCCTGGGGCGACGACGACACGCAGGTCGAGACGCTGCTGATGGAGAACGCCGATCCCTCGGTGTTCCAGCGCGACGGCGTGACGCTCATCTGCACCTCGACCTACGGGCAGGGCGACGTACCCGACAACGCCAAGGCGCTGTACGAGGAACTGCGCACGAAGCGCCCGGACCTGTCGCAGGTGCGATACGGCGTCTTCGGGCTGGGCGATCGCACTTACGCCGAGACCTTCAATTTCGGCGGCAAGCGGTTCGACGAGCTGCTGGCCGGACTGGGCGCGCGACGCATCGGCGAGCGCGTGCAGCACGACGCCTCGTCAGGCGTGCTCGCCGAGGAAACGGCGGAAGAGTGGGGCGCGGAGTGGCTTACACTGGCGCGTGAGGCCGCGGGGCACGCGGCGTAGGAGGACACAGACGATGGGCGTTTCGAAAGCGGATCATTCTGTTTCCCCACCCCGGGTGGAAATCGAGCGCCGGTACAACGCGGCCGAGGACCTGATCGAGCGCAACCTCGGCGCCGGGCGCGGCGGCAAGGCGGCCTACATCGACGACGCGGGTACCTGCACCTACGCAGAATTCGGCGAGCGCGCGAACCGTTTCGGCAGCGGTCTGCAGGCGCTCGGCCTTCGCATGGAGGACCGCGTCGCGATCGCGATGCTCGACACGATCGACTGGCCGACCGCGTTCCTCGGCGCGATCAAGGCGGGGATCATTCCGATCGCGCTCAACACGCTGCTCACGACGAAGGATTACGAATTCATGCTCTCGGACAGCCGCGCACAGGCGCTGCTCGTTTCCGAGGCGCTGCTTCCGGCGTTCGCGCCGCTCATCGGGAGGATGCCCTTCCTGCGCCACGTCATCGTCTCGGGCAGCGATGCCAAGGGGCACCTCGCCTTCCGAGATGTCCTTGCGAAAGGCAGCCCGCAACTCGCGACAGCCCCGACCACGCGCGACGACGCCTGCTTCTGGCTGTATTCGTCAGGATCGACCGGAACGCCCAAGGGCACGGTGCACGTGCACAGCACGCTCGTGCTTACCGCGGAGTTGTACGCGCGTCCGATCCTCGGCATCGGCGAGAAGGACATCGTGTTTTCGGCGGCGAAGCTGTTTTTCGCCTACGGCCTGGGGAACGCGCTCGCGTTTCCGATGACGGTCGGCGCGACGACGGTGCTGATGGCCGAGCGCCCGACGCCGGCGGCGGTATTCAAGCGCCTGACGGAAAGAGCGCCGAGCATCTTCTACGGCGTGCCGACGCTGTATGCAGCGTTGCTGGCGGATGCAAATTTTCCGAAGAAGGAGCAGCTTCGACTTCGCATGTGCACTTCCGCGGGCGAGGCCCTGCCCGCCGATCTCGGCAAGCGCTGGCGCGAGCGCACGGGCGTCGACATCCTCGACGGCATCGGTTCCACGGAAATGGGCCACATTTTCATCTCCAACCGGCCGGGCGACGTGCGCTACGGCACGACCGGCCGGATCGTTCCGGGATACGACATCCGCGTCGTTGACGAATCGGGCAGCCCGGTGAAGCCGGGGGAGGTCGGAGACCTGTACATCGCAGGGCCCACGAGCGCCGCGTATTACTGGAACCAGCGAGAAAAGAGCCGCACGACCTTCCAGGGCGAGTGGACGAAAAGCGGCGACAAGTATTCGTTCGACGAGGCGGGCTACTACACCTATGCGGGGCGGTCGGACGACATGCTGAAGGTTTCGGGCATCTACGTATCGCCGATAGAGGTCGAGGCGGCGCTGATTTCGCACGACGCGGTGCTCGAAGCCGCCGTCGTGGGACGCGAGGACGAAAACCGCCTCGTCAAGCCCAAGGCCTACGTGGTGCTGAAACCGGGCCAATCGGGGAGCGACGCGCTCATGAGCGCGCTGCAGCAGCACGTCAAGGACAAGCTCGCGCCCTACAAGTATCCGCGGTGGATCGAATTCATCGGCGAACTGCCGAAGACCGCGACCGGAAAGATCCAGCGCTTCAAGCTTCGGAGCTAGCCGCATCGTTCGTCGGCTGGCGCGGCCTGCGCGAGTGTTCACTCCAGCGCGAATTCGAAGCGCTTCTCGAACAGATCCGCGTCGTCGAAGTGCCGGCGGCCGATGAATGCCGTCGCATGCCGGCCCCACTGCCGCATGGCACCCGGCGAGACGATTCCCATCGGCCAGAAAAAGAACCGTTCTGCGCGCTCGGTACCTGCGATCAACCCGTCGGGACCAAACGCGCTGCGGAATCCGCCCGCGGGAAGCGGCAGCGAACGCAATTCGTCGTAGGGGGCGAACCGGTAGCGCTCTGCGCCATCGACGGCGCGTGCGGCCGAGACGCGCTCGATGTAGTGAGTTCCACTCGCAAGTCGAATCTGGATCCGCTCCTGCGGCGCGAGCTTGGGCGCCGCCTGCGGGACGAACGCCCATTCCTGCAGATCGTCTGGCGCCGGCCGTGGGCGCGCACGCAGCGTCGGAAAGAACTCGTGGTAGCAGCCGCAAGGGTGAATCGAGTCGTAGATGAGAGGCGCGCCGTCCGGGGCGAGCGTCACGCGCCAGCTGAGCCCGTCGAGCCGTCCCGCGAGCAGATCGCCTGCGACCTGCGGAGGCCGCTCCGGAAACCACAGCGTATAGACGAGTTGCGTGAGTTCGCGTCCCCGGTAAAGGGTGTGCGTGATCAGCGTGTAAACCACCGGATCGGCGGCGTCCACGACCGGGAATTCCGAGCCTTCCGCCCAGCGCAGGCGACCGGCGCGGTCGTAGGCGCCGCGCGTTTCGACCTCGAAGATCGGCGCGTACTTCGCGAGCAGGCGCGTTGCGTCGGACTGCGCGGACGCACCGGCCCCTGCGTCGGGCGGTGCGTAGCGAACAAGCGGCGCTTCCGGCGTGCTCGACGGATCGCGCCCGAATGCTTCCAGCGTTTCCTGTTCCCAGCGGCGCACGCCCGCCGCGAAGGGAAGCCGCGTCAGCGCGTACAGTCCCGCCACCCGACGCGCGTCGCTGTAGTCGTCCGGCACCGTCGCGCGCTCGAGAAGCTCCTCGCGAACGACCTCGCGCGCGAAGTCCGCCCCGCGCAATCGCTGGCCGCAGGAACGTGCGCGCTCCACCGCTCCGTCTCGGTCCTGAACGCCGAGATTCGCCACTTCGTGACGGCGCGCGCCCAGATCGAGCGTCGCCAGTCGATCGACGAACTCGGAGAATGCCGCTGCCGATCCTGCGGCATTGCGGCGCAGCGCCGACGTCGCGCGATCGACGCGGAGGTAAGGAAAAGCGGCGATGCGCGTTTCCTGTGCGTCGCGCACGCCGGCGGCGTCGATCGCATCGTCGAGCGCCTGGTACCACCGCGCGCATTCGCGAACCTCAGGCGCGCTCGACTCGAGATTCGAGCGCATCGGCTCCAGCAGGACGGCGCAACCGCCCAGCGCGGCGAGCGCCAGAGAGGCGCCAATTTGCGCGAGGCGCGAGTGCATTGGCGAATTCTACGTCGCCGCCCGATGCAGATCGGGATTGCCTAACCTGCGGGCAGCAGGGCAAAATGAGCCTGGAGGCCACGGTGCGCGATCGATACGGCCGTGCGAACCGATAGCGCAATGCATACCACGAACGAGGAGGAGCGATGAAACTGTTGATCTCTACGGCCGCGATGCTCGCGGCACTCGCGGGCGCTGCCCAGGCCCAGACCGAAATCAAGTTCGGACACGTCGGCGAACCCGGCTCGCTGTTCGCCGCGTCGGCCGAGGAATTCGCGCGCCGCGCCAACGAGCGCCTGGCCGGAAAGGCGAAGGTGGTGGTGTTCGGCTCGAGCCAGCTCGGGGGCGACAAGGAGTTGCTGCAGAAACTCAAGCTCGGCACGGTCGACATCGCGCTCCCCTCTACGGTGATGTCATCCGAAGCGGACCTGTTCGGCGTCTTCGAGATGCCCTACTTGGTCAAGGACCGCGCGCACATGAAGCGCATCGAGAACGGCGTGTTCTGGAAGACGCTCGCACCGGCCGCCGAGGCCAAGGGCCTCAAGATCATCGCGGTCTGGGAGAACGGCTACCGGCACATCACCAACTCGAAGCGCGCGATCGACACGCCCGCCGACCTGCAGGGGATCAAGCTGCGCGTCCCCGAGGGCAAGTGGCGCGTCAAGATGTTCCAGGCCTATGGCGCGAACCCCAGCCCGATGAAATTCTCCGAGGTGTTCACGGCGCTGCAGACGGGCGTCATGGACGGGCAGGAAAACCCTTTCACGCAGATCTACAGCGCCAAATTCCAGGAAGTGCAGAAATATCTCTCGCTCACGGGCCACGTGTATACGCCGGCCTATGCCACGGTGGGCGCGAAGAAATGGGCCAGCCTGCCGGCCGAAGTGAGAAACACGCTCGAGACCGTCGCCAAGGAGACGCAGGCCTACGTGTACGAAACCGCCGCGAAGGCCGAGGACGATCTGCTCGGCAAGCTCAAGACTGCCGGCATGCAGGTGAACACGCCGAACAAGGACGCGTTCATCGCCGCCTCGAAGCCGGTCTATGAGGAGTACTCCAAGGAAGTGAAGGGCGCCAAGGAGGTCATCGACAGCGCCATCGCGCTCGGCAAGTAGCCCCCGCAACCCGGGCCGCCGACAGCGGCCCTTTTTTTGCGTCCAGCGGATATGGATATCACTCGTTACGCGCGGCTGCGCTCGGGCTTCGAACGCTTCCTCGAGGCGATCGTGTTCGTGCTCATGTTCGCGCTGGCAATCGTGGTCACGCTGGCGGTCGTCTATCGCAAGGTCGGCGCCTCGCTGGTCTGGTACGACGAGATCGCCTCGGTACTGCTCGCCTGGATCACATACTACGGCGCGGCGCTTGCCGCGCTCAGGGGAGCCCACATCGGGGTCTCGGTGCTGGTCGACGCAATGCCGCGGCCGCTGCGCGTGGCGGCGACGCTGTTCGCCGAACTGTGCGTGATCGGTTTCTTCGTGCTGCTCGCTTGGGTCGGCTACTCAATACTCGACGTCCTCGCCACCGACACGCTGGTCAGTCTGCCCGGGGTATCGGTGATTTACACCCAGTCGGTGATTCCGATCGGCGCGACGCTGTTCGTCATCGCCGAGTTGATGCGGCTGCCGGAGGCGCTGCGGCAGGCCGGTTCACGCTTCGGGGCGAATCCCTGACATGGCGATCCTGCTGCTGTTCGTGGGCGTGCTCGTACTGGTACTGCTGAACGTGCCGATCGCCGTGGCCCTTGGAATCGCGGCAGTGAGTGCGATGCTCGCCAGTCAGGGCACCGGCATTCTGCCCAATCTGGCGCTCGTGATGTACAACGGCGCGACGAACTTCCCGCTGATCGCGATCCCACTGTTCATCCTGGCCGGCGCGATCATGAACACCTCGGGGATTTCGCGCCGCCTGATCGCGTTCGCCTCGGCGATCCTCGGTTTCGTACGCGGCGGCCTTGCCATGGTGAACGTTGGCGCCTCGATGTTCTTCGCCGAAATCTCCGGATCGGCGGTGGCCGACGTCGCCGCGATCGGTTCGGTGCTGATGCCGGCGATGAAGAAGAAGGGCTACCCGGGACCTTTCACCGCCGCAGTGACTTCGTCTTCGGCATCGATCGCGATCATCATCCCGCCCTCGATCCCGATGATCCTGTACGCGGTGATGGCGGGCACCTCGGTGGTGCAGCTGTTCGTCGCCGGCATCGTGCCGGGGGTGATCGGCGGCCTGGCCATGATGGGGCTGTGCTACTGGTACGCAGTCCGCTTCAACTGGCCGGTCGAAGAGGTCTTCCAGCTGCGGCGCGTATGGGCGACCTTCAAGGATGCGGCGCTTGCGTTCTTGCTTCCGGTCATCATCCTGGGCGGCATCTTCGGCGGACTGGTCACGGCGACCGAGGGCGCGGGTCTGGCAGTGGTCGCGGCGATCGGCATCGCGTTCTGGTACCGCGAGATCAACTGGAAGATGCTCAGGACCGCCGTCGTCGACGGTGCGGTGCAGACTGCCGTGGTGATGCTGCTGGTGGCTTCGAGCGCGCTGCTCGGGGTTTACCTTACCGAGGCGCAGGTGCCGCAGCGGCTGGCCGAGGCGATTGCCGGCTTCACCACCAATCCCTGGGCGATCCTGGCTCTGATGAACGTGTTCTTCCTGCTGATCGGGCTGTTCCTGCACTCGGCAGCGGCAATCATCCTCGTGGTGCCGATCGTGATGCCGGTGGTAACGGCCGTAGGCATCGACCCGGTGCACTTCGGCCTGGTGGTGACGCTCAACCTGGCCATCGGTCAGCAGACGCCCCCGGTTGCGAGCGTACTGATGACCGCGTGCTCGATCGCCAAGGAAAACGTCTGGGACGTCACCCGCGCGAACCTTCCGTTCATCGGGGTGCTGCTGCTCGTGCTGCTGCTCGTCACCTACGTGCCGGCCGTGCCGCTCGCCCTGGTGAACCTGTTCTACCGCTAGGTTCAGACGCCCTGAGTTCGCGCGGCAGCGCAAGACGCGCGGTGATTTGCTCATCCGAAGAGCGTCGCGCTCTCGCGCATCCGGCTTCTGCGCCCTCTGAAACGGACACTCCACTGACCGGATCTGCGGGAAACGAACGGCTGCTTTCGGGTGGCGCGAAGGGCTGAAACCGACCCGAAGCGGACATTCAGACGTAGACTGAGGCCCGACTTGGATTGACTGGGCATTCCGCCTGATGGATGAGCGAAGGTACTTTGGCCTGGATGCCTTGCGCGGTGCGATGATGATGCTGGGCATCGTCCTGCATGCCGCCTGGCTTTATCTCTCTGCGCCGCCGCCGACGGTTCCACTGCCGACCGACCGGAACAATGCGGTTGTCTTCGATTTCATTTTCAGTTTCATCCACAGCTTTCGCATGCCGACGTTCTTCGTCCTGGCGGGGTTCTTCGCCGCGCTGCTGATCGAAAAGCGGGGCCTATGGGGCATGTACAAGGATCGCGCGCGCCGGGTTCTGGCGCCATTGGCCGTAGGCGTCGTGACGATCCTGCCGGTCACCGGACTGCTGATGCTGGATTTCATACTCAGCGTGCGATTTGACACGCACGACCTTATTCCGGACCGCGGGGCTTTGAACTCGCTCCGCGAGGAAATGGTCGCCAAGGGGTTTCCCGTCGGCCGGCCGATGCTCGGGCATTTATGGTTTCTCTATTACCTCTGCTTCTTCTATCTCCTGATTCCCCTATGCCGGTTCCTCGTCAGGCAAAGTTTGAAGTTCGAGGATCGGTTGAGGCGCTGGCTGGATTCACCGTTACTGCTGGTGGCGATTGCGTTGTACACGGCAGCGACCTTGTGGCCATTCCACGGTGGCCAAGTGCAGGAAGGATTCATCTATTTCAAGCCGCACCCGCCGTCCTTGGTCTATTACGGATCGTTTTTCGTGCTCGGTTACGTCGTCCATCACTACCGCGATATATTGCAGGCCCTGGCGCGCAGAGTCCTTTCCTGGGCGCTGCTCGCGCTCGTCCTATTTCCCATTGCGCTGTACGCGAGCCACCTCGACAACAGCGCTCGCGGCGCCAGCTTCGAGCTTCATCTTGGCGCAGTGCTTGCAAACGCGCTGTGCACATGGGCGCTGATCTGTCTCTTCCTGGGTGGCGCGCAGCGTTTTTTCGACCGCGAGTCGCCTTGGATCTTGTACGTATCCCAGTCGTCGTACTGGGTGTACCTGGTGCACCTGCCGCTCGTTTTCCTCGCCGGATGGTGGCTGCTGCAGTTCGACTTACCCGCCGTGCTCAAATTTCTGCTCGTTTGCGGCTTTACTGTGGTCGTCGCTTTCGTGACCTTTCACTACTGGGTGCAGAAGACCAGGGTGAGTGATTTTCTGCACGGGCGCCGCTTCAACCTGAATTGGCCTTGGCTGGAAACCGGTCTGGCGGGAAGCCGGGCGAAGCCGTAGGCGGCGAATGACCGCTTCTGGCCGCACTCAGCCGATTGAGCCATCTACAGGATTTTCCCGATAGCGGACGTTGACAGCGCCGTGTACTACCGCAGCGCGTCCGCCGCGCTGGGGTCTTCAAGACCGGCGGCAATGCGAAAGGCGGTGGTGACGCGCTGCCGATCTTCCGGTCGGCTGTAGGCCGACTCGCCACCTATTCGTCTCTGAACATACTCCGGCGCCAGCCGACGGGCAGTTTCGAGCGCTGCTTTCGCACTCGCCATATCACCTGCGCCGACCGCCACTAAAACATGGTTCATGTGCGCAACCGGCCAGTTTGGAGCCGCGCCCACCGAAAGCAGCGCGAATTCGATTCCCTGGGCGTGGTCGCGCAGCAAGAAGCAGGCTGCGGCGCGCATGGCATTCGTTCTGTAATGAAAGGGGTCGCGTGGACTGAGGCGAACGGCATACTGCGCGTGTTCCAACGACAGTTCCGGCCTACCTTCCATTAGTTCAACGTAAGTCAGGGATCGCAGTGCGAGGACGTCATTCGGATTGAGTTCGTAACCCCGGCGCGCGTTGGCAAGCGCCTCAGCCCCGCGTCCCGCCAGGGATAGCAGCATCCCCGTCCACGCGTAGCCCGGGCTGCCCGATGGATCCAGTTCAATCGCCTTGGCGGCCGCATCCAGACCCTCCTGCAATCTCGTTTGTGCATCCTTTCCGTCGCCTGTAAACAAGAATAGGTGCTGGGCCTGCAATCCTGCAATAAGGTTTAGTGCCAGGGCGTTACGTGGGTCGAGCGCGAGAGCTTCTCTGGCTTGGGCAAGCGCCCGCTCAAGAAGCGGAAGATCAAATTTACGATACACCTCGTCGCCGCTCGCGACCGCACGTAGCGCGATATCGTGCGCGGTCAAGTTCTCTGGCCGGCGGCGGCGCGCCTTCTCCTGTTCTGCCGTATCGATCTGCGGCGCGATGGCGGCTACGATGCTTTGCGTGACTTCCTCCTGCACCGCAAAGATATCCTCTAGCACTCGGTCGAACTTTTCGGCCCAAATGTGGTTTCCGGTTACCGCATCGATCAGCTGAGCAGTTACTCGAATCCGAGTCGATGCTTTGCGAATGCTTCCCTCCAGCACATAACGAACGCCGAGTTCCTTGGACACGGTGCGCACGTCTACCGCCTTGCCTTTGTAGGTGAACGTGCTATTGCGTGCAATCACGAACAGCGAGTGAAAACGCGACAGCTCGGTGATGATTTCTTCGGTCACCCCGTCGGTGAAATACTCCTGTTCGGGGTCACCGCTCATGTTGGCAAAAGGCAGCACCGCGATCGACGGCTTGTCCGGCAGCGACAGGTCTATCTCGCCCACGGCAGGCACCGGCTTCGTGTTGCTGCTGCCGGGCTTGAGCCGGAATGCCCGGACCGGGTCGGCGATGTTCTTCATCGTCTGTTCGCCGAGATCATCGAAACTCGCGTTGACCTTGCCGCGGACCGCGTTTCTCACTGAGTCCGATACCGCGATTCCGCCCGGTTCCGCGAGACCCTCCAGACGTGCAGCGATGTTCACGCCGTCCCCGTAGACCGTTCCGTCGGCCTTCTCGATCACGTCGCCGAGGTGCACACCGACGCGAAAGCGCATGCGGTGGCCCTCCGGTACGGAACTGGATGCAGTATCGAGATCTCCCTGCACGGCAAGGGCGGCCGAGACTGCGCCGACCGCCGTTTCAAAAACGGCAAGCACCGAATCGCCCGCCATGTCGATGACGCGGCCCTGGTTGGACTCGATGTGCTTACGAAATGCGACTCGTGCCGCGTCGAGAGCGGCCACCGTGGCTCGCTCGTCGAGCGACATCAGGCGCGAAAATCCAGCCGCGTCCGCAGCGAGAATCGCGGCCAGTCTTTGTTTGAGGTCTGATCCCGACACCTGTACCGAACCTCCCCAAGTCAGGCGGCGAAACGATAGCACTTCGCGGGTTTAGGCGGTGATTCGGCGTACGTTGAATGTCCGAAAGTGGCCGCGAACACCCTCTTGGTGGCGGCTCGAAAACCGCCGCATAGCTGCCATTCGGTGAAATTGCTAACCGGCGTCAACACCAAGCCTTTCCAAAGCGCCGCTGCGGCGTAGAGTCGTCCGCAGACTCGCTCCCCGGGAGGCAATGGCATGGGCCAGGTTCGCCGCAGACGGTTCCTGATCGCATCAGGTGCGCTGCTGGCCACACCGCTCGCAAGTTTTGCGCAGCAGCGAGGCAAGGTTTGGAGTATCGCCTTCCTGGCGTCCAGCAAGCCCCTGTCTCGCGGCGAACCCGACCCCTACGGGGCGGCGTTCGTGGGCGAAATGCAGGCCGCCGGTCATACGTTCGGCGTGGACTATGTGATCGAGGTGAGTTCGGCCGACGACGACTACGAACGCCTGCCAGCGCTGGCGAACGAACTGGTGCTGCGCAATGTCGACATCATCATCGCGGTCACTTTGCCCGCGATAATCGCCGCTCACAAGGCGAGCAAGACCGTGCCCATCGTCTGTATCGGCGTGCACGATCCGGTGGGCATGGGATTGGCGGCCAGCCTCGCCCGCCCCGGCGGCAACCTTACCGGCCTGGCGACCTTCTACGGCGACCTCTTTCCCAAGCATCTGGAACTGCTGAAGTCGATCCTGCCGAAGGTGACCAGCGTCGCGCTCCTCGCCAATGCCAGCGTGATGAGGATGGTTCCGGGCGGCGAGCAGATTGTCCGTGAGGCAGCACAGAAGCTGGGAATGCGTGCACACGCCGTGCCCATCGACTCCGCAGCACAGCTCCCGCAGGCGTTCGCCTCCATGACGCGCGAGCGCGCCGGCGCCTTTATCGCCCTCGCCGACGTGATCTTCCTGCGAGAGCGGCGGCAGGTCGCCGAGCTGGCGCTGAAACACCGGCTGCCCTCTTTTTTCGCCAACCGCGAGAACGTGCAAGCGGGCGGCCTGGTGAGCTACGGCGAGGATGGTGTCGAAATGTTCGCGCAGGCAGCGAGATACGTGAGCAAGATCATGAAGGGTGCCAAACCGGGGAATCTGCCGATCGAGCAGCCGACGAAATTTCACCTGGCGATCAACCGCAAGACCGCCGCGGCGCTGAAACTGACCATCCCGCAGGAAATGCTGCTGCGCGCCGACGAGGTGATCATATAGTTCCGGCAGCCCGCGAACAGCTGCTTTCGGGCGACATTGAAGGACAACCGTGAAGGGCGGTTCCTGGCCGATCTGAGCCTGACCAACAGGCCGGCCAGATTCCCCGTTAGCTGCTGTTGCTGGAGTAGCGTTCGACCCTAAACAATCACTGGCGCCAACTACAAATCGTTCTGTGGCGCGGCGCGCAGTCTGCGGTTATTCTCCGGCACGCCCTGCGCCAAAGGGAGATCGATGACGACCGACGCTGGCATGCGCATGAACCGTTTCACTCTGCGCTTCGCCGGCGCGGACATGGAGGCGGCGTTTGCGGATGAGCAGGCACGCAAGGCAGTGCGTCCGGTCCGCATCGCACTTGTCGTCCTGGGCGCCCTGAATGTGGGCCAATACGTGCTGACGATTCACGTCTTCAAGAGCATCGTGGTTGGTATCGGCGCACTCAACACGCTTCTCACCACGATTGTGGCGTTGCTCCTCTACGCGAGTTTCTATGCGCTCACCTATCGCCCGGTATTCCTGAAGCGACAGCAACTGATCCTGTTCCTCCTTGCCTGCTTGATTTCGGTCGGCGTTACCCGGCACAGCGCGCAGCTTCCACTCGACGTCCTCGAATCGCGTGGTTTCACGATCATGTTGATGTATACCATCTTCATCTACAGCGTATTGCGCCTGAAATTTCCGCAGGCCGTGCTCGCCGGCTGGCTCGGTGCCGCTATTTTCGTTGGATACCTCTTCGGAATGGACTTGATGGGGCCTACGGCCGCCGGGCGCAGCGCCTTGATACTGGGATTCGCGAACTGTGGCGGCATGCTCATCTGTTACCAGATGGATGTGTCCGCACGCCGGGAGTTCACCGCGATGCGCCTTCTCGACAAGGAACGCGAACGTTCCGAGCGACTGCTGCTGAACATCCTGCCGGCGCCGATTGCCGAGCGCCTGAAAGCATCCGGAGACTCCATCGCCGAGCACTCCGGCGGCGTGACGGTGCTGTTTGCCGATATCGTCGGGTTCACTCCCCTGTCGGCCAGCAAGACGCCGCAAGCGCTGGTCGAACTGCTGAACCGGATCTTCTCCGAGTTCGACGCGCTGGCCGACGCGCACGGCTTGGAGAAGATCAAGACCATCGGCGATGCCTACATGGCCGTCGCCGGGCTGCCGAATCCGTGGCCCGACCATGCGGCGAGGGCCGCGCGCATGGCGCTAGCAATGCTGGATGCGACTGCGCGCGTGGCGGCAGAGACGCGAGAGAAGCTTTCGTTGCGCATCGGCCTGCATTCGGGCCCGGTGGTGGCGGGCGTGATCGGGCGCAGGAAGTTCGCCTACGACATGTGGGGCGACACGGTGAACACGGCGAGCCGCATGGAGTCGCACGGCGTGCCGGGTGCGATCCACTGCACCGAGGCCACCGCGATGCTGCTGAAGGGAATGTTTCAGCTGCAGCCGCGTGGCGCGATGGAGATCAAGGGCAAAGGTGAGATGTGCACGTTCCTGCTGACCGATGCCACGGCGATCCACTGTGGATGATCGCAGGTACTTCGGCGTTCGGTGCGGTCGAGTGACCGCTTTTGGCCGGTTTGAGCCCGATCGGCCGACCACCTAGTTGCCCGGTTTTCGGACATTCGAGCGTAGACTCTTGCCATCCCATCTGTCCTTTTTTAGAGGGGGCATGGCTGCCGTCGGACGTAGAAGGCTTATGCTCGCCGCGTGCGCGATGCTCGCATCGCCGCGCGCAGGCGCATGGAAGCCGGGCCGCGATTACCGCGTCGGCGCGCTGCTGGCGAGCGGACCGGGCATGGATCGCTACCGCGACGCGCTGCGCGAGCGGCTCGCGGGCCATGGCTTCGTCGAAGGCAAGAACCTGCGAATTGATGCGCGCGGCTCGGCCTCCTTCGGCGACGACCGCGAGTACGTTCGGGCGATGGTGGCGGCCAAAGCGGATGCGATTTTCACCGTCTCCTCCCACGCGACCGCGGCCGCCATGGCCGCGAGCCAGTCTGTGCCGATCGTGTTCGTATGGGTTCCGGACCCGATCGTCTCGGGGATCGTGAGCAGTTACGCCAGGCCAGGCCGCAACACTACGGGGGTCAGCAGCCGGTTTGGCGAGTTACTGCACAAACGCCTGGAACTGGTGCGAGAGCTATTGCCGAAGGCGAGACGCGTCGCCGTCTTCGGACAAACCTACACGGACGAGTTCGCTGCGATCGCGCCCGAGTTGCGCAAGACGGCCGCGCGGTTACAGATCGAACTCCTCGAATTGGTGACGGCGGATCGGACGGGATGGGACAGTTCGCTCGACCGCGCAATCAAGTTGGGCGCCGAAGCACTCGTGCCGTTCGCTTGGTTCGCCGACTCGCCGGTCACCGGCGGCGTGATCGTCGAGATTGCCAACCGGAACCGCATCGCGGCGGTTTTCGCCGACGCGGAATCGGTGGAAAGGGGTGGTTTGATTTCCTGGGGCACCAATCTCGTCGACGACGTGCGCCGCGGAGCCGACATGCTGGCGCGGGTGCTGAACGGCGCCAAACCCGCAGACTTGCCGGTGGATCAGGCCGAGAGATTCGAACTGGTGGTCAATCTCAAGACCGCGAAGGCGATCGGCCTCGCCGTGCCGCAGAGCGTACTGCTGCGCGCCGACCGGGTAATCGAGTAAGCGGGCCGCGGAAAGGCTGGCCCTGGCCGGTCTGAGCCGCCCCTGCCGTCCACCCGTCAGCCCTCCCGGCGGTCATGGCGCGTGCGTAGCCGTTCCGAAACAAGGCAGGGTCTGGTCAGGTGCGCCATCCGGCGAAACATACTGTTACAGATTGCCTTGGATGTTTGTGACCTAATCCCTGATCGACAGACGTCGGTCGGCCTGGATTGACCGGCCAACATGCCCCCTTTTGGAATGACGAAAGGACGCAAATGATGAAATCGAGTGGACGCTGGATAATCGTCTTGATCGTGGGTGCAATGACGTTTGCAAGTCCAGCCGCGCACGCTCAACGTGGCGGTGGCGGCCATGGCGGCTACGGTGGCGGCATGGGCGCCGGAATGGGTGGCGGACTCGGCAGCGGAATGTCCTCCGGGGTCCAACGCGGATCGCCGGGCGCAATGCCCATGGAACGATCGTCCGAGCGCTCGAGCGGGGCCTCGAACTCCGACAGAAGCATGGCTGGTGACCGACAGGGCAACGCTGGCCCGAAAACGGCAGGCGACCTGTTGCAGCAGAACAGCAAACTGTCGGAAGGTCTCGCCAAGCTGTTGCCTGCGGGAACCGACCTGCAAAGCGCCAGTTCGGGATTCAGGAACCTTGGCGAGTTTGTCGCCGCCGCGCACGTCAGCAACAATCTCGGTATTCCGTTTGCCGAACTGAAGACGCGGATGATGACTGGCGATAGCCTCGGCGAAGCGATTCACGCGCTCAGACCGAACGTCGACTCGCAAGTTGAGGCGCGCAAAGCGCGCGCCAAGGCAGAAGACGAGATTACAAAAGGCTAGGGACTTCAGAAAACTGTAGTCATTGGTTCGAGTTGCAGCTCTTGCTCACCCGGAAAGGATGAAGGCTATGGGGCTGAAAGTCCCGTCGTCGATCCAAATGCGCGCGGACCGGGTAAATGAACAGAAACTGACCGTCAACGGCAGCAGTCGGCCGAACTGAACCGGACCGATACCAGTCAGGAATTTCCGGGTCGCAGACATGCGATGGGCGCGACCCGGTGCGACACGGACATTCGGGCGTAGACTTCGCGACGGCTCGCCCGGGAGGGGCAATGAATCCGCCGCAAATTCGGTACGCGAAGAATGGCGACGTGCACATCGCCTACCAGGTGCTTGGTGATGGCCCGATCGACCTCGTGCTCGTGCATGGCTGGGTCTCCCATCTGGAGCTGATGTGGGAGGAGCCTTCAATCGCGCGCTTTCTCGAACGCCTGGCGGGATTCAGCCGTCTCATTCTGTTTGACAAGCGAGGCACAGGGCTGTCTGACCGGGTCGCGGAAAGCGAGTTGCCTACGCTGGAGCAGCGCATGGAAGACGTTCGAGCGGTGTTGGACGCCGTCGGCTCGCGTCGCAGTGCGTTGATGGGCATCTCGGAAGGTGGGCCGATGTGCGCGCTTTTCGCCGCCACGCATGCCGATCGCACCGCGGCGCTGATCATGTGTGGCAGCTACGCGCACTGGATCCGGGACGACGATTGTCCATGGGCAATGACGCGCGAACAGCATGAGGCGGCAGCAGCCGCTTTCGAGCGCGGATGGGGTACTCCCATTGGCTTCAAGACCGTCGCACCGACTAGTTCCGCGGATGAACGCTATCGCAACTGGTGGGCGCGGTATCTCCGAATGGGCGCGAGCCCCGGCGCGGGCATCGCGCTTTATCGGATGAATTACGAGATCGACATCCGGAAGCTGCTCCCGGCGATCCACGTCCCAACGCTGTTGCTGCACCGGGTGGGGGACCGGCTGATCAACGTGGAAGCGTCTCGTTATATGGTGAGGAACATTCCGGGCGCGAAGCTCGTAGAACTCCCGGGCGACGACCACCTGGTTTTTCTGGGTGACAGCGAAGCCGTAGTCGGCGAAATCCAGGAATTCCTCACCGGGGCGAGAGCGCCAGAGGCCCAGGAAACAACTCTCGCCACCGTGATGTTCGTGGACATCGTGGGCTCGACCGAGAAGGCGGCCGAGCTGGGGGATGCGCGCTGGCGTGACCTTCTAACGGCCTACCATCAAGCGGCACGCCAGGAAATCAATCGCCATCGTGGTCAATTGATCGATACTGCGGGCGACGGCATATTCGCGAGCTTTGACGGGCCTGCTCGGGCGATCCGCTGTGCGCGCGCGATCGGGGACCGTGCGGGCAGTTTTGGCTTGCAGACGCGGGCCGGAGTTCACACGGGCGAGTGCCAGATCATAGGTGAAAAGCTGGCGGGCATGGCTGTTCATATCGGCGCCCGTATCGCCGCAAGCGCTCGAACGGGCGAAGTGCTGGTCTCCAGTACCGTAAAGGACTTGGTTGCGGGCTCCGGCCTGCGTTTTTCAGACCTTGGCCGACGTGAGCTGAAGGGCGTGCCCGAAATGTGGCAGGTGTTCGCAGTCCAACGCTGAGGTGCCCGGAAGGACTCGTTCCGCGAGCGGCCGCTTGTGGGATCCAGTCTTCCAGTCGCGGTCTTCAGCTGGCGCGAGTGGTCATTCGCGGCAAGAGGTGTGCGAAACGATGATTTTCGTCCAAAGCGGCACGCTAGAGCTGCGCAACGCCCCGTCGGAATCGGGCAAGGGATTTGCGCCCGCCGCCGTGACCTTCAGGAATTCGCGTCGTTTCGTTTCCGCCTTCTGCGTCTTGCTGCGGGACTGAATTGCTTCCTTAGCGTCGGCAAACCAACCCCCGCCGCGTCGAACCCTCCGTCGGCAGCGAGCATCTGGCCGTTGACGTAGCTCGCCTCCTCGCTGCAGAGGAAGAACACTGCGGCGGCGATCTCCTCCGGCGTACCGTAACGATCGAGCGGTATGGCGTCGCGATAGTCCCGGCGGATGGCAGCCGTATGCACGAGCTTCGCCATCGCGGTGTCTACGGGACCGGGGGCCACGCAATTTACGCGGATGCCGACGGTGCCCAACTCCGCCGCGTACTGTTTCGTCAGGTGAACGAGCGCCGCCTTGCTCGTGCCGTAGGCGACACGCAGGGTGCTCGCACGCAACCCCGAGACGGAGGCAATGTTCACCACCGCGCCGCCGCCGTTCCCAAGCATTACGGGAGCGCAGGCGTGCGTGCAGATGAACGCGCCGTCCAGGTTGACGGCAAGCACGCGCCGCCACTCCGCCAGCGACGTGTCCAGGATCGGCTTGAATACGGCGATGCCCGCGTTGTTGATGAGCGCATCGATGCGCCCAAACGTTCTCGCAACCTGTCGGATGGCCGGATTGACCTGCTTCTGATCGGACACGTCGCAGACTAGGGCCAGGACGCGCAGGGGATCATTCAGGCGCTTCTCGGTCGCACGCAGCGTCTTGCGGTCGATGTCCAGCAGTGCGACGCGGTGCCCTTCGGCGAGGAAGCGCTCGGCGATCGCAAGACCAATGCCGCGGGCCCCGCCCGTGACGACGGCGACGGGAGCGGCGGCATTGCACTGGCGTGACATGGAGCGATCCGGAAGGCCAAAGAACAAACCTAGCACAGGCGCGTGCCATCCGCGTCGGTCGCGCGAAACAAAGCGCCGTACACTCGCTCCCCAGACCCGAATGTCTTCGTCTGGCCGCCGACTGCCTGCTGATCCAGCTTCGGAAGTTGCCTCATGCCGGATGCTTGCGGCGCAGCGGTTTGCGCCTTTCGGCGCCAAGCAAGCGCTCCGACCGAGCGACAAAAGCGGGCCGGGGCGGCAGGCAGACTTTCCCTTGCTGATCCGCCGGGAATGGGCGATTCTCGGGCTCTCTCGATGATCGTCAAACCGGAGCTGAAGCATGGCGCAAGAGAAGCTGAATGCGAAATCAGTACTCGCGACACTGAACCTGATTCTCGAAGCGGAGCTCGCCGGGGTCGTTCGCTACACGCAATACCAGTTCATGGTGTTCGGCTACAGCCGGATTCCGATCATCCAGTGGCTGGAATCCCAGGCTACGGAGTCGCTGCTGCATGCGCGCCAGGCCGGTGAAATGATTACGCACGTCGGAGGGCAACCCTCCTTGAAGATCGGCCGGTTGCTCGACAAGCCGCAGAAAAGCATTGGCGACATCCTGCGTAGTGCACTCGAGCACGAGCGTGGAGCCATCAAGTTGTATCGTGAGTTGCTCGCCCGGGTGCAGGGTCGATCCATCGTGCTGGAGGAATACGCCCGTAGCCAGATCGGCACCGAGGAGCTGCATCTCGGGGAGATCGAAAAGATGCTGCGTCGCCCGGGCGACTGACAACGAAGGAGCAGCAGCAAGCCCTGGAACGGATCGGCACGGGCAAGGCGGGTGGCGGCATCTTTGCGCTCTTCGGCGAATCCCTCGTGACCCATTGGCTGCCCGCCAAACTGACGCTCATCGAAATCGACTTGAATGACGGCAAGGGGCGCGTGTTGATCGACGGCTATGGGCAGGCAGACAGCGAACTCCTGTCCTACCCCGATGGCAGCGTCATCCGGCCGACTGAAGAACTACCGCACGGAATCGAGTTCAAGCGCGGGCTCATGACCAACGCCAAGCGGTGGTGGTGGCGTGATGATGAATTGCTGGCGAGCTACTCGAACAGGTACGGGGCGGTCGCGAAAGTGCGTTTTACGCAAGAGGGTTGCGTTGGCTGACTTGGCGAGACGGCGCACGGTGCTCGCGCCGCATCCGGCGAATTTTCGCTTTCTGGCGTTTGTCGTTCAGATGGCGATCGCCGCCTGTTGGTTATGGGGCTTGCTGGCAGGATAGGGGGTTGCCGTCACGAGGCACTGCGCGGCCCAGAGCTGCGCGTCGGGTTTCCCCACGGCGGTCGCTCGAGCGTCGAGTGAATTCAGGGCGAGCACATGTTCTCTACAGCCAGACCTCCGATCACTACGACATCGCTTACGCTGCGGGCTTTCGTGCCCGAAGACGCACCAAAGGTCTTCGCCATGAGCCAGGAAATCGGCATCCGCGAATGGCTTTCCGATCAGGTGTACGAGGATGTGCAGACCGCTCTTGCCGTGCTGCGACACCTCATCGCCAGAAGCCGCGACCCGGGTACGCCGGTACTCGGCCCCTACGTCCTTGGCGTTTGCCTCACGAGATCATCGGAACTGATTGGGCATGTCGGGTTGAGTCCGATGAGGGGCCAGGTCGAGGTGGGCTATGCGATCGAGGAAAGGTTCCAGGGCAGCGGGTTCGCGACCGAGGCAGTCGTTGCGATGTCGGAATGGGGCCTACGGAGTTTCGGCCTGGCTCAGGTGCTTGGGGTCGCGGCAAGCGAAAACATCGCTTCGTGCAGGGTCCTCGAGCGAGCCGGCTTCGCGTTCATCGATGAATCGATGCGTGGTCTCCACGGCCGAACGCGACTCGTGAAAACCTACGGTAAGAGACCGCGCACAGCTGTCGACCGCATGATCGAATAGAAGGTCGCCGCGACCGTCCGCAGCTGGTCGATCCGCGACTGTCGCAGATCGGCGTTGGATCGCCCGAAACGGCCGCTCGCGGCAAACCGGCAAGGCAGGGGTAATATCCTCCCTGGCGAGTCCTGATTTGGGGGTGAATCGATGACAACCGATCTGATGTACCTTGCTGCAACGGCAATGCTGACGGCGGCCTTGTGGATTCCTTACGTGATCGCGCAGGTCGCCACCAACGGGTTCCTGAAACCGGAGAACTATGTGGATCCGGCGCCACGTCCGTTACCGCCGTGGGGAAAACGGGCGGATCGTACCTACCTTAACGCAGTGGAGGTATTCGCGCCCTTCGCAGCGCTTGTGCTCGTCGCGCACGTTCTGGGCAAGGCAAATGCCATGACTGCCTTTTGGGCAGCCTGCTTTTTCTGGTTGCGCCTTACGCACGCCGTGGTTTACCTGCTGGGCGTACCGTATATCCGAACCCTGGTGTTTACGCTCGGGTTCGTGGCGATCGGTGGAATCTTCTGGGAAGTCGTCAAATAGCGCCACGCAAGGCCGAAGAGAGTTTTCCATTCTTCGTTGGCACGATCGCCCAAGCGATCGCGAAGTTCCTTGCCGTATCGTGGCGGCGCGCACCGTATTCGATTTCATCGACTTGACCGATGCGATCTCCAGGGGAATTGCGCAAACCTGTCCTGGTCGACGAAGGACACTCTGCAATGCCGGACGACCATCCGCGGGATCTGATGCAGGACGAGCATTTCAAGAGCCTGTTGCCCGAGTCGACGGTCGACCGGCGCGGCTTTATCGCTGCCGCGCTCGCGGCCGGCTTCGCCGTCAGCGCCGGCCCGGTACTCGGGCAGGCGATCAAGACGTCGATGGACGGGTTGGAGGGCGGCGATTTCGGGATCGGCGACATGCCTGCGTACTACGCCGTTTCCGCAGCGGGCGGCAGGCGCCCGGTGATCGTTGTGGTCACCGAGATCTGGGGGCTGCACGAGTACATCAAGGACACCTGCCGCCGTCTTGCGAAGGCAGGATACTTTGCGGTCGCGAACGATCCGTACTTCCGCCTCGGTGAGCTATGGAGGCTCACCGACATCAAGGAAGTGCTTGCAAAAGCGAATTCCCTCGCCGACGAACAGGCTTTCGCCGACCTCGATGAGGTGGTTGCCTGGGCGGAACGGCACCGCCGCGCGAACGTCGCAAAGCTCGGCATCACCGGCTTCTGCCGCGCCGGACGCACCGTCTGGATGTACACGGCGCATTCGGCGCGGCTGAAAGCGGGTGTGGCGTGGTATGGCTCGCTCATGCCGTTCGGTCCGAATGCGACGGGTCCTCTTGACGTGACCGACAAGCTGCGCGCGCCTGTGCTTGGTCTCTACGGCGGCGCCGACGCCGGAATTCCGCTGGCTCACGTCGAGCGCATGCGCGCCGGCTTGCTTGCATTTGGCAAGGACAAGCAATCACCGATTCATGTCTATCCGGATGCACCGCATGGTTTCCATGCCGACTACCGACCGAGCTATCGCAAGGAAGCTGCGGAAGACGGCTGGAGGCGGATGCTGGCGTGGTTCAGGAAGCACGGAATTGCATGAGTGCATCGAAGGAACTTCCAGTCGTACGCCACGTAATTCCGGCACCGATCCTAGGCGCGAATGCGGTTGATCTATCGGTACTCAGACACGAAAGGGCACCTGAATGATTCGAATGTTCGTCAGACATACGGTGCGCGACTATCGCGCATGGCGTAAGGCCTATGACGCCTTCGGGAAAGAACAAGAGCGGATGGGTGTGCGGCATCAGGCGGTGTTTCGGTCGGTGATCAATCCGAATGACATCACCGTGTCACACGACTTTCAGAACCTCCGTTTGGCCAGGGCTTTTGTTCGCTCGCGCGAACTCAGGGAGGCGATGCAGGATGCCGGGGTAAGGAGCCGCCCGTCCATCTGGTTCGTGAAAGAGGTTTGAAATCTCCATAGGGCAGGTCGGCGCGGCCGGAGCGAGCCGCTCGCCTGGCTGGAATGCGGCAGTGCCCGCTGGACGGGGAGCGACCCCGCGAACGCGTACTACTCCAGACCGAGTTCGCGCAAGGCGTCGAAGTAGCTCGCGACCAGCGCGCGATCCTTGATGATCGCAAGCTGCGGCGCCACGCTTTCCAGCCGGAACGCGGGTTCCTGCCGCAGAATCTCGCGTGCCTCGCGACGCGCCTCATCCGTCCGGTCCCGGCTGTGGTAGGCCCACGCCAGGAGCATCCTGCATCGTGTATCGGCCGGATCGCGCTGCAGCGCGAGCTTCAGAGCGGACTCGGCCTCTTTGTATCTCTCAGCGCGAATGTTCGCGAAGCCAAGGATGTTCAGATACCACGACGGGTAGATCGGACTGAGCCGAATTGCGCGCTCCAGCAGCGGGATCGCGTCGGCAGGCCGGTCGGACACCGCGTAGCTGCAGGCGAGATTGGCGGCATTGTCGGCGTGGTTCGGATTCAGCGCGACCGCACGCTCCCCCGCCGCGATCGCCGAGTCGTGGGCGCCCTGAAGCAGGTGGTAGTAGCCGAGGAGCGCGTGCGCGTCTGCGCATCCTTCGTCGAGTTCGAGCGACCGACCCGCGAGTTCAGCGGCGCGCTTGAAGGAATCCGGCGGCGATTCGCTCCAGCCGTAGCGAAATGCGCTCAAATGGGTCCACGCCGTGCCGAGGTAGCCAAGCGGCGACTGGGGCTCCAGGTCGATTACCTGCTCGAAGCAGTGCAGCGCCTCGTCGTTGGCTTCGCGCGAGACCCGGTTGAACAGGTCGAGCCCGCGATAGTACGCATCGAGCGCATCGGCCCGGCGCAAAGACTTGCGCCAGCCTGCAGCCTGTTCGCCGCGCAATAGCCGCACGTCGAGCGCGGTGACGATTTTCTGCGCGATCTCGTCCTGGATAGCAAACACGTCCTCGACATTGCGGTCGTAGCGGTCGGCCCAGACGTGGCGACCATTGGCGGCCTCGACCAGCTGCGCGGTGATGCGCACGCGCCCGCCCGCGCGCCGCACGCTGCCCTCGAGCACGTGGCTGACGTCGAATTCGCGCCCGATCCGGCGCACGTCGACCGGACGGCCTTTGTAGGTGAACGTCGAGTTGCGCGCGATGACGACCAGTCCCGGGAGCTTCGAGAGGTCGGTGATCAGGTCTTCGGTGATGCCGTCGCTGAAATATTCCTGGTCGGCGTCGCCGCTCATGTTCTGGAATGGCAGCACGGCGACGGAAGGTACGTTGGGTCCGCCGTGGCCACTGACCTTTGCGGCAGCTGTCGCGGTGTGCGCCGCGCCATCGACCCGGACGCGGAACGCCCGCACCGGCTCGGCGATGTTCTTCACCGGCTGCTCGCCCTGGTCCTCGAACGCCACCGTGACTTTGGTGCGAACCGCGGTTCTCACGGATTCGGAAACGATCGTGCCGCCGGGCTCCGCGAGGGCCTGCAGCCGCGCCGCGATGTTGACGCCGTCGCCGTACACCGTGCCGTCGGCCTTTTCGATGATGTCGCCGAGGTGCACGCCGATGCGAAAGCACAAGCGCCGATCCTCGGGTTGCGCGTTTGTCAGTTCGCAGAGCGACTGTTGCACGGCGAGTGCGGCAGAGACCGCCCCGATCGCGGTCTCGAATACAGCCAGCACCGAGTCGCCCGCCATGTCGATGACACGGCCCTGGTTCACCTCGATGTGCTTGCGGAAGACAGCGCGTGCGGCATCCAGCGCGACCACAGTAGCGTGTCCGTCGACGCTCATCAGACGGGAATATCCCGCCGCATCCGCGGCCAGTATTGCCGTCAGCCGTTGCCTGAGTTCGCCTCCGCTCACGCTCCAATGCGTCCATCTAGCCTGACCGATGGTCGATTTTACTCCGCGACTGCAGAGTACTCGGCTGATGTCCGCTCTCGACCGCGTTGCGACCTGCGGCCAGCTCGTGAACCCTGGCCCAGGGTGGAAAGTCGAGGTTACTTCTTGATTCGCTCCAGGCGTTCGGGTCTTTCCATGAGCCGGCGCGTTGCGCGCCGGAGCAGTGCTGCATCCTCCTCGGCCGAAATCGCGCCTGGCGCCCTGGCGGACCCCGCCAATGGCGCAGGCAAGGCCACGTTGTCGTTCCAGCTTTCGCCGGCGCGCATCGGAATCGGCGCCGGCAGCCGGGTGATTGCGCCAGCGTCGGCATTCAAGATCCATGGAGCAAGACCCTGCAGGACCACTTCAAGGCGCGGCTTGATCGCTGTGTCACCGATGCGCCCGCGCTGACCGCCTCGCACCAACACGGAGGCGCCTGTGGAACTGGGGGTGACCTTGTCGGTAAACGCCGTGTCGCGCCGGATTCCGTGACGGTACGCCATCATGAATTCCTCGAACAGCATCGCGGCGTCTTCGCGCGTCGTGGCGTAGCTGTATTCGTCGGAGGCGCGGTCGGCGCTGAAATAACCCCAGACCTGCGCCGGCGTGTACGCCCTCTGCATCGCGTCGGGCGTTGCGCCGAAGAACTTCACCTGTGCCAGTTGCTTCATCTCGGCCGAGTTCAGCGGGAACTGCTGCGCGACGAAATCCGACGTCAGCTGCTGTGCGGCGTAGCGCGTCCGAACGTTGTCCCACGGCGACGCGGAATCGACCAGCGAGGCGCGCGCACCGAATGGCAGGAAATCGTTCGCGTGCGCAAGTTCGTGATACATCAGCCAGCCGGTTTCGTATAGCAGGTAGCTCACGTCGCGCGAGACGCGGAGGGTGGACGGAAACGGCCGGAAAACGTTGACGTTGTTCAGCGTGTAGCGCCAAAGGGTGCTGTATGCCAGTTCGCGATCGAATGCGGAGCGGAAGTCGGGCGCCTCGTCGATCACGTCACGCTGTTCCGGCGTCAGCCAGAAATCATCGGCGTCCATGTAGATCGCGCCGGTCACGCCGTGGTAGAAGCCCGGCCGCAGGTTGGCGCCGATGACGACCGCGGTCACTGCGTTGAGCAGCCGCCGGAGTTCGCTCTTGTCGTCGCCGGTGATGAATTGCTGGAAAACGTCGCCCATCCAGTCGTGCGAGACGAGCATCCGATTCATGATCTGGTCAACCGACGGCTCGTTGCCCGTCGTTTCCTGGTGCAGATACGGCAAGGTCGACAGGGGACACAAATTCTTGCCTGCACCCTGCCACTGCAGCCTTGCGTCGTATACGCAGCGCACCAGCTGGGCCGCGTAAGGTCCGGTGGCGCGATACGGATGCACGCGCGAGACGTGCAGGTCGCGAAACACGTAGTCCGTGGCGCTGGCCGGGACCTGCGCATAGTTCTCGACCAGCACACTGACGTCGTCGCTGTCGGTGATGCCGAACCCGGTGGTCATCGTTACCCGAAAGCGCAGCAGCGTGTCCTGCATGACGCCCGGCGCGGTAAACAAAATGCGCGCCGGGTCGCGTGTATCGAGGGAGACCGCCGGGCCCTCGAGCTGCGTCCAGCGCAACGAGCGCACGCTGTCGCCGGGAACAAGCTGCGGCCATGCGCGAATCGAAGCATTGCCACCAGCGCGCACGGCGCGGTCCAATCGAGCGTTGATCGTGCTCGTTCCCGCTGCGGCGACCGCGGTCGTGCTGAGCGTGCGCGTCGCCGCCGCGCCCATCGGATCGGTGAACGCGACCTGGAACGAATAGGTTCCGGCGCTCGGTGGTTCGAAACTGATCACCTGGGACTTGTCCGACAGCAGCGCGACCGCTGGACCCGCGGTTTGCGTCCATACCGGATTGGTCACTGCGCCCGTGCAGCCGGCGATCAAGGCGCCGGAAGCCTTGCCTGCCGCCGCACTCGAGTCGGCGAACGCAGATGCCGCTGCGCCCGGGATCGTGCAAGTAACCGTGGCGGCGGGCAGCGGGAAGACCGTCAGGACCGCGTCGGTGCTGGCGTCGCTTCCGGCGGTGTTCGCCACGATCACCGAAAAGCGGGCGCCATCGTCGCCCAGCGAAGCACTGGCTAGCGTGTACGAAGCTGCCGTGGCGCCGGGAATGTCGACGCCGTTGCGGCGCCACTGAAAGCTGGAAGAGGAACCGAAAACACCGACGGAAAAACCAACATCCGCGCCGACTGCGACTGCGCGCCCGCCAGGTTGCTGGCTGATCTGCGGCGCGACCAACGGCGACGACGGTGCTGGCGGCTGGCCACCGCCTCCGCCGCCACCGCCGCACGACGCAACGAGCAATGCGAGGCACAGGGGCGCCACCGAACCCAGACGGAACGAGGCTCGGAAAGCAGGCTTTGGATTCCTACCAGGCTTGGCCATTGCTTTCCTCGATCAAGAGCACTTCGACAGACTACACCGGTAGCCGTCGCCAGAAGCGCGCAAGCGAGGCCATGGTCGGTGACGAAAGTGAACCAATTCCTGGTCTCCGCAATTCAGTCGTTCGGGCGTAGACTTCCCGTCGCGCTTGTCCGGACGGAAACGCGAGCCGCATACTGGACAGGCTGTTTGTTTCTGCTACGGATGTACCACAGGTGTTGTGCTGCGCGTCCTGCAACGCCGATGCGGAGTACCGGAATGCAACCCTAGAGATAAAGGAGGCAACATGAGCAACCATGTGTCCTGGATGTTGGAGTTCGAGATTCAAGCGGGGCGAGCAGATGCCTTGCGGGATCTCATGACGGAGATGGTCGATGCGACGAAGACGAATGAACCGGGCACACTGGATTACGAGTGGAGCACGAGCGCGGATGGCAAAAAGTGTCACATTTTTGAACGATATGCCGACTCCGCGGCAACGATGGTGCATCTCGCCACATTCGGTGAGCGGTTCGCCGACCGCTTCCTGGCGATTTTGAAGCCGGTGAGCTTTGTCGTCTATGGGTCGCCAAACGCCGCCGTCCGGGATGCCTTGGCTGCATTCAATCCCGTTTACATGCAGTCCCTGGGAGGCTTTAGCCGATAGCGGGTCGAAGCGGAATCCGCTACGCGACGGCGTGTGCGGTTGGCGTCTGGGGCGGCGCTTGCCGCGGGACTGGGGGCGGGCGGATTTTCCTCTGCGCAGTACCTGGGTGAAGCGGAATTGAACGCGCGGTACTTCAGGAATCGCGCCGACGGGTTCCGGCTCTACGGTTCTGGGCGGATGATGACCGCCATGGTGTAGCCGGAGTCAACCGCAAGCAGGATCGCGGATACACGAGCAACCAACCGATGTGCGCGAGCGCGTGCTTCGGATGGGCGCTTTAGCGAGAGCACGTCAGTTCAAAGGAGACTCTGATGCAAATCGACGGCGCCTGTCATTGCGGACATCTCAGCTACGAGGCCGAACTGGACCCCGAGCAGGTCGGCGTCTGTCACTGCACGGACTGCCAGACGCTTTCCGGGTCGGCGTTTTCGATCTTCGCGCAGGTACCGAAAAGCGCGTTCCGAATGCGCACGGGTCAACCCAGGATCTATGTGAAGGTCGCCGAAAGCGGGAACCGGCGCGCACAGGCGTTCTGCGCGGACTGCGGAACGCGGATCTACGCCTCGGCGGACCACGATCCGCAGTTCTTCAACCTCCGGGTAGGAACGATCCGGCAGCGCGCCGAGTTGCCGCCCAAAGTGCAGATCTGGTGCCGCTCAGCCTTGCCTTGGGTGCCAGACTTGCGGTCGGTACGACAACTTCCGACCCAGTCGCAGACTTGACTCGGATGCGGGCGCGAGGTCGTGAGCTGCGCGCCTGCGCGGCTAGGATCTGACCAGCAGAACGATTCCGGACACGATGAGCGCGGCGCTCGCGATCCGAGTCGTCCATTCGGGCCTGGGGAGCACCTTTTCCGCGAGGATCAGTCCCGCGAGCAGCGCGACCCACAACAGGTTCATCACACCGGCGACGAACAGCAGCAGCATCAGCACCCAGCAGCAGCCGACGCAGTACGCGCCATGTTCGAGCCCCATCCGCAGGGCGCCGGATCGCCCGGCGCGCCACCGCGTGGCGAAAAACTCGAACGGTGTGCGGCATTTCCGGAGGCAGGCTTCCTTCAACGGCAGCAACTGGTAGACGCCGGCGGCGATCAGCAGTGCCGAGCTGAAGTACGCACTCGATGATGCCATCGTCGGCGTCAGCAGTCCGCTTGCGTCCACCATCGCCTGCATCAAGGTTGCCGCCACGCTGAACCCCGTCCAGACCAGCAGGTAGCCTCCAGTAAATATCCAGGCGGCGGGCAGGACGCTACCGCGTTCGCCATGCTTGCGGACCAGTGCGCCGTAGAGAAGGATCGCGGGCGCGGCGCTCGGCAGCATCATGCCGGTCATCATCACGGCCCACATCGCGAACGTGAGTCCGAGCGCCATCGCATCCGTTCCGTGCGACATCCCCTCCATCGACATGCCGGGCATGTCCATGTGACTCATCGCCTGGGCATCTCTCCAGAGATAGAGCCACGCCAGCCCGACGATCAATCCGAGACTCGCGGCCACGACCCAGCGGTCCCGCTGCAGCGCGGCCTCGATGCCGCGATCGAGCGCGGCCCGTGGACCTACGCCGTCCATGCAAAGGGTGCGAAGTGGCCGTTTCGCGTGCCGCTCGAATCGTTCCACTCGATCCCGAAGGCACGGAACACGCTGCGTGTCGCCTTGGCGAGGCCGAGGCGCGTGGCCACGGGATGGCCGGTATTGTCCAGGTAGATCGGCTCCCCGGCGCGCACCGGCCCCGGGATTCCTTCGCACGCCTGGTCGACGAGTTCGCCTGCCTTGACTGCATAGTTCATGCCGTCGATCTCGAAACTGATCGGGCGCTTCTCCACGCCGGCCATGCGACCGACGAGTGGCGCGAGCGCAGCCATGGGGCCACCCGCCCCGCCGGAGGCGATCGCCACGATCGCCTCCGTCTGCTTGTCCGTCGCGCGCTCGTCTACGATCACGCCCACCGTCATGTCGCCTTCGGCCATCGCCTTGGGCGAGTGCGCGAGGACGATGAACGAGAGGCCATCGAGTTTCACGCCGTCCTTTTCGCCACGGTCGATTCGCATCGCTACGGCGAACTTGCAATCGCCCTCGGTGGGCCGTCCCGTCAGGTTGGACGTGATGCAGGGACACACGAGCGCGCAGTTGCAGGTTTCCATGTACTGCCCTTCGATACGCCATCCGGCCATGTTGGTTCTCCTTTAGCTTTGGAAGGGACCGTGCCGCATCGCTCGCGTCGCCATCCGGCAAACGCAAACTCGCGACGACCGCAGGACCCGATTCTAGGCCGCGAAGTGCGGGCCTAAAACCCTGAACGGAGGATGGTATCCGTTTCGAAGGTCTCGAACAGGCTACCGAAACAACGCCCGCAACTGCTCCCGATTCGCCCCGCCGTCCACCGTCGCGCCGTGCGTCGGGATCAGCCAGTCCGGCGGCGTCCTTTCGAACTCTGCCGTGAGCCAGCGTTTCAGCGCCGCCTTGTCGCGCACCATGAAGAGCGGCGCGATGTTGTTGATCCTGAGCCCGGGGCCGCTGCCGCTCAACCAAAACATCAGGCTGACGACGGGATTCCTGGGAAGCGCGCGAAGATTCATGATGATGTCCGTGACGTACCACGCGAGCCCGCGTTCGGTCGCCATTCGCACGAGCACTTCGCCGGTCCTGTAGTGCGGCATGTCCGTCAGTTCGAGCCGTGAGCCCATGATCGATGCGGCTTCGGCAAGCGGCCGGATGCCGCGCAGCTTCGTCTGCCGCTCGACGCGCGCGATCGACTGCGCGGGCGCGAAGATGAGCGCATCGGGGTATTGCGCTTTCCACTCGGCGAGGCCGAGATGATGAAAGGCGTTCGACGCGACCAGCGCGCGGACGGTGCCATAGGCGGACAGATCTTCGAATATCCCGCTCCTGGCTCTACACGGCGGGCTTACCACGACGAGCCCGCCCTCGACCCCTACGGCAAGCGAATTGGCCGTTCCAGGTCCGAACGAGTACTCGTAGGTCAGCACCGGCGTGCGGGCGTCGAAGATCTGCCAGCCATTCGCGGTCGCGTCCATGCGCCTACCCTACTGGATCGATACTCCCCGGGCAAGCAGATCTGCTCCGCGGCGGCCGCAAGCTTTGCGCGTAGACTCGCGGAACCGATGCGACAGATCTGGATCACGAAACCGGGCGCGCCCGAGGTGCTCGAACTGAAGGAGGCGCCGGATCCCGAGCCGCGAGACGGTGAGATTCGAATCCGCGTCGAGGCGAGCGGAATCAATTTCGCCGACATCCTCGGGCGAATGGGGCTTTACCCGGACCTGCCGCCGATGCCGGTCGTGGCGGGCTACGAGGTCGCCGGCCGGGTCGATCGCGTGGGCGCGGGGATCGATCCGGACTGGGTGGGACGTGACGTACTCGCGATGACACGGTTCGGGGGCTATGCCGACGTGGTGTGCGTACGCGAAAGACAGGTCTTCGTGCGTCCCGAGGGCATGTCGGCAGAGCAGGGTGCAGCAATTCCGGTCAACTACTTCACGGCCTGGCAACTGGTCGTCGTGATGGGTGCGCTGAAGGCGGGCGAGACGATGCTCGTGCATTCGGCCGGCGGCGGAGTGGGAATCGCGGCCACCCAGATCGCCAAGCACATCGGAGCCACCGTCATCGGCACGGCGTCCGCTTCGAAACATGCAGAGCTTCGGCGATTGGGCGTGGATCATCTGATCGACTATCGCACCGAGGACTTCGAAGCAAGGACACGCCAGATCGTGGACGGGCGCGGCGTCGAGTTGATCCTGGATGCAGTCGGCGGCGGATCGTTCAAGAAGGGCTTCCGCCTGCTCTGCCCGACGGGCAGGCTCGCCATGTTCGGCGTGTCCTCGGCGGCGACCGCGAAGGAGCGCAGCATCGTCAGCGTGCTGCGAACGTTCGCGGGAATGCCATGGTTCCAATTCACGCCGATTTCGCTCATCAACGCGAACAAGGGCGTTTTCGGCGTCAATCTCGGACACCTGTGGAGGGAAATCGAGCGCATCCGTGGCTGGGCGGATCAACTGCTCGATCTCTGGAAGCAAGGGATCGTTCGACCGCAGATTTCCCGAACGTTTCGCTTCGATGAAGCCGCCGCGGCTCACCATTACATCCAGGACCGCAGAAACATCGGCAAGGTGCTGCTGGTTCCGTAGCGGGTTTCTGCATCCTGATAGTATTGCCAGTTCATAGATTGCACGGGTAGAAGAACATGCCGAATCTGGCTGCCGTCCTGAAGCAGGAAATCGCGCGGCTCGCCCGCAGGGAAAGCCGCAGCCAGATGAAGGGTTTGCGGAAGGCCTCGGCCCAGTTCCGAAGGGACATCGCGCGGCTCAAGCGCGATGCCTCGGGGCTCAGTGCCGAGATCGCGCGGCTGAAGCGCGGCGTTGGAAAGGCTGCCGCGCCGCAGCCGTCCGATTCGGACGCGGCGACGGTCCGCTTCAGGGCGCAAGGGGTCGCTTCGCATCGAAAGCGGCTGAAAATTTCTGCTGCGGAGTACGGCAAGCTCGTCGGCGTCACCGGCCACACGATTTACAAGTGGGAGCACGGTGCATCGCGCCCGCGCCGGGCGCAGTTGACTGCGCTCGCGTCGATGCGGCGCGTCGGGCGGAGAGAAGCGCTTGCCCGCCTGAAACAGATGCGCGTGCCAGCCGCGAGGAAACGGCGAAAGGCGAAGCGATAGCGAATTCGCCGATTTCGGAATGCTCTCAAACCAAGGCGGGATCGACATGCGCAAATACCTGCACATCAACCTCAACGATCGCTCGGTTCGGACAGAGGAATTGCACGGCGAAGCGATCGTTCGCGTAGGGCGGCACTTCATCGCCAAGACGCTGCTCGCCCTCGGGACGGCGAAAGTGGATCCGCTGTCGCCCGAGAACCCGCTGATCTTTTCCGCAGGACCGTTCGCCGGAACCAATTTCTCGAACGCCAATCGCACCAGCGTCGGCTGCAAGAGCCCGCTGACGGGGGGCATCAAGGAGGCCAATTCCGGCGGCACCTTCGGCTACGCCTTGGGCCAGCTCGAAACCGCGGGGCTCACGCTTTACGGCGCATCGAGCGACTGGCTCGTCATCCGCATCACCAAGGAAGGTGCCATCACCTTCGAAAGCGCCGAGCCTTACCTGGGCAAGGGCAACAACGAGGCGGCGGCGCTGCTGTTCGAAAAATACGGCAAGAAAATCAGCTTCGCGCTATGCGGACCCGTCGGAGAATATCTCGGCCTCGTCTCGGGTATTGCCATCGCCGACACCGACGGACGGCCGTCGCGCCTCGCGGCGCGCGGCGGGGTGGGCGCCGTCATGGGGAGCAAGAAGGTCAAGGCGATCGTGGTCGATGTCCACAGGATGCCGACCTTCCACGACCGCAAGAAGGTCATGGGCGCGATCCGCGAATACGGCCAGCGGCTCGGCAAGGAACCGGCGATCGACACGTTCAAGCGCGTCGGCACCGCGATGATGAGCGATTTCACCAACCGGATCGGCGGATTGCCGGTGCGCAATTTCAGCGCCGGCCGCCTGGTGGAAGCCTCGGAGGGACCCCTGAAGCTGGGCGGCGATTACATCCGCGAACTCAACATGAGCCGTGGCGGCGATCCTTCCCACGCCTGCATGCCGGGCTGCATGATCGAATGCAGCAACGTCTACGTCGACGAGAAGGGCAAGGAACTGGTCTCGCCCCTGGAATACGAAACCCTTGGCTTGATGGGCAGCAATTGCGGCCTGGATCATCCGGATGACGTCGCGCGCCTGAACGGCGTCGCCAACGACCTGGGCGTGGACACCATCGAGGTGGGCGCCACGCTGGGCGTGCTGATGGAAGCGGGTCTCGGAAAATTCGGCGACGCCGGGTTCATGATGGAGGCGATGGAGGACCTGCGCCGCGGCAACGAGCGCGGCCGCCTGCTCGCCCAAGGCACCGCCCGGGTCGGCGCGCATTACGAAGTCGCGCGCGTACCGGTGATCAAGAAGCAGGGCATCAGCGCCTACGATCCGCGGGTCATCGAAGTGACCGGGATTTCCATGATGGTGACGGCGCAGGGCGCGGATCACACGGTCGGCAACCTGCCGGCTTACGACTGCAAAGACAAGACCACCGACGAACTCGTTGCAGTCAGCCTGGAGTCGCAGATCCTGTGCGCCGCCGCGGATTCCCTGGGTCTGTGCATTTTCGGGCGATCCGTGACCAACGTGAGCCTGGACCTCATCGCCACCGCGCTCAACGACGCGCACGGCACGAGCTTCGATGCGTCATTCATCAAGACGCTCGGCCGGGAGGCGCTGCGAATGGAGTGGGAGTTCAACAAGGCGGCCGGCCTGACCGAGGCCGACGACGAACTGCCGGAATTCTTTTACACCGAGGCGCTGGCGCCGAGCGGGAAAACGGCGCGGCATCGCAGCGCAGCGGTCAACCGGCGCATGCGCGAACTGCTCGCCTGACGGCGTAACTGGAGCCGCTCAGCCAGCTTTGCCGGCGTTGAGCCGCCCGGCGAATTCGACGAAATACGCGAGACTTCCCGGGTTCGCCATCGAGTCCGGGTTCGCCGACTTCGTCACGCTGTGCCCGAGGAGCAGCTTTTTGATCGGCAACTCCATCTTCTTGCCCGAGAGCGTGCGCGGCACTTCGCCGATGCGGAAGATGTCGTTCGGAACGTGCCGGCCGGACAGGCCCGCGCGAATCCGGTCGCGGATTTTCGCCTTCAGCGCCTCGTCGAAGGGCACGTCCGGCCGCACCACCACGAACAGCGGCATGTACGACTCGCGGCCGAGGTACTCCAGATCGACCACGACGCTTTCGAGGATCTCGGGCAGTTCCTCCACCACGCTGTAGATTTCGGCCGTGCCCATGCGCACGCCGTGGCGCTTGATCGTCGCGTCCGAGCGCCCGTAGATGATCGAGCCGCCCCGCGGCGTGAAGCGGATCCAGTCGCCGTGGCGCCAGACGCCGGGATACATGTCGAAGTAGCTGTCGTGATAGCGCCTGCCGCCGGGATCGTTCCAGAAATACAGCGGCATCGACGGCATCGGCTCGGTGCACACCAACTCGCCCACTTCGTCGTGCAGCGGCTTGCCGTCGTCATCGAACGCCTCGACCTTGCAGCCGAGGAATTTGCACTGCATTTCGCCCAGGTAGACCGGCATCAGGGGATTGCCGCCGATGAAGGCGGTGGCCGGATCGGTGCCGCCGCTCATCGGCGCGAGCCACACGTCGCTTCTCACCTGGTCGTAGATCCACTGGTAGCCCTCGGGCGGGAGCGGCGACCCGGTGGAGCCGATCCCACGCAGCCGGCAAAGACCGGCAATGCGCTTCGGTTCGACTCCGGCCTTCATGCACGAGAGGTAGAGTGCGGCGCCCGCCCCGAAAAAAGTCGCTTTCACGCGTTCGGCGAAACGCCACAGCGCGCCCCAGTCGGGCCAGCCCGGATTGCCGTCGTAGATCGCGATCGTCGCGCCCACGAGCAAACCGCAGATATGGAGATTCCACATGAACCAGCTGGTGCTCGAAAACCAGTGATACACGTCGCCGGGTCCGAGATCGTTGCCGATTCCCATCAGCTTGACGTGCTCGATCACGATTCCGCCATGGCCGTGCACCATCGGCTTAGGAACGCCCGTCGTGCCGGAGGAATACACCACCCACAGCGGGTGGTCGAACGCCACCGGTTCGACCTCGAGTTGCGCGTCGCCGGTGACGACCTCGCTCCAGGCGAGCGCATTCGTCAACCCGGCCTTACCCGCGTCGCGATCGAGATTCGGGACGACGATCACTTTCTCGACGCTGGGCAGGCCGTGCAGCAATTCGGCGACCACCTGTCTCCGATCGAAGGCCTTGCCACCGTAGCGATAGCCTTCCACCGTGAACAGCACCTTGGGCGCGATCTGCGCGAAGCGGTCGAGCACGCTCACCGGACCCATGTCCGGGGAGCAGAGCGACCAGGTCGCGCCGATGCTCGCCGTCGCGTAAAACGCGATGATCGTTTCGGGAACGTTCGGCATGTAGGCGACCAGCCGATCGCCTTTGCGTACGCCGAGCCCACGCAAGGCGCGGGCGACGTTTGCGACCTTGAGCTCGAATTCCCGCCAACCGAGTTCGACGCAATCCCCGACCTCGTTGCAGGCGACGATCGCCGGCCGCGAATCGGTGCGATGGCGAAATCCCTGCTCGACGTAATTCAGCGTCGCGCCCGGGAACCATTCGGCGCCGGGCATCGTGCGCCCGGCGAGAATGCGACTGGGCGGCGTATGGAATCGGATGTCGTAGTGCCTGGCGATCGAATCCCAGAAGCCCTCCAGATCTTCCACCGACCAACGCCACAGTGCGTCGTAGTCGCGAAAATCGAGCCCGCGCTCGTCGCGGAGCCAGCGCATATAGCCGGCGAGCTTCGAGTTGCGCTGGAAGGATTCCGAGGGTTGCCAGGCAGGAGTCGACGTCATCGTGGGCCGAAGTCATCAAGCGGGCGGAGTGCGCCGCCCGTGCGCCATTCGCGCCTTTACGGCTGCGTGCTAAGGCCTGTCGAGCAGGATGGTGTAATCGCGGGACACGCGCCCGCCCGCAGACTGCAGGACGATCACCAGATCGAGGTACGGTTCCATGATCGGTCGGGAGGACGCCAGCACCAGGACCGATCCGCCGCCGCGTTCCTCGACCGTGACGCTGATGCTGAACAGCACAGGATCGAATTCCTTGCCCATCGCCTTGTAGTCGTCCGGCGTCGCGATGCTGCCGTGGACGCCGCCGGTCTTGCCTGCCGTCGAGATGGCCTGCACCTCTGCGCGCAGCGGCTGACCCAGCTTGGAGTGCAAAGTCAGCGGCCCCAGGCCCTGGGCCTGCGTGATTGCCGGGAACAGCAGGAGAGCGGCGGCTGCCAGGAGAATTCTGGTGAACATGCCCGACACGGAGACCGTCCTTGTTCGTACCCGGAATGATGAAAGCTAACATTCCGCAAGGCGCACCGCAAGGCGCTCGCGCGCGCCCGCCGCCGCGGGTAGGCTGCGAACCGTGGGAACGTCCGGGGCCAGGTTCCGAATCGCGATCCACCGGGCGACGCTGCTGACATGGAACTGAAAATCGGAGTCGACCTGGGGGGAACGAAGATCGAGCTCATCGCGCTCGACGGCGGCGGCCGCGAACAGCTCCGCCGGCGGGTCGCGACGCCGCAGGGGGATTACGACGCGACGCTGCGCGTAGTCGCGGAACTCGTGCGCGACGCGGAACGCACGCTGGGAGCGCGCGGCAGCGTCGGTGTCGGCATGCCGGGCGCATTGTCGCTGGTGAGCGATCGCGTGAAAAACGCGAATTCCACCTGGCTCAACGGACGGCCGCTCAAGCAGGACCTCGAAACCGTGATCGGGCGCGAGTTGCGGCTTGCGAACGACGCCAACTGCTTCGCCCTGTCCGAAGCGGTGGACGGCGCGGGATGCGGCGCAGAGGTGGTCTTCGGCGTGATTCTCGGCACCGGTGTTGGCGGCGGCATCGTGGTCCACGGGCGCGCGCTCACCGGACCAAACGCGATCGCCGGCGAATGGGGGCACAATCCGCTGCCTTCGCCGCGCGCGGCTGATTTTCCCCAGCCGCAGTGCTATTGCGGGCGCAGCGGCTGCATCGAGACCTACCTGTCGGGCCCTGGACTGGAACGTGACTCGGCGACCGGACTGCGCGCCCCCGAGATCGTCGCGGGCGCAGGGCAGGGCGATGCGCGCTGCGAAGCGGCGCTCGAGCGCTACGAAGCGCGCCTTGCCCGCGCACTCGCCGGCGTGATCAATGTCCTCGACCCGGACGTGATCGTGCTCGGCGGCGGGCTTTCGAACTTCGAGCGGCTCTATGAATCCGTGCCTGCGCTTTGGGGAACGGAGGTGTTTTCGGACCATGTCGCGACGCGGTTGGCGCGGCCCGTGCACGGCGATTCGAGCGGCGTGCGCGGCGCCGCGTGGCTATGGGATGTCTGACCCGACCGACAGGACGCGCGTGCGGTTCAGTCTTCGCGCCGATCGGCGTCGGTGACGATGCGCGCGTAGCGCTGCATCGTCCAGTATGACCACGCCCATTCGATCAGCACGATGAGGCGGTTCCGGAACCCGATCAGGAAGAAGATGTGCGCCACGAGCCACAGCACCCACGCCGGATAGCCTGACAGCTTGAAACGCCCGAGCGTCGCCACGGCCGCGTTGCGTCCGATGGTGGCGAGCATGCCGGCGTCGCGATAACGGAAGGGCTCCGCCGCCTCGCCGCGCAGCCGGCGCAGGATGTTCTTCGCGGCATGCCGTCCCATCTGCTTGGCGGCGGGCGCAATGCCCGGTACGGCCGGGTCAAGGCCGCGGATCGATGCGAGATCGCCGATCACCTGGACTTCCGGGTGCCCGGGGATGGAAAGGTCGGGCTCCACCAGGACACGGCCGGCGCGATCGAGCGGCACGCCGAGCGTCGCTCCGATCGGCGATGCGGCGACGCCTGCAGCCCAGACGACCGTGCGTGCCGCGAGGCGGTCATCGCCGAGCTGTACGCCGCCCGCGTCCACACCGGTAACGCGCCGGCCGAGCCAGACGGTGACGCCGAGGCGCTCGAGCTGCAGGCGTGCCTTGTCGGTCAGGTCCGGCGGATAGGCGGTCAGGATCCGGTCGGCGGCCTCCACCAGGACGACGCGCGCGTTGCGCGGGTCGATGCGGCGGAATTCTCCGTGCAGCGTATGGCGCGAGATCTCGGCGAGCATGCCGGCGAGTTCCACGCCGGTGGCGCCGGCGCCGATGACGACGAAAGTGAGCCAGGCGGCGCGGCGGCCGGGATCGCTTTCGCGTTCGGCATGCTCGAACGCGAGCAGGATGCGGCGCCGGATCTCGAAGGCGTCCTCGAGCGTCTTCAGGCCCGGCGCGTGAACCTGCCAGGCATCGTTGCCGAAATAGCTGTGCGTCGCGCCCGTGGCGACGATCAGCTCGTCGTACGCGAGCGTCTCGCCGTCGGCGAGCGCGACCTGGCGCTGCGCCGTGTCGATGCGCGCCGCCTCGCCGAGCAGCACGGTGGCGTTCTCCTGCGCGGCCAGGATGTGGCGAATCGGGGCCGCGATCGCGGGTGCCGAGAGCCCTGCCGTAGCGACCTGGTAGAGCAGAGGCTGAAACAGGTGGTGATTGACGCGGTCCAGCACGGTGATGCGGACCGGGGCGCGCCGCAGGGCCCGTGCCGCGAACAGGCCGCCAAAACCGCAGCCGAGGATCAGGACCTGCCGCTCCATCGCGCTATGATAGTCCGGACATGGATCTTTCGAGCGTTGCGCCGGGTTTGCGCGGGCGGGCGGAACTCGTGGTCGGCGAAGAGCACACGGCGCCGCGCATCGGCAGCGGCAAGGTGCACGTGCTTGCGACGCCCGTGATGATCAACTTGATCGAAGCAGCGGCGCTCGCGGCGGTCGAGCATCTGCTGCCCGCGGGCTGCCAGTCGCTCGGCACGCATCTCGACGTGCGGCACATCGCGGCCACGCCGGTGGGTATGCGGATTCACGCCACTGCAGAGGTCGTTGCGGTCGAGGGGCGCAGCATCCGCTTCCGCGTCGAGGCGCGCGACGAGCGCGAGCTCATCGGCGACGGCGTTCACGATCGTGTCGTGGTCAATGTTGCGCGGTTCGACGAGCGGGTGCAGGGAAAGCTGAAATAGAGCGCCTTCCCGGACCATGCATTCGCGGGGCAACCGCGTTAGCCGCAACCTTGCACCGGCAGGTTGCCTATGAGAGTATACGGCATTGATATATACCGCGAGGTAATGGGCGATGGATTCTGCCAAGGTGTTCATGACTGGGCGAAGCCAGGCGGTGCGTCTGCCGAAAGCCTACCGGTTCGAGGCCGACGAAGTGCTGATCGAACGTCAATCCGATGGCGCTCTGCTTCTGCGTCCAAGGCAGAAGCCGCGGCTGGGTGAACGCCTGCGGGCAATTCTGCGGAAGGTACCTGTCGATCCCGCTTTCGTGCGCCCGGAGCAGCCGCCGCTCGAACGGGATGCGCGATGGTGGGCGACGCACGGACTTGAACCGGCCTTACCGCGCAAGCGCAAGTCGAAGCGCTGATGTACCTGCTGGATACCAATACGTGCGTCTATGTCATCCGGCGGCGCCCGGAATCCGTCTTCCGGCGCCTCGACGAGACGGCCGCCGACGAGGTCGGTCTTTCTGTGATTACCGCTTTGGAGCTGGAGGTCGGCGCGTTGCGCGCCCAGGGCCGGCGCTACAGCGGCGCGGTACGCAGCTTTCTCGGGGAGTTTTCCATTCTTCCGCTCGACGATTCAGCGCGCGAGGCCTACGGACGGCTGCGGACCGGGCTCGAGCGCCGTGGCGAGACGATTGGCTCGCACGACATGCTGATCGCGGCACATGCCCTGGCGCTCAGTGCCACGCTCGTAACGAACAACGAAAGGGAGTTCAGACGCGTCAAGGGGCTGAAAATCGAGAACTGGATCGGATCTCGTCCGCGTCAGTGACGGCTTGAGATCGGGCGGCGCGTAGGCTTCCCCGTCAAGCAGACAGTTCAGAAGTTGAATTTCCGGTTTCTTGACGTCGAACCATATTTCGAACAGTTCTGAACCAGAATTCCGTCACTCCGCGGATCGTCTTTCCTGACCTTGTTCGGCATATTCGCTCGGGGTCAAGTGGCCGAGCGAGCCGTGTGGCCGCCGGGTGAGAAACAGCGGTTCGTCGGGGAGGAAAAGCAGCGCGCCTGCCTTCTCCCGCGGCGCCGGCGATGCAACTCGCGGCAGACGGATCTGGGAAAATGCGCCATGGGCCTGCTCGTCGACGGCGTCTGGCGTGACCAGTGGTACGACACCAGCGCCACGGGCGGGCGCTTCGTGCGCCCGCGCACCCGCTTCCGCAACTGGGTCACCCCCGACGGCTCGCCGGGACCGAGCGGAACCGGAGGTTTCGCCGCCGAGCCAGGGCGCTATCACCTTTACGTGAGCCTCGCCTGCCCCTGGGCTCATCGCGCGCTGATCATGCGCGCATTGAAAGGCCTCGACGACCTGATCTCGCTCTCGGTCGTGCACTGGCGGATGGGCGACCGGGGATGGACGTTCGACGACGGCCCCGGAGTGATCGCCGACCCGGTGCTGGGCGCGCGCTGCCTGTACGAGGTCTACCTGGCCGCGGACCGGTCGTACACCGGACGGGTCACGACGCCGCTCGTGTGGGACAGGCGCAGCGCGACGATCGTGAACAACGAGTCCTCGGAAATCATCCGGATGTTCAATTCCGCCTTCGACGCCGTGGGCGCGAGCCCCGGCGACTACTATCCGGCCGGGCTGCGCGAGGAGATCGACGCGCTGAACGCACGCATCTACGAAACCGTCAACGACGGCGTATACAAAGCCGGCTTCGCAACCACGCAGCAGGCCTACGAGGACGCGTTCGGCGCACTGTTCGAGACGCTGGACTGGCTGGACCAGCGGCTCGGCGGCAGGCGCTACCTGTGCGGCGAGCGCGTCACGGAAGCCGACCTCCGGCTCCTCACGACGCTATTGCGTTTCGACCTGGTCTACTACTCGCACTTCAAGTGCAATGCGCGGCGGATCGCGGATTACCCCAATCTTTCCGGCTACACGCGGGATTTGTACCAACTACCCGGAGTGGCGGCGACCTTCGACGCCGGGCACATCAGGCGGCACTACTACGAAAGCCACCGCATGCTCAATCCGAGCGGCATCGTGCCGCTCGGCCCGGCGATCGACTTCACTGCGCCGCACGACCGCGTCCGGCTATCCCGGGGGTAGCCGCGATTACCAGGCCAGCACGCCGAACAGCCAGCGATGCGCGAGCATCGTGCCGCCGTACACGATCAACGCGACGAGGACCTTGACCGGTCCGATTTCTACGGGTCGAAAGCGGTTGCGGCCCTGAGCAATCGCAACGAAAGGAACGTTGGACGTGATGGCGGCGAACCGTTTCCATGCTTCGGGAACGCCGCGCGCCTTGCGCGCGTCGATGAGCCGCGTACCGAGCCCTGCCACCACCAGGAATCCACCGAAGAAGAGCAGCGACTTCGTGTCTGCGCGCGCAAGCACATGGGCACCGGCCCAGAGCAGGATTCCCCACATCAGCGGGTGGCGCGTCACGCGCAGGATGCCGCGCGCCGGATCTTCGGCTTCGAGCAGGATCTCCTGTCCGACTGCGGTAGGGTTCTTCGCCGTCAGGCCCGCGACGATGAAGACGAACGCGAACGGCATGATCACGACCGGGACGACCCGCAGCCCGGGCCACAGCGGCTCGATCGGCGCGCGACCGTAGGCGTAAATCATCCAGCCAAGCGTGGCCAAGGCGACGAGCGAGTACAGGCCGAGGTAGCCGCGTTCTCCAAGCGAACCGGCAAGCCGGGCGCGCAGCGGCGTGCTCGGCACGAAATGCGTGAGGACGAAGGCGGCGGTGGCGACGCCCAGTTGCATCGTCGGATCCATCGTTCGATCTTACCCCGTTGCGCTCGGGTTCAGGCCAGCGCGCGGGTCACAATCTCCGCGAGGTCGCGCGATAGACCCTCCGCGCGGCCCAGTCGCTCGAGTTGCTCGCGCGACTTCGCCTGGCGGCCGGAATCGAATTTTCGCCAGCGGTCGAAGCCGCGCGCCATGCGCGCACCGACCGCCGGATTGAAGCCGTCCAGCGCCAGTATCTGGTCGGCGAGAAACGCGTAGCCGGCGCCATCGGCGGAGTGAAACCGGACGTGATTGGCACTGAAACCGCGAATCAGCGCATACACCTTGTTCGGCACCTTGAGGTCGAACGCCGGGTGCCGAAGCAGTTCGCGCACGCGAGCGAGCGTTCCGGGCAGGCGCGACGAGGCCTGCACCGCGAGCCACTTGTCGACCACCAACGGCTCGTCCTTCCAGCGTGCGTAAAAGGAATCCAGCGCCGCGGCGCGCTCGGGGCAGTCGAGGTTGGCTAGGCAGCCGAGCGCGGCGAACGATTCGGTCATGTTGTTCGAGCGCCGGTACTGTTCGTCGCACAGACCGCGGATTTCCGGCGTGTCGAGTTCGGTCAGCAGGCCAAGCGCCGCGTTGCGCAGCGCGCGCTTGCCGGCGGCTGCGGCGTCGGGCGAGTACGTTCCCGGGACCGCATTGGCTTCATAGATCGAAAACAGCGGTTCGCGCAACGCCTGCGCGATACGCAGCCGCAACCGGTTGCGCGAAGCGTGCAGGGCCTCGGGATCGACGACCGCCACCTGTTCGGCGAGGAACGCTTCCGACGGCAATGCGAGCACTTCGGCGACGAACGCGGGATCCTTTCCGTCCAGCAGGCGCCGCATCGCCTCGAGGAACGCGGGCGAGGGTTCGCCACCGTGTTCGAGGATGGTTGCGGTCGCGAGACGCTGGCCGGCTTCCCAGCGATTGAACGGGTCGTCGTCGTGGGCGAGCAGCCACACGAGGTCGGATTCGCGGTACGGATAGTTGAGGATCACAGGCGCGGAGAAGCCGCGCAGCAGCGACGGCACCGGCGCCTCGGAAAGCCCGTCGAAGGCGAACTCCTGATCGCGCGCCGTCACCGAGAGAATACGCTCGTGGTGGCCGACCTTCACCGTGAGCGGAACGTGGAACGGCGGTTCCATCGACTGGCGCACGCGCAACGCGAAGCGGCCGTCGGCGTAATGGCCCGAGCAATCGAGCACCGGCGTTCCCGCGACGTCGTACCATCGCCGGAACTGCGCGAGATCGACCCCCGAGGCGTCCTGCATCGCCTGGACGAAGTCGTCGCAGGTCACCGCCTGCCCGTCGTGGCGCTGGAAATAAAGCCGCATGCCGGCCTGGAATTTGTCCTCGCCGAGCAGCGTGTGCTGCATGCGCACGACTTCGGCGCCCTTTTCGTACACCGTCAGGGTGTAGAAGTTCCGGATCTCCATGTAGGATTGCGGCCGCACCGGGTGCTGCATCGGTCCCGCATCCTCCGGGAACTGGTTCGCGCGCAGCAACCGCACCTCCTGGATCCGCGCCACGCCGCGCGAGTACAGGTCGGCGCCGTATTCCTGGTCGCGGAACACGGTGAGGCCCTCCTTCAACGAAAGCTGGAACCAGTCGCGGCAGGTGACGCGGTTGCCGGTCCAGTTGTGGAAGTATTCGTGCGCCACGACGCGGTCGACGGCGAGAAAGTCGTAATCCGTGGCGACGTCCGGCCGCGCCAGTACGTACTTGGCGTTGAAGATATTGAGGCCCTTGTTCTCCATCGCGCCCGAGTTGAAGTCGCCCACCGCCACGATCTTGTAGTGATCGAGGTCGAGTTCCAGGCCGAACCGGTCCTCGTCCCAGCGCATCGAGCGCTTGAGGCAATCCATCGCCCAGCCCGCCTGGTCGAGCTTCCCGGGCTCGACGTACACCGCGAGCTGTTTCGGCTTGCCCGATCGCGCGACGAAGGTGTCCTCGAGCACTTCGAGGTTCGCCGCCACCAGCGCGAAGAGGTAGGAGGGTTTCGGGAAGGGGTCCTCGAACGTGGCGAAGTGCCTTCCGCCGGGCTCGTCGCCCGCGGCGAGGCGGTTTCCGTTCGACAGCAGGATCGGGAAGCGCGCCTTGTCGGCGTGCACCGTCGTGGTGTAGCGCGCCATGACGTCGGGACGATCGACGAACCAGGTGATGCGCCGGAACCCCTCGGCCTCGCATTGCGTGACGAATCCGCTCTTTGCCGCGTAGAGCCCTTCGAGCCGCGTGTTCCGCTGGGGCACGATCCGCGAGACGGTTTCGAGCGTGAACGCATCCGGAACCGGATCGATCGCCAGGCGCCCGGCGCCGAGCGCGTACTGGTTGGCCCGCAGCAGCGTGCCGTCGATTGCAACGGATCGGAGCTCGAGGTCCGCGCCGTCGAGGGCGAGCGGCGCATCCCGCACCGTGGTCAGCGGATTGCGCCGGATTTCGAGCCGGGCGATGACGAGCGCGTCGTCGTCGCGGATGTCGACGTCGAGCGCGACGCGATCGACCAGGAATGCGGGCGGGGCGTAGTCCTTCAGGTAAATCGTGGTGGTCTTGGGTTCGCGCATGGCGCGATTCTATCGAAGGGCTGTGCTATGGTTCCCGCACCACGTTCAGGGGGAATCGGGATGCAGCGCTTTGCCCGAACCACGTTTGCGGCGCTGGTCGGGCTGGTCGCGGCCGGCTGCGCGACCCACCCGGTAGATCCGCTCGAACGGATCGAGCACATCGTCGTCATCTACGCCGAGAACCGGAGCTTCGATCACCTCTATGGACTGTTTCCGGGCGCCGAGGGAATCGCGCAGGCGACTGCGGAACAGAAGACCCAGATCGACCATGACGGCACGCCGCTGCCGCACCTGCCGCCCGTGTACGAGCACGGCCATGCGAGCAAGCGCTTCACGGCAACGCTGCCCAACGGCCCGTTCCGGATCGATCTTCCGCCGATCAACGGGCGCATGGACGAAGTGTTGCCAAGTCCCTGGCACTTGTATTACCAGCACATCGAGCAGATCAACGGCGGCAGGAACAATCGCTTCGTCGCCATGAGCAACGTCGGTGCCTGGGCCATGGGTTATTTCGACGGCTCGGCGATGAAACTCTGGAAGTGGGCGCAGGAATACACGCTCGCCGACCATTTTTTCCAAGCCGCCTTCGGAGGATCCTATCTGAATCACCACTGGCTCATCTGTGCATGCTCGCCGATGCACGCCGATGCGCCGGCGAGCACGCATCCGCAACTCGACGCGAACGGCCGTTTGAAGAAGAAGCCGGGATCCCCGGCGTCGGTACTCGCCGGGCCCGTGCAGGTGTTCGACGGGCTCGTCACGCCGGACGGCTACACCGTGAACACTTCGCAGCCGCCGTATCAGCCGAGCGGAATTCCGCCGGCGCCAGGCGGCGACCTTGCGCTTGCCGATCCGGCGAAGCATCCGCTGCCGCCCCTCAGGTTGAAAACGGTCGGCGATACGTTGAGCGCGAAGGGCGTCACCTGGGCGTGGTACGCAGGCGGGTGGAACGAGGCGCTCGAAGATGGGCAGCGCGATCCGAAGTCGAGGCGCTCGGTGATCTACAACCGCGGCGCGGACAGCCCGAACTTCCAGCCGCACCACCATCCGTTCAACTATTTCGCGCGCTTTGCGCCGGGCACGCCGGACCGGGCGCGCCATCTCAGGGACCTTGCCGATCTCGAGCGCGACATCGCGAGGGGCACGTTGCCGCAAGTGGCGTTCTACAAACCGGCGGGACGCGTCAACGAGCATCCGAGTTACACCGATGTCGCAAGTGGCGACGAGCACATCCACGATCTGCTCACGCGACTGAAGGCGAGCCCGCAGTGGCCGAAAATGGCGGTGATCGTGACCTACGACGAGAATGGCGGCTTCTGGGATCACGTGCCGCCGCCCTCGGGGCCGGGATGGGGTGATCGCTGGGGTCCGGGTTCGCGGATTCCGACGCTCGTCATTTCGCCGCACGCGAAGCGCCGTTACGTCGACAAGACGCGCTACGACACGACTTCGATCATCAAGCTGATTACGCGCCGCTTCGGCCTCGAGCCGCTGCCCGGCGTTCGAGCCAACGCGGGCGACCTGACGAACGCCTTCGAATTCGCCCGCTAGGGGGTAACGGGGGAACCGCAGGTTCCCCTGTTCCGGGCTAGGCGGCGCGGTTCTTCTCCGCGAGACGCCGGATCAGGCCATCGATTCCAGAGTCGTCGATGATGCGCTGGAATTCTGCGCGGTAGGTGAGCACCAGGCTCACGTTTTCGACCACGATGTCATAGATTTTCCAGCCCTCGGCAGTGCGCCGCATCGCGTATTCGACCGGCACCGGAGGGCGTCCCGGGCGCAGGTACTGGTTGCGAACCGATACTTCGGTCGCGCCCGGTTCCATGCGAACCGGCATGACGCGCATGGTCTGTCCGCGATATCCGTCGACTGAATTGGAATAGATCCGTACCAGCATGGTCCGGAACTCCCGGGTCAGTTGCTCCCGCTGCGCCGGCGTGGCCTTCGCCCAGGGCCGGCCCACGGCGAGCCGCGTCGATTCGCCGAAATCGACGTACGGCAGCACCTTCTGCTCGGCGAGCGCGAGCGCTTTCTTCACGTCGCCGGCCTGCAGGTCCTTGTCCACTTTCACTGCCGCGAGGACTTCGTCGGTGATCTTGCGCACCAGCGCGTCGGGCGGAAGGTCGGTCTGCGCCAGCGCCGGAACGCCGAGCAAGGCCAGCAGGAATCCAAACCTACGTACGAGGATCATAGTTCGCCTTCGCTCATGAAAAACGTGGGTTGCCCGCCTTCGACACCTTAACGTGCGCCGGGTTCCTTCGGATGACAATGGGCCGTTTGCTGCGACATCATGCCGTGGAGCGCTCGCGCAGGAACTCCGCCAGCGCGCGCGTGGTGTGCGTATGCGCTTTGCCGGCGACTTCGGGGGCGCCCTGGTGGACGACGCGGCCGCCCTGGTCGCCGCCTTCAGGTCCCAGGTCGATGATCCAGTCGGCCTCGGCAATGACGTCGAGATTATGTTCGATGACCACCACCGTGTTGCCCGCATCGACCAGGCGGTGCAGCACGCGCAGGAGTTTTTCGACGTCGGCCATGTGCAGGCCGACGGTCGGTTCGTCGAGGACGTAGAGGGAACTGGCGACCGAAACTGCCTTCTGCCGACTTCCAAGTGCGGAAGTCGGCAGATCTGTGCGAACCCTGGACAATTCCGTGACGAGCTTGATGCGCTGCGCTTCGCCTCCCGAGAGCGTCGGGCTCTGCTGGCCGAGCGTGAGATAGCCGAGGCCGACGTCCTGCAGCAGGCGCAGCGCGTGATGGATCGCGGGATGCGCAGAGAAAAACTCCGCCGCCTCGTCGACGTTCATTGCGAGAACTTCCCCGACGTTTCTTCCGCGCAGGTGCACGGCAAGCGTTTCCTCGTTGAAGCGCTGCCCGCGGCAGACCTCGCAGCGCACGCGCACGTCGGGGAGAAAGCTCATCTCGATTCGGTTGATGCCTTGGCCTTCGCAGGCGTCGCAGCGCCCGCCCTTGGTGTTGAACGAGAAGCGGCTCGCGCTCCAGCCGCGCATCCGGGCGTCCGCGGGGGCGGCGAACAGCCGCCGCACCGAAACCCCAAAACCGACGTAGGGCGCCGGGCCGGGGGGGGGCGGCTTGCCCGGGGGGGGGTGGGCG
>Ga0080064_1000552_pt2 | contig 82965 bp, 87 predicted proteins | sample Subgrocontami54m_FD_69260 | JGI IMG/M metagenome (GOLD analysis project Ga0080064, IMG submission 69260) | Subsurface groundwater microbial communities from S. Glens Falls, New York, USA - GMW46 contaminated, 5.4 m (SPADES assembly) (version 2) ... | reverse complement strand
CCTAATCCGTTGGTAAGCTTGTAACACCTTGGAAACCCTGGCCGCCGAGAAGGCGGCGGGTGCAAGGCGGAACGAAGGCCCGCACCGGAGCGTACGAGGCAGTACGTGAGGATGCGGGCCTGAAGTTCCAACGCCGCAGACGCCCCTTATCGACGGATCAGGGGCTGGCTCATCATCTTGACAACTCTATTGGGATCTCAAAGCGAGCGCGGCGCGCGATCAGGGAAGCGATTTGAGTGATCTCGACGGCCATACCCAGAAAGCGAATTCCTATCATTCATTTTTTTCAATTCCCTGGATAGCGGTGGAGGATCGAGCTACTGCTGCTTGGTGGATTGTCTATCGTCTATTAGAGTGGTAGAAATAGTGGCGTGGCTCAATGCAGACTCTCCAAGAATTATGAAACCTGGTGTCTCGTTGTGGATGAACAAGAGCTTCGTCGCGTATGCGATGAGATTCAAAAGGCTCTTAACAAAGCCGGGGCCAATCCACCGAAGTTAGATTTCGAAGTCACCCTTTCTGATCATTTTTCCTATCATACTGCCTCACTGGAAGACGTTCTCAGGGAGGAGAATTCTCGAAGGAAGTCCATTAAGGGACTAACTGTCGAATCTGAGAACGATGAAGGGGGTATCACCGTCAGTTTAGGGTCAGGAGGATCGCAGTACGCCAGCTTAGCGGTAAAAGGGCAAGACCGGCAGTGGGTCTATGTGGCGTTTTCCGTGTTGGAGGATCGGCTGAGGCGGCTAAAACAATGGCATCCTAGAACGGGACTGTGTGTGGCAATTGCCGTGTCGCTTGGATTTACATTGTTGATTTGGACTATGGGAGCACTCATTCAAAAGTACGGGAGCATTCTTGCAGTGTCTTTAGAGCAGGGTACGATCCAAACCACTGGCGTTGGTACGGCTGTGTTTTTCGCGCTGGCAGTCGTTTACTGTGGTGGCCTTGCCTACGCAGCGGCCAGATTGTTTCCAAATATTATATTTCGGATTGGTGACGGAGTTAGCCGTCACGACTCACTTAAAGCAGTTAGGTCCCGCCTGTTTTGGCTACTCGTTGGCACAGGTGGACTTGGGACACTCTACCGACTGGTGTACAAGTTCCTTTTATAGCGACTCTTGTGAACAAAACAGTTTACTAGAGCGCTTCGTCCACGTCACAACTTTTAAGAAATCACCTTTGACCCATCCTACTCCCAATTAGTCTGAATCCCCTATCCCAAGGCGGAGAGAATGTCCAGCCCTGCCAGGAAACCGCCCGCTGGTTGACATAATCGGACCTTATCGGATACTGTCGAGTCCAAAACCGGCAGACGGAGCTGGCTCATCATCTTGACAACTATATTGGGATCTCAAAGCGAGCGCGGCGCGCGATCAGGGAAGCGATTTGAGTGATCTCGACGGCCATACCCAGAAAGCGAATTCCTATCATTTAATGAGGAGGGAGCATGAAACTGAAGGTCATCGTACATGAAGCTGAAGAGGGCGGTTACTGGGCTGAAGTGCCTGCCATCCCCGGCTGCGCGACGCAAGGAGACACCTTCGACGAGCTTTTGAAAAACATTTATGACGCTGTCGAAGGTTGCCTCTCAGTTGACGTTAAGGATATTCATATCTCCGCCAACGACAAAGTTCTAGACATCGCAGTTTGAAAACCGTCTCCGGAAAAGATTTCGCGCGGTTACTCGAAAAGCACGGCTGGGAGCTGAAACGAGTGACCGGCAGTCATCACGTCTACGCTAAACCCGGCAATCCCGCACGCATTTCCGTACCCATTCATGGCAATGCCGCTTTGAAGATCGGTCTACTCAAACACTTCCTCAAGCTATCCGGGATTTCCGAAGATGACCTGTGACGGCCGCTCCAGAACAAGCCGTTCATGGTAGGCGACGGACCGAGAAAAGACTCCCGGTACATTTTCTCCACCTTGCGCCTTCTCTGCCGCAGTGGCTCCGATTCAGCTTGGCCGTCTCGCGCAACCGTGCGGCAGTCATCGAGGGATAAAAGGGAGTGGACTAAACCAACAAGCCGCTTGCAAGTTGCGACTAATCGGACTATGCAATCAGGGCGATTGATCGAAAGATTGTTTAGTACTACCTTAGCAACCCCTTAAGCTTGGTGGTCGAAATCCGGCCGGCAAATTTTCATCATCGCCCGGAAATCCTGGCGCATCTCCTCGACGGTGGCGCGCCCCACGTACCAGTATCCGCAATAGATCTTGTGAACCGTAAGATCGGGAAGCAAAGAAAAGGTGTACGGCATCGCGGTCACTCCATGCTTCTCGGAGGTCTCGATCATATCGAGCTGCTTGACCGCCGTTCGGTTTTGATCGCTCAGAAACGGAAACGTGGATCCCAGACCCGCCCGGAAAGCCGCATTACACTCGGGGCTATCGGTCGAGATCACGGTGAGCTTGCAATAATTGATCTTGAGCTCTTGCTGGTATTCGGTCAAGAGACGCAACTGCGTCTGGCATTTGGGTCACCAGTAACCGCGGTAGAAATCCACCACTATCGGAAACCCTTCGGAGATCTGAGAGAGCCGGACGGCTTTTCCTTCGTGGTCGGAAAGCTCCAGATCCGGGAAGCGACTGCCTATTTTCTGGTTCATGGATTTTCTCCTTTTCGCAGACGGCTCAGCGCCCTTCTATAGGAAAATTAGCCCCCGGTCAATGAAAGGACAGCGGAGGGGGTTCGCTCGGAAGACGGGAGACGTCCGACACTGGAGTTCCGTGAATGGCATGAACTAACCGGTAGCTGTTTGGAGCAGAGAGGCAGAGGCCCATCGGCTCCCGATGAGGAGCGGATCCCCTCCGCTTCTCACAGACATCACACTTTCGACCGTGATCCCTTGAGCCATTCCCGCGCGTCGAAAGATTTGCCGGTGACTCCTTCGGAGTCCGGCGAGGCGAGATAGAGAAAGATCCCGACGACATCGTCGGGCGCCGGCAGGGTCAGGGGATCTTCTTCCGGATAAGCGAGAGCGCGCATCTCCGTTCTGGTCCCGCCGGGGTTCACGGCATTGACCCTGATATGATGCTCTTTGACCTCGTCGGCTAAAACCTGCGTCAGTCCCTCCAGGCCAAATTTGGAAACCGCATAGGCTCCCCATCTTGCTTTGCCGGTCCGGCCCACCCCGGAGGAAATATTGATAATCGATCCATCCCTTTGGGGAATCATCACTCCGAGCGCCTCGCGAGTCACCAAAAATTGAGCGGTTAAGTTGACCCGGATGACCTCCTCCCAGGAAGACAAGGGATAACTTAGGATAGGTTCCCGGGGGCCGAGGAGGCTGGCGTTATTGACCAGGATGTGGACGGTCCCGTACCTTCGACAGGCTTCCCGCACCAATCGTTTCGCGTCGCTCACTTTCGCTATATCCGCCGCGCTCCAGCTCACCTCGCCGCCTTCCGATCGGATCTCGGCCGCGGCCTTCTTCAAGTCGCTTTCCCTGCGGGCTCCGATAAAGACACTCGCCCCTTCACGGGCATACGCGCGGGCGATCGCCTTACCGATGCCCCGGCTCCCCCCGGTAATCAGAGCCACCCTCCCTGTCAAAACTCCCATGACCCTTCTCTTCTGTCTGACCTCAAGGCGGCGGCGACTTAAACCATTTATCGTAAAGCCTCTGGTAGACCCCGTTTTCCTTCAAGGTGAGCAGGGCGTTATCGACCGGCTTGCGGTACGGGCTGTTGAAAGGAAAAACGACTCCGTAACTTTCCTTGCGGAATACGGGGCCGACCACGTTGACGCGGCCCTTTCCCTTGTGGGCGGCGTAGTAGAGAAGCACCGGCGAATCAAAAACAACCGCGTCCGCCTCCCCGCTCAGGAGCGCCTCGTAAGCCTGCTCGATCTTCGGAAACTCCAAAACTTGACTTTGTTGTTGATGAAGATAAAGGGCCGATGTGCTGCCGGTCGTCGTGGCAACCTGCTTTCCCGGCAGGTCCTCCGGTCCGTTGATGTCTCCCTGGAGTTGTTGCACCGTCAGCGAGGCCGTGACGTTGGCGGTAAAATAAGCGACGAAGACAACGCTGACGAACATCCAAAAAACCGCTATCACGCGACCAAGAGAGCTTTTCGGCATCTGGTCCGCCTGCGTAGCCAGGGTCGAAAGCGCCCACCAGCAGGCTTCAAAAATACCCGGAAAATAGGACTTGCTTTCGATCATCCCTCGCGGGTGCCGGCGCTCCGACCACCAGACCAGGTGGGCGGGCACCAGCACCGCCAGGAGGACGATGCCGATGAGCGGCAGGACAGAATAGGAAAAAAGAAAAGCCAGCATGTTGGGCAGGAAGGCGCCGTGGCCGGGTTGAGCTCGCACCATGATCTGCAGGCCCGAATCGAACATCGGTTGGGAAAAATCCAATGTCCGGCTCCGCTCCGCGGTGATCGAAATGGCGGCAATCGCCAAGTCCGCTTTACCGGACTCGACCGTGGCGAGCAGATCCTTTACGGTCGGGGCAACGAACATTTCGGACTTCAATTTCAGTTCGTCGGCAATGCTCTGCCAGAGATCCATACTGAACCCGGTGAGCTTGCCCCCTTCTTCGGATACAAAGGGCGCGACAATGCGGGTCGCCACGCGGAGGGGAGGGGCTGGCTGCTGCGCGTCAGCCAGACACGGCAACAGCAGCAAAAACAGGAGCCCTATACCCGCAGAACGTTTCATGGCTGTTGAACCCTCCTCCCTACAAAGCCGAGAGAAAATCTCCGGCTGCTCTCGCCCGCCGCTCGTTTCGTTGCTCCGCTTGCGATTCCGCCAGATTATATACAATATCTTTGAAAAGTCGTGTTTCCGATGAAAAGCTACCAGCGACTCCTGGCGTTTCTCGCCCTCATGCTCCTGCTGACCAGTCTTTTAAGCCCGTGGGCAGCCGCGTTGTGGCAATGGCTTACCGAGGTCCGGCCGGAATGGCAAGAGTACCGGTTCCCTTTTTCAAACTTCTTCAATCGGATCTTCATCGCTCTGGGAATCCTCCTCTTCTCGTTTTACCCTTCCCTTCTCCAGATCCGTTCCCCGAGCCAACTCGGGCTCTCGTCCTTCCGCCGGGGGTACCGGGATCTTATCAAAGGATTTTTCCTGGCCCTGGCTTCGGTCATGGCTGTGATCCTCGCGATGTCCCTCGCGGGAATCTTTACTCCTTACCTTCGCCTGTCTTTGACGGCCACCTCCGAACGGATCTTCACTGCCTTGCTGGCCGCCATCGCCGCCGGCTTCCTGGAGGAAATCTTCTTCCGCGGCATCCTTCTCAAAGGGCTCCTGGAAGACTGGAAGCCTGCAATCGCTCTGGTCGTGGTGAGCCTATTTTATTCCGCCATCCATTTCGTCAAACCTGAAGAAAAAATATTCCTCACAGTCATCGACCCTTGGGCCGGGATCAAGCACCTCGTCAGTATCTTCCAACCTTTTCTCGATCCCACCGACCTATTACCCGGCATTTTCGGTCTTTTTCTTATTGGAATCGCCCTGGGTTATGCTCTTATGCGAAGGGGTTCCCTTTATCTTTCCATCGGGCTTCACGCCGGATGGATCTTCGGCCTCAAGACTTCGCGGGTCTACGGGGATTACCGGCGTGAAGAGCTAGGCTGGCTTTTCGGCTCCTCCGATCCAAAGCTCGTCAGCGGGGTCGCAACCTGGGTGGGCATCGTCATTGTCGTCCTGGTGGTTCATCTGATCACGAGCAAACCCACAAAACCCTAATATCCTTTTCCACCTCTTCACCTCTTACGGTCGGCCTCTTCCAAAATGGGTTTGACCTGCGCGAGCACCCGCCCAGCCACCACCCGGTACCCTGCCCCGTTGGGATGGATGGGATCGCTTCTGAGGCCCGGGTCCGAGAGGATCCCGTCGAGAATATCCGGAATCCAGAGAGCCCCACGTTCCCGAGCAATCTCCTTATAGACGGGACCGTATTCATCGGTGAAAAGCCCCAGCCTCATACTCACCAACACCACTATCGCTCCCCGCTCCTGGATGCGCTGGACCATCTCGGCAATATTTTTTTTGGTCTCGCTGAGAGGGAACTGACGCAAAAAATCGTTTCCACCAAAGAGGACGACCACCAGCCGCGGGTTGTGGGCCAACACATCGGCCTCTAAACGCCGCAGACCCTCTTCTGAAGTATCGCCGCGCCTCCCTGCGTTGATGACCGGACGCCCAAGCGCCCGCGCCAAAACCGCCGGATAGTCTTCGCCAGAAGCGGCCCCTATTCCTTCGGTGAGGCTATCCCCGAAGCAAACCAAATTCTCGCCCGGCGCCCTAAGGTTGCGGATCTCCCGATAGGATGAGCTCCGATCGCAGCCTGTGAGGCTCAATCCGACAGTAAGAAGGGCGATCCAAAACAATCTTCGCGGCTTATTCATATCGCGGTTTACACTATAGTCGCGATCCATTTATTTTCACCAGCCGGAACGACGGCCCCCGCCCCTTGACAGAGAATGGGGGGTTGCGCTAACCTTAGTAAAATTTCGATCTGGACACCTTATTCAGAGTGGCTGAGGGATTAGGCCCGCTGAAGCCACAGCAACCGGTTCCATCATAAGAGATGGAATGCTGGTGCTAATTCCGGCCCCGTATAGGCGGGGAAAGATAAGGTGAGGTGAAAACCTCTCCTTGTCTTACAAGGAAGAGGTTTTTTTTTGCCCATGAGTCACCGTTTAACAGCGGACGAGATCGAGCGCTACAGCCGGCAGATGATGATCCCGGACCTGGGGGGCAAAGGACAAATCCGACTGCGCCAGGGACGGGTCTTGATCGTCGGAGCGGGCGGCTTGGGCTGCCCCGCCGCTTTCTACCTGGCCGCCGCGGGAGTGGGCGCCTTGGGCCTGGTGGACGACGATCAGGTAGAACTCTCCAATCTCCAGCGGCAGATTCTCCACTCCACAAGCGACCTGGGCAGAAAAAAAGTTGAGTCGGCCGCAGAGAAGCTCCGCGGGCTCAATCCCGAAGTGGAAATCAGGACTTATCCGATCCGGCTGAACGAAGAGCGCGCGGCGGAGATCTTCTCGTCCTATGACTTCATCGTCGACGGCACGGACAACTTTTCCGCCAAGTTTCTGATCAATGACATCGCCGTAAGCATGAGAAAACCGTTCTCGCACGCCGGCGTAGTGCGCTTCGGAGGCCAATGTCTCACGGTGATTCCGGAAAAGAGCGCCTGCTATCGTTGCGTTTTCAAGGATCCCCCGGCGCCTCACGAGATCCCCAACTGCCAGCAGGCAGGCATTCTGGGCGCCGTGGCGGGAACCATCGGCTCGATTCAGGCCACCGAGGCGATTAAATATCTGACCGGAATGGAAGACGACCTCCTGCTCAACCGGCTCCTGACCTATGATGCCAAGGAGATGAAGTTCCGAATCGTCGAGGTCAAGCGCGATCCCCAATGTCGCGCCTGCGGAAAAAAAGAAGGAAAAGAGGCCAAACACACGGTCGCGGTCTGAAGCGGAATGGGGCGGGATGCCGCCGCCGGCCACGCATTGAGCACAAGGAGAAAAAATGAGCTTCGTCAAAGGACTGAAATGCAAAGAGTGCGGGCAAGACTATCCCAAAAAGCCCCTGCACGTTTGTGAAACCTGCTTCGGCCCGCTGGAAGTGATCTATGATTATGAGCAGATCAGAAAAAACATCAGCCGGGAAAAAATCGCCTCTCGCCCTCACAACCTGTGGCGTTATCGAGAGCTCCTGCCCATCGACGGAGAGCCCCGGACCGGACTTCATTCCGGTTTCACTCCCCTCATCCGCGCGGACCGGCTCGCCAAAGCCTTCGGGGTGAAAGAGCTGTATCTTAAGGACGACTCCGTCAATCATCCTACCTTCTCCTATAAAGACCGCGTGGTCTCCGTCGCCATTACCAAGGCGATGGAATTCGGCTATGACACCGTCTCCTGCGCCTCCACGGGAAACCTCGCCAACTCCGTAGCGGCCCACGCGGCCAAGGCCGGCCTCAACTGCTATGTCTTCATCCCCGACGGCCTGGAGCAGGGGAAGATTATCGGCTCCGCGATTTACGAGCCGCATGTCGTATCGATCCGTGGAAACTACGATGACGTGAACCGGCTCTGCAGCGAGATCGCCGACAAATACGAATGGGCCTTCGTGAACGTGAACCTGAGACCGTATTACGCCGAGGGGGCCAAGACCCACGGCTTCGAGGTTGCGGAGCAACTCGGATGGAAGCTTCCACGCCACATCGTCGTCGCCTCCGCGGGAGGGACCATCCTCCCCAAAGTGGCGCAGGGATTTCACGAGCTGAAGCGGGTCGGTTTGATCGAGGACGATCATTTCAAGATCTACTCGGCGCAGGCGGAAGGATCGGCGCCCATCATCCACGCCTTGAAGAGTGGCACGGACCTCATCAACCCCGTAAAACCGCAGACCATTGCGACCTCCATCGCGATCGGAAACCCGGCCGACGGCTACTACGTGTTGCAGGCGATCCGCGAATCCGGAGGCTGGGGAGAGAGCGCCACCGACGAAGAGATTATTGAAGGCATTAAGCTACTGGCGCGAACCGAGGGGATCTTCACCGAACCCGCCGGCGGAACCGAGGTGGCGGTCACCCAAAAGCTCATCCAGCAAGGACGGATCCCGCGAGACGAATCCATCGTCATCAGCATCACCGGCAACGGGTACAAAACCTTGGAGGCGGTGGCCAATTGCGTGGCGAAGCCTTTCACCATCAACGCCACACTCCCGCAGTTCGACGAGCTCTATAAAAAGCTCGCCGAGCCCATTTCCGATAAAGCCCTCGCCGCCAAGGGATAACTCGTTCGTCCCAGGTCGTGTTCGTTGTTCGTGATCGTGTTCGTCCCCATCTCCCCCCCGACGAGCACGAGAAACGAGCCACGAGCACGGTTCTTGCTCCAGTTGTCTTGAAAGGGCCGGCCAGAAGGTTTATAAACAAAGGCTATCAGAGGAAACTTTACGGAGGTTCGATTATGGTGCGTGTTCGCGTTCCCACTCCCTTGCGTAAATTCACCCAAGGGGCCGACGAAGTCAGTGCCGAAGGGAATACCGTCCGGGCCCTCATGGAAGACTTGGAGCGACAATTTCCGGGAATTAAAGAACGGATCTGCGATGAAACGGGAAAAGTTCGCCGGTTCGTCAATATCTACGTTAATGGGGATGACATTCGCTTTCTCCAAAACCTGGAAACCTCTATCGGTGAGGGCGACAATATATCGATTGTGCCGGCCATAGCCGGAGGGCTTTAAAGGCCCCTTTCCTCCCATGGCCAAACCCATTATGGCTCAGAGGAGCTTCGTCCAGCGGGCGGCGGAGCTCAAAAAAGTCGAGTCCGTCTTGGATCTCGTCGGCGACACCCCTCTGGTCGAGATTCGCAAGCTGACCCGCGGCCTGCCTTCCGGGGTGCGGATTTTCGCCAAGCTGGAGGGTTGCAACCCCGGGGGCTCGGTCAAGGACCGGCCCGCCTTAAAAATGATCCGGGACGGAATTCAGTCCGGAAAGCTCTCCCCTGGGAAAACGATTATCGATTCCACCTCGGGAAACACGGGGATCGCCCTTGCCCTGATCGGAAGGATCCTGGGATATCCGGTCGAATTGGTCATACCCTCCAACGTCAGCACCGAGCGCAAGAGAATTATCACCGCGTTCGGCGCCCGGATCATCTACAGCGATCCCCTCGAAGGCTCCGACGGCGCGATCCGCCACTGCTGGAAAATCCTGGAAGAAGAGCCGGAGAAGTATTTCAAGCCGGACCAATACTTCAATCCCATGAACGTCCAGGCCCATTACGAAACCACGGGACCCGAAGTCTATCGCCAGACTCAGGGAGAAGTCACTCACTTCGTCGCCGGCATCGGCACCGGCGGAACGATCATGGGAACCGGCCGGTACCTCAAAGAAAAAAATCCCAAGATCCGGATCATCGCGGTCGAGCCGGACGATGCCCTCCACGGGCTGGAGGGGCTCAAGCACATGGCCAGTTCCATCGTTCCCGGCATCTACCACGAGGAAGAGTTGGATCAAAAAATCAACGTCTCGACGGAGGCGGCTTACGCCATGGTTTACCGTCTTAGCCAGGAGGAAGGCCTCCTCGTGGGGCAATCGTCGGGAGCGGCGATGCATGCGGTCCTGGGGATCGCCAAGCAACTCCAGTGGGGCACGATCGTAACCGTCTTCCCGGACTTCGGAGACAAATACCTGAGCACCAATTTGTGGATCGGGTGGCGAGAGAAAATGTCCATTGGCGATCTCCAATTTTCTATTTGAGCGAATCGCCCGCGCATGGCCGCACCCAAAAAAACCGTCTCCGACCGCGTCTACCTCACTTTTCGCAAACAGCTCGTGCGGGAACCGACCCTCTGCCTGCTTGCCAAGAATTTTGACATTCTCTTCAATATTCGCGGGTCGACCGTGACCGCGGAGATGGGGCTCATCGCTCTCGAGATCAACGGCGCGCGGCAGGAGATCGACCGGGCCATCCAATGGTTGAAAGACCAGGGCGTCGTGGTCGAACCGATCGAGAAAAACGTGATCGAGTAAGCGATCGATGCTCATCCAATGCCCTAACTGTCTCATTCACTACCGCGTCACCGACAACGCTATTACCTCTTCCAACCCGGTCTTCCGCTGCACCCGTTGTAAACATGTCTTTTCCCTCGGGGCCGCGCCGGAGACCCGTCCCTCGGAGGAATTGATTCCGCCCCCCCCCGTCACCCAGCCCCAAGAAAAAGAAGAAAACCAAGAGTTGAGCTTTTCGTTTCCGCCTCCGGAGGAGCCGGGGATCCCCGAAAAGACGGATGAAGAAACGGCCTTGAACCTTCCGGCTGAGGAGCAGCCCTCGTTGACCTTCGCGGAAGAGGAAACAGGCCCATCTACGATAGAAAAGGAAGGCGCGGAAACTTTCTCCACCAAACCTTACCTGAGCCTTTTCAGCCTCCTCATGCTGATCTATTTTTTGGCGACGGTCTTTCACGCTTCCCATGCGCAGGGCGTGGAAAGTCTTCTCCGCAAGGTTCCCTGGATCGGATCCTCGGTATTCAGAAACAGCCACCTCAAGCGGGGAGTCATTTTGGAATCTCTGCGTCCGGGCTTTTACCGGATCGTGGGGAACCGCGAGGTCTTCGTGCTCGCAGGCGTGGCAGTGAATCAGAACGCGGTCGGCGTGCGGGAGGTGCGGGTCGAGGGAGTCGTTTACGACAGCGCAGGAAAGGAAATAGAGCGGCAAACCATTTCCATTGGGAACCCCATCTCCGCGAGAATCATCCGGGACCTCACGGCTCAGGAGGTCTCCATTCTGCAAAAGCTCAACCCCCAAAAAAGTTTCGAGATCTCCCCGGAACAGTCCAGGGAATTCGCCATCGTTTTCTTAAAACCCGGCGGGAAAGAGATCACCGGCTTTGCCTGTAGGGTCTCCGGCGCCCAGGGGACAATGTCATAGGGGTTTTCAGCGGCCTGCTAAGGCTATTTCTTCCGGCTCTTTTCCTGTCCCGGCTCCTTCTTGGGAGTGACGTCGATCTCGTCCGGCTCTTTCAGCGATTTCCGAAAGCTCCGAATCCCTTTTCCCAAACCTTCCCCGACTTCTGGAAGGCGGCGGCCGAATACCACCAAGACGATCAGAAGGATGACCAGAAGCTCCCATATCCCCAGACCAAACATGAAGGTCCTCCGAGCGGAGATTCTAGCCCCCTTCCTCCGGCCCCGCAACCGCCGCTTTATTTTCCAACTTTAACCCCTTGACTGCCTGGCCAATGGGGGTCAGTCCAGGCGAAAGATCGATCCTAGGCTAGTCAGCCCCGGTTATAAAGTCAAAAACTCAAGCCTGGCACCGAGTTCCCGGATCATTCACTATTAGTAATTCTAAGAGAGTAAAACCACGGTAGGACAATGGGAAGAGCGGTATTCCCTATGGGCCATGAAAGTAGCGATAGTACCCTGTCACGCCGTCATTTCTTCCCTGTGGCTACAAGCACTCCGCAGACGTTTCTTTCGGAGAGGAAGTCCCTGAAAAAGAGGCTGCAATGAACAGGGCGGCGATGGCCAGACCAGCAACCGAATATACAATAAAGGCTAGCGTGAATCCGCTTCCCGCAATAAAGAAATCGGACCAGTGGAGCGAAAAACCCCAATAAAACGTGAATAGATAGCTGGTAAGGAGACAGAGTCTGATTCGATGCATGAGCACAAAGAGGCTCATGAGAACAACGTAAAGCATCACCGGCCAGGCCGGCAACAATAGGCTAGTCAGACCCAGATCTGACATGGTTTCAAAGTCAATCATAATGGCCTCCTCTAAGGGCTCTACTCACTGGCATCTCCGCTTTAAGAATCAATCTCTGCCAGCCTGCGTATTAAGGTTAACGGATCGCAATCTTGCTCCCCTCTTCTGGGTAGCTTGCATGCCAAGCGTTAGGAGAACCTGAATGCTTGACATGTATGTGGACAGTCTGTCCTCCACTCCATGGTTCAACTTCATACTTCTTGAAGCTTACGTCCTTGGACAGATTAAGGCCGTTTGCCAGCAACTCGCTCGATGTCGCGGGATAGACGATCTTCACTGAAAAATAGGCCTCCAGGGCGGTCATCGCATTCTTGAGGTCGGATTTGGCAGCAGTATCAAAAGCCCGAACAGTGAATTTCTGGTATTGCATAACGGCTATGGCAGCGAGAAGGGAAATAATAGCGATGACTACGAGCAGCTCTATGAGGGTCAACCCATCCTCTTTTTTTATGCCTGTCGACACCAACATGATTCAGCATTGTGGTCGAATTACGAGATAAAGTAAATACGCGCGCAAATTCTGTTCCAAATTTTAATTTTCACAAGAGAGAAAGACAAGACTCACTTGTCAATGCGCTGCTACTCCCGCTTGCCTCTCGAACCCGCACAGAGTTAATATGTGAGAAACGCCGTGGAAGCACGATCCAGATCCCTGATCCCCTTTTTTCTCCTCTCCTGCGGCCTTCACCTCCTCCTGTTCCTGGCTTGGTCCCGGAGGCTGCCGGATAAAGATCATTTCTCTTCGCCTATCCCGGTGGCCCTGCTCCCGGCGCCACCGGGGGAAAAGACCGGTCTCCGCGAAGAGAGCCGTTTAAGAAAGAGTCTACGGCCAACCCCCAAATCCCTGAAAAGAACCGCGCCGTCAAACAGGACCAGAGCTTCCGAAGTCACAGAGCCGAGAACCAAACCCCAAACGGCCTTAGCCAAAGAACCGGTCCAGGAAGCGCTCGCCCGGGAAGAGCGCGGGATCATCCAGCCTTCCCTTCCGACTATTAAAGAGCTGCTGCCGCCCATAACCTGGTCCAGGCGAACGGACGGAGTAACAGAGGGAGAGGGCGCCGTCCCATTGAACAGCCGCGAACCCCGGTATGTCTCTTACCTGACCAGCGTCAAACGGGCGATCGAGCTCGTATGGGAGTACCCGGAAGCGGCCCTCCGCCGAGGCCTCGAAGGAAAGCTGGTGTTGGAATTCACCATCGCGGTAAACGGAGGCTTGAGTGAGGCCGTTCTGGTCCAGTCTTCCGGTTCTGGGGTGCTGGACCAAGAGGCGCTCCGGGCCGTCCGGGCCGCTTCACCGTTTCATCCGATCCCATCTTGGGTCGGGAAAAACCCTCTTCATATCGTCGCCAGCTTCGAATACTACGACCATCGCGTCAAATACGGCCCGCTGCGTTGATGAAACCACCCGTCGAAAGGGTTGACGACTCGATCCCCCCAATTGCAAGAATCCATCAACCGTGACAACCCAAGAACACTGGAGAAAATCAGCACAATTCTTTCCGATCTGCTATAAACGGTTTACCTATGTTGGTGATCTGTTCCGCGAACGCATCCAACCGGATTGAATATCTTACTCCCGGCGACGCCCTCACTGCCCTCCAGCGCGGCGATCGCACTCTTTGGTTTCACCTCGACTCCCCGACCTCCGAAGAAATCGCGTTTCTAGAGAAGGAGCTTTGCATTCATCACCTGACTCTCGAAGATATCGTCAAACAGAACCAGCGGCCAAAAATCGAAACCTTCGAAGATTACCTCTACATCGCAATTCACCCGTTGGTACGCGGGGAGGGCTGGGTGGTTCAGCCCTCGGAATTGGACCTGCTTTTGGGCCGCAACTGGCTCGTGTCGGCACACTCCGGGCCTTTACCCGGTTTAATAGAGAACAACCATCTTCACGAGAGAATTGTGAGTGCGGTCGGTCGCGGAGCCGACTTCCTTCTCTATACCCTGGTGGATCTGGTGGTGGACAGTTACTTTCCAATCCTGGACGGCATTGACGACGAGATCGACGACCTGGAAGATCGGTTGCTCGCGGGCGCTATGCCTGAAGACATGAACCGGCTGTTGGCGTTGAAACGATCTCTCATTCATATCCGCCGCGCGGTTGGGCCTCAACGGGACGTTTTCAACCAGCTCACGCGCCATGATTTGGTTTTCGTGCGATCGGAGAACCTGGTTTATTTCCGGGATGTCTACGACCACCTGCTCCGAATCACCGAAGAGCTGGATAGTCTGAGAGACATCCTTTCGGGGGCCCTCGAAATCCACCTGGCCTCGGCATCCAATCAGCTCAACCTGAACATGAAACGGCTGACGGCTTGGGGCACGATTTTTGTGGTGATCACCGCCATCGCGGGCATCTACGGAATGAACTTTGAATACATGCCGGAACTGACATGGCGCTACGGCTACTTTGCGGTCATGGGCCTTATGGCCCTGGCCTCGGGCGGCCTTTACTGGTACTTCAAGAGAAAAGACTATCTGTAAGACAGCGGCAGGGAAACGATGGCCTGCCCTCGCGCGGCCTCTGCGCGTGGATTTTGGATCGAGATCTCCAGGTGGACCCGGCCCTGGTTATCGAGCGCCTCTTTGTTCACGACCCGGGCCCGGCAAGTCAATGTGTCCCCCGGATGGCTGTTCTTCACCATGCGAAAGGGTCCTAATTTTCGTAATCGCCCATCCAACCCCATCCACCGGCGGAGGGTAATCTCGAAGACCATTTCATAGCCCCGTGTATTGAAGATGATGTCATCGAGGCCGGCCGCGTGGGCGGCATCGCGGTTGTGATGGATGGAGCTCCACATGCGATCCACGGCTACGCTCATCACAATGCGCTGGTAGTTCAACCAAACGCTGTACGGCGGCACGTCATCTCCGATGTTCACGCTCTCGAACGAGAGCTGTCGATCCCAGTCGACCTCCGGATTACTCCCCTCTGGCGCTTGCCCGGATGGCGGCTCCTGCTCCCGAGGACCCGCCTGAGCGGCTTCCAGCCGCTCGGGCAGCGGATTGTACCGGTAGCCCGTATTTCGCTGGATGGCCACCAGTTCCCCCGTCCGCTTTGATATTCTGGTTTCAGCCGTCAGGAAAACTCCGTCACCCACGCGAGTTCGCTTGGGCGTGATCTCTATAAGCTTCGACGTCCCGCGCAGCCGGTCACCCGGATACAACGGCTCAAAATACTCCGCCTCGCTTGAGGCGTTGAACCCCTTCGAAAAAGGAGTAGGGACGTCGACCCGGACCGAGCCGGTTTTCTCAGGCAGCCCGGGCGCAAAAATCGACGGCTCACCGGGGGACCAGTAGGCGGGCATGGCCCACAGCGGTGTCATGGCCGCGGGCGCGATGATTGTTCGGTACCCATGGGCTCGCGCCACCTTCTCGTCATAATGGAGAGGACAATCAAAGCAGTACACCTCGAGCTTCCGGCGTATGTCATTGCGTGTCACCTCGTCGATGCCTTCGAAGGCCGTCTCGCGCCCCAGCCACTTCTGGGTTTCTTCCAGTGAAACGCTCTCAGTCTTGGCTTGATCTTTCATAATACCACCGCGGATTAAGCCGCTACCGGCGCCCGCACCAGCGGGCCGACCGTCCCGACGGGGATGGCGTAAACGCGCCGCAAGAAAAGCACCGCCTCCCGAAACGCGTCGTCCGCCGCCTCGGCGACATAGCGGTCGCCCCCGGGCAGGGTGAAGGCGTGGTCGCAGCCCTGGTAGACCTTCAGCTCGAACCGCTTGCCCAGCTTGTTGAGTTGTTTAGTCAGGTCGTAGACTTGGTCGATCGGCACCGGCGTGTCCGAAGCGCCGTGAAGGATGAGCATGGGCGCCTGGACGCGCAGAGCGGCCTCCACCGTCTCTGAGGAGAGGCCGCCGTGCCAGATCACCCCTGCCGAATAACCCGGGAAACTGGCCAGCGCCTGATAGGTGAGCCCGCCGCCCTTACAGTATCCGCCGACGGCGATGCGCCCGGTGTTGACGTAGGGCTGGGAGGCGAGGAAGCCGAGCGCACCCTCGATGCTGCGGAGCATATCCCCCGGGGAGGGATCTTTCGTGTGCGCCATGTAGTTGACGGCAAGGCCGACGATCCCCTCCTCCGCGAATCGCAGAGCGACGTCCCGGAAGCTCTCGGTCGCGCCGTTGCGGCCGTGAAGCAATGCAATCGCCGGATAGCGGCCGGTTTCCGTCGGCCGCGCGATCCACGCCTGGATCTCTCCCCCGCCGCCTGGAAACTGGGCCTCTTCAATTTTCGCCTGGACCATAGAGCACCTCCACCGTTGGGCGGAGAATATCCGATAAGGCAATCTTAGGTCAACTGGGACGGCCCGGACACGGCTGGACATTTTCCCCGCCTTGAAGTAATGGGGATTGAAACGGATTGGGAGCAGGACGGATCAAAGGGGAGCGCAAAGAAAAGGGGATCTTCTCCAAAGCGAGTGGGTAAAACTGGCGTGAGAAACGATCTTCTTTCGACGGAGACAGGGCTATTCTGATGCTCAAGAAATCTGTCAAGATTGCCGGATGCAAAAACACCGACGCCTATGGGATGCCTACCGCTTCCCTGGCTTTCGTCCAGTCCCGACCGTGGTGGGCATCTTCGGTGACCCGAAAGCCCGCGTCATCCGCCTTCAACGGCGGGGAAAAAAACGGCGTGCGGAGCCTGTGGACGCGTTTATCGAGTCTGGTACGACCGCAAGACGCGCCGAGTGCGCGACCTTCCTTGCGGGGAGATGCGGATCTACCTGGAAGTGGAGATCCGGCGCGTCGATTGCAAGAGCTGCGGCAAGGTGAAGCAGGAAAAGCTGGATTGGATTGCGCACAACCCGTTCGTCACCAAGCGCTTCGCGTTCTTCGTGGGACGGCGCTGTCGGACCATGACGATCAAGGACGTCGCCGAGGAGACGCGGCTGGACTGGAAGACGATCAAGGATCTCGATGCGCAGTACATGCGCGAGCAACTGCGACGGGCAGGGAAGCCAGCGCCGAAGGTGGTCGGGATCGACGAAATCTCGATCCGCAAGGGGCACACGTACCGGATTGTGGTCAGCGACCTGGAGCGGCGGCGGCCGATCTGGTTCGGGGGCAAGGACCGCTCGGAAGAGAGCATGGACGAGTTCTACAAGTGGCTAGGCTCGTCGAAGAGCAAGAAGATACGGCTGGCGGTGATGGACATGTGGAAGGCGTTCCGCAACTCGACGCTCAAGCTGGAACACGCGCCGCAAGCCGCAATCTTGTTCGACAAGTTCCACGTGATGCGGCATCTCGGCGAGGCGTTGGACAAGGTGCGCAAGGCCGAGTACTACCGGCTGACGGGCAAGGATCGGCGGTTCATCAAGGGCCAGAAGTACACGCTGCTCTCGCACCGGGAGAACCTGAAGCCGGATGGCCGGCGGAGCCTGAGGCTACGGCTGAAGGCCAACCAGCGGCTGAACACGGCCTACATCCTCAAGGAGGAGTTCGGGAAGCTCTGGGACTACAGGAGGGAAGGCTGGGCTCGGCGCTTCTTCGAGAACTGGCGTGCCTCGCTCAAGTGGCAGCGTCTCAAGCCCTACGAGAAGTTCGCCGAGATGATCGACCGGCACTGGGACGGCATCGCGGCCTACTGCAAGCCGGAGAACAAGGTCGCTTTGGGATTCGTCGAGGGCTTGAACAACAAGATCCGGGTCATTCAGCGGCGCAGTTACGGCCTACGCGACGAGGAGTACCTGCGCCTCAAAGTCCTCACCTGCATGCTTGATCCGATATGAAATCAGGCGAAAATCACCCACTCGGAAAGGAGAAGACCCAGAAAAGGAGAATAGATTATGAACCGAATAAAGATCATCAGCGCTGTGGGTCTGTTGATATTATTCCTGATTACGAAACCTTTCGTAATCGTTAGGGCGGGCAACGTCGGCATTCTATATCGTTTTGGAAAAATTGTCGGTCAAGTGGATGAGGGATTAAACTTTATCCCGCCTTGGATTTTTGTTTCGCACGCGAACATCAAAGTCCAACGAGCCATTTTAGAAAAGTTAGATTCCTTCAGTTCGGAAAGTCAAGACGTTTCCGTTAAAGCCAGCTTGAATTTCCAAGTTTCGCCTCAAGGAGTCCAGAATCTTTATCGAACCGTGGGAGCGGACTATTATCATGTTCTTATTGAACCTCGCGTGACTCAGAATTTTAAGGATGAAACGGTTCGTTATAAGAGCGTGGATATCGCTCCAAATCGAGAGCAAATCCGCCAAGCCGTCCGGGTCCGGTTGGAGAAAGAACTCGCTCCCTACTCCATCCACATTGTAGATTTACTTTTAGACAATATTGTGAATAAGTATCCTGCCGAAATTGCAGTATATCACCTCTTCCCTTTCCAATCCGGGAAGAGTGAAACTGCCAGAAATATCGCCCAGTTACCAGCAGATTTCAAGGATATTAATTCGGGCAAACACCGCCACTGAGATTAGGAGAGAGGAGGGGGATAAGTCCAATATTTCGGACCGGGATCGAACTGTACGACGCCTCAATCAAATTCCAGACGCCCGTTGAAGGCCGCGCAGGGGGAGATTCCTCACGCTGTCTTGATGTATGCGCCGTTTGGTTGAACCGCTTGGCGGGGATTTGGCCACCCACCCTTGCTCTATGGCGATTCGGTAAACTCCAGGGAATGAGAGGACGACCAAGTTGGGGCGTCAGGTCTTGCAATCACACATTTCATAACGCCGTGCGTAACGCCATTCCGCTCAACTGCTGCCGCCAATTTTTGCACCCCCACAAATTAAAAACCCGGAGGGGCAATCCCAGGCTGGGCTAATGTAGTACAAATCGAAGATGTGACCGGATCAAATGACCCCGTCTATACCTATAGGCTCAATAATTGGGTCTCTATTTACGGGCAGCCGTCAAGTGGAAAAAACAGGCATCAGGCAACAGACGGGAGACGACACCACGTGTGGAACTACGCGGCTTGATGCCTTCTGGCCAATGACTTCACAAAGCCACTAAGAGTGCGGGAGGCCCTTAGTATCTCTACCCCCAAAACATTACCTTTCCTGTCCAACTCGACATTGACTCCGGGGGCGATCTCAGCAAACTCCTCCTCGACGCCTTTCCGTGTTGCGATATACAGCACATCGCTTGCCGAATCGTATTTAACGAGGGGCTTTCTTTTTCTCTCTTTCATGAGGAACCCACCTTCCTGAAACGATCCTGTTAGTCTTTTGATGGGGCTTCAGAGGGTGCACGGTAACTAATGTAATTTCGTCGTTTTTTTCTGAAAAAGCAACCATCATCTCCCGCATTTTCCCGGCATAGCGAGCCCTAGCTAAGGCTATGAAGTTCCCAGTTATCTTATCATAAAAAGATTCGTTTGCCCGCTGGAGGATACGCCTGGGCAGATTTTTTGGGATCTGCCGCATCGCCATTCGGAATTGGAGATGATCAGCATAACGGATTGTCCTTTTCAATTCTATTTACCCAAACTTACCCTCACACGCCGGCATCAAAAAGCCCGGATGGGGGAGCCCCAGTCCGGGCGAGAGATGGTCGAATTCGGGGTGCGATTGGGTCGAACGGCCCCATCTAAAGCTAAGAGTCCAATAGTTGGGGCCTTTTTAGTCCAATTGTCGGGTAGGCGTCAAGGGTCAAAAATAGCGAGAAATCGGGAACCCTTTTCAGAAACCTAGCTTTTATAGGGCATCCAATTCTGGTGGCTGCCTTTTTGATGTTCTAGAATGAAGTCTACTGAATGGTCTCAAGGGCGAACTGAATGAGGGATTTGGCTCGCTTTAACGCAGTAGAGCGCGGGGCTAGGGGACGTTGTTGACTACGTTGACTAGCTCGTGACTGGCTCGGACCATCCGTTGGACGAATTGCATCCTTGAGGAGGACTCAGTGTCGTGCAGGACTTTTGACTTTTAAAGAACTCCGCAGTGTCAGACCCCGCAATCCGTAACAACGAACGGGGATCTAAAAGAGCCGTTTCCGTTTTTTCAAATATAAAAGGAGGCCGTACAAGGTCGCCGCGCTCAGCGACAAGATCAATGCCCTCACGGCCGCCACCTTCGCCGCGGCGAATCCCTGGAGAAAATAAGTCCGCCAAACCGGCAGGTAGATGAACCCGATCAGGAGGCCCATGATCGTGCTGAGGTCTTTCCGGACGGCGCGCCTCCAGTCGTAAGGCATCGTGGAGAATAGACTCCGTACCCCTTTCCAGGAGGGCAAGAAGCGGTTGACGCCGGCGCTGTACTCCTCATATTCACCGACGAATTTCCGCCGGAGGTACTCTTCCTCGGCCGATACGATCGCCTGATAGACAAACAGGAAAAATGGGATGACGACCATGTAAGCGGCGGGAGAGCCGGCCATCATGGTCATGCCAATGGCGATCAGCGCATTTCCCACATACATGGGATTCCGCGTGATCGCATATACCCCGCCCTGGACCAGGCGGTTGGCATAAACTTGTCCGTCCTTGCCGCCCCGATGAATGTATTCGAATCCGATGGTAAACAGGCGAACCAATTGCCCGGTCAAAGCCACGAAGGCGCCGCAAACAATCAGAATCAGATCGAATACCGGACTGCCGAACATGACACCGGGCCGCGCGACGAGGACTACGAAAAGAAAAATTCCCGGGAAGAGGCCATTCCGGTACCGGAAGAAGAAATTGCCGACGGCAACGTTCCAACCCATTAAAGTCGCCCCGCCGCTATCACCGCTTTCGCCGACAGGTTCCGAGGTAAGAGTCATTTGATCGCCACCAGCCCACAAAAGTTATACCACCGGAAAAACACCTCTACCTCCCTAAAACCGTTGCTCAACAGCAGCTCTATATTTTCTTCGAGTCGATAGGGCACCAGCACGTTTTCCAGCGCCTCCCGTTTCTGCGCAATTTCAAGACCGCTGTAGCCGTTTCGCTGCTTGAAATCATAGTAGTACTTGATGAATGAACGGTTGACCTTTGAGTCCTTGCTGAGAACCTTTTCGATAAGCAACAGGCAGCCGTCTTTATTCAACCCCGCGGCGATGTTTTGGATGAGCTGGTTTCGACGAACCGGTCGGACGAACTGGAGGGTCAAGTTCATGATGGCGATTGAGGCATTGGCGATGTGAAGTTCTTCGTTTAAATCGGCGCAAACGAGCTCGCAGCTGCGGGCTACCCCGTGTTCCGTCAGTAACCTCCTGCCCCGCTCGAGCATCTGAGGCGAAAAATCGATTCCAACGAAGCCTATTCCCCCGGGAAGCACTTTGTCCAATGTCAGGAAAGTGCGGCAGAGCGAGCAACCGAGATCATAAATCTGGGTGCCCTCGACGCCGAAGTCAACCGCCATCTCGCCGATCATCCGCTGGACCTCGGTGTAAAAGGGCACTGAGCGAATGAGCATGTCATCAAAAACAGCGGCCGTTTCTTCTCCAAAGTCGAAATCTTTGGAGACTCCTTGTCTTTTGGCAAAAAGCTCATCTTTGACCATGCGCGTGTCTCCCTAAAGATCAGTCTGGCTCATGTCCGAGTGGCCATGAATTACTTGACGCCGCCGGAAGCCGCCACTTGGTCCAGAACGCCGTTGATAAACATGGACGATTCCTCTGAGCCGTAGCGCTTGCCGATCTCGATGGCCTCGTCCATGCTGACATTCATGGGGATATCCGGGCAAAAGAGCATTTCATAGGTAGCCATTCTGAGAATCGTGAGATCGACCTTGGACATCCGCGTGATCTTCCAATTCTCGGCCGAGCTTTCGATCAGACGGTCGATTTGTTCTCGATTCGCCAGCACACCGGCAACCAGGCGGCGAGCAAAATCTTTCGTCTTAGGGCCGCCCTCAAAATGGCCGAGAAAAGACTCCAGGGCTCGAGGCGAAGGATCTCTTATGATCTCCACCTGATAGAGAGCCTGCACGGCGAGCTCGCGGCCTTTTCTTCGGATGCCCATGAGAATAAAAGCTGTCAGGTATCAGCCGTCAGCCTTCAGCACAGAGAATTTTAGGCTGATAGCTGAGTGCTGAATGCTATTTACAGGATTTCCTTATTCAGACTGGCCATCTCAATGGCCGTCAACGCCGCTTCAAATCCCTTATTGTTCATCTTCGTCCCGGCGCGCTCCAGCGCCTGCTCCATATTGTTGGTGGTCAGCACCCCAAAGGCGATGGGAATCCGATATTTCAGGATGGCCTTGCCGATACCCCGGGTGACTTCTCCGGCGATGTATTCGAAATGGGGTGTGTCGCCGCGAATGACGGCTCCCAGACAAACCAAGGCATGGTATTGACCCGTCGCGGCCAATTGGTGGGCCATGAGCGAGATCTCGAACGCCCCGGGAACACGCACGATATCGATCTGATCCTCTTCCGCCCCATGGCGTTTGAACGCGTCGAGTGCCCCTTCCAGGAGCTTCTCGGTAACCAGGTTGTTGAAGCGGCTGACGATGATGCCAAAGCGCATCCCCCGCGCCTCGAGCTTTCCTTCCAGCAATTTCCCCATGACACCCGCCGGAGTTCGCAGTCTTTACTTTCCCGATTTGGCTTGTAATTTAGAGAAAAGATGGCCGAGCTTTTCCTGCTTGGTGCGAAGATAATCGATATTGTTTTCGTGAGGCGGCATTTCCAATGGAACGCGCTCCGCCACGGAAATCCCATAACCCTCCAAACCGATGATCTTGTGAGGATTGTTGGTCAACAGCCTGAGCCGGTGAATTCCCAGATCGCGCAGGATCTGAGCCGCGATACCGTAATCCCGGAGGTCTTCCTTGAATCCCAACTCCAGATTGGCCTCCACCGTATCCCGGCCTTGATCCTGAAGGGCATAGGCCCGGATCTTGTTGGTCAGCCCGATCCCTCTCCCCTCCTGATGCATGTAGATAAGAATGCCTTTGCCTTCCTGATGGATCAACTTGAGAGATTGACGGATCTGATCGCCACAGTCGCACCGCTCGGAGCCGAAGACGTCTCCGGTCAAGCACTCGGAATGGACCCGGACCAAGACGCTTTCCTCGCCCTCGATATCGCCATGAACTAAAACCATATGCTCGTGAGCGTCTACATTGTTATGATAGATGATCGCTTTAAAAGTGCCCACCTGGCTGATGGGGAACGCCGCTTCTGCCACCCTTCTCACCAAACACTCACCGCGCAAGCGAAGCGCGATCAGATCGGCGATGGAAGCGATCTTGAGTTGATGTCGCTGGGAAAAGAGTTCCAGATCAGGCATCAGGGCCACCGAGCCGTCATCCCGGAGAATCTGACAGATAACCCCGGCCCCTTCCAAACCGGCCAGACGGGGCAGGTCTACAGACGCCTCCACCTGGCCCGAGCGAACCAAGACCCCGCCGTTGCGGGCCTGGATTGGGAAAACATGGCCGGGCGTCCTGAGATCGCTTGGCTTCGCCCCTTTCGCCACCGCCGTTCGGATGGTAAGGGCGCGCGCAGGGGCCGCAGGGCCTTGGCCCGCGAAGGCACGGGTCGATATCGAAGCGGCGATGAAATTTCCCTCGGAGGAACTGCTCTCGGGCACCATCAAGGGAATGCCCAGTTGCTTCATCTTCTCTTCGGTCAGACCCAAATAGATCAGCCCGCGACCGTGAAGAAACATGAAATTAACGGCATCGGGAGTCGCCTTTTCCGCGGCGATGCAGAGAAAGCCTTCGCTATCGCTGGTCTCTCCATCGGCGAGAATCACCATCCGGCCGTTGCGAATATCTTCTACAATCTGTTGAATAGGTGATACGGGCATGATCAATCACCCTTAAATCTTCTACGAGCCGTTTTTTTATAGGCCCGCGCAAATTTCTGGACGTACTTTCCGATAACGTCAGTTTCGATATTTACTTTATCACCAACCCTACGGCCGCGCAAATTAGTGTTTTTGAGCGTAAAGGGGATAATGGCGACGGAAAAGCGGGAGCTTTGACAGTCATTGACGGTGAGACTGACTCCATCGACCGCCACCGAACCCTTGGGGACGAGGAGCGGGTAGAGGTCCGCAGAAACGCGAAACTGAAAAAAGGTGTATTCTCCTTTCTTTTGCGCCGTCACGACGGTTCCGACCCCATCCACATGCCCGGTAACGAAATGACCACCCAGGCGATCTTTCCATCGAAGGGGCCGCTCCAGATTGAGCGGTTCATTTCTCTCGAGCTGCCCCAGGTTGGTCCGCGCCAGCGTCTCCGGCGAAACCTCCACGGTGAGTTGCGCGCGACTTTTCTCGACGACGGTCAAACAGACGCCGTTTACGGCGATGCTGGATCCGATCCCGACCTCCTTCAACGGGCGACGGGTGGTGAAAGTCAAGACCGCTCCATTTCTCCGGCGCTGCCACCGGACCACGGTTCCGATATCTTCAATGAGACCTGTAAACATCGAGGGCTTCATCCTTAGGCCGAAAAAACCGCCTGTCGACCGAGCCTGAAGACAGGGGTTTTCGGAGCCTGCTAGCGGACCTTCGGATATCCTGTGACCAAAAAATCGTCGCCAAACTTTCTAACCTCTATCTCTTTTATCCGGTGCGACCGGCCGATTTCCTTGATTTCCAGCCCTTCGATTGCGGGTTTCCCGTCTCCCCCAATGAGCTTAGGGGCGTAGAAGAAAATTATCTTGTCCACCACTCCTTCCTGTAAAGCGGCGGTGGCGGTCTTTGCCCCTCCCTCGATCATGACTGCCATGAGTCCCATCTGAGCAAGTCGCTTGAGCACAGAGTCGAATGAAATTCTATTTCTCCGCAGACGAAAACTCCAGACCACCGCGCCCCGTTTTTGAATCGCCCTCACCTTCCGAGGGAGCGCATCCGGTCCCGTGACCACAATCGTTTTTTGCGGACTCCGCTCCCGCAATAGATGGGCCGTCAAGGGAATACGCAGGCGGCTATCCAGTACGATCCTCCAGGGATCCCGTCCGCCGGGCACACGGCAAGTCAGTCTGGGATTGTCCGCCAGCACTGTTCCAATACCCACGACAACAGCATCCACCCGATTACGCAGGCGATGGACAACCTTTCGAGAGGCCGGGCCGGTGATCCAGCGGGAATCGCCGGTGGCGGTGGCGATTCGTCCGTCGAGAGAGAGCGCCAGCTTGAGGTGGACAAAGGGAACTCCCCGCGTAACATACTTCACGAAAGCCTCGTTGAGCCTCCGGCACTCCTTTTCCAGCAGCCCCACATCCACCCGAACCCCGGCCCTGCGAAGCCGGCGGATTCCCTTTCCCGAGACCAAGGGGTTGGGATCCACCATGCCGGCTACGACTTTCCGAATGCCCGCTCGGATAAGAGATTGGGTGCAGGGAGGGGTTTTCCCGTAGTGGTCGCAAGGCTCCAGGTTGAGGTAGAGAGTAGCGCCGCGGGCCTTTTGCCCGGCGCGCTTGAGGGCGACTATTTCAGCGTGATCTCGTCCCGCTTGGCGGTGATATCCCGTGGCGACGACCCTTCCGCCCCGCACCAGCACGGCCCCGACCATGGGATTAGGACTCGTCCTTCCGGCGCCCCGAAGCGCCAGGCGAAGCGCCAGGCGCATGTATTTCTCTTCGACTCCATCCGCCATCAAGTTAACCGATTTTCCTACCCCTTCTTCTCTCGCCCCTCCTTATGCCCGGTCAATCCCTTGCGTTCCTTCAATAACTCTTCGAGCTCCACCATGAACTCACTGATGTCCTTAAAGGAGCGATATACGGACGCAAAGCGGACATAAGCAACTTGATCGGTATCGTGCAGCTCCCGCATAGCCGCTTCACCGATCACCGAGCTCGTGATCTCTTTGTCTCCCCGCTCCTGCAGGGTCCGCTCGATCCGGTCGGCGATGGCCTCGATGGTATTGATGCTGACCGGCCTCTTCTCGCAGGCCCGCTTGAGGCCATTGATCACTTTGACCCGATCGTAACCCTCGCGACGGCCGTCTTTTTTGACCACGAGGGGCATCATCTCCTCCACCCGTTCGTAGGTCGTAAAACGTCGCAAACACTTGAGACACTCGCGCCGGCGCCGGATGATATTACCGTCTTTGCCGACTCGGGAATCGATGACGCGGCTCTCAGTTGCGTGACAAAAAGGGCATCTCATATTTTAGCCTTCAGCTCCCAACGATCCGCTTTCAGTGAGCTACGAGCTGCCGTGCCGATAGCTGGCGGCTGATCGCTTATTTTTGCAACCGGTGGGGATAGACTGGAAATTTTTTGCAGAGCTCATGGACGTCGTCGGCAACCGACTTCAGGAGCGCCTCGTTTCCTACGTGGTTCAAGGCCCGCGCGATAAAATCAGCGATCAGGGCCATCTCTTTTTCTTTCATGCCGCGGGTCGTCACTGCCGGCGTCCCCAATCGTATTCCGCTCGTCACGAACGGGGAGCGCTTCTCGAAAGGCACCGTATTCTTGTTGACGGTGATGCGGGCCTTATCCAGGGTCTCCTGGGCTACTTTTCCGGTCAACTCGGATTGCCTGAAGTCCACCAGCATCAGGTGATTGTCGGTCCCGCCCGAAATCAGCTTGAACCCATTTTTCACCAACGCGTTGGCCAAGGCCTTCGCGTTCTTCACGATCTGTTGCTGATAGAGCTTGAACTCGGCGGAAAGCGCCTCCTTGAGAGCCACCGCTTTGGCCGCGATGACATGCATAAGCGGGCCCCCCTGGTTGCCCGGAAATACAGAGGAGTTGAGCGTCTTGGCAAAGGCCTCGCGGCACAGGATCATGCCGCCGCGCGGGCCACGCAGGGTCTTGTGCGTCGTGGTGGTGACGAACTCAGCGTGCGGAATCGGGGACGGGTGGATCCCGGCAGCCACGAGGCCGGCGAAATGGGCGATGTCCACCATAACCACGGCCCCGACCTCATCAGCAGCCTCGCGGAAGGGGCGGAAATCGATCTCGCGCGGATAGGCGCTGTACCCAACGACGATCATCTTGGGGCGGTGCCGGCGCGCTAAGTCCTTCATCGCCTCATAATCGATCCGCTCATCGGATTCACGCACGCCGTACTGGACTACTTTGAAAAACTTTCCTGAAAAGTTGACCGGGCTGCCGTGGGTCAAGTGGCCGCCGTGCGTGAGATCCATGCTGAGGATCGTATCGCCGGGCTGGAGCTGCGAAAAGTAAACCGCCATGTTGGCCTGTGAGCCCGAATGCGGCTGCACGTTGACATGATCGGCCCCGAACAGTTGCTTGGCGCGCGAAATGGCGAGATCTTCCACGATGTCCACAAATTCACAGCCGCCGTAATAACGCTTCCCCGGATAGCCCTCGGCGTACTTGTTGGTCATCACCGAGCCCTGGGCCTCCAGGACCGCTTCGCTCACGACGTTTTCGGACGCGATCAACTCCAGATTACTCTGAAGCCTCGCGGTCTCGCTCTGGATCGCCGCGTAAACTTCCGGGTCCGTCTGCTGCAAAAAAGACATCACTCGCTTAGTTCCCTTAAGCTGAAATCATCTTTTTTTTTTGATCCGCGTGCCGAGCTCCTGCTCGATTTGAGCGATTTTATCCACCCGCCGCTGATGGCGTCCTCCGGAAAAAGGAGTCTCCAGCCAAATTTCCATGATCTTTTCCGCGAGACGTTTCTTGGTCACCGAGCCTCCCAAAACCAGGATATTGGAGTTGTTGTGCTCCCGGCTCATCCGGGCCCCGGTAAGATCGTGGACCAAGGCAGCCCGGACTTTGGGAAATTTATTGGCCATGATGGACATGCCGATTCCATTCGTGCAGATCAGGACGCCCCGATCCACCTCGCCTTGCGCCACTTTCAACGCGACCAACCGAGCAAAATCGGGATAGTCTACGGAATCATTTCCGTTCGTACCCAGGTCTTCCACCTGGAGCCCCCGCGAGCGCAGGATCTCCACGAGGAAGTTTTTAAGATCCACTCCTCCGTGGTCGCTTCCAATCGCGATCGTCATTTCACCCTTGAGTCTCCTGGAGTTAGGGACCTTTACAGATCTTCTTGAACCATAAAGCAAATCGCAGGATGCCGACCACGACTCCTGCGATTGCTTTTAAATCTCATGAGCGAGAACCCCGGGACGGCCCAGGGACCTTGCCCGGGGTTTGCCGTTTCGCCGGCCGATATCTATCGATGGCCTTCGATATAACTGATGACGTCCCGAACGGTTTTAATTTTTTCCGCGTCCTCGTCGGAGATTTCCAGTTCGTACTCCTCCTCCAAGGCCATGACCAACTCCACGATGTCCAGAGAGTCCGCCCCTAGGTCCTCTATAAAGGACGCCTCCGGCGTCACCTCCTCCTCGCTCACGCCCAACTGCTCGCATACGATTTTCTTCACCCTGGCCTCTACGGACGATACCATCTCGTTTCACCTCCTGCTTGACTTTACCCTCACATATAGAGCCCACCATTGACATTAATCACTTGCCCGGTAATGTAATTCGCTCCCGGAGCAGCCAGAAAATTAACCGCCTCTGCCACATCCTCACCGGTCCCGAAACGACTCAAAGGTATAGAAGCCAAAAACTCCTCCCTGAGTTTGGAAGAGAGCTTCGTCGTCATTTCGGTGTCTATGAAACCCGGGGCCACCGCATTCACGGTAATACTACGCGAGGCGAGTTCGCGGGCCATAGCCTTAGTAAACCCGATCAGGCCGGCCTTGGAGGCCGCATAGACCGATTGACCCGAGTTTCCAATTTGCCCCACTACGGACGTCACATTGATAATCCGGCCGTACCGCTCTTTGATCATTCCCCTACACACCGCCTTCGTGCAGTAGGCGGCCCCCTTCAGGTTAACATCGAGAACCCGGTCCCAGTCTTCGCGCTTGAGACGCACTAAGAGATTGTCAAAGGTGATCCCGGCATTGTTGACTAGAATATCAACTTTTTTCCATCGGTCAACGATTTTCTTTACCGCCTCTTCCACCTGGTCCTCCGAGGCGACATCAAAGGGGCAAAGGTCGCCCGTCCCTCCAGCGGCGCGGAGATCGGCAAGGGTTGCCTCGGCGGCGGCTCGATTTTCACGGTAATTGATCGCCACCGCGGCCCCCAGGCGGCCCAGCGCCAGCACGATGGCCTTCCCTATTCCCCGGCTGCCGCCGGTGACTAACGCAATTTGACCTTCGAGTACCAAAACCGGTTTCAATTCTTTAGGATCTGCTCCAGATCATCCGGGGATTCCAAATGGAGAGCTTCCAGGTTGGAGGCGATCCTCTTGATGAGACCACTCAGCGCCTTTCCCGGTCCAATCTCGACGACTCGAGCGCAGCCTAAAAGCTCCAGCCGTTTTACCGACTCCTCCCATCTCACCGGAGATACCGCCTGCTCCACCAAGAGGGACTTGACCCGGGTGTTATCCCGGTTGAGGGCAGCTTCGACATTGGTGATCACACCGACAGAAAAAGGGCGAATCTCAACAAGAGCCAATGCAACCCTTAAACCATCGGCCGCCGGTCGCATCAAGGGGCAGTGAAAAGGCGCGCTCACGGGAAGGTCCAGAACCCGCTTCGCGCCGCGCTCCCGCGCCAGTGCCATAGCTCGAAGAACGGCTGACCGAGTCCCTGAGATCACGATCTGCCCTCCTCCATTGAAGTTGGCCGGCGCGACAATCTCTCCCTCGGAAGCCTGCCCACAAAGCTCCTGAACATCGGCGGCATTCAGCCCGAGAATCACCGCCATCAGGCCTTCCCCCTCGGGAACTGCCTCCTGCATCAGTCTGCCCCGTTCCCGCACGATCCTGACCGCATCCGCGAAGGCCAGAGCGCCGACACTGACTAAAGCGCTGTACTCCCCAAGGCTGTGACCAGCCACGCACAAGGGCTGCGCCCACCCCTCCGCTTCAAGGACGCGCAGAGCGGCAATCGATACCGTTAAAATAGCGGGTTGAGTATGCTCCGTCCGCTTGAGCTCCGCTTCGGGACCGGAAAAGCAAAGCTCCCTCAAGGGTAGGCCCGAAGCCTCCTCCGCCTCCATGAAGACTTGCTTGGCAAGATCAAACCGATCGTAGAGCGCCCGCCCCATACCCACATACTGGGAACCCTGGCCGGGAAAAACAAAGGCAACATTAACCTTTTCCTTCATCCTTGTCGTCCCTCTCCCCTGGCACCGATGGGCTTCCTCCGAGGCTCCCGATCTTCGACTGAAACCGCTTCCAGATTTTTCGGGTGACATTCTCTCCCCGCTCCCCCCATAACTCGGGCTGATCTTCCAGAGCTTTAACGATATGTTGATTCACGTCGTGAGTGACAGCTTCCCGGGCCATCCGGATGGCGTTCTTGATGGCCTTGGGATTGGACCCGCCATGGGCGATGATGGTCACGCCCTCCAGGCCCAGTAAAGGGGCCCCCCCATATTCCGCATAATCCAGCCGGCTAAAAGCCGTTCGTAGGGCGCCGCGGCACAGGAGAAGGCCGAGACGGCTCAAAAAGCTTTGTCGAAAAGCCTCTTTCAGTGTCTGCACCACAAAGCTAGCGACACCCTCCATCGTCTTCAGAGTCACATTTCCCGTGAACCCATCCGTGACCACGACGTCCACTCCGCCGCTGCTGATGTCCCGACCCTCGACATATCCGATGCAATGGAGAGGAGTAGAAGAGAGCTGTTCTCGGACCGCCCGAGTCAGGTCCGTGCCTTTGCCCTCTTCCTCGCCGTTGCTCAGGACTCCCACCCGGGGACGCGGGATTCCCAGCACCCGCTCCGCGTAGATGGACCCCATCAGCGCAAACTGGACAAGGTGTCGTTGTTTACACTCCACATTGGCCCCCGCGTCAATGATGACCGTTCCCTTGCCGGGGGTGGGAACCACGACCAGGATAGCCGGCCTTTCCACCCGGAGGAGATTTCCCAAAACAAACATGCCGGTCGCCATGAACGCGCCGGAATTCCCCGCGCTGACCACCGCGCTCACCTCGTTCCGCTTCATCAATTCAAAGGCCACGGTCATGGAGGAATCTCTTTTTTTCAGCGCGACGCTCGGAGATTCATCCATCCCCACGACCTCCGAGGCGGGAACTATGGTAATCGACGACGTTTTAGGCGCGTGGCGGGCGAGCTCTCTCTCCAACGCCGGTTGAAGACCGACGAGGACTATCTCCACCCCCAACTCCCCGGCGGCAGAGAGCGCGCCCTCCACCACTACTCGGGGGGCATGGTCCCCCCCCATCGCGTCAACGGCGATTCTCATGGTAAAGAAAAAAAAGGATCAGCTTTCCCCGACAGGGACAACGTTCCTCCCGCGGTAATGGCCGCAGCCGGGGCAGACCCGATGGGGAAGACATGAGGCCCCGCAGTTGGAACACGTGCTCCACTGAGGGGCCACGAGACCATCGTGGGATTTACGTTTGTTTTTCTTGCTCCTGGAGGTTCTTCTCTTTGGTACGGGCATTTTGCTTCCACTTTCTTTCCCTGCCTCAAATCGGCGGGAAGGATTAGAATTAAATAAAATTAAGGAGGGCTATCGAGCCAACTTCAGCGTGCGGAAAACATCCATGCGCGGATCCAGCGTTGGAGATGAGCATAGACAAGATTCCTCGTTGAGATTCGCACCGCATCGCGCACAGAGTCCACGGCAATGATCGTCACAGAGTGGACGCGTGGGAAGAGCCAACAGGACCTGCTCCCGGACAAAAGGAGAGAGATCGATATCGTCCGTATTGTAAAAACTCATTCCCATATCTTCAGCGCTGACTTCACCTCTCTTCACTGCCGAGGGGCCGGGGGTTAAAACGAACGCAAATTCATTTTCCAGCGGAAAAGTGTACTTCCTCAGACAGCGACTGCAACGTCCTTCCACGACGCTTGCTAACGAACCCCGAAAAAACAACTCCTGGCCGGATCGGTAATAGGCCATGTCGACGTTAAGGAAGGTATTAAAATGAAAATCGTCGTTTTTTTCCTTTGCAAAAATCTCGTTGAGATTCTCCGGGCCTTCCGTAAAGCGAAGCTCTTTAACAGATTCCGTAATCTGATCTACGGCGATTTTCATGGCCGACTTCAAAGCTCCCCTAAAACGGCCTTTTAGTATTATTGATTTTCCATTTCTTGTCAAGGAAAGGGAGGCGGGAAGCAAGGCGCTTCTCCTTGAGAATCAGGGGTCTTTCTGTTAACCCATCTGTCATTGTGTTATGGATTTTTCACCATGGTCATCGCCATGAGGCGGCCAACGCTATAACTCCTTCAATCGTATTCTGCGCGAGACTTTCGGCGCTCGCGTCTACAAGGTCGGCCTGAGGTTAGAGCGCTTTTATCAGGAAGCCCTGGACATTCCGGGCATCGTCGGTCTTTCGATCGCCACGCGTCCTGATTGCGCGCACGATGACGTATTGGGTCTTATAGCCGAGATCGCCCACCGCACCTATTTGTGGTTGGCACTCGGACTGGAGTCAATGCACGATCAAACCCTCCGATGGGTAAATCGGGGACATAGTCTGCACGAATTTCTGGATGCGGCCGGGAGGAGCAAAGCGAGGGCCCTCCGGCTCTGCGTGCATCTGATCCTCGGGGTCCCGACGAAAACCCGTGAAGAGATCTTACAGACTCCTCATCTTCTCACCAGGGTTGGAATCGACGGAGTCAAACTCCACAACCTTCACGTCATTCGACATACCGCTCTTGATGAGGCTGCCTCTCCACCGTTCTTCCAAGGGTAACGCTTTCCAGGAAGGTAGGATGATTTGAACGCTCACATCGGCCTGATTCACTCTGTGCTTCCGGCGACGGTTGACCTGCGCGTAATCATTCCCGACAGTCATCCCTCTACTCGCACCTTGGGTTCAGAGCGGATGGGCTCGGGGACGATCATCGACCCGGAGGGATACATTCTCACCGTCCACTATATCACGCTAGGGGCAAACTCCGTCACGGTCACTCTAGTCCAAGGCGAACAGTTGCCAGGCGAAGTCGTAGCCCAGGATCCCGAAACGGGATTGGCGCTGGTGAAAATTCCCGCGCGTGATCTTCCCTTCATGCGGCCGGCTCTCGAGGAGTCACTCCGGCCCGGCGAGGCCGCTTTTATCGTAGCCAGCAGTGGCCAAACCGCCAGGAGGGTGAACGGAGGCTATATTACGTCTATAGAAAGCTTCGATGCCCAGTGGGAATATATGCTGGAAAAAGCGATTCGCCTAACCGCTTTCAATCCTGGTTTCGGCGGAGGGACTCTTTCCGACATGAATGGCCGGTTGCTCGGCGTGGTTTCTCTCAACCTCAACGAGGTAGGAAAGTTCTCTCTTGCCATCCCCATCGAAAACTATAGCCAAAACGAGAAGGAGTTGAAGCAGTACGGCCGGATCAAAAGCCGCCCGCCCCGACCCTGGTTCGGCTTTTATCCGCAACTCTTTGCCGGTCATGTCGTGATTGCGGGAGTGCTCCCCGGAGGACCGGCGGATAAAAACGGCCTGCGCGAGGGAGACATTGTTATCAGCGTGAACCAAAAAGAGATCCGCTCCCGCGCGGAGCTTTATCGCGAGGTCTGGAAAAATAAGCCGGGAGAACAGATCTCTTTTCGCATTTTGAGAGAAGAGGAATCCCTGGAGCTGGAGGTCACGGGTGGAGACCGCCGCGCCTTCTACCGCTCCTGAGAATTTATCTCCCTCCGACCTTCTTGACCTCTCCTTTACCCGTAACTCTGACCGAAAGAGCGGGAAAATAGGGGTCTTCAGGATCTTCATAGATGGTGATGAGAACCTTATCTCCCGCCTTTAGATCCTTAACCTTGATCGGCTTCCACTCCGTCTTCTGGAGATTGGTCACATCGGCGATGCCGATCATCTTCTGCTGAACTTTTTCACCTTTAGAAACTTGATAAGAGATGCTTGCCTCCCCGACCTCCGCTATCACCCCCTCGATTTCGCTGACTCGCTTGCCCGTGGGCGCTCCTCCCCTCTCCCCCCCTCCGCCTCTACCTTCCCCCTTCGCCTCACCCCGACCTTCGCTCTTCCCCTCACCTCCACCTCTTCCTCCTCTCTCTTGAGTCAGACCGGCTCCCACAAAGAAAACCAGGGCCAAGATCACCGCGCCAAGTACCGTCATCCTTCTCATAATGTTCTCCTTTCATTTTTGCATTGCTCCATCGACTACGCTCAAAGTACTAAACAGGTGTTAACATAACTAAGTCTAAAGTCATAGCCTTAAACCACAAGAGCCGGCTCCCTGTCAAGCCCATTGAAGCTTTATCTCGGCGTGCCGGGAAGGCGTAGGGAGAGGTGAAGGAGAGGCAACAGGTTATTCTTTCCGCGGCGCGGGACTAGAGGCTATGCACCTGCGGCGGGAACAGCAGCGGCATGAAAAACATCAGTGCGAATTCACTTGATGAATAAATTAGAGGAGAGACAAAAGACGAGCCCGGAGTGGATAGCAACGCGCTATCCGCCGGACTCGCCTCGATCAATCTATATTATCGATGAGAGGATGAAAAACTTTTTTGCTCTGCTTCAAAGCTCGAGAGATGTCCGGTGCCGGCGCTTTATTCTCTCGCCTTCGCCTTTTGGACCTCGCCTTTGCCGGTGACTCTCACCGAGAGAGCCGGGAAATAAGGGTCTTCGGGATCTTCGTAAACCGTAATCATCGCCTTATCCCCGACCTGAAGATCTTTGATCTTGACGGGTTTCCACTCGATCTTTTCGAGTCGGGTTACATCGGCAACACCGATCATCTTTTCGGCCATTTTGCCCTTGGTCTCGACTTGGTAGCTAATACTGGCCTCACCCACGTCGCTGATGACCGCTTCCACCTCAACAATCCGCTTCCCCACCTTCGCTCCGCCTCTCTCCCCTCTCTCTCCACCCTTCTCACCGCCTCTCTCATCGCCTTTTTCCCCTCTTCCCTTCTCTCCTCCCCTTTCCTGAGTCCAAGCCGGCAGAGTCAAAGAAACCGTCAACACAAAAATCGAAAGTAAATACAACACCCTGCGCATTTGCGTACTCCTTTCCTAAATCAATGATCGAACCTATAAAACCGGACAAATTATTAATCGGTCGATGAAGGCAAGTAAATAGGATGAAAGTCGTAATTATCTTGGTTATTGCCGGAAGTATTACGGATTAGTAAGACCTTAGGAGTATCATCACCACGGGTGGGTTGAGAATTCTCCAAAAAGGCTTTAGGAATAATTCACCGATGCCCGAGCCTCTCCATTATCATCTTAAAAACTGCACCCGATATCGCGTGATCTATGGCGATACTGATCAGATGGGAGTGGTTTATTATGCCAACTATTTAAGATGGTTTGAGAAGGGAAGGACGGAATTCCTCCGCCAGGTGGGTGCGCCTTACACGTCTATCGAAGAAACGGGCTATCGCTTTCCAGTGATAGAGGTTTCGTGCCGCTATCACCGACCCGCCCACTACGATGAAACAATCGTTATTGAAACGAGTCTTATCTCCTTAGAGCGAGCTACCCTCCGCTTCACCTACAGGTTAACGGGTGAACGGGATGAACTTCTCATCGCCGAAGGATGGACCCGGCACGCTTGTATCAACCCAGACGGGCAGGTAACAAAGATATCCGCCGACTTAAAATCCAAACTTCAACCGGCGCTTTCACCAGCGCCGCGCTCACCTGAACGATGAGAGCACGGCAAACGCTTATGAGCCCGGCTTTCCGGCGGCGGGGACGAAGCGACCGCGACGATTTTTCTGCCAGCAACCCTCGGTCTGCTCCTTACAAACAGGAACTTCCTCACCATAGCTTATGGTCGTCAGGCGGCTTTCCACGATTCCCAGCGTAACGAGATAATCTTTGGCGGCCTGTGCCCGCTTCGCGCCTAAAGCCAGGTTGTACTCATTGGTCCCCCGCTCATCCGCGTGGCCCTCGATCTGCGCCCGAACTTGAGGATTGGACTTCAGCCAACCGGAATTGGCTTTGAGCACCTCTCGGGCATCGGCTCGGACATCATAGCGGTCGTAATCAAAGTAGATCTCTTTTAAGGGACTCGAAGCTGAACTCACAGGCTTCTCGCCCTGCCGGAGCGCGTCGAGGCTCGTGCGTTCCGAGGGTCCAGCCCCTGCGCTTCCGCGGCCCCCGCCCGCACCTTGACCACTACCCGCGCCCGCGCCGGGTGCAGGCGCCGGCGGTTGAGTCCTGGTCGGCGCACATGCCGCCAGCCCCAGAAAAATTAACCCCAAGAAAACATAATAGGACCTGTCCAAAGAATCTCCCATTCTTCCTAACATTTGCTCTCCTCCCCTTTAAAAATTGAACTCGCGAGATCCTTGTACTTATATCACACAACATCCGCGCCTACGCGATTCAGTCCTTACATATCTCACCATTTTTGTCAAACTAAAGTCTTAGTCCTGGCCAATTGTATTTCCTCGATGACTCCAGGGTCGACCTCGACTTCCAGGCGCGCCTCCAAGGCCTTCAGCGCCTCAGATCCGCTCAATTCCCCTAATGCCCAGGCCACGTGTTGGCGCACCAGGGGCTCGTGATCCTGAAGAGCCCGCACGAGATGGGGAAGGGCGTCTTTATCTTTTAGATTTCCCAAAGCCACAGCGACGTTCCGCAAAAATCCGCGGCGCTTCGCCCTGAGAATCGGGCTGCCACGGAATCGGATCTGGAATTCCTCGTCACTCAGAGAAAGGAGTAAAACCAGCTCCGGCATGTAGAGACCTTCCCGCGGCGAAAAGGCCTCTTCGGCGGTAGCGCGCGCTTTGACATTATAGGGACAGACTTCCTGACAGATATCGCAACCAAAGACATGATTCCCGATGAGAGGCCGGAGATGACGCGGGATGGCCCCTTTCAGCTCGATGGTCAAATAGGAAATGCACCGGCGAGCGTCGAGGTGATAAGGACCCGCAAAAGCGCCGGTCGGACACGCCTTCAAACAAAGATCGCACTGGCCGCAACGATCCCGGATCGGCCGATCATAAACGAGACCGACGCTCAAAAACAGCTCTCCCAGAAAAAACCATGAGCCCGACTGAGGCGAGATCAAATGGGTATTCTTTCCGATCCAGCCGATTCCGGAAACCCCCGCCACATCCCTCTCTAAGACCGGTCCCGAATCTACGAAGGCCTTCCCCTGCACGGGCTCCGGGCATATTTCCTCGATCCTCTTGAGAAGCGCCTCCAGTCTTTGCTTCATGAGATCATGATAGTCGTCTCCCCAGGCATAGCGTGAAATCCAGCCCCGCCCACCCTCTTGCATGACGGGCCTGGGCAGCGGAGTGTAATAATTCATTCCTACCGAAATCACCGAGGCCGCCCAGGGAACCACTTTTCTGGGATCGCGACGCAATTCCTCGGTTCTTTGAAGATAGCCGAGCTCGCCTCCCAGACCCCTTCTGAGCCATTGGGCAAAAAATTCCTCATGGGGAGGAGGTTGAACGGGCGAAATACCGACCAACGCGAACCCGAGTTTCTGCGCCTCTTCTTTGATGGCCAGACCAAGGGAATTGCGATCTTGTAGTCCTTCGGCGGTCACGGTTTGCAGGCCTAACTCTGCTCCCTATGAGAGCGACAGTTTAATCTAACAGCGTACGGAAAAACTCTGTTTACAGGCTGCTCAAAAAGATCTCAGAGGCAAGGCGGGCGATAAATCGACGAGCGGAGGCGTACTTAGCCAGTACGTCGGAGCGAGGCGATTGAGCGCAACGCAGCATATGAGGCTTTTTCAGCAGCCTGCTAATGATAGACAAGGTTGCCGCCTCCTCCATCCCGCTCAAGCAATGGCTTGCGCCCTGCGAATCCATCCTCAATGCGATGCCAGTGGCCAACGCCCCCCTCGCCATAACGCCAACAAAGAAAGACGATCTCGTCCCCCAGGAGACAGGGAAAATCCACCAACCCCTGCTCCAGCCCTTTGCATAGGCATCCATGGCTGTGAATCTCTTCTACCAGCTCATGGACCTCACGAGTCAGCGCCGCGATCTCAGGATTCTCCTGCAAGCGCCGGGTAAGGTCCGGACTCTTGGGTGACAAGCCTTCTGCGCGAATAATCTCCTCGCTCTTCTTTCTGAGCGAATCCAGCTTGTCGGAGATATGTTCCATCAATGCTCGCAAGGCCGGAACAAGAGCATTGGCTTCATCCACGGTAAAAAGACGGGCATAGTTCTGGACAGCCATGACTTGTTTTGTTGTTCTCGTTATCCTCCGCAGCCGGGAGGGTTACAAACCCTGATCCGTCGATAAGGGGCGCTTGCTGCGTTGTCGCTTCGGGCTCGCATCCTCACGTACTGCTCTCGTACGCTCCGGTGCGATCCCTCGCTCCGCCTTGCACCCGCCGCCTTCTCGACGGCCAGGGTTTCCAAGGTGTTAAACGGATTATGTTACAAACCCATGCCCTTTCGGATTTCCCGCAAGAGGGCGATATTATCCGAATGACCTGTCATGTGGGCGGTGACCATGCCCCGAATGGGGCGCCCCAGGAGGTAAAAGTCTCCGACGATATCCAAAATTTTATGCCGGGCGAATTCCTCGGCGAATCGAAGTTCTGTGTTGAGGACCTTCTCGTCATCCAACAAAATGCAATTGCTGAGTTTTCCTCCATTGACGAGCCCTAGCTTTTCCAGCTTTTCAATATCTTTGAGAAACCCGAAGGTCCGCGCCGGCGCAATTTCTTCTTTGAAGGACTCGGGACTTCTAAAAATGTAGGTGTACTCCTGGGTCCCTATGGGCTTCGGGTATTGGAGGGTGTACCGGACTCCGAAGACATCCGCCGGTTCAATACCGATACATTCCCCGCCTTGCAACTGAACCCGATACGGTCGATCCACCACGATCTCCGGCCACTCCTCGTCTTGCTCCAACACTCCCGCTTCCTCCACAAGGTGGCAAAATTCCACCGCCGAGCCGTCCATAATGGGGATTTCTCCCTGAACCTTCACCAGGAGATTGCTGATCCCATAGGAATGGAGCACTGCGAGAAAATGCTCCACGGTGCCGACCATCATCCCCTTGCCCCGGAGCAGGGTCGCATAACCGGTCGATCCGACGTAATCCAGATGAGCGGGAACCGTCTCATCGGCCGAGATTCCGGTAAAAAGAACTCCACTGTTGGGAGGCAATGGATGGAGAATCAAGCCCGTTTTGATTCCGGAATGGAGCCCCTGTCCGGAAACCACCACGCTCCCTTTCAGCGTCTTCTGCTTCTGCGTTGGTATTCCCGAACGCGCCGCCGATGTCCGAGCACGCCGGCTGCCTTCTCCGGTCTTCGGCTTCCACTCCTTCTTGTCGACCGCCGGTAATTCACCCAGCGCGCGCCGGACCGCGTACAGAAGGCCTTCCAGGGAAAGCGGCTTCTCGATAAAGTCAAAGGCCCCGAGCTTGGCGGCGGTGAGGGCCGTGTGGATATTTCCATGCCCTGAGATCATGATAACGTCGATACCGGGCTCTTGCTCTTTGATCTCTCTGAGAAGCCCAATCCCGTCCACTTGAGGCATCCAGATATCCAAAAGGACCAGGCGCGGGCGCTCTTTGCGGATGAGTTCCAGCACCTTGTTGCCGTCCGAGGCCTCGATCACCCGATAGCCCTCGTCGCTCAGGATCTCGCGAATGGACTCTCGAATCTTCTCTTCGTCGTCCACCACCAGAATGGGTCTTCTTTCTTCCAATTTTGTCTCTACTGCGTCCATACTTCCCTCTTCACCGTCTGGAGACCCGCCTTGCCTCGCACCGGCAACTCAATGATGAATCGGGTGCCCTTCGGCTCATTGGAACGGACCCGGATATATCCCCGATGGTCGGACACGATCGTGCTGACGATCGCCAATCCCAGACCTGTGCCCTCCTTTTTCGTGGAAAAATAAGGCTCGAAAATCCTCTCCTTGACCTCAGGGGCCAGGCCGCAACCGTTGTCCGCCACCTCGAGTTGGACGACTCCAAAAGTGGGGTCGTAGTCCGTGGAGATCCGGACCTCGCCATTTTCATCAACCGCGGCGACGGCATTATCCAAAAGGTTGATCAGGGCCCGTTTGATCTGGTCCCGGTCCAACTCCAGCGAGGGAAGCTCCCCGGCTCGAACGAACTGGAAGTCAATGCCCTTGTGTCCTTCCTTAAACAGAAAGATCGCCTCCTGAACGATTTCGTTGAGATCGTTGGGGGCCAGCTCGGCCGCGGGTAAACGGGCAAAGTTGGTAAACTCATTCACCAGAACTTTCAGCTCTTCTACTTGCTGGATGATGGTCGAAGTGCACTTGTCCAAGACCCCCCCGTTCGTCTCCAGGAGATGCGCGTATCGCTTTCTCAACCGCTCCGCCGAGAGCTGAATCGGCGTCAAAGGATTTTTGATCTCGTGGGCGATCCTCCGCGCCACCTCGCGCCAGGCCTCCATCCTCTGCACCCTCTGGATCTGCGTGATGTCCTCCAAGAAAAACATCACCCCGAGGATCCGGCCCTGGTCATCCCTGAGAGTCGCCGCGGTGACCACCACGGTGAGGAGCCGGCCCGCCAACGGGATCTTGACCTCCCGCTCAACGCTCGTCTGTTCCTGGACATGCTCCATGATCTCCCGCATCATCTCCAGGTGTTGAGAATCGAAGACCTCCGTATAGCTTCTTCCCAGAGCCAACTCCGCCTCCACGCCGAGCATCTGGAGGGCGGCTCGATTCATCGTCGTGATTTTTCCCGCCGGATCCACCGAGATGACCCCCGCGGCGATATTGGCCAGGAGGGTCTCCAGGTACCGCCCCTTGCGCTCCAGTTCGAGCTGGATCTGCTTTAAATCGCGCGTCATCTGGTTGAAGGAATCCACCAGCGTTCCGATCTCGTCATCTCCGCTGGCCTCGATGTGATAATCCCAGTTCCCATGGGCCACTTCATGGGTCCCTTCGGCGAGCTTTTGGATCGGCACGGTAATCCCCTTGGCCAAATAGAGGCCGAACCAGGTCGCGGAAAAAATAATCACTAGGGTGATCAGAAGAAGCGTCAGCACGTAGCTGTTCTTAACCGGATTTTTGAGCACGTTCAGGTACTTGAACTGTTCGTAGGACTGAGAGATCTGAGAGGCCCGCTTGGTCAGGCTTTTGGGCACGTAGTAGTCCACGACAACCACTCCCTGAATCCCTCGATCCTCGCTGTAGATGGGAACCCCGCCCCGAATGATATCCCCCTCGCCGAAGGGCTGTGTCCAGGTCACTTCCAAGCCGCGCAGGGCCCGGTTGAAAAACTCGGACTCCGGCTTAATGGTCACTCCGGTGGGGACCTGGTCATTGAAGGCAACCAGGAGAAGCTGTCCGTCCAGGGAGAAGACCTCCACGGTCCCCAGATTGTAATCTCGCTGCTTCGCCTCGATGTACTCCTTCAAGGCCCCCAGACGATCAGGGTCATAGAACCCCTCCTGAGTGATCCTTTGACCCAATTGGCGAGCGTAGAACAGGGCGTTGTTGGCGGAGTTTTGGTAGTACGTTTGCGCAATCTCCAGCGATCCTTTGAGGGAATTCTCCACCTGAACATCAAACCATCGCTCCAAGGAGCGACTCACAAAACTGCCGGCGATGAAAAAAAGCAGCAACGTGGGCACCAGCGAGAGGGCGATGAAGGCCAGGACGAGCCGCACCCGAAGACGGGATCCGAGAATGCCCTTCCGCCGTTCGAAGAGCAGCTTGACCAGATTGCGGACCACCAGGAAGACCAAGAGAATGAGGAGGATCAGGTTAACGTTCAGGAGGAGAAAAAAGACGATATTGGTGCTCAGGGAATATTCACCGGAAACCTGGGGGAGCTGTACCTCGAAAAACGCGAAAAGGAGCACCATGAGGGCCGTAACGAGGATCACTACGCCCTCCCGCCGGCGGCGCTTCGCCTCCTCCTGCCGAAGACTCTCTTCGATTGCCTTAGTGGGGTTCGGAGTTGTCATGCTAGAACGGCCTCAAAGGAAAAATTTTACCTCCTGAAAAGATAAAGGACAAGCGACAAAATCAGGCTTGCCAGAAGGCACGTCGCAAGGGGAAAGTAAAAAATAAAGTTGTCCCTCTTGACGACGATGTCTCCGGGCAGCTGGCCGATCCACGGGATCCTTCCCGGGAGCTTGACCATCAGGGACAAAGCCACGCCCAGAACGACGAGTACAATCCCCAATGTGATCAGCGCTTTTCCCAAACTCTCCATCGCCTAAAAGAGATTCCCCTGTCTCTTAACGTTTGCCGGCCCACGCGACCCGGGTTTCCGCTCGAAGTGTTCATAGGCCTGGGACGTGGCCACGCGCCCCCTCGAGGTGCGGTGGAGAAAGCCGGCCTGAATCAAAAAAGGCTCATAGACGTCTTCGATAGTGTCCTTTTCCTCGCCGATGGCCGCCGCCAGGGTCTCGACCCCCACCGGCCCCCCGTCGAACTTGTCCATCAAGATCGTGAGAAGCAATGCGTCCATCTTGTCCAAGCCCATCGAATCGATCTCCAACATCCGTAAGGCATCCTCGGCGACCTGTTTCGTGATGGTTCCTCCCGCCTTGACTTGGGCGTAGTCCCTGACTCTTCTGAGCAGCCGATTGGAAATTCTGGGAGTTCCCCGGGAGCGGCGTGCCATTTCCATCACTCCCTCGCGGTCACTCGCCACGCCCAGGATCGCCGCCGAGCGCTCGAGGATCCGGGCCAACTCGTCCGGGGAATAAAAATCAAGCCGGAAGATAGCCCCGAACCGGTTCCGCAAGGGAGAAGTGAGGAGACCGGAACGGGTGGTGGCCCCCACCAGCGTAAATCGTCTCAGATCCAGTTTGATGGACCTGGCCGACGGACCTTGGCCGATCATAATGTCGATTTGGTAGTCTTCCATGGCAGGGTAGAGCAGCTCTTCCACGACGTGATTCAACCGGTGGATTTCGTCGATAAAAAGGACATCGCCCTCTTCGAGATTGGTCAAGAGCGCCGCCACATCTCCCGGCCTTTCGATGACGGGTCCGGAGGTCGCTTTGATGTTCACTCCCATCTCACGAGCGATGATGTAGGCCAGCGAAGTCTTCCCCAGCCCTGGAGGGCCGTGAAAGAGGATATGATCCAGGACATCTTTTCTCCCCTGCGCTGCGGCGATCGCCACTTTGAGGTTTTCCTTGATCGGCTCCTGGCCCACGTATTCATCCAGGGCGCGCGGACGAAGATTGACCTCATAGTGGAGATCCTCTTCGGTTCTTTTGGGTGAGATCTCGTGACGTTCCATAAATCCTTCGGGCTAGGACCGAACCGCAGAAATCTTGGTGATCTTAAGACCGCCCATCCCTGTGGAGGATCAGTGGCTCAGCCGCCGCAGCGCTTCTTTCAAGACCTCGGGAAGCTTCGCCTGGTCGCTCTGGGCGATCTCGCGTACTATCTTTTCCGCGTCTCCCTGACGATATCCTAGATTCACCAGGGCGGATACGGCATCGACCATGAGCTGAGAGCCATGACTCTGCGCCTTTTCCTCGGAGAGACGGGCCAGAAATTTATCTCTCAACTCCACGATCATTCGTTCCGCCAGCTTCTTTCCCACGCCGGGGATCGCCACGAGCCGCATCTGATCCCCGGCCTGTAGGGCCCTGGCCAATTCTTCCGAAGGAATTCCGGAAAGGATATTCACGGCCAACTTCGGTCCGATCCCGGTCACGCCGTTAAGAAGGAGGAAAATACGCTTTTCCTCGGGCTCCAGGAACCCGAAGAGTTGGAGGGAGTCCTCCCGAAGGTGGGTGTGAACATGCAGGCTCACTCCTTTTCCCATCTCCGGCAGGCGATAGAAAACGCTCAGGGGAATGATAATTTGGTAACCGACTCCCCCGACATCGACGATGACTTCTCCCGGTTCCTTGTGGGCCAGGATTCCGCTAATTTTGGCAATCACAGCGGCTTCGAGAAGAGAAACTCATTTTCTCTAGGGCAGTCTCCAGCGCTTGGCCTCTCGCCTGGACCCGCGCGCCATCGTCCCGACTCGCGCCTGAAAGAGATGTTGGTGGAGATGACAGATGGCCGCGGCGAGGGCGTCTGCCGCATCGTTAGACGGATCGGAAGAGAGCTTAAGGAGAGAGGCGACCATCGTTTGGACCTGCTCCTTGCCAGCTCGGCCATAACCCACAACAGCCATCTTGATCTCAGTGGAGGCGTACTCGTGGACCGGGATACCGTTCCTGGCGGCCGCCAATAGGGCCACTCCCCGGGCCTGTCCGAGCTTTAACGCGCTTTGAGCATTCTGGGCGAAAAAAACCTTCTCGACGCTCATGGCTTGGGGTTCGTAGCGCCGGAGAACCTCTTCGAGACCCTGATAGATGCGGCTCAGGCGGTTGCTTTGCCCCTGGTTCGACGGGGACTCGATAGCGCCATGACCGAGATGGAGCAGCGCACCGTCCGTCAGTTCGACCACGCCCCAACCCGTGATCAAGCTGCCTGGATCCACTCCCAGGATTCTGTGGGTCGCCCCGGCGGAGGCGGCGGCCCGGACCACGTTGGCGCTCTGGCGGATCAACCGGCTTCCTCCAGGAGTTCGGTGGGAACATCGAAATTGGCCGCCACGCTCTGCACGTCGTCATGGTCCTCCAACTCTTCCGTAAGCTTGAGGATCTGCTCCGCGTGTTGCCCCTCCAGGGCCACCGTGTTCTTAGGAACCATGGCGACATGGGCGGCCATGGCCGCGACTTTTTCCCGCTCGAGATGCTCTTTGACTTTTTCAAACTCCTCCGGACGAGTCACAATCTCAAAAAAACCGTCCTCGTCGCGCACATCTTCCGCGCCGGCCTCCAAGGCCAAACCCATCAAGCGTTCCTCGTCGATGCGCGACTTGTCGACGGTGATCAATCCTTTTTTGTCGAACATCCAGGCAACACAGCCGCTCTCGCCGAGGTTTCCCCCATGCCGGGCGAAAATACGGCGGACCTCCTGAACCGTGCGATTCTTATTATCCGTAAGAACCTGAACCAAGACCGCCGCTCCACCCGGTCCATAACCTTCGTATTGGATCTCCTCGTAGGAGACCCCTTCCAGTTCGCCGGTTCCCTTTTTAATCGCGCGCTCGATATTGTCCCCCGGCATGCTGCCGGCCTTCGCCGCCAAGACCGCCGTGCGCAAGCGAGGATTGGAATTCAGGTCCCCGCCTCCCATGCGCGCGGCAATCGTGATCTCTTTGATAAGCTTGGTGAAGAGCTTGCCTTTTTTGGCGTCCTTGGCCGCCTTCTTGTGCTTGATCGAACTCCACTTGGAATGGCCTGACATAACGATCAAAACTCCCTGGGGAGCTAAACTAGCACAATCCGCCTTGCGGGTAAATGGTCTGCTCGGCAACCTCCTTCCGAAAAGCCAAGAGTGATATTTTTCCTTGCATTCAGCGACCTTGTGGAAGTAGAATCCGTCTGCTTATTGGGAAAGGTCAGTTCTGCTTTCTCCCGTTAAGAGTAAGAGAAGGAAGCAGCGCAGGTTTTCCGGTTTTCAGTCGGATAAGGAGTTCATCTCCGGCTCCGCTGATCACAGCCGGGCCTGACGTCGCCCACTGACTCGCTTCCTGAGATTCTGCTGCCCGTCTACGGTAAGTTTCTCGCCACCGGCTAGTTGTAGCAATCTCAGAGCCTTCCCCTAACTTCTTGGCGTTTTTTGCTACAAGAGGTCTGCCTTGAACATTGATGAAAGAGCCTTCCTGATGCTGGGTCGCATAGGGGAACTCCTTGCAGGCCAGGTATGCCCTGAGGACGCACTGAAAACTTGCCTTCCTAAAATGGCACAACTTGTAGGCGTGGATTCTGCCGGAGTCTATCTGGTCAAAGCGGGCCGCGCGGAAATGGAGCTGGTTTATGCCTGCGGGGTTTCGCGGCGGTTTACCTCCGCCATGGCTTCCGCCCGGATTGACCGTGGGCTTCTCGCAAAGGTTTTTAAAACCAGTAGGCCCCTAGCCTTAAAAAAGTTCAGCCCCCGCTATTCCTTTGTCTCCCATCTCAAAAGCGAAGGGCTCAAGTCCGTTGCCTATATTCCTATCCGTGCCGGTGGCAAGGTCAGGGGCATCCTTTGTCTTTCAAACCATAAGCCTTATGCCTTCCGGAGATCGATCCTTCGGCTCTCGTTAGCTCTGGGACGGCAGATCGGCAGCGCATGGGAGAGAGCCATGGTCTCCGGTCAGGCCGAGCGCAGGAGGTCGCAATTAGAAAGCCTCTCCCGTTTGAGTCTCGAGTTTGGTTCGGCCGGAAACACGACTCATCTTTTCCGCCGGGCCACGCGGAAAGCGAAGGCCTTTTTAGCAGCGGATTGGGCTGGGATCAGGGTCCTGGAGGGAGGCAATCTCTCTTTAGTGGCCGAGGCTGGTAGCCGGCTCGGCCTCAGGTCCTCTCTGCGCATAGGTGAAAGCCTCGCCGGTCGGGTGATTCAACGCAAACGGCCCCTAGTGATTCCGAATATGGGCGCGGTTTCTTTTCAGCTGCCCGAGCACCGGGAAGCCGTGATGAGACGCGGATATAAGGCCTTTCTAGGCGCACCGCTAAGGTTTAGGGGACAGATCATGGGCAGTCTCTCAGTAATGAGACGGGAGCCCAATGAGTTCTCGGCAGAGGAGATTTCTCTCCTTGAGGGAGTGGCCGAGCAAGCGGGACTGGCGTTTCACAAGCTCAAGCTCTTAGAGGAGAAGGAAATCCTCCACCGCTTCCTTTCCAACGTTCACCTTCTTGATCTTCATACTCTCCTGGATCGGCTCACTGAGAGGGTTGTGGACTTCTTTAAGGCGGATGTCTCGACCATAAGGCTTCTTGATAGCAATAACCAATTCACCATCCGGTCGGTCGCAGCTTCTCCTGAGCTGGCGACAAAAATCCGCGCGGAAGCCCATCGGGGGCTTGTAGGAGGTAGACATGAGTGGATCCAAAAGTACAAAAGACCCCTTCTCATCTCGGATCTCCAACGCGACAAGAGATTTCCTTACGGTGGTTCTATCAGGGCGACACAGGCAAGGGGATTTGCCGGAGTTCCACTGATTGGCAGAGAGGGGAAAGTATTAGGGGTGCTTACCGTGACGACGCTTTTGCCACGCCGCTTTCAAGCTGATGAAGTCCGGTTCCTTCAGGAGCTGACCTCTGGGGCATCTATCGCTATTGAAGAGGCCGTTCTGATTGATGCGCTTTCGAACACCCTGCGCACCAAGGTTGAATTCCTCAATACCCTCTCCCATGACCTACGCGTCCCTCTCAACGTGATTATCGGGAATATCGGCCTTATGGAGGATGGCTTTTTCGGGCTCTTGAATCCTGAACTGGGCAGCAGGATGAACCTCGTAAAGAAAAATGCTGAAGACCTTCTCGCGATGCTCAATCAAGCCCTCAGTCTTTCACGTCTGGAGGCAGGAGGAGTTTCCGTCCATATTGAGGAATTCAGGCTGGAAGACCTTGTTTCAGAGGTAGGCGCCGACATGTCGGTTCTGGCCCAAACGAAGGGATTGAAATTTGAACGGACAGTGGAGATAGACTGTTCCGTTCGGGGGGATGGTCATAAGATCAAAGAGGTTATTTACAACCTTTTATCCAACGCCATTAAATATACCGAGAACGGGAGCATCCGTCTTCGGGCTGCTCTTGAATCCGGCGGAGACCGGATCTGGCTTGAGGTTTCCGACACTGGGAGAGGAATCTCGGAGGAGGAACTCCCGCATATCTTTGAGCCCTTCCATCAGGCCGGGTCTCCATCGGCTCATCGATCGGAAGGTGTAGGGCTAGGTCTGGCTATCGTCAAGCGGCTTTTGGATCTCCTGGGAGGGCAGATCGCAGTGAAGAGCGCTTTGAATGAGGGCTCAACATTTAGAGTTGTCCTCCCTCGGATTTCTCAAACACACACCCAATAGCACAGCCCGATCTTCAGGACCCTCTCTGCAAGAATCTCCCAATTGTTTCTCTCAAGAGTTGAGGACGAACGGGCTTAGTTAAATATTCCACCATGCCGGCTCTCAAAGCTTTCTCTCTCCAGTCCTCCCGACTCCAGGCAGTGTGAGCTATTACGGGTATATGGGCTGTTTTTGGATTCTCCTTAAGTCTCACCGTCGCTTCTATTCCATTCATCTCCGGCAGTCCAAGATCCATAATGATGAGGTCGGGAGTCTCAGCAAGAGCTTTCTCCAGTCCTTTTTGGCCATTTTCCGCCTCAATGACTTTGTGACCCATAGTCTGAATCTGCAGCTTCAGAAGCTCACGTAAATCCGCATGATCCTCAACGATGAGTATTCGGGCAGGCATGGTTAGCCTCTGGATAACGAAGTCACTCCGTCTTTTTGCGGCTCTGCTTCTCGTGCTCTTGGTACCTCTTAAGGAGATCTTCCACTGCCGCGAGGACCGCATTCCTGGTGCGGCAGACATACTTTGAACGTATCTCCGCAGTAATCGCGTCGATATCCTCTTCAATCTTCTTACCCAAAAGAAGCTCTTTGACAAACTCGTTTCCATAGGACGGAAGAAGCGTGGAGGAGACCTCAAGAATTCTCCCCGTTCGCCTGTCCAGGAGTAACCCAAGACTCAATACTCCATAGACGTGCTTTGAGGTGGTCTCAGCAGGAAGTTTGGCATGCCCTACAATATAGATGACATCTCTTTCCGGTTTCATTTTCCCTCCCCATATGAGTCTTTTCTTTCCCGTGGGCATCTCTACGCCCCAGAAAAAAGAAAAGCCCGTTGCAATCTCACAGCCAAAGAGCTGGAAACGCTGGGGCTCATTCACCGGCAGAGACAAGGGGCAACCCGTCTCAGTGAGTGGTCAGCGCTTACCTTCCCAGGACAAAACGCTACTGCGATCCAGGAAAGACTGACTATTCTAAAACAGCGACATCAATTAAATGGCTCTCCAGGAACTCAACCTTCCTTTTGTGAGCCACTTCTCCAGTTCATCACGGTGGAAACGCCATCTACCGCCAACTTTCCGGCCCGGGATTTTCCCTTCTTTCACGAGGCGGTGAACGCTTTTCACATGCAGTCGTAGGTATCTTGCAGCCTCTTCAGCTGTCAAAACCGGCGTGCGAGGTCCTGCCACGATTTAATCCTTTCTTATTTTAAAGCCGGTCTTATTCCCCCGTGTTACCCTTTCGGGCGGTGTCTCTTAACCTACTTCCGTGAATGTCAGCAAGAGTCGAGCCAATTGGGGAGATCGTTCTCTTTTATTCCATATTATTCTGATTTCTTCCGATTTTCCTGTAAGTTATGATTAGCGATATCTTTTGAGTAAATGCAGGTACCTCACTCTCAATTTATAAGTTGTATAGACAATAGTGGACCGTGAGGCAAAATTTTTGTCCTACTAATTTTAGTCGATAGGCATGGATAAGATACCCCTCCCAGATCTGCCGAGGTTGCGCCCTAGCCCAAGTTCTTCTAGGATTAAATTTCTTTTTTGTCATGCTCAAACTCATCAAAATCACCGGCGCCGTCCTGATCGCCGGCGCTCTCCTCTTTGCGGTCTGTCTCTTCGCGTTGTACCACCTGATCCAAACCGGCGAATTGCGGCAGCTTCTCATCCGTGAGTTCGAGGAGCGCACAGGCGCCCGGGTGAGCGTGGGCGAGGTCGGAGTCGAAATCGGAACCACGCTCGAGGGCACCTTCCGGGATTTCACCCTATCGGAGCGCGACCGCGATCTCCCTTTTATGACCGCCGACCGGGTGGTGATCCGGCTGGCCTTGGCGCCCCTTCTGGAGCGCCGGCTGGTCTTCCACGAAGTTCGGTTTTCTCGCCCCCTGGTCAGGCTGGAAAGAGACGCGGCGGGCAATATCCCCGCCTTGAGCATTTTGACCCGACTCTTCTTTCCATCCGAGCCAAGCGGAAATCTGAAGCTGGACTTGAGGGAAGTCAGGATCGAGAAAGGCGGAATCCTCGCGCGGGACCCCCAGCAGCCCGCCGACGGTTTCCTTTATCAACTCCGAGAGACCGATCTTCGCCTACGGCTCATTCCCTTCTCCCCGGGCAAACCCCTCTTCTCCGCCCCGCCCACGCCACGCTGGGAGGCCAACGGACTGGCGTTGGACTTCACCTTGGACACGACGATCGAGAAGGCCGGCGACGTCGCCAAATTCGCTTCCAAGGGAAAAATGTATTTTCCGGAAGGGGTGTTGAATATCCGACAGGCGTGGATCGATGCCGATCTCTGGGTGGAAGCGATACCCGTGAATCTCCTCTGGGACAATCTCGACTTTCTGCCCCCCATCAAAGCTGTCCGTGGAACCCTGGCCCCGAGGCTTCATTGGCAGGGGAGCCTGGCGGAGCAGGGTCGCATGCAAGGAAAAATCGATTTCAAGCAGCTCGCGTTGGAAGCGCCGGAATTTTTAACCCAGCGGGTGACGCCGGGAGACGGACAGACGGAGTTTGAGCTGGAATGGACGCCCCGGGACGTCCGGATCTCACGATGGAATCTCCGCTCTCAGGAGATCACGTTCGAAGCCCGCGGAGTCTCACTTTCCCGGGCTGAGGACGATCTCTATCTCGAGGGACAGCTTCAAACCCCCTTTTTATCGCTGCCGACAGCGCAGAAATATTTTCCTCGTCAACTGGTGGAGTCGCCGCAGTGGGGACCGTGGCTGAAGACGTGGAACCAGGGAGAATTCAGGCTGGCCCAGGCGCGATTCCAAGGCCGGTTCTCGGAGTTCCAGCAACTCTCCAAACCCGGCCTGGAAGACCGCCTGGAGCTCGACCTGGAACTCAAGGGGGCGGGGGAAACCCAGCAGCAGGATCGTCGCCCTTCGTTTAAGGAGATGAAAGGCCACGTAGCGCTGGAAAAGGGCGTTCTTTATCTCCGGGGCTTGAGCGGCTTTTACGGTCAATCCCATCTGGTTGAAATCAACGGCAGTCAAAAAGGCGTTCTCACGGGTCGCAACCTGTTGGAATTGCGCGTCCAGGGGGAAATCGCTCTCAACGAGTTGCAGGAAGGACTGATGCTTCGTTTTTTACCTGCCCGCCTATCCAAGAATGCGGGCTTCCTCAAAGATTCCGCGGGACGAGGCCAACTCAAGCTTTTTCTTCGAACCGATTTCGCCACGCTCCAACACCTCGAAGGTCAGCTCCGTTTGGACCAGGCCCGTTTGCGCATGGGGGACTTTTCTTTAACCCAGCTCAAAGGAAACCTTCTGTTCTCCACGAACGAGGCCCACGCGGAGCGGGTGACGGCCCTTCTATCCGGTTCTTCCGTCACGATCGGGCTGACCCTCAAAAATTATCTCACCGAAGAGGGGACCTTTGATTTGGCCCTGGAGTCTCCCAACGCTAAAGCGGGAGTGGCGACCCGCCTTCTTCTATCCATAGGTTCCCTCGACGATCCCGGAACCGTCCGGGGAGCCATCCGCTATCAGGGCTCGATCGCTTCCAACACCGGAAGGCGTTTGACCGGTTCTTTGGAATTCAGCGGCGCCCAGCTTTCCCTGTTGCACGATCCCTTGCGGGATGTGTCCGGACAGGTCTTGCTGAACGGAGATAGTATCGATTTTAAGGGCCTCAAGGGCCGTCTGGCTGGAAGCGGCTTCGACTTCAGCGGACAGTGGAAAACTGGAAGAGAGCCTCAGATGGTCTTCACCTTGAACTTGGCGGAAACGGATCTGGGCGCTCTCCTTTCTCAAATCGACGAAGGGACCCACGAATGGTACAACTGGCTCCAAGCCAAAGGACGCGTCACCATCCAGAAGGGCCGGTACGAAGGTTTTCACTTTTCAGACCTCGTTACGGACCTGGTCCTGGACAAGAGATTGTGGCGATTGGAGAACTCCTCCGCCCGATCGACGGGCGGAACGATTCAAGGCAAAGGCGATTTTTTGGACCAGCCGCAGGGACTCCATTTTTCCGTGGCGCCGAAAATCCAGGCAGTGCCGGTCCAGGAATTCCTGCGCTGGTTCGACTTCGGCACCACCGAGATCTCGGGCAGGATCAATCTCACCGGCAACCTGGAGTCAACCGGAAAAAGCGGCCCGGAGCGGAAGAGAAACCTGAACGGAGATTTCCGCCTGGAAATCGAGGACGGGACCGTCCGCCGCTTCCGGCTGCTGGTTTTGATCATGAACTTTCTGGACCTCTCCCGCTGGTTTACGCTTCAGATACCCGACATTAATAAAGAGGGAATCCGCTTCCGTAGCATCACCGGCGACTTCAAGGTATCGCAAGGAGTCTACTCCACCCAGAACCTCCTGGTGGACAGCGATGACCTCCGGATTACCGGCGCGGGTAAGGTCGATGCGCCTAAAGGCGACATCGACTTTGTGATCGCCGTCCGGCCGTTTCCCCGCTTAGACACCGCGGTCAACTTCATTCCGTTGATCGGGCCGGGAATAGCGGCCATCAAAAACTCGCTTCTGGTGGCCAGCTTTCGCCTCACCGGCTCCATAGAAAGTCCCATCATTGTTCCCGCGCCTCTGAGCACCCTCTCGGAGTTTTTCTACGGCGCTCTAGCTATTCCCAGGAGCCTCATCGTCATTCCGGGCCTAGAAAAAAAATGACTTGGCGCCTCACGCTTTACACTCGCAAGGAGTGCGGTCTGTGCGAGGAGATGAAGGCGGCAGTGCATTCGGTAGCCCGGGATATTCCCTTGGAGATAGAAGAAGTCGACGTGGACCAGTCCGCCGACTTGAAGGAGCAATACGGCGCCAAGGTGCCGGTCCTCCTGATCAATGGCCGCAAGGCCTTCAAGTATCGCGTCACGGTTAGAGAGCTCAAGAAAAAGCTGAGTTAGGCGCCGCTAACTCCCAAAAACCTTTATCGCCAGGTCGAGAACGGGCGCCCGCAGTTTGAGCGTATCTTCGTGGTCCGCCTCAAAGTAAGTCACTCCCTTCTCCGGCACCATGAAGGATGGAATGTGATCCGTTGGCACGTCGAGGCGGCGGCTCGCATAGGCAAGGCCTTTGGCCAGTAAAGTTTGTCCCTCTTTGGTGAGGAGCCAGTTGATATAGACCCTGGCCGCGTGCGGATGCGGCGCCTTGCCCGGTAACGCCAGACCCCCGAAGCCCGTCGCCATGGCCGAACCCTCCGCCAGCCGTCCTATGGGGCGAACCGGGGCCCCCGCTTTCAAGACCGTCTGGATCTGGGTCGGCTGCGGAAAGAGGGCGACGGGATACTTGCCCGTTGCCACACTCGTCGCCAGCAGCCGGTGATCCTGCAAGAGCGTGACCTCCTGTCTTGCCAACTTCTGGATGTAGTCCGGACCCAGATCTTTATGGTGATATAAAAAGGTAAAACCCACCTGACCGGGCCCTACCGCGCGCGGGTCGGTGAGGACGATCTTTCCTTTCCACTTGGGATCCAAGAGATCCTTGAAGGAGCGAATCTCCTCCGGCTTCACGATGGAGCCGTTGACCGCCAGCTCCAGGTGGACATAGCCCGTCATCATCAGGCACCAGCGCCCTTCTTTGTCCGAGAACTCGAGCTTGCCACCCCGCCATGCCTTCGGGTCCATGGCCTCGGGAAAAATGACGATTTTATCCAACGGCTCCAACGCTTTTTGAGGATGCAGCGTGTTCATAATCATGACCGGGCTCCCGACGATCACATCGCCGAGAAAATAGCCGGCCCGCCGCTCGGCGAGGATGCGCGGTCCCATGGTAGCGCCAGGCGCGCCGGTGAATTCCACGGTGATCCCCGGAAACGCCTTCTGGAAACCTTCGGTCAGGGCGATCCTCGGCTCCGCCCCCGGCGGTCCGTAAACCACCACCTTGCCTTCTTTTTTCGCCTCAGCCACGAGCCCCTTCCACTCCGTCTCCCAGGAGGCGGCTTGAATCCCTTCAACAATCACAAGTCCAAACGCCGCCACGAAGAAAACAGAGCAGAAAAAAATCCGGAAAGCTTTTCTGAAACTATCTTTTTTCATAATGGTCCCTCTCCTTCTGGCTAACGTGTGAGCCCGTGCGACCCGCCCGAACGAGGCATCCTAGCAAATTTCCCAGCTCCCGGGAAACTTTCTTGAGAACCACCTTCGTTGCCGGCCAAGCGCGCTATGCCGCGGGCTGATATCCGGATATACCGCCGAACGGCGGCGTTTGCGGGAAATAAATATCCTGACTCGCTCCTGTTCTTCCCGCCGCTTTACAACATCCATAGCAAAAGGGTAAATTCGGCCCAGCGGTTTAGCCCAACACGTTTTATCCCCAATGCCACCGGGGGGATTCTGTCGAGACTCCGTTGCTTCAAGCCATTAGGGATAAACCGCTATACGTTGGGCTGGCCGACGCGACTATGGTAGACTAGAGCGGCGAGGGTACCTGTATGGCGCAAATCTTTGATCGGATCACGGTGAACCCACGGCAGTGCGGTGGGCGTCCATGTGTCAGAGGCATGCGAATTCGAGTGAGCGACGTTCTGGAGCTGTTAGCGGAGGGGATGACCCCCGAGCAGATCTTAGACGAGCACCCTGACCTTGAGCTGCAGGACATTCACGCCTGCCTCCGCTTCGCGAGCCAACGCGTGAGCAACCCGATTCTCGCCGCGTGATCGTCTTGTTGGATGCTCAGCTTTCCCCGCAATTGGCGCGGTGGATTGAGGAGACCTTCGGGGTCGAATGTCTCCATGTTCGCGCTCTCGGCCTTCACGACGCTGAAGATCCAGAAATCTTCCAGAAGGCACGAGATGCCGGGTCAGTTGTCATGACGAAGGATGAAGACTTCATACGTCTCGCTGAGCGATATGGTCCTCCGCCGCAGGTCATTTGGATCACCTCCGGCAACATGCCGAACACCCGCTTCAAATCACTTCTCCTGAAGACTTTGCCTGACGCAATATCGCTGATCGCGGACGGGGAGACCGTCGTCGAGATCCATCAAGAGATATGAGGAACCAGGGGCGGCTAGCCCTTGGGTTGAGAGGGACACGGCGGACCACGCCCCCACCCGAACGAGGCACCCTGCAAACTTTTCAACTCCCGGGAAACTTTTTTGAGAGCCACCCTCGTTGCCAGCCAAGCGTGCCATGCCGTGGGCTGATACCCGGATTCGCCGCCGGAGCGGCCCGTTTGCAGGAAATATTCTTGACAAGCCGCAGATAACGGGTAGATATTTCTAGCAGTGTTGCTGTGATCGGTTGGAAAATACGAATGTGATATACTGCCGGATCATCGGCGGTATACTTATTAGGCTCATTTGATGAAGCCCTTAAAGCTCTCATTCGTGTTGATCCTGATAGGGTCGGCCTTACTCCTAAGCGCCGCAAACGAAAACACAAAACCAAGCGAAGCTCCAGTCCCAGGGGAAAGCACTAAAGGCCATAGTCAAGGTCCCGATCAGAGTGATGCCGATCCCCAAAAAGACAAGAATCAACCTATTGCCAAAGGCGATCAAGCAAAGCCCCGCCAAATAGCAGAAAAGAATAAAAAGGAAACCGCATCCATAAGGGTCTCTCCGATTGATGTTAATCCCCTTGATGTTAATCCCCTCGATGTTAAGAAAGACTGGGTCGATTATTTTTTTGTGGTTTTTAGCGGCCTTCTCGTGATCGTGGGTGGATTTCAACTCCGCCTGCTTTATTGGCAATTTGTTGCGGACCACCGGCCAAGACTCAAAATCCGTAACGTACAAATTGTTAGTGGCATTACTAAAATTGATCCTTTGTATGAGAATGGTGTTGAAGTTAGCTTGGTAGCAGTTAACTGGGGCGGTAGTCCCACGAAAATAGTCCGGGGAAACATTACAACCCTCATTGACAAGACCGATAGTCCAGAATTCATGAAAAAATCCCTGACCGAAAAAGACACCCAAATTCCTTTGTATGTTAAACGTCTCAAACCATCTGCTGAATACGTCGTAACCACGAGGCATCCGCCAAAAGATTCCAAAGTTCTCTTTATTTTTAAGAGAGACGCTTTTGAAAAAAAGATTCCTCCCGAAGCCTTCTATGTTTTTGGTTATCTTGTCTATCGAGACAGGCTGCGACGCCATTATAAGACCCATTTTTGCAGAAGGTTTGATGTGGTAAGCGAAAGATTTGTTATTGTCGATCATCCCGATTACGAGTACGCAGATTAACAACCGCAGTATGTTATGATTATCAAGTCTCACGCGGATGCAGCCGGCAGCATACGGCGAGATGGGATGCCGCTGCTGATCCGTGTTGGCGTTGAGCCCGTAGAAAAAGGTAGATCAGACCATTTGCAAGAAAACGACCTCCGTATTTGGCTTTAAAGCGACGATCTCGGGTCAGGAAACTATTTGGGACGCCCAATTTGGACATTTTTTAGTTGGTTGGGGGCTTTTCCTACAGCCTCGTTAGCTTTGTACTGGGGGAGCGGCAGCATAGGTGGGACCAGAGCGAAGCTGTCACGACGCTTTTCTAGACAACGGCCGGGCAGATGGGTATTATCCGGCTATGAGCAAGACGACAGACGATATCCTAAATAATGCCATGCGGCTCTCCACAACCGAACGCGCGGAGATCGCCGCAGCGCTACTCGCTAGTTTGGACGGGGAGCCTGAGGACGCCGTCGAAGCCGCCTGGGCAGCCGAGATTCAGCGACGTGTTGAGCTCGTGCGGTCTGGCGAGGCGAAGGGGCGACCATGGTCTGAGGTTCGCGAGCGCCTCGAACGTCGCCCAGCCTTTTAAAGGTGGCTTTCACCTCGCTTAAATTCCTCGTCTCAGTTTCTTTCCTTTCCGCCTTACTTCTTTCCGGCTGCTCTTCCCTTTACATTTTCCAGGCCGCATACGAAGAGGGGAAGATCCTTTGGCGGCGCGAGCCGATCGAGAGGCAGCTTCAGAATCCCGATCTTCTTCCAGAGACCCGGGGAAAATTAAAGCTCGTCTTGGCGGTCCGGGACTATGCCCGGGACGTGGTGAAGCTCAAAGTCGGCGGGAGTTATTCGAGCACCTCCTATGTCGACCGGCCCGTGCTTGTCCACGTGCTCATGGCCGTGCCCAAGACCGACCTCCGTCCTTACACCTGGTGGTATCTCTTCGTCGGAGAGGTTCCCTATAAAGGCTTTTTTTCCGAGGAGGCCGCCAAGGCGGACGCGGCCTCGTTCGAGGCCTTGGGGTACGACACGGCTGTCCGCTCTTCGCCCGCTTTCAGCACTCTGGGATGGTTCAATGATCCCTTGCTCAACCATCTCCTCCAATACGACAAGGTGACCCTGACGGAGGTGATTTTTCACGAGCTGCTTCACAATACCTTGTTCGTGAAGGGGGCCGTGGACTTCAACGAAAGCCTGGCTAATTTCGTGGGCAACCACGCGACGATCCGGTTTTTCCGCGACCGCGACGGGGAGGAGAGCGCCGAGCACCGCGCCGCGGCCCAGCGTTGGAAAGAGGAATTGGAGTTTTCCGGCTTTCTCTCCCGGCTGGCGGACTCCCTGCGAGCGCTCTACGGAAAAAATATACCGGAGGAGGAGAAGCTCAGACTCCGGGAGGAGATTTTTGCCGAAAGCCAGAAAGAGTGGGCGCGCCGGACAGCCTCACAACCCGCCCATCGCTTCCGGGGCTTCTCCCAGCTCAAGCTGAACAACGCCGTGATTTTTCAATCCCTGCTCTACTCCCGGCAATTGGATTTGTTCGAATCGATCTACGAGAAGGAAGGGAGAAATCTGGCCCGCTTCATAGACTCCATCGGAAAAGCGCTCCAGAGGGGGGGTGACCCCTTTACCGCTGTTCAGTCCGTCCTATCCTGACCCGCTTATCGCGCAAGGACGATGGGCGAAAGAACCTTCTCTTCGAGCCACGCAGAGAGGTCGCTTAGACCGCGGGCGGTGATTTCGTGTCCCATCTCATATTCCCGGTAGGTGACCGGGACGCCCAGTCCGCGCAGCGTCTCGACGGACTCTCTCCCGCGATCCAGCGGAAGCAACTCATCCTGGGAGCCGTGAGAGACCAGCGCCGGGGGACGGGAATCCGCCACAGGCTTCACAAAACGATCCGCCAGCTCCCGGGGGAGCCAGGAACTCAAGGAGACCAAGGCCGCGAAGCGCTCGGGTTGTCCCAGGGCTAGACCACTGGCCATGACCCCTCCCTGGCTGAAGCCCAGTGCCACGACTTTTTTTCGGTCGATGGGATAGCGCGCGAAGCAAGATTCGAGAAAGGTCTGGAGTTGGTTCCGAGCCGAGACAATCGGCTCGATCTCCTGCGGACCGTCTAAATGAAGTGGAAACCAGCCATACCCGACGCCGCCCGGGCCGACCGGCACTTCGACAGGCCCCTGCGGACAGATCATCATGAAACGGCCGTTCGAGAGGTGAGGCGCGAGCCCGAGGAGATCCTGGGCGTTGGCTCCCCACCCATGGAGCGCGAAGATCGTGGGATGAGGACCCTCGCCGGAGGGCTCGTAAATTGCGTGGATGAACTGCATGGATCTCTCCTTATTATCCTCTCATCGCGTCCAGCCGGCGCAACCCAGCCCGGATCGGAAGCACCACCGCAAGAATAGTGAAGACAATAACAGCGGCCAGAGAAGGCGCCGCGACCCAGACGCCCCTGGCGCCGCTTCCACGACCAAGCCCCTCCATCGCCATGAGATAGATGGGCCACGCCTCAGCCATCACGGTGAGGCCGATGAAAGCGATGCTCAGGATCATGCAGACCGCGCCGCCGAAGCTCGTGGGGATCTCCGCCACATGGTCGTAGTCGAATTTCGGATAGACCGCTCCCACTCCCACGCCGATCGCCGTGATCCCGAAAGTCATTAAAAAGACCGTAACGAGGGAGAGCGCCATCATCCAGGATGGGACGCGAAGAAGGAGATTGCTCAAAAAGATCAGGATCTCGCCGAAAAAGAGGAGAGGCACAAGATAGAGCCAGAACTTGCCCCAGAGAAGAGAGCGCAGCGATATGGGGGCGGTCTGAAGAATCCAGAAGGCCTTCCCCTCCAGGCTGACCGCGGGAAAGGCGAACCGGATCGCCACCGCGCTCAAGACAAAGCCGGCCAGGGCCAGATTGGCAAAGGAGACGACGATCCTCAAGCTTGCGGCCGGGATCGGGGAGCGCTCCAAGGGCAAGACTTTGAAATTGTAGAGATAGACGACCACAAGCGCGGCGAGGAGAAAGAGTTGCGACCATTGACTCGGGTCGCGCAGAAAACTTTTAACATCTTTGATCATGATCGCCTTGGCCGCCTCGGGAAAGGGGCGAGTCACGAAGCGGAGGAGTGCGTCGAGAAAACCCCAGGGTCTCCGCCCCTGTCTCGACTCCTGGGTCTTGGACCAGGCCGAGAGATAGACCGCGGCGGAAACCCAGGAGGTCACGAGCGGCAGAAAGAGGGCGTAACTCAGGAGCAGGGCGTAAAAGAACCAAAGCTCAACGGGCTTTTGAAAGAGAGCCGAGGCGAAGATCTCCGTCGCCCAACTGCTCGGGAGGAGAAACGAAGAAGGGGTCTCCATGGCGGAAAGAAACTCCAAGAAGTGGCCGAATGCCTCCGGCTCCACCAACCGCTCGGGCCGGGCGAAGCGAAAGAGGAAGTAGAGAAGGACGAAAGCGAAGAGGCCGATGAAAAAAAGGAGGTCGCGGATCTTCCTCGCGGGCAGGAGATAGACCATCAGGTGGACAATGAGAGCCCCTACCGCCGCGGGAATGACGAGAAAGAGCGGCAGCACGAGAAGCACCCAGAGATAGAAGAGCGCGCCCCCATGAAATACTGAAGCGTAGGCGGCGAAGACCGGAAGGCTGAAGAGAAAAACCATCCACGAAGAATTGCCCATGGTGATGACCAGTCGCGAGTAAAAAAAGGCCGAAGGCGGAGTGGGCGCCGCCAGAATCAGATCCAGATCGCGCGCCAGGAAAAAGGTCGAGAGCGCGGTGATGAGATTGCTGAAAAGGAGCATGGAAAAGAAAGTCAAGAGGATGATCAAGAGGAGCTGATAGGCGAGCTCCGGACCGAGGCCGTGGACGGCCTGGAAGTAGACCAGCACCCGCTTGATCGTCCAATAGGCGCCGAACCAGAGTCCGATTCCCAGAGAGAGGAGAATCAGCCGGCGCAGCCATCTTGTCCGGCCGCCGGCGCGAAGATCGTTTTTCCAGGCGCGGAAGATCGGGGAGAGCAGGAGGAAAATCTGAGCCATTCTCAACCGGCCGCGGAGGCACCATCCCGAGTCAATTCGAGAAAGGCGCTCTCCAGCTTTCCCGCTTCGACCTGAGCAAGCCGGTAGAGATCGTCCAGGGTGCCGCTGGCGATGAGCTTTCCATGGTGGATGATCCCGACCCTTTGGCATACTTCCTCGGCCACGCCGATGCTGTGGGTGGAGAGGAAAATGGTGGTCCCCTTTTTGGCCAGGGCAAGAAAGAGGTCCTTGAGCATCCGGGCGCCTCGGGGATCGATCCCGACCATCGGTTCGTCCACGATGAGAATCTTGGGCTCGTGGAGAAGCGACGCGCAAAGGACCAGGCGCTGCTTCATGCCGTGGGAGTAGCCCTCCACCAGCTCATCTTTCCAATCGGAAAGCTCGAAGTGTTCGAGTAGCTCCGCCCTTCTCTGCTGAAGCCGTTGGGAGTCCATACGATGCAGACTGCCGACGAACTGGAGGAACTCTCCGCCGGTCAGTTTCTCGTAAATGGACGGACGGTCCGGCACAAAGCCGGTGATCGCTTTCGCCTTCTCCGGCTCCCGCTCCACGTCGTGTCCTCCCAGGATCACGCGGCCGGACGTCGGTTTGAGAATCCCCATCATGACGCGGATGGTGGTGGTCTTCCCCGCGCCGTTGGGCCCCAGGAAGCCGAAGACTTCCCCGGGCTGAACCTCCAGGCTGACATCGTCCACGGCGGCCACGCGGCCATAGCGCTTGCTGAGATTTTCCAAGCGGATCATTGCAATAGCTATTAGCTTTCAGCGATCAGCTTTCAGCTCTATTCCGATTTTAGATTTTTTCATCTGGGCTGACTGCTGACGGCTTTTCATGAAGCCTCCATCGGTTCGATCTTGATCTTCCCGACGAGTTGCAGGATATCGATCTGCCGGTCGATCTCCCCTTCCAGAAAACGCACATGGGTCACGTCCGCCGGAAACTGGTTCAGGACGGAATCCACGGAAACCCACTCCCCGAGCCAGACTTCAGACCAGGCATGATAGTAGAAGGCGCCCCGCACATAGGTGACTCCGACCACGGTCTTGGCGGGAATTCCTGCGGCTCGCGCCATGGCGTTGAAGAGAACCGTGTGCTCGTTGCAGTCGCCCTTTTTGGTCTGGAGCACCTCGAGGGCGCTCGGGATACTGACAGTAGGTTCTTTCTTGATTTCGCGGTAAACCCAATCTTTGATGCGCACAATAGCCCGGGAAGCATCGCTCTCCCCGCCCAGAACCCGCCCGACCAGGGCGCGAATCCGGGGATGGTCGCTCTGCAGAAACGGGGTCGATTGGAGATAAGGGGCGAACCTGGCTTCCCGATTGGGGATGCGGTAGGAGCGAAGCCCGTGTAAATCCTCACGCCGGATCTCCAGGACGTCTCCCGTCAGTTGTTGCCGGCCGCCGCTCAGAGGAAAATGGTCCAGATCAAAACCTGAAAGCCTGAGCCTGATGAATTCTTTCTTCTCCGGCTTTTGAATCGGGGTCGGCACAGGCACCGCCGCCTGCACGATCAGGTCGAGGGGAACCGACCGGCTTTGCGAGAGCCGCTTCGCCTCTTCGGGCCCTTCCCGGATCAACGCGAAGCCTCCAACGCTCTCCTCCTTCAGAGTCCGCCCCTGACGGTCAAGCCACGAGACCACTGAAATTCCCTGAAAGCGCTGGCGCACCCGCAGGGCCGGCTCGGTCTTACCCTGGATTTTGATCCACTCCCTGCCTTCAACAATGACCGTCGTTGTCTGCTGGGAAAGCGTGGAAGGATCGAAGACCGTAAAGAGGTTCTCTTTCCCCGGCTCCAGGGATTGGGTGGCGAGATAGGGTCTCAGGGCCGCCGACAGATACGGAGGCTGCCTCAGGGTAAGCTCTTTTTCCACGCGCTCGCCCCCCGAATCCACCTCCAAGCGAAGCTTTTGGCCTTCAACTTTTCCTCTGGCGCCGAAGCGGACGTCGTGGGAATCGAGGCGAAAATCAAACTCCTTGAGCGTCCAATCCGAGGCCGCCGCCGTGCTCAACCGGACCTGCACGGTTTGGGACGCGCCTAAAAGCTGGAGGCGCATAAGAGAGAAGTTCTCGATCCGGTAGCCTCCGCCTTCAGGCGCAATCTTCTCTGTCCCGTAGCCGATCTTTTCCCCCTGATAATAGATCCCCCACCACTCATCCGAAGCCTCGGTGATGGCGGCCGGACCGGAAACATATGGAATGGGCGCAGGAGCCGCGAATTGCCGCTGAAGGAGCAAAAAATTCATCACGCCCCAAAAAAGAACCACGGCCGCGCTCAAGAGTGGCTTCACAAACATGGCGAAAAAACTATATGATAGTAATAGTAGTTGAAGATGCCTTCCTTTTCAAATTCTGATCGGACAATGAAATTCGCCGTGGACAAGATGTTGGGGCGGCTGGCGAAGTGGCTCCGGATTATCGGCCAGGACGCGGCCTACGGCCCTCACCTTTCAGGCTACGGCCTGATCCATAGCGCAAGGCGGGAAGGACGGCTGATTTTGACTCGCGATCGGACCCTGGTCAAGAAAAATCCCGCGGCCGTTCTTCTCATCCAGAGCGACCGGTTTCGCGAGCAACTCAAACAGGTCATCGAGGCCTTTCAGCTCGATCCACTCAAAAATGCCTTCACCCGCTGCGCGGAATGCAACACTCCGCTCCAACCCGTCGGCAGGGAATCCGTACAGGGCAAAGTCCCGCCTTACGTCTACTCCACACAGGAGCGATTTTCCGCGTGCGCGAGATGCGGGCGCATCTACTGGCCCGCCACGCACCAAGAGAAAATATTGGAAGAGCTGAAGGGCTTAGGGTTTGGAACCCGCTGAAGAGTGTGCGCTGGACGGCGTTGACATAATCGCACGTCATCGGATACTGTCCCCTCCGAAACGCTGATCCGGGCTGGCTCCATCTCCTTCCGCCGGTCACATGAGGCTCTCAGGGGGCGCGTCGGCACGTGGTCGCGGGGAAAAATAGGGTTCTTCGAGCTTGTGGTCAAAAAGCAACTTCTTATCACTTGATCGAGCGTGGGTAGCACTCTATAGTATATTCACTGTATTTTGTGTATGGAGTTTGCTTATGGAAAAACGAACCTTAGACCGCCTATCCGCAGCCTTTAAAGCCGTAGAGAAAGATCTGTCAGAACGGGTCGAGGAATTGGCAGCGAAAAGTTCTGCGGGGAAGCTTTCTGAAAAAGAGCGAGCGGAGTATGAACAAATAATCCTCTTCAACGACCTCCTGAGCACGCTCAAACTCCAAGCCGAGGAATATTGGAGTCCGCGCATTGCCTCGTGAGCCTAACTGCGCAAAAGCGGGCACGGGTACGGCGACGCGCGCAGCAAAGTTGCGAATATTGCCGATTGCCGCAAAAGGCATCCGTCCTCCCGCATCAAGTCGACCACATTGTCGCCCAACAACATTCGGGCAGCGATCAAGAGAGCAATCTCTGCTTGTGTTGCTTACGCTGTAACCTCAAAAAGGGGCCAAACATCGCATCGATAGACCCTGCCGCTGCGAATGAAGAAATCGTTGTCGCTTTATTTCATCCCCGGAAACAGCGTTGGCATGAGCATTTTCAGATCCGGGACGATGGATCTATTGTGGGCACATCTCCTGAAGGCCGAGCAACGGCAAGACTATTGGATTTCAACGGGGAGGAGCGTCTTCAGCTTAGGAGAGTACTAATGCGACAAGGCTGGAGACCTTAAGTTACATCGTTCGTTTATCGCGCTGTTAACTTTTAAAGTGCAGGGGGCAGTTCCCTATTCGTTTGACTATGTAAAGTCACCAGCCTAGACTTCCGTTAAATGGGACCAAAGCAAATCACAGTAAACGCTGAATGGGACCCCGAGGCCAAGGTCTGGGTCGCGACCAGCGACGATGTCCCCGGGCTCATCACCGAAGCCGACAGCGTTGAGGCTCTAGCAGAAAAACTTTCCGTCATGGTACCCGAGCTGCTGGAAGCGAACGGTACCTTGGTAGGCAAGGCGGTCCGCGAAGTGCCTATCAATCTGATCGCCCACCGCGAACAGCTTATCTCACTCCACGACTAAATGGCGGACTACTCGCCCGACGTGAAGCGGATTCTCCGGGCGAACAGGTGTTACTTTCACCGCCAGGGCAAAGGCGATCACGAGATTTGGTATAGCCCCATAGCGAACCGCTATTTCCCGGTAGACAACAAGATCCTTTCCCGCCACACCGCAAATGGCATTCTTAAGCAGGCAGGCTTACCGAAAGAGTTTTGATGTTTCATCGAAAGCTCATTCCCAAGGTAAGGCAACGCGAGCCTGTTTGTTGACCGATTCAGACCATTCACTTAGAGTCCCGCTCGACACCATCCAACAACTTGGTTTTGTACCTGGCCTGTGTTATTTGTCCTATATATTTTTTCCCCGGTTGAGCCTGAGGCTCATCGGCCTTTGGCCGAAGCTCGGCGAGTCGGTAGAGCAGGTTCCGGTGAAGGCCTAAGATTGGGTTGATCACAGGTTGTTTTACGTATACGTTTTACGAAGTCTCAAAAACAACAAGCGCTATGTCGGTTTCACAGGAAAACCACCGTCGGAGAAACTCGCCGAACACAATAGCGGTGCTACTCGATGGACCCGGCAGAACCGGCCTTTCGTATTGCTTCATGTAGAAGAGCTTGAGGATTCTACAGCAGCCCGTAAGCGAGAGCATTTCCTCAAGTCTGGCAAAGGTCGACAATGGCTGGATGAAACTGTTGGCCGGTAGAGCAGTTTGTCTAAGTAAGTTCACCATTCCCCGGTAGCTCAGTCGGTAGAGCAGGTGGCTGTTAACCATCTTGTCGGGGGTTCGAGTCCCTCCCGGGGAGCCAATATCAAAAAGGCCGCTTTTCACCCGAGAAGCGGCCTTTTTCTTTTCACAGCGTTTATAAAGGGTCTTCTTGTTGACATAATAAGGAATTTCCGTTAGGTCTCTTCATCTAGGATACGTAACAGTGCGCGGCTCACGACTAATCCCACTTCTGGTTGTCTTCTCACTTCTTTTTACGTCCGTTGTCTATGCTTGCTCCGGGCCGGCCTTCATGTCGATGAGTTCCATGTCTTCGACTATGGACAGCACGGCAATGCAACGAGGCCCCTGCAGCGAGCACAAGCAGGATATCTGCAAGTCCGTTCGCGATCAAATGCTTTCTATCCGGGCTTCGTCGCCCGGGGCAAACGTTACTCTCCATGTTTCGACCGTCTTACACTTTCCGCACGTTGCTATTCCGCTGTTCATGGATTCGTCATCAACGGCGGGACCATCTGGATCTCCTTTTTATCCTGTCACTAAATCTTCCTCTTTCCTTTTCAACCAAGTTCTTCGTATTTAAAGCTCCCCTCCCCAATTCTCATTTAGTATTGCATTTAGGCCGTACCTGCTGGGATTCCATCCGCTGGTACTCGGCTCTTTTCGATCCATAGGAGATGTCATGGAAAAGTTTTGGATTATAGTTTTCATTTTTATAATTCAGGTATTCCCGATTCGCAGCAATCTTGCCGTTGCCGGAGAGGCGCAAGGTCAAATAGTGCTCAGGCTGTCTGAAGTCGTTGCTCAGGCGTTGGAGAATAATCCCGAGATTCAGATGGCGAGAAGAAAGGTCGAATCGGCTCGCGCCAGAGCCGGCCAGGCGACTTACCTGGAAGATCCGGAACTGAACGTCGAGGCCTGGGGTGTTCCCCTGAATCATCCTCTCAGTTTCCGGAGTTCGAATCCTATTATCCTGGGAGTGCGCCAGAAACTGCCCTTCTTCGGTAAACGAAAGCTTCAAAGCGCCATGGCCGGCGAGGAGGTCAGGATGGCGGAGGAAGAGCTTAGGGCAAGGGAGATCGATATCGCCGCGAAGGTCAGAAGCGCCTACGCAGAGAGCTTCATGGCCGGCAAGACCGTTGAGATCAACAAGGAGCTGCTCGAATTGATGCGCCAGCTCAGCGCGGCAGCGGAAAATCTCTATCGGGTCGGAAAGGCGCCGCAGCAAGATGTTCTTAAGGCGCTGCTGGAGCAGACGGACCTTTTGAATAAGCTTGTCTCGGCCGAAAAAGATTGGATCACCACGCACGCCAAGCTCAACATCCTTATGAACCGTTCCATCACATCGCCCATCGGACAGACCGCAGAGCCGGCGTTGAATCTTTTAGAGCTTCAATATGCTGATCTGGAAAAGCTCGCGATCGAGCAGCGTCCGGAGCTACGCGCGCTGGAAGCGACCATTAACAAGTCGGAAAAGGCCGTTCAGCTCGCGGAGCGGAATCGGAAGTATCCTGACTTCATGGTGGGACTCCAGTACTGGGTGGCGCCCGACCAGGATACGAAACATATGTACACCCCTATGGTGTCTCTGACGATCCCGTTCTCCCCCTGGACTCGGGGAAGGCACGATTACGAGATCCAGGAGGCGCTGGCGGAAAAACAGATGGCCCAGTCCAGTTTGGCCGCGATGAAGAATATGGCGCTTCTGGAGGTAAGGGAAAGTCTCGCTAAGGTCGAGGCGGCAGGCAAATCGGTTTCGATCTATCGCGACGGTTTGCTGCCCCAAGCCGATCAATCGTTTCAGTCAACGGTCGCCGCTTATCAAGCGGGAACCGTAAATTTTATGACTCTTCTGGACGCGCAAAGAACCATTCGGGATATGCGCATGGGTTATTACAAGGCGCTGATGGAATATGAACACGGCATGGCCGATCTCGAACGCGCCGTGGGCAAAAAGCTTTCATAAACAAAAAGGAGGGAAAATGGCAAAGTCATTGAAAGTCGTTTGGGTCCTTATCGTAGGATTGGGAATTTTCGCGGGTGGGTATTTCTTGGGCATGAACGCCAGGAGCAAAGAGCCTCAGGCTACTTCCGCCGCGAAGACCGACGAAATGCAAGGCATGGAGGGCATGCCCGGAATGGCCCCTGGCATGGTAATGGTCAGCCAACAGAACCAACAGTTGCTGGGCATCAAGACTGCCGCCGTGGAAAGACGAGCCCTGTCGCAGACGATCCGCACTGTCGGCAACGTCACTTATGACGAGACCCGAGTAAGCCGTGTTCACAGTAAAATCGATGGCTGGGTTGAAAAACTTTACGTGGACTACACCGGCAAGCTCATAAAAAAGGGCCAGCCGCTTTTTACTCTGTACAGCCCCGATCTTCTTGCCACGCAGCAGGAGTACCTTCTGGCGCTAAAGGCGCGCGACCGCCTGGCGCAAAGCTCCATCCCAGAAGTTAGATCGGGCGCCGTATCGCTGGTCCAGGCCAGCAAGAGCCGCCTTTCCCTATGGGATATCTCCGACGAACAGATACAAGAAATCGAGACGACCAGGGAATTTAAAAAGGCGCTTACGCTTTACGCGCCTCACTCGGGATTTGTCATCAAGAAGGACATCAACGAAGGGATGAAGGTGATGCCGGACAAGGAACTCTACACCATCGCCGACCTCTCCAACGTTTGGATTAACGTTGACATCTATGAGCACGACATTCCCCTCATCAAAGTCGGCCAGCCGGCTTCGCTGAATCTTTCCTACGATCCGGGAAAAAGTTTTACGGGTAAGGTTTCCTACATTTATCCGTACCTCGATGAGAAAACCAGAACGTTGAAAGTCCGTCTGGAATTTCTCAATCCCGATTTCAAGCTCAAGCCGGATATGTACGTCAACGCGGATATAAAAGTGGACGCCGGCAAACACATGGCCGTCCCGGAGGAGGCGGTACTGAATTCCGGGATTAGAAAAGTGGCCTTTGTCGACAAGGGCAATGGCCATTTTGAACCTAAGGAAGTGAAGCTCGGCGCGAAGATGGACGGCTATTACCAGGTCTTATCCGGACTGGAAGAAGGGGAAAAAGTCGCTGCCAGTTCCGCCTTTCTTCTCGACTCGGAGAGCCGCTTGAGCGAAGCGATGGGAGCAATGGCCGGAATGCCGGGAATGTCCATGGCCGGGATGGCGGGAATGGAAGGCATGAAGGGAATGGAGGAGATGAAGATGGACGCGCCCACCAAAAGCGGTCCGCAAGAGAAAAAGGTTCAAGACTTGACGCTCACTCTCTCGACACGGCCCCAGAAGGCAAAGGCAGGAGAGAATGTCCTTCGCTTGAAGATCACCGATAAAGCGGGAAATCCGGTCAAGGACGCTCAAGTTGCCTTTCAATACACGATGAGCATGAAGGGCATGGTCGCGTCCAAAGCGGATGCAACCTTATCTAAAGACGGATTCTACGAAATCAAGGCCAATCTCGGCATGCAAGGAGAATGGGAAGTCACTGTTAGTGTCCGCCGCGCCGGACAAAAACCAATTCAGGAAAAATTCAAAGTAGCCGCTCGGTAGCAGAGGGAAACATGATCGAAAAAATCATCGAGAAAAGCGCGCAGAATAAATTCCTCGTCTTTCTAGTGGTTTTGTTTCTCAGCGCCTGGGGCATCTGGGCCTTGAAGAGCACGCCGCTCGACGCCATTCCCGATCTCTCGGACGTTCAGGTGATCGTCTACACGCCCTGGATGGGCAGGAATCCGAGCATCGTCGAGGATCAGGTCACCTATCCCATTGCTTCCACGATGCTGGCTGCGCCGAAGGTCAAGTTTGTCCGGGGCTTTTCGGATTTTGGATACTCGTATGTCTACATCATTTTTGAGGACGGAACCGATATCTATTGGGCGCGCAGCCGGGTTCTAGAATATCTGAACCAGGTCTCAGGGCGCCTGCCTCAAGGCGTGACTCCTGTTTTGGGGTCCGATGCCACGGGAGTCGGGTGGGTATATCAGTATGCTCTGGTGGATGAAAACGCCAAATACGATCTCGCGCAACTCCGGAGTTTGCAGGACTGGTACCTTCGCTATCAACTTGCGAGCGTCGAAGGAGTCGCCGAGGTGGCGAGCCTCGGAGGGTTCGTTAAGCAGTATCAAGTAAACTTGGATCCGAACAAACTTGCCGCGTACCGTATTTCGGTCAAGACGATTGCTGATGCCATACGGATGAGCAACAACGACGTGGGAGGCAGATCGATAGAACTGAGCGGGACGGAATACATGGTGCGGGGCAAGGGCTACATACGTTCGGTCAAGGACCTTGAGAGTGTCGGAGTCGGCATGAACGGTGGAACGCCGATCACGCTCGGAAACGTGGCGCAGATCACAATCGGGCCGGACATGCGCCGCGGGCTCGCCGAGTTGGACGGCAGAGGCGAAGTCGTGGGCGGTGTGGTCGTCATGCGTTACGGAGAAAACGCGCTCAGGGTAATCGAGCGGGTTAAAGATAAAATCAAAGAGATCGCGCCTTCTCTTCCTCCGGGAGTGAAGCTTGTCACGACTTACGACCGATCGGATTTGATCCAGCGGTCGATCGCGACTTTGAGAGAGAAACTCATCGAAGAGATCATCATCGTAAGCTTGGTAAGCCTGATCTTCCTGTTCCACGTTCGGAGCGCCCTGGTCGCGATTCTGACCCTCCCCATCGCCATCCTTCTCTCTTTTATCGCCATGTACTATCTCAAGCTCACGTCCAACATCATGTCCCTGGGAGGGATCGCCATCGCTATCGGAGCGATGGTGGACGCGGCGATCGTCATGGTCGAAAACGCGCACAAGCGCCTGGAGCGTTGGGAAGCCGAAGGCAAGCCGGGAAGCCGTGCCGACGTCATCGTAGACGCGGCGAAAGAAGTGGGCAAGCCGCTCTTTTACTCGTTGCTGATTATCACGGTTTCCTTTCTTCCCGTCTTTACGCTGGAGGCGCAAGAAGGGCGGCTCTTCAGCCCGCTGGCCTTCACCAAGACGTTCGCGATGTTTTTTGCTTCGTTTCTTTCGATCACCCTGGCGCCGGTTTTAATGGTGCTGCTGATTCGGGGCAGGATTCATTCGGAAGCGAAAAATCCGGTGAGCCGTATCCTCATCGCGCTTTACCATCCGGTCGTTCGAGCGGTGCTTCGTTTCAAGGCGATCACGATCGCGCTGGCGGTCTTGATGCTTGTCATCACTATCCCCGCATTCAACCGGCTGGGGTCGGAGTTCATGCCGCCACTCAACGAGGGGATGATTTTCTACATGCCGACGACTCTTCCGGGAATCTCGGTAACCCAGGCGAGTCGGTTGCTCCAGATCCAGGATCGCATCTTGAAGAGCTTCCCGGAGGTGGAGCGGGTCTTCGGCAAGTCCGGGAGAGCGGAGACTCCCACCGATCCGGCGCCTTTCAGCATGATGGAGACCACCGTGACGCTGAAGCCGGAGAGTGAATGGCGCAAGGGAATGACCTGGGACAAATTGGTCGAGGAGATGGACCGCGCCCTTCGCATTCCGGGTGTCGCCAACGCCTGGACGATGCCGATCAAGAATCGGATCGACATGCTTTCTACCGGAATTCGCACTCCGGTGGGGGTAAAGATCTTCGGCCCCGATCTAAAAAAGATCGAAGAGATCGGCAAACAAGTGGAAGCGGTTCTGCAACCCATTGCCGGTACGAGAACGGTTTTCGCCGAGCGCGTAACGGGCGGCTATTACCTCGATATCAACATCCGCCGCGATGCGGTAGCTCGTTACGGCCTCATGGTAGGCGACGTGGGGATGCTGATCGAGTCGGCTATTGGAGGAGAAAGCATCTCCAGCACGGTCGAGGGAAGAGAGCGTTATCCCATCAACTTGAGGTATGCGCGCGAGTTGCGCGACGATCCGGAGAAGCTCGGCCGCGTGTTGGTTCCAGTCATGGACGGAGCGCAGGTGCCGCTGGGCCAACTGGCCGACATACAGCTTACGGCCGGTCCATCGATGATCAAAAATGAAGAAGGCCAACTCGTGGGGTACGTCACCGTCGATATGGCCGGGAGAGATATCGGCGGCTATGTCGAGGAGGCCAAAAAGGCCGTGGCGCAGAAAATCAAACTCCCGCAGGGGTATACGCTCTCCTGGAGCGGGCAATACGAGTACATGCAGCGGGCGAAGGAACGGTTGATTTATGTCATTCCGCTTACGCTTTTGATTATCTTCGTTCTTCTCTACCTGAACTTTCAGTCGGTGGCTAAAACTCTCATCGTCCTTTTGTCTGTGCCCTTTGCGCTCGTAGGCAGCATCTGGCTGCTTTATTTCCTGGGCTATAATCTGAGTGTCGCGGTGTGGGTCGGGATCATCGCGCTTGCGGGCGTGGCGGCTGAGACCGGCGTGGTGATGATCGTTTACCTCGATGAAGTTTACGAAAGAAGAGTCCGCGAAGGGTCGATGACCTCGTTGCGGGACCTCTACGAAGCGATCATTGAAGGCGCCGTGCAGCGCGTCCGGCCGAAGATGATGACGGTTACGGCGATCATCGCGGGACTCCTTCCGATCATGTGGTCACACGGCGCCGGCGCGGACGTGATGAAGAGAATCGCCGCGCCGATGATCGGCGGGATGGTCACGTCCACCATTTTGACCCTAGCGGTTATTCCAGCGATCTATGCTCTATGGAGAGGGCGGAAGATGGCTGTTATAAAAGACAAGGTTTAGACTTAACTGGAATTTGGAACGTTAGATAATGGCCGGGGCGAATGATGCCGGCAGATTAAAACACGGCTGTCGTCATGGCGATAAGAGCGATACAGTTTTTCTTTCTCCTGCTGATCTGGGTTCAGACGGTTGCAGCAGCATCGCCACAGCTGTTTCTGCCCGATGGGAGCGTGAGGCCGGGAGCGAAGATTACGATACCTGCCGGAGAAGAAAAGGAACTTCTCTTTCAGCGTCAGGGAGTCAGGTTTCTAGCCGGTAAAGCGAGCCTCAGGGACCTGGCTGGTCCTGTGGTAGACCCCTATGGACAGGAGAAAAAGGAGATCGTGATAGATGCGGATGACAAGTCTCGAGGTGTGCCCTGGATGCACGATGAAAAGCCATTTCGCCTTAGGATCCGTGCCATCACCGACTTCACTCTGGAAGCTCGGGAAAGTTGGGAATGGAATCCAGAGAAGGATGCGAAGCCCCATTCTTTATGAGATTGAGTGAAAATTACCGCTAACGGTATCGGTGCAGCCTGCACCTATTTGATTTCTGGTGCCCGATCCTATAGAGAACTTCTTTGTGAACACAAGGTCCCTCATAGCCGTATGGCTCATCGCAGGTTTGCTCGTCGTCCTACATGGCCGGGCCGAGCCCGAAGCGAACCATAATGCTCGTTCGTTAAAAATATCCGATCAGGTGTCTGACGGCGACGAATCTTTACCGAACCCATTGCCGCCTTTAGGTGATCACAGAGATCAGCATGGCTGCTATCACAGCCATTCGCCATTTACAGTGGCGTCGTCACCATTCATCTGCCAGCTTTCCTTTTCTTTTCTGATCACGGATCTATTTTCTCCTCCTCTTGTCCTGTCCTCCGCCGTCATGCTTCATCCTCCACGGGCTTAAGCGCTCGTTTTGTCTCTAATCCTTAATCTCTAGTTTTTTAACCATAGCGTCGCGCGAAGACGCGTCGTAGAGGTGGCGATGGAAACCATTTCTGCTACTGCACGGAATCGCCGGGCGCTGTTGTTCACTTTCGCGCTCACGTTCAGCTACTTCGTCGTTGAAGTCGTCGGCGGTGTTTTGACCAACAGCCTGGCCCTGCTTGCGGATGCGGCGCATATGCTTACGGATGTGGCCGGGCTTGGGCTAGCCCTCTTTGCCACGTGGATCGGGCAAAAACCTGCGACCCAAGCCAAGACTTACGGCTATTACCGAGTGGAGATACTCGCCGCGCTGGCAAATGCGGTGGTGCTCTTCCTGATCTCATTCTACATTTTGTACGAGGCGTATCGCCGATTCAAAGATCCGCCAGAGGTGGCGAGTTTGCCCCTGATCTTCATTGCCGTGGTTGGTCTGGTCGTGAACCTCGGCGGTCTCTGGATCCTACGCAAAGGGTCGAAAGAAAGCCTTAACCTGCAGGGCGCGTTTCTGGAGGTGATGAGCGACGCTTTGGGGTCGGTAGGTGTCATCATCGCGGGCCTAATCATGTTTGCGACCGGCTGGTATTATGCAGACCCGATTTTCGGCGTCCTGATCGGCCTTTTCATTTTGCCTAGAACCTGGAAGCTCTTAACCCAGGCGGTGAACGTCTTGCTTGAAGGCACGCCTGCTCACATCAACCTTGCGGCGGTTGAACGAGTGATGCTACAAGTAAAAGAGGTCGAGGCGGTTCATGATCTCCATGTGTGGACTATTACTTCCGGCATGGAGGCGCTGAGCGCCCACGTCGTCCTCAGGGAGGACAGACAACCGCGATCAGCCGCAGGAGTTTTGGAGGCTATTTCAGCGCTCCTCAAAGACAAATTTGGAATTGATCATGCGACGATTCAGATAGAACACTCGAGCCGGCGTGAGAAGGAAATACAACATTGAAGGATCAGCAAGGAGGCGACGGCGCCTCCCGCTTATTCATGAAGATTTTAAGAGCCTGCGCTTCGATCGGGATTTCTCCGCGGTGACTAATCCATGACCGCTCAATTCCATTCTCATCATCACGGTAGTGCCTCAGACTTCATCAACACCGAGAAAGGCATCCAGGCCCTGAAGTTTTCGCTCTGGGTCCTTGGCCTCACCGCGGCGCCCAGGCGGTCGTGGTGTGGCTGAGCGGCAGTGTCGCGCTACTGGCGGATACGATTCACAACCTCTCCGATGCGCTGGTTGCCCTGCCACTGTGGTTTGCTTTTTCGATTTCTAAAAAGAAACCCACGCCACATTATCCCTACGGTTTTTATCGGGTTGAGGACCTTGCGGGTTTGGGTGTGCTCCTGGCAATTTTTGCCAGCGGTCTCTGGACCGGCTATGAGTCCATCCAGCGCATTATAAATCCAAAAGTGCCGCAGAATATCCTGCTGGGAATCGTGGCGGGTTTCGTTGGCGGTTTGGGAAATGAGATCGTGGCTCGATATCGGCTGAAGGTTGGGAAGGAGATTCGTAGCCTGGCCCTGATGGCCGAAGGACACCATGCCCGAGTGGACGCCTTGACCTCGTTGGGCGTGGTAGCGGGTTTGGGGCTTGTCGCTTTGGGATTTCCTTTAGCCGATCCTATAGTGGGGTTGATCATTACCGCCCTTATCTTCTCCATTGTCTTTGAGGTCGGGAAGGATCTTATCCCCCGAATCGCAGGAAAGGCAGATGCCGATGAAATCGAAGAGATAAGAAGGGCGGCTAAGAAAATAGAGGGAGTGGAGGGAGTGGAGGGCATCAAGCTTCAATGGCTGGGCCATCGGTGCTTTGCGGATCTATGTATTTCTGTTTCACCTCTGATCTCCGTCTCAGAAGCCCACAGAATTACAGAAGGCGTGCGACACGAGCTCCTACACCATATTTCCGCTCTTATGGACGTGACGATCCATGCTGATCCCTATACGGAAGAGTCTCCTGATCCGTTCCACGATTTAACGGCGCATCATTTTTAAGATTGGGGGATAAAGTGCCCATCGATAAGATCCCTTATTCGGTTTTTCTTTTCATTATGGCCGGGCTGTGCGAAATCGGCGGCGGGTGGCTTGTTTGGCAATGGCTCAAAGAAGGAAAGGGATTGACGTGGGGTCTGGCCGGCGGATTCATTTTAATCCTCTACGGCATCATACCCACTTTTCAGCCGGCCCATTTTGGGCGCGTCTATGCTGCCTACGGGGGCGTTTTTATTTTTCTGTCTTTACTTTGGGGTTGGCTATTGGACGGCAATGTCCCCGACCGATTTGACATGGTCGGCGCCGCAATAAGTTTGATTGGGGTATCGATCATCATGTACTGGCCTAGGTGAGAGTTTAGGTTTTTTCTGTTGGGTAATTTGATAGTGAGATGTTAGGTTAACAGTCATGGACGCATGCTGCGAGGGTAAGGCGGAAGATCTTGTGCGGTTAAAAGCCAGCCACGGGAAGGTTCTCAAAGTGGTTTTGGCGATTAATGTCTTACTTTTTGTCGTTGAGGCGACTGCCGGTCTTTTGGCCCATTCAACCGCGTTGCTCGCCGATTCACTCGACATGTTGGGCGATTCTTTGGTGTATGCGTTCAGCCTCTACGTTCTCTGGCGTAGCGCAGAATTAAAAACGGTGGCCGCGATGATCAAGGGCGTCATCATGGCCGTGTTTGGGTTGGGAGTCTTGGGGGAGGCTGGATACAAGGTCGCGGCCGGTGTGGTGCCGAGCGCTGAGATCATGGGTGTCATCGGGCTCCTCGTTCTCCTGGGCAACGGTTTATGTTTTTTCCTCTTGTTTCGCCACCGGTCCGATGACCTCAATATGCGGTCAACATGGCTCTGCTCTCGCAATGACATCATTGCCAATGTTTCAGTTTTGGTAGCTGCAGGTGGAGTGGCCGTGTTTCGTTCCATTTGGCCGGACGTGTTGATAGGCGCTGTCATTTCCCTCCTTTTCCTCCATACTGCATGGACCGTCTTGGGCGAATCGGTTCGGGAATACCGGGAGTCAAAGCTGAATCCAAATCCGCCTCAAGCTGTTGAGACGGTAAAGTAAGGAGATCTATCCGTGGACCGACGAGATTTTCTCGCCAGGGGATTGACGATAGCTGTTGCCCTTTCGTTTCCAAGTAGCCGACTATTTGGAGCCGTTCGGCACGCCTACCGCTTAGCGCCGGAAAGCCTGCTTCCGGAAGATATCCGCAAGGCGCCTATTGAAGTGCGCGAAGCCTACCGCTTTGCGATCGCGAACAGGGATACGCTGCGCTACATCCCGTGTTACTGCGGTTGCGGGGATCAGGGTCATACGAGCAATGCTTCTTGTTACGTACAGGACAACTCAACGCCAGAAAAACTGATATTCGATCGAATGAGCCTCGGCTGAACGATCTGTACCGATATCACGCGTGACGTGATGAGAATGCTGGATCAAGGCAAGTCTCTAAAGGAGATCCGGGCGTATGTTGACCGAACCTACAGCCGATACGGACCGCCTACTCCGACGCCGCCGGTTCCTCAATGATCGTTAGACTGTTCGGGTAACTCAACTCCTGACAGGATTGAAAAAGCAATAACCTCTTGAAAAAAAGGGACGCCAAGGGTAGAAGTGATCTGTTCTTATGAAGCGGCTCCGGACTCTACTTCTCTGTTTGTTTCTATTCTACGCCGGTGTGGCGTGGGCCTTAGAGGCATGCTTGCTCGATCATGGTCATTCTGATCATGCGCTTTCAGAGGCACGGGTAAGCCACGACCCTCCACGGGACCCGTCCGTACCGATCATTCACTGTACGTCGGTGACCCAGGAAATGGGTCCGATGGCGCGGGTAGCGTCGGCCAAGATCTCGCGCTCGGACAAAATCATTCTGCTTAATATAGCTTCTCTTCCCGGCGCGCGCGCCGCGCTCGGCAGTGGTCTCTGGCTCGACGCTCTTTTCAAGAGAGCTACAGCGTTTCCTTTGCCAATCAATCTCGCACGTCATCTTTTTCTTTCCGTTCTTCAAATCTAACTCATCCACTTAGCTCTAGTCTTGTTCCTTGTCCGGACGCAGTCCGGGGAGCAGGGTCGTGGATCGCCCCTTTTTCTCGCATCCGCGGGCACGCGTGAGAGTTTGACAGCTAAGAGGGTAATTATGGCTATTTTGCAGTGGATCAAATTCTTTTTTATTTGTCACGGAGCTTATTTTGTGGTCCTGGGTTCAGCCTTTGGGGCCGAGCCCATGCGGCTGAGTCTAGATCGGGCTATTCAGACCGCTCTGGAGCGCAATCTTGAGTTGAAAGCTAAGAGAGAAGAGCTAGGGATAGCTGCGGGAAGAGTGATCAAGTCGGATCTTTTTCTCCAAAATAATCCGGAGCTGGAAGGAGAGAGGGCGAACAAGCGTCTGAAGAAACCCGAAGAAGGGGTCAACAAGAATCTTTTCCAAGCCGGGGTATCCCTCTCTCAGGAATTTGAGATTGGCGGCCAATCCGGATATCGGCGCGAGGCGGCGCAGAGAAATCTGGAAAAGGTCGGTTTTGAGGTAAGGGATTTTGGCAGAACTCTTCGCTTCCGCATCGCTGAGCTGTTTTTAAAGCTCTTGAACGGTAAGGCAAAAATCAACCAGGCCGAACAGATTGTGAATCTTAAGGACCGCTTGTACGAGGCCTCCAAAGCCCGCTTGGCGGCAGGTGATATCCCTGAAGTCCAGCTCACCATTGCCGAGTTTGAGCTCAACCGAGCCAAGAGCGAACTCATCTCTTTGCAGAGGGAATACGAAGAGCTTCTCTCGCGTCTGGGAACGGATCTTGCCCTAGAAAAGGAGGAGAGTATCGAGCCTGTGGGGGAATTAACCCGCGCGCCTCTTGCGGCTTCTCTGGACGAGCTTCTCAAAAGTGCTCTGGAAAAGAGGCCGGACTTGGCTGCTTTAGATCAAGAGAAAAAAGTTACAGAAGCCGAGGAGTTACTTACCAGGGCAGAAAGAATCCCCAACGTTAAATTTGGCATGTTTTACGAGAAGGACGATAAGGACAACATTGTTGGAGGGAGGGTCTCGATCCCCCTTCCGTTTTTTGACCGGAAGCAGGGGGAGCTTCGTGAAGCCTTAGCGCGCAAAAGCATCGCAAACCTGAACTACCTTAATCGAAGGCAAACCCTGGAAAAAGAAATCCGTGCCGCCTTTGCGAGATTCAAGCTCGCCGAAAGGGATCTTGCGCTCTACCCTGAGGGAACAATGAAAAGGTTCGATGAAAGCCTCGACCTTTATCAAAGAGCATACCAGGAGAGAGCGATAGACCTGGCGGACGCGATTCTGTTTCAAAACCAGGTTGTCGAGGCGCGCCTCAAATTCATTGATACGCTCACCGTCTACAATCTTTCTCTGGCCGAATTAAAGCTTCAAGCCGGAATCGAGTAAGGAGCAATTTATGCGCAACAAGAAGATCGTCTTTCCTCTCGCTTCAGTTATTCTCCTGTTACTTTCCTTTTGGTTGGGGAGGCTAACAGGTCAGCGAAGTAAGGAAGGCAAGGATTCTCACCGTGAGGCCCCGTCAACCTCTATGGCCTCCACTGCCGAATCCACTCCTCATGGACATGCCGAGGGCAAAGCGGACGAGCACGCTGCGGCGAAAGCAGAGCCTAAAGGCATGCAGCTTAGTCCAGAGGAGAAGGGCAACATCGGTTTGAAGACAGTCGTTGCCGATCTCCGGCCCATAGAAAACGTTGTTCGAGTGGCAGGGATCGTCAAGCCACATCCCGACAGAGAAGCTCAGGTCAGCAGCCGCGTCTCGGGTAAGATAGTAGGTCTTTTTGCTAAGACGGGTGATCCAGTCCAGAAAGGTCAAAGGTTAGCGGAGGTCCAGAGCGCGGAGATTCAGAAACTCCAAGTGGATCTGATACAGGCAGAAAATAAACTTGTCCTCCACAAGGCTGAGCTGGATCGCATCCAGAGGCTTGTGGAGAGCAAGATCGCTGCTCAAAAGGAATTGATTGCTGTCCAGAACCAGCACCAAGCCGGCCTCAATGAAATTGAAGGGCTGATGCAGCAACTCATTCTTCTCGGCCTTCCGGAAGCCGCCGTAAAGAGGGCGCGGGCAGAAAAAACTATCTCTACCTTTCCCATCCTGTCTCCTTTGAGCGGTGTTGTAGCTGAACGGAGTGTCGTTCTGGGGGAGACGGTTGAACCGAATAAGGTGATCTTTAAGATTCTTGATCCTTCGGTTCTCTTTGTCGAAGGAAATGCCTTTGAAGATGTATTGCCTCAACTGAGAATTGGGCAAACGGTTCGGATACGCCTTGCTTCCTATGCGGGAGAGGTTTTTACCGGAAAGATATCGCGCTTTAGTCCCACCATCGATCCTCAAAAACGCACGGTTCAACTCTGGGCCGAGGTCGCCAACAACAGAGGAAAGCTCAGGCCCAATCTGTTTGCTGAGATGGATGTTATCGTGGGCGGCGGGCAAGAAGCGCTGTCAATCCCGCTGGAGGCGTTGATCGTGACCGAGGGGCAGAGTTTTGTTTTTGTCGAGGAAAAAGGTTCGTTCCGTCGAGCGGACGTGGTGCTTGGAGCGCGAGACGACCGTTTCGTCGAGGTCAAGAAAGGGCTCCTGCCCGGCGACCTGGTTGTCACCGATGGGAAACAACAGGTGTACACGAAGTCCTTGATGGCGCGGCAAGGCGGGGCGGTCTTGGGCGGACACCATTAGGAGGAAAACAGACGATGTTCAACTGGATCATTCAGTGGGGGCTCAGGAACCGCTTGTTGGTGGTGACGGCTTACGTCGTCATTTTGATCGCCGGCATTTTTGTCGTGAAGCGCATGACTCTGGACGTGTTGCCGGAGTTTGCTCCGCCGCAGGTAATCATCCAGACCCAGGCTCCGGGGCTTGCGCCCGAAGACGTCGAGACTTTGATTACGTTTCGCATTGAGACAGCGGTCAACGGGACGCCCGGCGTAGAGCTTGTCCGGTCTAAGTCATCGGCGGGACTTTCCACCATCATCGTCGTCTTCGATTGGGGCACCAACATCTACATCGCGCGCCAGTTGGTCAACGAGCGGCTGCAGGAGGTCCGGGAACAGTTTCCTCCGGGAACCGAGGCGCCGGTGATGCTTCCTATGACTTCCGCGGTGAGCTGGCTCGTTAAATTCGCCTTGCAAAGCGACAAGGTCCCCCTGCTCGATCTTCGCACGCTCTGCGATTGGGATATTCGCAACCGCCTCCTCGCCATACCGGGCGTGGCCTCCGCGGTCTGTATGGGTCCGGGGCCGAAGCAGTACCAGGTGCTGCTCTCGTCTCCGAGGCTCCTGCAATACAACCTTACGGTGAAGGAAGTTGTGGAGGCGCTGCGCCAGACGAACCGCAACGTGCCCGGCGGTTTCAGCGTCGTTCCCGGCCAGGAGTTTGTGGTCACGGGCGTTGGAAGAGTCGCTTCTCTTGATGATCTAAAGAAAACCGTCATTACGGAAAAAGAAGGCGTTCCGATCCCGCTGGAACAGGTTGCGGAAGTGCGCTTCGGCCCTGAGTTCCCGAGAGGCGACAGCGGTTATATGGGAAAGCCGGCGATCATTGCAACGGTTTCCAAGCTGTTCGGCGCCGACACGCTGACGGTGACCTATAACGTTGAACGGGCGCTGGAAGAGATCCGAAAAACGCTTCCCGAGGGGGTGCAGTTGCACACGCAGGTCTTCCGGCAAGCGAACTTTATCGAGTCCTCCATTGCCAATCTGCGGAGCGCTCTTATCGAAGGCGCCGTCGTGGTGACCCTGGTTGTGGTGTTCTTTCTCTTCAACGTAAGGGCTTCCTTTATCACGCTGACGGCGATGCCGCTCAGCCTGCTCATGGGGATTCTCGTGCTGAAAGCCTTCGGCGTGGGCATCAATGCGATGACTCTGGGAGGTCTGGCCGTCGCCATCGGCGCGGTGGTGGACGACGCGATTATCGACGTCGAAAATATCTTTCGCCGTTTGCGGCAAAACCGGCAAAAGGAAAATCCTCTGCCGTCTCTTCAAGTCGTTTTTCAAGCCTCGCGCGAAATCAGGATTCCTATTGTTTACGCGACCCTCATTATTCTTGTGGTTTTCGGCCCCATCTTCTTCTTCTCGGGGGTTGAAGGGCGGATATTCACCCCGCTTGGCCTTGCCTTTACCACGTCGCTGTTCGCCTCGCTGATCGTATCGGTCACTTTGACGCCGGTCCTTTGCTCGTTCCTGCTCATCAAGGCGAAAGGGTTGAAGGGCGACGAAGAAGAGAAAGAAAGCTTCACCGTTCGAAAACTCAAGGCGGGCTACGAAAAGCTTCTCCTGGGCTCGATCAAGCGGCCCGGCGCGGTTATGGCCATTGCCTTCCTGCTTCTTCTGCTGAGCGTCGCGACGATTCCCTTTCTGGGTCAATCTTTTCTTCCGGAGTTCCACGAGGGCAATTTTATTTTGGCCGTCAGTAGTCTGCCGGGGACTTCGCTCTCGGAGTCGATGCGGCTCGGCTACGAGATCACGAAGAAACTCAGAACATATCCAGAGGTTATTTCCGTCTCGCAACGCGCCGGCCGCGCGGAGCTGGACGAGGATGCTATGCCGCCGAACTTCATGGAATTCGACATCCAACTGCGCTACGGCAAGCGCGACCCGGAGGAGTTGATCCATGCCCTGCGCGAAGACCTGGGAAAGGTTCCTGGCGTAGCCATTAACCTCGGCCAGTTCATCGCCCATCGGCTGGATGAAGTCCTCTCGGGCGTCCGGTCGCAAATCGCCATCAAGATCTACGGAACGGACCTCGATCGGCTCTGGGAGCGGGGGCAGGAGGTGGAGCGAGTCATGTCCGGCATCAAGGGCGTAACGGATCTCCAACTGGAACAGCAGATGAGGGTCCCTGAAGTCAGGATCAAGGTCAACCGGGACCGCGCCGCCCGCCTCGGTCTCAACACGGGAGATGTTCTTGAGATAGCGCAGATCGCGTTTAACGGAGAACACGTTTCCCAGGTTATCGAGGGACAGAAGAGCTTCGACCTTTTCGTATGGTTTGACGAGGCCTCGCGCAAAGACACGCAGGCGATGCGCGGAGTGCTGATCGACGGGCACAACGGAACTAAAGTGCCCCTCAGCCAGGTTGCCGAAGTCGCAATCGAAAACCGGCCTTACTTCATCAGCCGCGAGCGGGTCCAGCGCCGCATCGTCGTCCAGGCCAACGTTGCGGGTCGGGATCTAGGCAGCGTCATTGTGGAAGCTCAGGAGAAAATTGCCAAACAGGTGAACCTGCCCGCCGGCTACTTCGTCGAGTACGGGGGCCAGTTTGAAAGCCAGCAGGAGGCCACGCGCATTCTGATGTCGTACGGAGCGGTTGCCGTCGTGGTGATTTTTCTTCTTCTCTTCAAGGCTTTTAATTCCGCCCGCGCGTCGTTTCTCGTTATGGCCAATCTCCCTCTGGCTCTTATCGGCGGTATTTTTACGATCTTTCTTACCGGCGGCATCATGAGCATCCCTTCGCTCATCGGACTGATCAGCGTCTTCGGGATTGCCGCAAGAAACGGTATTATTCTCGTCACTCACTATCGACACCTGCGCGCCGAGGGGCTTTCACGAGATGAGGTTGTGATTGAGGGTTCAAAGGAAAGGCTGGCGCCCGTGCTCATGACCGCCGCAGCCGCAGCTTTTGGGCTTTTGCCGCTACTGTTCGGAGAACTTGCCGGGAAGGAACTGGAGCGGCCCATGGCGCAGGTGATTATCGGCGGTCTCTTCACTTCCACGGTTCTAAATATGATCGTCGTTCCAGTTTTGTATCTGAAGTACGGATGGGAAAAAGAAGAGGTGTTCGTGCGCCAGCTCGCCATCGAGCGTGGGGACATTCTCGGCGTGACTGAGGAATAAGAAAGGAGGCGAATATGAAGATGATATGGGTCGTAGTCCGGTCAAGCAAGGTTGAGGCAGTTGCGCGCCAATTGAAGAAAATCGGCGTTAGTGGCTGCACCGTGTATCCCGTGCGCGGATACGGCGGGGAATGGCATCTTTACGAGCCGTTGATCCACGGCGGCCACCACAAACTGGAGGCGATTGTGAGAGAGGACCAAGTAGAAAACGTCGTAAGGGAAATCACTGAAGGGGCATGGACCGGGATCGAGGGAGACGGCATCCTGTCCGTTCTCGATCTCGATAACGTGGTCCATCTGAAGACTAAAAAAGCAGTAAAGTGAGAGAGGAGCGTCAAGCTTCCAACGGGCTCTACTGAAGGCAGCGATCACTGACGAATCGAGAAAGGGAGGATTCACTCGATGTTTTTACGAGCTTGTTTTATGTTTTTTGCATTGGCCGTGATTTCTTCAAACCAAGCTTTTGCCGATCAAGACTCCAAGGGTCACGGGCATAAAACTCCCCACGGTGGGCTTATTCAAGAGGCTGACGGAACGCATGCTGAGTTTCTGATCGACAAAACCGGCCAGCCCAAACTCTACCTGTATGACAAAGCCATGAAACCTTTCGGGCGTGGAGATTTGCAGGCCAGATTGGTCGTAAAAGGCCACGGCGGAGTCGAGCATAGTCGCGATCTGAATGTCTCGGGAAATCCGAAAGCATGCACTCTTTTCAGGGGCGAACCTATCAAGGGGCTGAAAGATTGGGACACGGCGGTGGCGAGCGTCAAGCTGAAAGATAACTGGACGCATTTCAGATTTCCGCACCATTGAACTATAGGCGGGGC